>JGI24723J26617_10000070_pt1 | contig 116411 bp, 100 predicted proteins | sample Cruoilmetagenom6_FD_26617 | JGI IMG/M metagenome (IMG submission 26617) | reverse complement strand
GGGATTGTAAATCCTCTTGCGTTAGCATTCGGTGGTTCGAATCCACCCGCGCCCATTATCATTAAAACCCTCTTTATCAACAGATAAGAGGGTTTTTTGATTAAGCCGCAGATGTTTTCCATCTATTGAATGACACGAGCTTTATCATTATTCAAAATCAGTGATTGGAACGATTGGTTATCCCTATTTAGTACACACCACATGATTTAGTTGAATTTGAGTGAATGAAATACCCTATTTCAGTCTACATCAAGGTCCGAAAACTTGGATGAAGTCCGTGAGTTATGTTTGAGTTGAAGTGAGGACAAAATCGACCGATATTCAATGGGTATTAATGGCCTATCGCCATAGGAACCCATCTATGACCTCATCGCCAACATCAAATCGATTTGATATTCGTAAACACTTTGCTCGTGGAGAGTCACTCGTTGCAGCAACGGGTATGGCATTCATTGCAATTCTAGCATTGGCGATCGGTGCAGTAGTCTGGATTTCTGCGAAGACAGTTGATGTCTCTGCCACAATACAAGCGAACAACCAAAGCACTCAAACGAGTGAGCTCATAGCTTCTCAAGCTGAACTCCGATTACGGGATAATGATCTACCTGGACTTCGTCGATTAATGCTCGATGCGGTCGCCTCAGGGCTCGTAGAGAGCTGTGAAGTTCACATACCTGAACTGGGTGTTCTTGCGTCATCGAATCCATCTCAGAGTTCATTAAACGAGCTTCCTGATACATGGTTGACGGCTCCTGAGTTACCTGCGGTGTTGGAATATTCTGAAGCAACTGGAAAGACAACAGTTCGAGACTCACTCGTGGTCAACGGACAGTCAGGGATTGTTCTTGAGGTTGTTACGATCCGAGGTAAGGAAGCGGTTGGATCAGATTCGATTCGAGTTTCTTCTGTCGGGATTACAAGTGTCGGACTAGTCCTTGTGTTGCTTGTGTACCGTCGCTTTAGAAACCGACTCGGTGCGCTCTCTGCTATCGGAGACTCATTACGATCCGCAGCTGAAGGCGAACGCAGAGTCGCATGCTTAATCGTCGGAGAAAACCTCGGACCAGAAGGGAAGATCTGGAATACTCTGCTCGAAGAGCGTGAAAGCTTTGAGAATGTCATGTATGAACATGAAGTTGCTGAAGCATCAACAAACGGCCGCATAGAGTCTGTTGGGCTTCCTGCGGCGTGTAATACGCTGATGCAGGGTATTGTCCTGATTGAGTCCGATCAAACAGTTGTTTACGCGAATGGTGCGGCAAGCAACTTCTTGCGTATTGATCGTGAAGAGTTAGTTGGGCAAAAATTTGATCAAGTCCCTGAAGCAAATCTTATTATGGACCTCACACGCAATGTGCTCGATGTGCAGGGCACAAAGCGTCAAGTGATCGAAATTGGTGATGTTGAAAATATCGAAGTACACGGTGCGGTTCTCCGCTTTGTGATCACACGGATCGATGATGCAGAAGTGCCTCAGGCATTGATATTCATTGAGGATGTCACTCAGCAGCGTTTAGCAGATCAGTCCCAAGGTGCGTTCATTGCTCAAGCAACTCATGAGCTTCGTACGCCTTTGACAACGATTCGCTTGTATGCAGAAGAAGCAGTTGAAGCTGGTAGCGACGATGAGCTCATCCGTGAGAAGGCGCTCAATGTCATCAACAGTGAAACCCGTCGCCTCGAGCGAATCGTAGGAGACATGCTCTGTGTTTCAGAGATCGAAGCTGGATCACTCTCGATTCATCCTGATCCAGTCCGTACTGAGCAGATGTTTAAATCGCTCGAGCACGATTATGAAGCACAAGCGAAGGAAAAATCCATCGAAATGAGCTTTGACTTGCCGCCCAAGTTTCCAACGATTCAAGCAGATCGCGATCGACTTGGTCAGGCATTGCACAACTTGGTCGGAAACGCAATCAAATATACACCATCAGGTGGCAAGGTCGAGGTTAAGGTCAGTTTCGCTGACAATGACTCGATGAGAGTTGATGTGATTGATTCTGGGATCGGAATTGATGAGTCACAGCAAGAGCGAATCTTTGATCGATTCTGTCGTGCTGACGATCGTCGAATCGCTCAAGTCACAGGGTCAGGTTTAGGTCTCGCGCTTGCGAGACAGATCGCTCGACTTCACGGCGGAGATGTGACTGTTGAATCTGCAATCGACAAGGGCAGTACATTTACCATGACTATTCCAGGTGCAAGTGAAGAGTTGGCGAAGGCCGCATAAGAGGAGGAGTCATTATGCGCATCGAAACCAATCGTCATGGAGCTGTCACAGTAGTATCTCCAAAGGGTCCGGTACAGACTGAGGAAGACGCGATTCAGTTGCGAACAGAATCACTTGAAGTACTCGGAAAGACTCTTGGACGATTTGTAATTGATGTAACAGAGATGACATTTGTCAACTCGTTTGGGCTCGAAGCACTTGTTGATGTCACTCTCGAATTAGGAGCAAGTGGTCAGTCTCTGAAGCTTTGTGGTATCAGCGATACACTCAGAGAAATCATTACAATTACTGATCAAACTTCAAAGTTTCAACAGTTTGAGGATGTGCAAACCGCAGTCAGGAGTTTCCTATGACACTCCCTGAAGATAGTGCTGATCAAAATTCACAACCAACAATTCGAAGAGCACAGCGCCCAAGACTTGTGGGTGAAGTGCTCATTTCTGATGGGCATATCAACGAGGAACAGCTTTCGAAGGCACTTGTGCAACAGAAGACCGCCGGGCGAATGCTTGGAGAGGTTCTTGTTGATCAAGGAATGATTTCAGGTGCGACACTTGTTCAATCACTCGCGAAATGTCTCGGAGTTCGCGGAGTACAACTCCGGCACGGCTTAATCGATCCAAGCTTGTTGAGTTTGGTAGGGCAAGACGAAGCTGAACGACTCAAAGCGATTCCTTTATTCCGTGTTCACAACACGCTAACGGTTGCGATGTGTGAGCCACAGAGTTTGCCGACCATAGATCGATTACGTGAGCTAACTGGGTTTGATATCCATCCCGTGCTCGCGCTTGAAGAAAACATCTTTGAGTTTATCCGGAAGTATGCGGACGGCGATGTTGATGTTGATGCGTTCTTGACAAGCCTTGCTGAATCAGATGTTGAAGTCGTTGAACGCGAACAAGTTGATGAAGGGCCAACGACTGATCTTGACCATATGGTTGAGGGTTCACCGATTGTGAATCTTGTCAATGTTGCGCTCCTCACAGCAGTGAAGGACAAAGCATCTGATATCCATATCGAACCGAAGAAATCTGGTACTAGAGTTCGGTATCGTATTGATGGATCATTGCGAGACTTGATGAACCCACCGCCGGGAATGCATGCTGCGATTGTTTCACGAGTGAAAATCATCGGCAAGATGGACATTGCAGAAAAACGACTTCCGCAGGAAGGCCGTGTACGCATTATGGCTGAAGGGCGAGAGATTGATCTTCGCGTTTCAAGTATCCCGACATTGCTCGGCGAAAAACTAGTAATTCGAATTCTCGATAAACAAAACTTGCACGTACGTATGGAAGACCTTGGGTTTCGGCCTGAAGCTCTTGAGGGATTTCAACGAACACTCCGTCTCACCCATGGGATGGTGCTCGTCACAGGACCAACAGGATCAGGTAAAACTACTACACTGTACTCGGCGCTTGATTTGTTACGAAGTCCTGAACTGAATATTGTGACAGTTGAAGACCCTGTTGAATATCAACTGGACTTGATTAACCAGATTCAAGTACATGATGCGATCGGGCTTGATTTTGCACGAACTCTTCGATCAATTCTACGGCAAGATCCAGATATCATCATGATTGGTGAAATCCGAGATCAAGAAACTGCAGGGGTAGCTGTGCAAGCTGCGTTAACCGGCCATGGTGTTCTCGCGACACTTCATACGAATGACGCGCCCGGTTCAGTTGCAAGACTTGTTGATATGAATATCGAACCCTACTTGTTGAGTTCTGCGCTTAACGGCGTCGTTGCACAGCGACTCGCGAGAACAATTTGCCCTTCATGCACTATGAAGTATTATCCGAGCGAGATGGTTCTTGCGGATGCTGGGATTCCGGATAAGACTGGACGTGCGTTCCGTAAAGGGGCTGGATGTACAAGTTGCCATGATTCAGGATTCTTGGGACGAATGGGAATTTACGAGTTTATGGAAGTGACACCTGAACTGCGGAGATTGATTTATCGGAATGCCCCGACGCATGAGCTTCGTGGATTGCTCCATACGCAAGGTCAGCTTTCCTTGCGTGAAGAAGGCATGCGACTTGCACTAGATCAACACACGAGTGTCGAAGAAGTCATTAGAGTTACCCAGGTTGATGACAACTCAGGTACCGAGGATGAGATGAGGGCTGCGGCATGAATTTCTCATATCAAGCATACGACAAATCTGGAAAAATGATTAATGGTTCTGTTGATGCTCCGAGTGTTGAGGAAGCGACTGAGATTCTTCGCAAGAAGGGGATGTTTGTTTCTTCAATCGGTAACTCAAAAGACAATGCAGGAGCAAAGAAGAGTCAGAAGAAACGAAAAATCGGATCAAAGCGAGTTTCACCCAAAGTTGTTGCAGAGTTTGCTCGTGAGCTCGCAGTATTGGTATCGACAGGCACACCATTGATCGATGCGATCTCATCAATCGAACGTCAATCGTCTTCAGAGACTTGGGGAAACGAACTCAAACGCGTTCGTCAGAGACTCGAAGAAGGTGATTCGCTTACGGCAGCATTAGAAGGGAACTCTGAAGCATTCGATGCAGTATTCCGTTCGTTGGTAGCAGCAGGTGAATCATCTGGGCATTTAGATACCATGCTTCTCCGAGTCGCTGTGCTTACACGTAAACAAGCACAGATTCGCTCTAACATCCTCGGCGCAATGATGTATCCGATCCTCCTCACAGGAGTCGCGGTGGTTGTCATTGGTATGCTCATCGGAGTTGTGTTACCTAGATTCTCAAGTATGTTTGAGACTCTCGATACGCCTTTGCCTGCTTCTACAGCAGTATTGATGTCCATTTCGAGCTTTATTCGATCCTATTGGTGGGGTGTAATTCCTGCAGGTATCTCTGCTATCGCGTACTTCATCTGGTGGATGAAAGGCGTAAAAGGGCAGTTTATAATCGGAAACATAGCACTCAAGGTTCCCAAGCTGGGTGATATCTTGCGATCGTTTATGACTGCTCGAATTACTCGTCTCATGGGTGTATTGCTCGAAGCGAAAGTTCCCATGCTCGACACAATCAATCTCACACGCGAATCACTCGGGCATCAACGGTACCGAGATTTGATGACGAATGTAGAAGATGCAGTCACGCGAGGTGAACCTATCAGTTCAGTCCTTGGATCTGAAGGATTGGTAGTGTCATCAGCATGCGAAGCAATCCGGAACGGCGAACAAACCGGCCGACTAGCGGATGTGCTTGTTCATATCTCAGATTATCTAGACGAGGATAACGAAACCATTATTAAATCGCTCTCGTCACTTATTGAACCAGTCATTATGGTGGTACTCGGGATCCTGGTCGGCTTCGTCGCGATCAGTATGTTCTTGCCACTGTTCGATCTGACTGCAACTGCAGGGGCATGATCATGATGAAAGTACTGACACAAAGTAAGCTATCTTCCATTGGACTAGATATCGATGCGCATGAGATCCGGGCAGTACAACTCATGAAGTCAGGTAACAATGACAGGGTCGTTGCATGGGCAATCTTCCCTCGCATGAGTCTAGATCAAAGCATTGAACGAACTGACATGCCCGATGTTGATGAACTTCGGTGGGCATCCTCAATCCTTGCGCGACGCGGGTTCGTAGGACAGAATGTAACGATATCTCCTTCGACTTCAATCTGTAGTTCACATGTGCTCGAACTTCCACCAGTTGAGAGTGGGGCGCCGATCAAGCAAATTGCGAGAATGGAAATCGCTCGCGAGCGGAAATGTGCTCCTGACGACTTCGAGCTTGGTTTTTGGAGTCTTCCTCCAAAGGGGAAGATCCAAGAGTCACTGGCAGTCGCTTGTCCAAAATCACATATTGAATCAACTCTTGATCTCTACGAGAATGCAGGACTCGTAGTTGCGGGAATGGATTTGATGGAACTCGCAATTTGTCGTGGAGGCGAAGCAAGAGTCCAAACTGGTGAACAAAATACTGCTCAGGAAATCAATACATCGCTCAGGATAGGATGGTCTAGTTCGCTAGCAATTCTCACTCTCGGAGAAAAGGTGATCTATGCTCGACGAATCGAACATGGTGCCGCGAGTGTATGGGAAGTTGCGACTAAACGATTCCAGCTTTCCCCTCAGGGCGCTGAGATGATCTTGAGTGGGCATTCAGATGATGAAAGTGCGGAGTCTCGAAAAGCAGTGATTCATGCATCATGGTCAGGGCTAGCAAAAAAAATCACAGATGAACTCGATATTGCAGTTGCTTACATCTCGCACACATTCCGGATGGCTCCATTTGGAACACTGGAACTCAGCGGGTACGGTGCTTCAAACCCTTGTGTAAAACAAGCGCTTGATCAAGTACTCGGGATTCCGATTTTAACTGCTGGTCCTGCTGCGCTTTTAGGGAAGATACAACCTGCGGAGCAGTCGTGGGGGATTTCGAGTCGTTTATCTACAGCCTACGGGCTTGCTGCGAGGTTCGACCGATGAATACGTCAGTACCATTTATCAATCTGATACCCGAGAAACGAGTTGTCGTTCGCCATAAGAAAATGTTGACGAAACGATGGATCATTGGTTCTGTTTTAACAGGCATTTTTGTAGGGCTCCCAGGCTTATACATTGGGGGAAGTGCTGTGTTTACTGATTCAGGAATCACTGAACAAATCGATGATGCGAAGGTCCAATATGCGAACCATCAGCAAAAGATTCCACAACTCAACGAACAGGTTCGTTTGTTGTTGGCGGAAAAAGAAGTTCATGATCTGATAAAGAACCGTGTTGAATGGCAAAAAGTATTTACGGTTTTGGTCAGCGCATCTGAAGAGAATGTTCGTTTCCGACGACTCAGCGCCATCGGAGGCGGAGTAGAAGGCACTAACCCGATCGAGATTAATCTCGAAGGCTTGGTTGAATCACAAACTGAAGCAAGAGCATATGTTGTTCGACTTGAACAAGCTCAAGTATTTGATTCAGTGAGTCTCGTCGAGACGATGCGAGAATCATTTGGAGAAATTGAGCTCGTGAAGTTTCGAATTTTGATAACAATTTCAGGGACTCTCCAAGCGGAAGTGGGTGAAGCAAATGACATCTAGCTCTTCACAAACATCGATGCATAAGCAACTGATGAAAATTCATGTGCTGGGATCAGCTGCATGCTTAGTGATCGCTTGCTCTGCGATTTACTTTGCGAGTAAATCGATTTCAAATCAACGAGGGCATTATTTTAATGCTCAACACTTACTCGCGACTGCGAAGAGTGAACTCAATGAATCAGTCACTCGTCGAGTGCAGCTTACTACTCGTGTGCAGCAACTTAAAAAGCAAACCGAGGGACAGCTGGATCTCGTTCCGATAAAAATGTTGAACTCACGCACAGCAGAAATAGTTAGCCTTGCAGAATCCGTAGGGGTTCGTGTTGATTCGCTCCAACCGCTCGAGAAGATTACTGATAAGCAAGTGCCTGTGCAGCCTTTAGAAATCAGAGCAAAATCAAGTGCGAGTGAGTTGTATATATTGCTCGAAGAGTTGAATGACAAAATGCCTGACATTCATATCCAATCGATCGATATCATCAATAGTTCTACTGAGATATCGGAAGTGCAAATTACTATCCTGTTGTATTGGTTTGTCAGTCCTGCTGACAAAATCTAAATTATTATTCCAAATTCATTTGCATAGCCCCTGAACGAATTGGTTACTTCATTCATGGGATTAACAACAGAACGTAAAGTATTTCTCGGACTTGTAGGCGTAGCTGGATTGGCTCTGTTCATCGATCAAGGTGTACTTGGACCAAAGGCAGCATCAGCAAGTTCAGAACTTCCATCCGAATCATCATCAGCACTCTTGCCAATCGCAAGCGAACCGGTTTTGCCTGTAGGTAAACCCGCTGCAGAGATTCTGATTGATCGACTCCGTTCGTTCGGAGAGAGTGATAGCAATCAATCATTTGATTCTTCTTTCTCGATTGTGAGCATGATTCAGCAACCGATTGCTATCAGCGAGAGCAATACCATAGAAACCAATCTTTCTCCAACGACTGGGATCAGCCAGGGGTACACAACTGTTGCTACTCCGAGCGATTTGCCTTCGTTATCTTCAGTGATGCCCTCAACCAATGGCGGTGGAGCGGTTCTCGCAGGTAAGCTCGTTCGAGTAGGAGAAACCGGTCCAAATGGTTATACATTGGTTCTAGTGCATGCTCGAGCAGTTCTTGTAGAGAAGGACGGTCAGCAATATGCGATCGAAATCCCAATGTTCCAGGACGGAGAGTAATGTATTCCGATTATAACGATATGCGTCTCAAATTTGTGTGGACATAGCGATCCGCAAATGAACTGAGATCCAAATATTGCCGAGTATGTAATGTGGACTCATCAGGAGTATGAGCCACAAATACTAAGGAGTCGAACAACATGCTTTCAATGCTTCATTTATCAGCAACCAATCGTAGCCGTCGTGCTTTCAGTCTCATCGAACTTGTCATCGTGGTCGTGATCATCGGTATTATCGGTGCGATCGCAATCCCACGCATGAGTCGTGGTGCAGCAGGTGCTGCGGATTCAAGTTTGGTAGCAGATCTCGCAGTACTTCGAAGTGCAATCGATCTCTATAAAGCAGAGCATGGTGGAACACTTCCAGCATTCGCTACTTTCAGTGATCAACTCACAACATACACAAATGAAGCTGGTACCGCAAACGCGACCAAATCATCAACTTACTACCTTGGACCATACCTTCGTGAAGTTCCAGTTCTCAAAGTTGGAACAAACAAAGGCCAGTCTGCTCTCATCGCAACACAGGGTGGTACAACCGCTGGTTGGGTCTACGTCGCAGCAACTGGAGCAATCAGTGCAAACTTGCCTGACGCTGAGGTTGATGTCCGTGCAGTACAGTACAACGCATATTAATCAGATCGCTTGATCTGTTCGAAAACTCCCGCCCCGGTCTGTAAACGCAGGTCGGGGCGTTTGCGATTCTGGAGAACAAAATGAACACTCTTTCGAAACATCCATCACATGGTTTTTCACTGATAGAAGTTGTCATCGTTGTTGTCATTATTGGTATTCTTGCAACCATCGCGGTACCGAAATTCGCAGATGCAAGTTCGGGACGACGCCTTTCCGCTGCAAGCAAAGTCATCCAAGCAGATCTCGAAATTGTCAAAAAGCGTGCAAGAGCAACTTCAAAACCACACACGATCAAGTTTTATCCTGATCAAGAGTTTTATGTCGTGGTAGAGGGGACTGATGTCGCGCGTGAAAATATTGTTCTCTATCGAGATCTCAGCATCGAACCATATAGCTTAGAAATCAATCGAACAAACCTAGGATCAGGTCAAGTCTCGATTATCACTCCATTCGGAGATGTGAGCCCTGGGTTTACAGTACAGATTCGCGATCAAGGTACTGATGTAAATGTCGTAGTCTCTGGGATTGCAAGCACCGGAGATGCGATCACTGACTCAGCTCCTGATGGTGACACACTCATCATTGAGTTGGATGCTGGCGGACTTGGAATCAAGTTTGGGTTGTAAGGAGACACTTAAATGACTCGTCTTTCGAGATCAGGATTTACGCTTATTGAGATGGCGACCAGCCTTTCGATTATCTCTGTGCTCATGCTTGGACTCAGTGGAGCGATCGTTGTTGGGTCCTATGCAATTCCAACAACAACTGATACAGGTTTGGGTGATCAAGCAGTAATAGATACACTCAATAAAATGCGAAGTGATCTTCAAGGTGCGGACCAATACAAATTCCGGGAAGATGCTTCCATTAAACAGCTTGAATTAAGGATGGTCTCAACAGGGGCCATTGGTGAACCTGGGAAAGTGTGCTATGTTTATACCATTGCAGATAACACGATGACAAGAGCAGTGGATTCAGAGGTTGCTGAGACTTTGCTTTCCACAGCAGACAATTTTTTAATCACAGCAGCTGTCGATGGGAATGATGTAGTCTCAGCGCATATCTTGATGTCTGCAACCGATACGATTCAACGATACTACGAATCATTTGTAACACTCCCGTTCAAGCCGGAGGATAAGTAATGCGTTGTTTGAGTCTATCACGCCGGGGGATTTCGATGGCTGAAACCATCGTGTCCACGCTCATCATCGGGTTCGTCCTTGTTGGGACTCTTCAGATCATCGGGCCAATGGTTCGTTCTTCAACAGTGCACGCAAACAAGCTCATTGCAACGAATCTTGCAAACGAGTTGATGGAAGAAATTATCACAAAGAAGTTCACTGATCCAGATGAGGATGCAGGGGATCTACTCGGAGTTGATACCGGAGAGCGATCAGAGAATAGAAATGACTTTGATGATGTCGATGATTATCAATCATGGACTTCAACGCCTCCAAAGCTGTCAACGAATCAAACCAATACTGCGATTCCAGGATGGACTCGGACAGTCAAAATTGTGCATGTAGAAATTTCAGACCCATCAGTCGATTCTGCATCTGCAACAGGATTGAAAAAGATCACAGTTACTGTATCAAAGGATGGGACACAGCTTGCTTCGATTGTTTCATTGCAATCGAGTGCTGCTGATTCGCTAGGTTTCGCATCTGCGAGTGGAGGATAATTATGTGTATGACTCGTTCGACCCGAACTGGATCAATCTACTTAGTCACCCTCGTTACTGTCGCGGCGATCACTTCAATGATCTTGATTGGAGTATCCTTGCGATCAACAAGCAGTGATCAATCAGCAATTGTCGAAACCATGACTGAGTCCAACACCGATTTACTAAACGCTGCTGAGTACGCGATCGAAAAAATCAATGCAGATTTAAACTGGATTGCCACTGCTCAAAAAGGCGTAGTGTTTAGTCCTTATACTCTCGGAGATAGCACCATCGAAGGAACCGTGGTTGATGCTGATACCGATGCGCTCCCAACCAATACTACGACCAACTATCGAGTTACATTGACATCGGACAACACGATTTTTCATTCGTCGTCACAGTTTGTAGTGAATTGCGAAGGATCAAAGGTTGACTATATTGATTTTTTGACAAAAAAAGACGCTTCATTTTATTGGCCCATGGGTGAGATCACAGGGGCAGCAACTGCGACTGATTTGATAGGAACATATGACGGAACTTATCTTGATCCGAGAGTTGTTGGTACAGATACCAACGATGAGGGTGGACTTGTTCCGGTATTTGCAAACTCGAATGATTCACTAGAAATTCCATACGGCCCACTCTTAATTGAGGCAGAAGGGGGAGTTTCACTGTGGATGAAATCTAGCAACTCTGACACATTTGGGATCAACATGATCGCAGGAATGTTGTACGCTAGTGGCGGGGATCCAACTTTCAACTTATCTTCTTTCGGAACAACCTTAACAGCATACATAAGTGAAGACGGAAGCTTTGATCTTGGGAAAGCTGTACAAACACCTGGTAATGTGTTTACTCCAAACACATGGCACCATGTCATGGTCACTTGGGGCGGAGATGGTTTACTGGTGTATGTTGATGGAGTGCTAAAAGGATCTAACAAATCGAATATCGATGGGATCGGTACTGCCCGGAAAATTAATAATGGTTGGCAACCATTCTACATTGGTTCGGGATACAATTTGTACAGTGGTAGTTTCCCTGCTCCTTCTCGCGGATTCGATGGATCAATTGCACACTTTGCATACTTCTACAAACAACTTTCATCGAGTAAAGTCGAAGAAATCGCCGCAATCCGACCAGATGAAAATAATCTACTCAGTATGGTGAGTAACTCTTGGGTGCGAGTCTATGAGTAAATCTAAGCGACTCGGATACAGTGGGATATCAAACTGTTTACGCAGCTTGTCCAATTGGAGTTTGAGCTTTGTGCTTCGCAACCATCGAGTCATAGATCGAGAAGTCCAAGTTTAAGAACGGCTCAACTAAGTCTGGATCAAACTGGGTTCCTGCGCATTTTCTAAACTCAGCAAACACTTTATCGCGAGACATCCCAGTTCGATACGCTCGGTTTGAGCTCATCGCGTCGAATGTGTCAGCAAGCGCCATAATCCGCGCCATGTGTGGGATTTCGTTCCCGACCAGTTTGCCTGGGTATCCGTTTCCGTCGAATCGTTCATGATGATGAAGGACTCCTGGGAGAATGTCTTGAAGATCGGGGATGTCCTTGACGATCTCGTAACCAATCCGCGGATGGGTTTTGATTTGATCGAACTCATCATCCGTCAATCTGCTTGGTTTACAGAGTACTGACTCTGCAACACCAATTTTGCCTACATCGTGAACAAGTCCTGAGATGCGGATGCGCTCTGCTTCTTCTTCTGAATACCCAACCTTGACGGCGAGCATCGCAGAGAGCATTGCGACTCGTTCGGAATGACCACGGGTGTATTGGTCCTTTGCATCAATCGCGGCCGAGAGTGCTTTGATTGTTCCAATAAAGGTCAAATGCTGGCGATGATACAGTTCAGCATTTTCTAAGCACGCGCCGAGCATTCCGGAGATGGATTCCATGAGCTTTGTTTCATGACTTGAAACCTGTGGGTCATCGCCGTTCTTTCCGCCTGCGATGAGAACTCCAAGGCGTTCATTATTGCGTTCGATTGGATGTACCAATAGTTGCGGCTCAAGCTCAAGCATCCCGTTGACTACTGGATAGATTTCAGTAGTGTCAGCTTTTCCGATAGGTTCAAAGTTATTGATGAAATCGAGTACTGATAGAAGTTGCGATTCGTCAAGTTCCAACTCTCCAGCTTGAAGAGTTGTCGTGTTGAGTACTTCTGCTATTTTGTGATCTTTGTTGATTACACAAGCGACCCAGTTGTAATCGAGCGTTGAAGCAATCTCTTCGATACCATCTTGGATAATTCCTGCAGGTTCACGAAGTGAACCCATGGATTTACCAAGATCTTGCAATGTGGTAACGACTTCGTATGAGTCTCCGAGTTGTTCAGAGAAGAGTTCTATGGTTTTATCGTTTTGATCGATCGATCGAAGATCATTGAGCATCCAAGAGAGTGCAATGCTTGTGCTTGCTGCAGATTCCTTTGTAAACTTCGCGCGTTCTTTGAGTAAGTGGCGCAGAGCAGAGATCTGGAGCTGATTTCCAGCGCATCCTTCAGTAATGTATTCGCTATCGAGGATTTCAGGTCCAAACCCGATGGCGGCGAAATACCCAGTGCGCCGATCACGATGCTCTTCGAGTTGTGGAAAAACCCAGAACCCTGGGTAGATTTCAGCATGTTTCATTGTATCTTGAGTCGTCCAGATCATCGCAGCTTCAGTCATCAGTGTTCGAATCGGGCGCGAGCTGAGCCAGAGTGAAAGCATACTGGGCGCAGTCGGGTCATCGACAGGCATCCCGTTGAGATCAAGGCGCCAACACGCGAGTCCAAGCTTTGCACATCGCTCTTTGAGTTGCTCAGGAATTGATTCGTGATGTTTCGCGTCGCGTCTGATATTCATGCGCATTTACTCTTAGGCTCTTGCCCTTCTTCAAGTAGCTCATTGATGAACTCAACAAGGTCCTTGGCACTGAATGGTTTCGAGAGAAGTTTTCGGATTGAAGGAAGTTTGGCAATCTCTTCTTCTACCGCGTATCCGCGAGCGGTCAACAGAATAATTGGTATGTGAGCACAATCAGGAATCATCGCGAGTTGTTGAGCGAACTCGATGCCCGACAGATAGGGCATCTGCAAGTCAGTCACAACCGCATCCGGTTTGTGTTCGATCGCAGCTTTGAGTGCCATCTCTCCATCTTCAACCACCACAACATCCATACCTGCTTTTTTGAGCTTATGAGCAATGATGTGTGTGATGTGCGGCTCGTCGTCAGCCAAAAGAATAAGCGGTTGTGACATTTGATACTCCTGAATAGATGCGTTGATTTACATCTAATATTCGTAAGTATCATCGGCATAAGTCGATAGACGCTTGTCTCAGATTTCATCTAAGAAGAGCTGAATCTACTCTACAGATTCCCCTGGAGGGGGCAAGCGTAGATATCGGACCAAGTGTCGCGTCCCAATAACAAATGGAATGGTATCAAGCAACGCCATCGTCAGTTTGAATACATACCCCGTCGCGATATATACAAGGAGCTGAAGAGGAATAGAAGCGTCTTCATTAATAGGTAATGCACCAAATGAATATGTGATGAGGATTACTGCGACTGTATCGACGAGTTGGCTCGCGATCGTAGATCCGTTATTCCGAATCCAGAGATGTTTTCCTCGTGTCAATCGTTTCCAGAAATGAAACACTTGAACATCGACGAGTTGTGCAACGAGATACGCGACCATCGATGCGGTAACTGCACCGAATGCAAGAGTGCGTACTTCAAAGAATACTGGTTCTCGTCCAGCGAGATCCTGAACGATTTGCCCTGTTGCATCGAGCGTCTCGAACCCTGGTAATGTGCCGCCAATCCAGAGAATGAAGATCACCCACACGTTGAGAATGAGCCCGATCATTACGACCAGATTCGCTCTTCGGCGGCCGTACAACTCTGAAATGAAGTCGGTACAAAGGAATGTAATGGGGTAAGGGAGTACTCCTACTGCGACTGCAAAGACAGTCACTCCGGGAGTTGCAGTGTCAAAATCTATCTCAAAGAGTTTGATGAATCTCGTGATTCCCAGGATATTGAGCATTGCTAGAGTGCCTAGAAATATGCCTGAGAAGAGTAAAAAGAGAGATTCCCGCCGACGATGTAGGATAAGCGTCGGAAGTTCTGGGAGATCTGAGTAAGAATGCTGATGGGTTGGAAGTGGTTCATCGATGTGGGTCATGATGCTAAGAGCATATCCATCCCAAGTTCCGGAGCAGAATGTCCGCGATCGTGATAGAGTTACCGTATGACATCACAGAGCACTGAATCTATACAAACGAATCCCGAATCCGACACTGATGGCGCATCAAATGTGAATCAGATCGAAGCGGGTCAAATATTGCCCCAACTCGAAGCGATGCTTGTGAGTTCTGATCGTCCACTCAAAGTGGGATCAATAGTAGATGCCCTCGCGGTATATCTTGATCAGACATTGAGCAACTCGTTAATCCAAGAAGCGGTAGGCCTGCTCAACGATCAATATGACGAGCATCAACGCGCGTTCCGGATTGAAGAGGTCTCCGGTGGATTCCGACTCATGACACGACCTGAGCATGCATCTGTCGTTGCTTCGATGCATCGATCTCGATCTGCGAGTAGATTGTCCAAGCCTGCTTTAGAGACTCTTTCAATTATTGCGTATCGTCAACCGATTACTCGGGCTGAACTTGAATCCATCCGCGGTGTAGCTTGCGGCGAAGTTGTTCGGACTCTGATGGATCGTCGACTAGTGAAGATTACAGGTCGTGCAGAAGAGCTCGGAAGGCCGATGCTTTACGGCACAACACGACAGTTCCTTGATATTTTTGGACTCGCATCTCTGAAAGATCTGCCAAAACCGGAAGAACTTGCCGATCAGATGGAACAAGCCGACTAGTTACATCGCATGATATTGAGGTAACCCGATACTGCGATGCGAGATCATCAACCACCATTTGGAGATGGATGTGAATACGAAACAGTTAACTCATCGCAGCAATAAGAGAACTATCTCGCGGGCCGTACTAACCGCTTCACTCTTGCTCACGTCATTGAGTCTCGTTGGATGTGCAGCATCTGCGAAAAGCTTGATTCAGGGTAGAGTGATCGGAGGCCCAGTCGGGCAGTCCGTCGGCGCATCGCCTGGAGATGAACGATTTGACGAGCAAGGAATTCCAAACGCGAAGATTACTATTTTGAGTAAAAAAGGGAATGCTTCAAGAGGACGCGGCGTTTATACCACTGCGACTTCTGATGAATACGGAAACTTCGAGTTGACCTTTGGGAATGGGCAATACCCACGCGATGCGATTCAGGTACGAGTCGAGAGCGAAGGTATTTATACATCTCGATCGCAAACGTTCCTCCCTGACGAAGGCGACAAAATGCTGTGTGTAGTGATTCCAAGACCTGGATATGTCATTCCAGTTCCGCTAGAACCTGAGAAGAAAGAAAAGAAGTAAGCCCATCTGATGGGTTCGAATGAGGCGCTATGAGTGAAGTTGTTCAACAGTTTGAGATTGCTCCTCCACTCAGACAGTTTCGCTCTCAAGATTCTCAATCTTCTGAAATCGTTGCGAGAGCGACAGATTCGAAGTCTAAGTCAGTCAGAAGAACCTCGAAACTCACGCTCGGTGGACTCGCATATGTCGCGGTAACCGTGTTTCTTGCGGTCGGTGCAATCAACTCACAGAACAACCTGCTGTTCTGGTTGTTTGGAGTTGCTATCGCGACTCTGATTGTCTCAGGACTTTTCTCAGGGAACGCATTGATGCGTGTCCGATTGAATGCACAAGCGATTCCAGATGCGAATGCAGGGGAATCAATCCGTATTCGATACAGCATCACGAATCATTCAAAGTTCTTCCCAATGTTTGCGGCGTTAATCTCGGAAATGTCCCCAAAACGAAATGGTTCAGATGCTGATCTTGGGGAGTTCAAGCCTGCAGGTATTATCCATTTGGGACCAAAGCAACGGACTCGAAGTGATGGAACATTTTCCCCAATCCATCGAGGGCATCACACTCTCGAAAATCTCAAACTCTCGACACGCTTCCCTTTTGGGTTGTTACAGAAATCATTGATATTTGATTCGCCGAGAAGCTTTACAGTTCTGCCGTACCAACTCAAGATCAAACCCGAAATCATCCGAGTCGTGCAAGGACAAGGCGAAGAGATCCGTAAACGAACCCAGCTCAGCGGAGCAAGCAACGAGTATTGGGGAATGCGAGAGTATACCCCGGGTGATTCCAAGCGAACTATCGCGTGGAAGCAGAGCGCACGCCATCAACGGCTCATCGTGATCGAACATGCACAACCAATTGCGACCAAGCTTTGGATTTGGATTCTTGTTCCACGCTCAGAATCGGAGGATCAAAGCATTCTCTTCGAGCGATCAATATCCTTTGCAGCTTCGTTACTCTCACAAGCAGTTAAGCGAGCAGTTCCAGTAGGTTTATGGGCGCCGAGTTTGGGTCTGAGANTAATACCTGCAACTGGGCAAGCTCATCGGCTCCGCAGTTTACACACATTGGGAGTTGTTGAGTTCCAATCGAGTAGTGCCCAAGATCAATCTCCAAATGCATTGAACACGGATGATATCATCGCGATCGGAACTCCTGAGAGTTTACAAAGCGTGCCTGGACATATTCGAAGGATCGACATTACTAAACCCAACGAATGGCTCGTCAATCCTGAATCGTTGCCTGCAGCTTTGGTCATAGAAGAGAAAGCAGGAGTTGATCACAAATGAAATCCACTCCAGCTCTAAGCAATAAGAAACAAGGACCAATCGCGCAGAAGGCGTTTACTCGATCGATGATCCAAGCTGCTATTGGCTCTGTAGTCGTATTTAGCGTCGCTGATCAAAATCCGATTTATTTCGTATTAGCGCTGATCGGAATCATATCAGCATGGCTTTTTTCTGTTCGTCCTCATCAGCCTGCTCCACGAGTTGCGATTAACTCGATCTTGCTTGTTGTGATCGCAATCGCCGGGATCGAACTACTCAGAGTCGGTGTAGGCGTGAGTTCTTTTGCCGAGTTCGCGGCCTTGTTGTTAGTTGTCAAGTTGCTGGACCTTCGAGATCCGAGGGATGATGGACAAATCCTTGTCCTATCTGTTGCGATCCTGATCGCAGCAGTGCTAACCAGTAACACACTGATGACAGGGTTCCTCACAGTGATCGTAATCATTCTGATCATGCGTGCAGTTGTGCTGTTCCAGATCCATTCAGTGCTTGCGCTCGCGAATAATGAAGAAGCACTCATCAATAAGAATGCGCGGGTCGATTTTCGATCCATGTTGATCGCTACTGGATTTATTTGTACCGTGATCGGAAGCGTCGTGTTCGTGATACTACCTCGCAATATCGGGATGCAAGCTTTCGGGCAATGGGGAGATTCAAATGGCTCAGTAAGTGGATTCTCAGATTCAGTTGAACTTGGTAGGCCTGGATTAATTTCCCAGTCTTCAACNCCNGTTCTCGATCTCACAGTCACTGATACTGACGGGCAAAATATCGGGAGCAGCAACTCTCCAGCAATCTACCTCCGAGGTGCGGTTCTCAACAGCTATACAGATGGAAACTGGGAGAGCTCATTATCAATGAGAAACCCNCTCTCAAATCGAATCCGTCTCNTCCCTGGAAATACATCCCTCGTTTCACGNAATGATATTGCAGAACGAGAATGGGATCGACAGCTTGATATATCAGTCCGCTCTACTGGAAANGGTCCTCGTTTACTATTTACTCCATGGAAAACAGTCGAGTTCAGGACTGGGAATGAACCGATGCGGATCGGGCTGAGCTTTGAACGTGGGCTTTTCTTAAGAGATGGAATAGGCGGTCGAATTGATTATGTTGCTCGCTCGAAGAATGTGGAGTTCAACAACATCGATTTCACAAGTTTCGTTTCTCGAAACGAAGTGCTAGAAACAATGGTAGAACCTGAGGTTGCTCAGCTTGCTCGTGACATAGTTTCTCAAGGTGGAGTCAATCCAGATCCATTTCTGCGTCCGATTGCTGATGATATTACAGCAGTTCGATTGATCGAGAATCATCTTCGAACTCAGTATTCGTACACACTTGATTCGCAACCAGTACCAAACGGAGAGGATGCTACCAAATGGTTCCTCTTCGAAAGAAAAACAGGGCACTGCGAGTATTACGCGTCGGCTCTCACACTCATGTCTCGTTCAATTGGGATCCCTGCAAGACTGATCACAGGATATGTCGCATCGGACTTTAACGAAGTGACAGGGCAGTATGTAGTTCGTGAGAGCAACGCTCATGCTTGGATCGAAGCTGAGATCGCTCCAGGCGAGTGGAGGACCTTCGATGGGACTCCGCCTCAGGATTTTCATGAGCTCCACCAGCCCGATCCTACGTTCTGGCGTTCAGTAAACAAAATGTATGAGTCGCTCGAGTTCTTGTGGGTTCGATCAGTTGTTGCATACGATTCAAATTCTCAAAAATCCATCATGGGCAACCCATCGACAGATTTAGGTTTGTCCAGCTTTGGAGAGTCTCTCCTCAATCGATTCGCCGCAGGCAGGAGTCGATTGATTCAACGCGGATTCGTAACTGCAATCATCGTTTTCACTTCCTCACTGTTCATAGGTATATTGCTACTGCGTTACAAGCAGATCTGGGAAAACGTATTGGATTGGTTAAAGCAATATTTCGAGAGTCTATATCGGCGAATATTCCCGCTCAAATCAGCATCAGGCGACCCACGAGTTGAGTTGCTCGATCAGCAAATTCGACATGGACTCGTCAAGCTTGGGATTCCAAAGCCAGATTGGAAACCTCTCAAAATGCACATTGATGAGCATGTTTCTGAACTCGCACTTACTGCTGGAAATCCTTCAGGGCTCTATCTCGAAGCTTCCGACATTCTCTATCGAATGAAGTTCTCACAGGAACATGATTCTATTGATGACCAGACCCTATCGGAACTGGGTTCTCGACTTCGATCGTCCGAGAAGTTTGTAGTTAATCGATGATCAACACTAGCTTATCGAGCAATAAAGGTCTGCCTTAAGGCTGGACTGCGTTCATCCGATGGTACGGTATCTTTCCCTCTCTCCACGAAAGGAATTTCCTGTGCCTGCAAATAGATCTAGAACCGACCGTTGGCGTCAGAGTTTACAAAAAATCTACGAGCGAGGCGGCGGGCTCGAGTTCGCAATAGATCGCAATGAGGATCAAGAGGGAATCAAAGACCTAGTCTGGCGCGTCCGTGTTCTCGATCTCAACGATGAAGAAATCGTCATTGAGCAACCAGGAGCTATGGGCCAATCATTCATGATCCAAGAAGGTATTACCCTTGTCGGGATCATGTCCGTAGGACAGAACAAATGGATGTTCAAAACAAAGGTGATCGGTAAAGGAGTGAATCAAACTCGCTCTGGATCTTTCCCTGCATTAAGAATCAGTATGCCTGAAAAGGTTGTACGATGCATGCGTCGTCAAGCTGATCGTACTTCTATAGCTCATATTGACTTACCAAGAGTTGAGTGTTGGAAGTTGATTGACCCAATCAGTGCAGTTCCGATTGAAGTTGCAAATCGTCTACAGGTAGAGGAACTTGTATCCAAAGGGATCACTGCCCCTGCGGTTGATGATCAGATCGCGCTCCCGGTAGTCGGTCCTAAGTTTGAAGCTCGACTCGCAAATCTCGGCGGCGGCGGCGTAGGACTCGTCATCCCAAAAGAATCAAGAGCTGAAGTCGATTCAAGCAAAGTCTTTTGGATACGGATGGATCTGCGTCCAACCATTCCAGCTCCGATTGTTTTAACAGCGAAACTGGCACACACTCATATTGATTCCTCGCAAAGTACCTACGCAGGTATGGCGTTCGACTTCGGTATGAACAATCAGCATAAAGATTTTATCATTAAGCAGATTGCTCGATACATCAACGGGATGCAGGAGATCAAGAAAGCTGCTTGATCTCAGCTTAACTAGTTTTCAAATCAGTTCAATAAAAAACGCCTCGATTTGATTCGAGGCGTTTCTAATTTGGAGTTCATCGTTTGTATAAACAAACGGATGATTAGTGTGTTTGCCCCGAAGTGTACATCACTGGGTTCTCTACAACTCGAACAGTTGCATCGCCGTCTTCAGTGTTGAGGCGGATTTCATTCGTGCCGTCATTCCAGATACCTGTCCAATGTCCCTTCGAAGGCATCGAGTGATCAACTACGCCGAAGTGTGATCTGAATGATGTTTTACCGCGAGGTGCGATCAGTTCGAATGTTCCTTCGGATTCAGGTCCAGCAACAAGAGTGACATTCCCGCTGTTGGTTGTCGCAAAGATAGTCTCTTGCTGCGAGCTGGTTGTGCGGATTTCGATGTCTCCACCTTCTCTGATGTTGGTTCCAGATTCAACTAGAATCGCTCCGCTCACTCCAACGACGATGACTTTGCCACCCGCGTTGCGGATTTCGAGTCCGTCACATTGTGGAATGTAGACGGTGAGATCGACAGGAGGTCGGTATCCTTCAACAGTCAGATCAGTAGCAGAAATAGTCAGCGTGCTCAGTTCACCGGTATTCGTATGGACAGCGGTGAAGTACTCGCCGACAGGATCAAAGTCGAACCCTTGACGAGCAGCTCTGAACCGGAGTCTGCGTTCCTGATCGACTCGGAAGTAAATATTTGCTTCCTCATGTCCTGGTTTTGCGTAGACCTTGACTTTCCCGTATGGGTTATCAATCACAATTGCGTTTAGCCTGCCGACTGTAATCGGATCACCTTCAATTGGGACCTGATGAGCGAGTTCCTTGGCCGCCATGCGAGCTCTGAGTCCACCCATACGGGTACATCCAGGCAAAATGAGGGCTCCAAGGGACAATACGGCGAGCACTGGAATCAGTTTCCTGGCGTGATGCATAGTGTGCATTCCTCGTTGAGGATGAAGATATTGGTTCAATCTCATCCGAAATGGGTCTGTTCTCGATTCAATCATACGAATTGAGTGTCTTCGAGTTCTCGTATCTGACACAAAGACATGCTAAGATAGGTCATTGTCGTCAGATCGTTGGGTCGATCTGATGGAAACATACGCTTTTCACCTGTCCGTTGCTGTTTACGCTTTCGGAATATGGGTGTTTGTTGGGTTTTATCGGTTCAGTGGCTGCTTTATTTACACTCTCTTTTCCGTCAGTGCCGATTCATGTCGATTCTGGACTAGAGATGATTCAATCATTCACAAAATGAAGCAGCATCTGCGCTCCCAATGAGACCAAACTGATCTTCGGCTTGCCTAAATCGAGCCCGGTTCAGCATTGACAGGTTATTTAGACCACTTCGCCTACCCAAGGTTGAGGTAGGTTTTGGGGGGATCCGACTGTGGATACTCATCATTTTCTCCAAGTTACTGATATATCGCCACTTGCACAACTAACACTCGCTCAAAACGAAGCAGGAAGCACTACATCGATCATCGTCGGGATCGTCGCTCTACTCGTCGGAATCGGATTAGGTGTGGTTTTCGCAGGAGTCTTTGCTGGTAAAAAGCTCGCTCGGATGAGAGTTGAAGCTGATCAGATCACCAATCGAGCAAAGGACGATGCTCAGAATGCGGCCGAGAAAATCAAACTTGCGGCCGAGCGACATGCTCTTGAACGCAAAGAAGCTGTGGACAACGAACTTGAAACAGCTCGCTCTGAGCAAAGAGAATCCGAAAGAAGACTCGCAAAGCGAGAAGATAATCTTGATCGTAAAGAAGATACGATTTCTGCCAAAGAGCAGGGGTTGTCGGTTCAGGTTCAGAAAAACCAAGAAAAGTACGATCAGCTCAAATCACGCGAAGCTGAAATCGATGATCTCGTAGAAAAACAACGACGAGAACTCGAACGAGTCGCTCAAATCGATCGTTCACAAGCAAAGGAGCTCTTGCTCGAACGCGTTGCAGAACAAGCTCGAGCTGAGATGGGTCGAGTTACTCGAAAAATCGTTGATGAAGCTGAGGACGAAGCGAAGGACGAAGCGAAAGAGATCCTGATCAACGCGATCCAGAGATACGCCAACGAACATTCTTCTGAATCAACCGTGCGAACCGTCGCGATTCCTTCTGATGATATGAAGGGACGCATCATCGGACGCGAAGGCCGAAACATCCGAGCAATTGAAAAAGCGACTGGCGCGGATGTCATCGTTGATGACACACCAGGTGTGATTGTCGTGTCGTGCTTCGATAAAGTAAGACAAACCATTGCAGTGCGTGCTCTTGAAACACTCGTAACTGACGGCCGGATGCATCCGACGAGGATCGAAGAAGTCGTTGAAAAGGTTAAGTCGGAAGTTCAAGAGCGGATCGTCAAAGCAGGTAAAGACGCAGTTGTTGAACTGGGACTCAAGGGAATTCATCCAAAGATCATCGAAGCGATGGGACGATTAACCTATCGCACGAGTTATGGCCAAAATGTGCTCAATCATTCGATCGAAGTCGCATATCTGTCTCAGATCATCGCAGATCAACTCGGTCTCGACGGCCGCTTAGCTCGTCGATGTGGATTCCTTCATGACATTGGAAAAGCGATGGATCATGAGATGGAAGGCGGACATCCAAAGATCGGTATGGACTTTGCTCGTCAGTACGGCGAGAAGGATGAAGCAGTTCTCAATGCGATCGGCGCTCATCATGCAGATATGCCTGCGACGACTTGGTACACTCCGATCATTATGGCCGCAGATGCGGTAAGTGCTGCTCGTCCAGGGGCTCGTCGAGAATCGATGGAGCGGTATATTCAAAGGCTCAATGATCTACAAGACATCGCACTCTCTCAGCCTGGAGTTACAGAGGCGTACGCAGTCCAAGCGGGCCGTGAAGTGCGAGTAATGATCAATGCGGATCGTGTAACTGATGATGAAGCATTCTTGATCGCTCATGAAATCGCAAAGCAAGTATCTAATGAGATGACTTTCCCTGGTGAGATTAAGGTTACTGTCTTGCGTGAAACTCGTGCGATCGAGATAGCTCGCTGATATACACGATCGATTCGGATCTTGACTAAATCCACACTGCAAATAACGCAATAGGCAAAAGCCGAGCATCGACAAAGTCTCGATGGTTTGTGTTTTTCTGTGTAACGAGCGTACTCACAATCATCAATAAGGAAAAGCTGTAACCCATTGCAGATGGTTGATTGATAATCATCACAATCGATCCTGCTGAGATTAATGCGAAAGAGATTCTCCATGCACNCGATTTTCCGAGCAGCACTGAAAGGCTCTTCGTTTGGTACACGCGATCCGCATCGTGATCGTCGATGTCACATAAAGCAGCATCGCCAGCAACGATGAGCCAAATCGAGATTAGGATGAGAAGGCTCGGCCAACTGAAGTTTGTAAGCTGATCGTTGTAGTTCGCAATCAAGACTGCAAATGCTAATGAGATATGTCCGCTTGCGATGATGAATGCTTTTAACCCTGGCAAGTCCTTGAGCCGAGGGGATTGGGGAGTTGCGCCTCGTCCTGCGTAGAGATGAACGACACACAGAGCCAAAATTGGAATGAATACGAGCAAAGGATGAATGAACCATCCTGCGATCGAAGCAAATGCGAGCTCAGCAATGATTAGTAGTCGGATTTGCTTTGCCCATCTCACAAACAGCATTGTGCGAATCGGTAGCGCGAGTGAATCCGCCGGATCATGTCGTGTGTCAGAGACCTTAACTCGATCGAGCAAATAGCAACTATGCGCACAAAAGAGGAGATACCCGATCGAGACAGCATCAGGTAGTTGTGAAACGAAGAGCCACCATGTTAAAACGGATACTCCAAGTGCGTAAAGAGCAGGCCATATAGCAACATACCCCATTGCGTGAACAATGTTTAGAATTACACGTTGGTTGATCAAGGGGCATTCTTCCAAGACCAAGATAATGCTTTATCAAGGATTATGATTTCTGACTGACGAATCAGATCGCTTGCGAGTTGCTCCATTGCGATTCGTTGATTACGGATGATGAGTTGTTCTTCCATCAGTTCTCTTTGTTCGTTGGATATCGCAACTTCTGGAGTGATGGACTCAACGAGTACAAACGCGTAACCAGAATCTGTAGCCAAAATATTAGACATCGTGCCTATGTCTGTTGCTTGTACTGATGATCTCAGTACGCTTGGATAGTTTGAATCCAAAGTGCTGAATCGTTGGATGAATCCGCCTCTATCTGCGGACGGATGCGAAGAATGATCGAATGACTCTTGAGCGAAAATCCATCGCGTTGATTCGGGTTGAGCATCAAGAACTCGTTGGTATGAAGTATTTGTAAGCGAACGATCTGAGTTTACAAAGAGACGAATTTGAAACTGCTGTCCTAAGTTCACTTGTAATGCTTGAAGTAACTCCGCTTCGCTTGGTTTTTTAGCGTTGATTAGTTTTCGGAGGATCGCATTTCTTCGAAGCAGGTCATTGTACCTAGTTGGTCCAAGCCCACGGTTTCTGCGCACTTCTTTCATGTATTCGAGATTTGCATTTGGATCATCCTCTACTTGAATCAGATCGAGAAACNGTTGCTCTTCGCGATCAAGATCTGATCGTGTGATTCGGATACTCAACTCCGTTACTTTTTTTTCAAGTTGATAATCGAGAATCAAATCTGCAATCGCCTGACGTCCTGCGCGTTCAGAGAGACTCTCCTGTATTTGGTCATGCGTGATCGGATTTCCATCAATAAACGCAATGATCTGATGGTGAGGGGTAACTTGAGCAGCTGCAGGCTGCTCGCGGGTGTAATTATTTACGCTACATCCAGCAGGAATCGCAAGCAAGAGCAACATGAATACGCCTGAATGAGTACGCATACTGATGAAATGCTGAATGCTGTGTCGATGTTGTTTCATGTTAGATATGAGGATTGAATTTCTGATGGGTCAACCGATCGGGCGAATCTTGCGTACTGTATCTTAAGGAGTATCTATGCCTGAAGGTGTGATCGATCAAAATAGCCGTTCAGTTCGGCAAGTAGTCATGGACGAAGCGATCGCGATCGCAGGTGAGCCTCCGACGCCATCATTACGCTCAATAGTTTGTCCTTTTTGTGGAATGATCACTCCTGATACCGGCCGATGTCACGCTTGCTCAGGACGATTTGATCCATTGAGTCGACAAGCAACACAAAACCAGATGGGACCCTGGTCCATTCGAGATGATCGAATGCCTCATCGGCCTGGGTGTTCTTACGAAACAATCCAGCGATTAGTTGAACAAGGAAAAATCACCCAAGACACGATTATTCGNGGGCCTTCGACTAGGCAGTTCTGGATGCTCGCAAAGCACAGTCCAGGAGTGGGGCATCTACTCGGGCTCTGTCATAGCTGTCATGCGCCTGTACAGCCCGATGGTTTTGCTTGTCCCAACTGTCATGCTTCCTTTGTCAGTGAGCGGGATCGACAGCATCTTGGGCTCGGGCCTTCTAGGCCATTACCTGGACAAGGACTCCCTGAAGTGCTCGCGCTTCGTGCAGAGCCTGCGTCTCAGCCTGGGCTTGCAGGAGCGGCTTCGACGACGATTGGAGTCCCAGGAGTGCGAGCTGATAGAAACCAATCTGGCACAACAACAGAGAACTCGCACGATTTATCTGGCGCAAGGAAAGCGGTTGAAGAATCCACAGTCAGAGCTAAACGCTGGAAAGCAGCGTACGAATCGCAACGCAAGCAAGCTTGGGTTGTACTTACTATCGCGGCGATGATTACACTCGTCGCACTTTCATATGCAGTTTGGGGCAAGTTGAGCGAGAACTCATCGCAATCAGCGAATCGCTCGAATTCGGATAGTGTTTATGTTGAAGTCGATTTATGGTATGATGATGTGATCTATTCTTGATCAAGAGTCGAATGAAAAAATTGAGAATCAAACAGAATGATCCCGCGATCCGTTCGTGTCTTTCGCGTCGGCGCGATGGTTTTACGCTGATCGAACTTTTAGTCGTGATCGCAATAATTGCATTGCTTATTGGAATTCTACTTCCTGCACTCTCAGGAGCTCGTCGTTCAGCAAGAACATTGCTCTGTCAGTCAAACATGCGACAGCTTGGAATAGCTGCGATCAACTATGGATCTTCAAGTAGAGATGTGATCCCTTCGTACTATTGGAAGCCAGGTCGATATGAAACAAAATACTCTGATCTCCGAAATGCAGCTAACGACAAAGTTGCAGTAGGACATCAAGCGGTCGAGATCCTGAGAGATCGTACTGGTTATACCGACATTCCAAGAAACAGCAATGGGAACTGGTTTGCCAGTCTTTGGTTTTCTCATTTGTTGTACCTTGATTATCTGAGCGGGAATCCAGAAGAAGCAGTCGCTGCGTGCCCTGATGATGCGACACAAGTTGAACGAGCTGAGATACCGATTTCTGAGTATACACCTTCAACTGTTCGTCGCAAGTTCGAGAGTTCTTACGAGACTGTGGTGGTAACAAACTCAGTTGATCAAGAGCGAAATGGGATCATGCCCGTCGAGCAACACAACAGTCACTACAACTCCTTTTTTAGAGCAAACAACTATATCGTAACTCGTCGATTTACACATGTTCAGTACCCTTCGAGCAAAGTCTACATGCACGACACTTTCGATCGGCATTATGCTTCGAAGGCAGAGCAGCCGTTTTTCTTACCAGATTCGAAACAGCCGCTCCTTTTCTTTGATGGATCAGTATCAGTTCGACAAACTAAAAACTCGAATCAAGGTTTCCAACCATTGGATCCTACTAGTTCGGAACCCACGCTGATTCGCGAGTCGGATCCTCGTCCGTTTATCTTCTATCCAGGTTACTATCGCTGGACCCGAGGCGGGCTCCGCGGGCTCGATTTTGGTGGAAGCGAGATAAATACAGGGCAAGCTCGCTGAGCTTAGACTGATCTTCACATCAATTTCGTAGTTTTCTAGTGCGTCTTCCGCTCACTTAGACCCGATTTTCAGCGACATCGGTGATAGACTTGTTCAGTACGAACTGCTGACAAGGAGACCTCGATGGGTAATTCAGAGAAGTTGCGGATATTGGTTGCTGATAAGTTTGACGCTGAAGGTATCGAAGGGCTCAAAGCTCTTGGATGCGATGTACAGATTGATGCTGATCTCAGTCCTGAGACACTTCCAGCAGCTCTCGCTGCGTCAGGTGCTCAGGTTCTTGCTGTTCGATCAACGAAGGTTCCAGCGGCCGCGATTGAGTCCTCTGAGTCACTAAAACTGATCATCCGAGGCGGAGCAGGATATGACAATATCGATTGTGACGCTGCAGGCCGCAGAGGGGTTGCGGTAAGCAACTGCCCAGGTATGAATGCAGTCGCCGTTGCTGAACTCGCGATTGGTCACATGATCAATCTAGATCGCAGGATTATCGCACAAACCAATGATCTCAAAGCAGGACATTGGAACAAGAAAGAATATTCAAAGTCGAGAGGCCTCAAAGGGCGCAAGCTCCTCGTTGTTGGTATGGGTTCGATCGGAACAGAAGTAATCAAGCGAGCTCAAGCGTTCGGGATGGTTGTTTCCGCTCAATCAAGATCACTCAGAGAAGACACTGCTCGAGCGCTGGGGATCAAGCTGATTCCTTATACGCGTGAAGCACTGAGTGCAGCACTCGGTGATGTTGATGTTGTGTCCATTCATGTTGCTGCGACTCCTGATACACATGAACTTTGTGGTCCAGGTTTCTTTGCAGCGATGAAAGATGGTGCATTCTTCATCAACACTTCAAGAGGCGAGATCGTTGACGAGAAAGAACTGATCAATGCAGTGAAAACCAAAGGCATCCGGGTCGGGCTCGATGTTTTTCAGAGTCAGCCTTCATCGAAGGATACTGATTGGAAACCAGAGTTAGCAGACCTTCCAGGAGTGTCATTGACACATCATGTTGGAGCGTCAACAGATCAAGCACAAATTGCGGTTGCTCAAGAAATGGTTCGCATCGTCGATGCGTTGCAGAGTACCGGATCGCCGTTGCATGTTGTCAATAAGAAACAGCTTGTTGATTCGAGCCCAGATGTGGTTCAAGCATAAGATACCAAGATCGAACGATGACAGTGAATACAGGTTTGAAGGAGTCAAATGATGAGTGACCGTGTCTATAACTTCTCCGCGGGGCCAGCGTGCTTGCCCGAATCCGTGCTCAAGCAAGCTCAAAAGGACATATGGAATATCTACGATTCCGGTATCGGAATCTTGGAACATTCACATCGCAATAAATACTTCGATCGCGTAACTGAAGAAACTGAAGCGGATTGTCGAGCAGTGGGAGATATTCCCGATGACATGTCAATCTTCTGGATGCAAGGCGGCGCGACTTCACAGTGTTACATGGTTCCTGCGAACTTCTTGTCTGCTGATCGTACTGCTGATTACTTCCAGACTGGAAAATGGGCAAACGATTCAATCAACGAAGTCCATCTCTACGGCAATGTTCACATTTGTGGATCATCCAAGGATAAGAACTACAGCTACATTCCAAAGGGAAGTCAGGTTCAAAGCTCGGATAACCCTGCTTATGTGCAGTTCACATCGAACAACACAATCATGGGCACAGAGTTCAAAGAGAATCCTGCAACTCCAGGCAGCTCGTTCCTAGTTGCAGACATGTCGAGCAATATCTATTCTCGTCCGATGGATTTTTCAAAGTACGGCTTGGTATACGCAGGTGCCCAAAAGAACTTGGGTCCTGCAGGAGTGACCTTACTCATCGGTAAGAAGAGCTTGATTGACAATCCTGTTCGTGAGCTTCCAAAGATGATGCAGTACGGTCTAGTCGCAAAGAAGGAAGGCCGTTACAACACGCCTCCAACCTTTGGTGTATACCTCATGGGTCAAGTCTTTAAATGGATCATAGCTGAAGGTGGTTTGACAGCGATGGAAGAAATCAATCGCGAAAAAGCTGCGATCATTTATGATTTCATCGATTCTCAAGATTTCTTCAGTCCTCATGCTGAAACGGAAGATCGTTCAGACATGAACATCACTTTCAAGTGTCCAACTCCTGAGCTTGATGCGCAGTTCATCAGTGAAGCGGATGCAAAGGGATTGACTACACTCGCAGGGCATCGCGCAATCGGTGGCATGCGAGCTTCGATTTACAACGCGTTCCCGAAAGCTGGATGCGAAGCTCTCGTCGCATTCATGAAAGATTTTTCACATACGCACGCAGGTGCGACAGCGTAAAGCTGCTCATACAATAGATTCTCTAACCGGTTGTTTCGACAACCGGTTTTTTTATTGTGATATTCGCTTTACGCATGCATCAAACACTTCATCAGTGCTGATTCGCTCCATCATGAGCACGCTTTCTGGGCTTCTAAAATGGAACTTGTCATCCGCGAGTTGATGTTGAAGAACATCTTCATCATGTAGGTATGGACCGACTCGTTTTGGATCGGTTGGTCCAAGTAGCGCGACGAGCTTGCGTTTGAACCCGACAGCCATATGGATTGCGGCGGAGTCATTGGCAACAACGAGTTGTGATCGAGAGATGATGGCCATCAGTTGAGAAATTGATGTGGATCCAACACGATCAGTAATGAATGGGTGTGACTCTGCGAGTTCTAGTAGCGGAGCACAGCTCAATCGCTCTCCAGGACCGCCTACGATGACGACTCGATCAATATCAGGAAGCTTGATGAGTCGCTCTGTGAGTTCTGTGAATCTCTCGATCGGCCAACACTTGGCTGGCCAACGTGAAGTTGGTGCAATGATTGCATAACGATCCGGGTACTCAATAATAGCTTGGGAGAGTTCGTCTTGGCCGCAATAAAGCTGCATGTTTGGTTCAGCTATTTCGCATCCGACTGCTTCAACTAGCTTGAGCATCCGATCGACGCTGTGAAGCGAGATCGGTGCTTCGACTCTTTGGTTCAGAAAAATCCAAGAGTTCTCTTGTGCATCGCGGTATCCGATCCGTCGTGGAGCTCGAGTGAACCAAGTGAAGAATCCTGATCGAGCGAGCCCTTGTGCATCGATGACCATGTCATACTTTGTTTGCTTGAGTTCTCTGAGCCATTTGAACAAACCGCCAAATCGGCCCTTTCTACATTGCTCTCCGAGCTTCTTTCTAGGGAATGGAATGTAGTTGTTCAATGCAGGATGATGGACAATCGCTTCGTAAAAAGAATCTTGAACCATCCAGTCGATTTGCGCATTTGGGAACCGTTTTTTGAGTGCAGCAAGGACACAGACGGAGCGGCATACATCGCCGAGCGCGCTTGGACGAATGAGCAAGATGCGTTGAGGATCGTTCACAGTCGATATTGTTGCACCTAAACAGGCTTAGTGTGCTGGTGGAGGGTAGATGCTTGAAGTTTTTTCGGTTTCCCATGCTGTCATAGAGACGAGACGCATTCCAGGTGCGATTTGAGAAATCGAATCTGTAAGCTGCTCAAAACAAACACGGGTAATGTTCTCAACAGAAGGTATAACCCCGCCTTGAGATTNATCAAACCAACTGCAATCGGAGTTTAAAAACTTATGATCGAGTCGATCGAGTAAAATCGAGTTCACTGCAGATTGAATTTCTGATTGAACATCTCTCTCTTTGAGTACCGCGAGTGGGACTTCAATGCATGGTTCTAGTTGGTAGTTGTGGCCGTGCCCGTTGAGGTTGTTGCATTTACCAAAGTAATTAGCGTTTTCTTCATCGCTCAGAGCAGGGCTATGGAGTCGATGNGCAGCCGCAAAATCGAATCGCTGTTTGATCAATACCGAATCAGCTTTTTGAGTGGATGGTGTCATCNCAANATGATAGTAGGGAGATAGTGTCCAGCTNAACTCAACGAGCGTATGTTCAAGTTGTGATTGTGCAGTATTGAATAGTGATGGGAGCAACAGTGCAGGATGCTGTGTAGGGTCACTTGCAACCTGATCTGCAATCAACGGTATTAATTGCTCGCGGACAATGGAATCGAACTCTTGTATTCCAAGGATGTAGCCAGTATTTGGATCTGGATATCCATTGATGCTCAAACGGATTTCGTAGAAGCGAGCAAAACCATGTATACTCGGTTTACTGACAAAGCTATTGTGTCCATCCGTCGANCCGTCTGGATTAATCGAAAATCGGACGATTCGGCGAAGAGTTTGGAGTTGATGGGTGTTTGTCATAATCAATACCGTTCTCGCGAAGTCTGNATGCGGAACAAGTAAAGCATAGCGGGTCACGATCAACGAAAGGAAATGAACATGGTGGGCAGTTGCTGTAAAAGTTCAAAAATGACAAAGGCTGCGATTCTCGTTATCTGCATTCCTGCATGGTTATCGATTGCGAACAATCAAAATCATGGCGAGTTGAGTATGAACGAGAATACGAATGCTAAAACAGTTGAGTTAGACTCAGAACCAACAAAGGGGAAGAAGATGGTCTCAGCAGATGTTCTCGGATACGAAATGGTCATGATTGATGGCACAAAGAAGTCATTTGAAGATTACCGAGGAAAGGTAATCTTGATGGTCAACGTTGCGAGTGAGTGCGGATTGACGCCTCAGTATGAAGAACTTGAAGCGCTGTATCGGAAATACAAGAAACAAGGACTCGTTGTAATTGGATTTCCTGCAAATGATTTTGGAGCTCAAGAACCTGGTTCCGATGCTGAAATCGCTCAGTTCTGTAGTAGCAAATACGATGTGACTTTCCCAATGACTTCGAAGATTCATGTGAAAGGGAAAGAGACGCACCCGCTCTATCAACAACTTGCAGCTCAGCCTGAACCGATCGGTGGCGAGCCGGAATGGAACTTCGCAAAGTTCATGGTTGATCAGAAAGGGAATGTCGTCGCTCGGTTCTCTTCGAGAACGACTCCAGACGATCCAGCGTTAGTCAAGAAGCTCGAAGAGCTTCTTTTGAAAGATTAACCTGATCTAAACATGACGGCGTAGATTAAAAAATAGGTGTAAGCTCTTTATGTAAAAGGGTATACAGAAGGCTTATTCTACGTATGTTATCTTCACACAACCTTAGCACATTTCAATTCGCTTCTTCCAGATTGTGAGGAAACAGTTATCTTGAGAACACAAAGGTACTGCCCTATTTTCTGGGTTATCAAAGGAGATATGACATGCGAGCGAGAAAATTGTTAGCTTCAGTTGCTGCTTTGGCCGCGATGCCATTGGTTGCTATGGGTGTTGCAGATGACAAACTACCTGAGTACACCTCAACTAGTGGTGTTTCAGGTACGATTACAAGCATTGGTTCAGATACCATGAACAATCTTATGACTCTGTGGGGCGAAGAGTTCAGCAAGTTCTACCCGTCAGTTAAGACTTCAGTAGAAGGCAAAGGTTCTTCAACTGCTCCGCCTGCATTAATCGAAGGTCAATCCAACTTTGGTCCAATGAGCCGTGCGATGAAGTCTTCGGAACTGGATAAGTTCGAAGCAGAGTTTGGGTACCAGCCAACCGCTCTTCGTACCGGGATCGATGCACTTGCTGTATATGTCCACAAAGATTGTCCACTTGACGAGATGAGTATCACTCAGATCAGCGAAGTATTCTCAGTGGCCGGCGACGATATGACATGGGGCGATTTAGGGGTGAAAGACCCAGCGTATCGTACACGTAAGGTAAATTTGTACGGCCGAAACTCAGCATCCGGTACTTACGGCTATTTCAAGAAGATCGGTCTCCAAGGCAACGATTTCAAAGCGTCAGTCAAAGAACAACCTGGTTCATCAGCTGTTGTACAGGGTGTGAGTAGTGATCGCTTTGGTATGGGTTACTCGGGTCTCGGATATAAAACCGCTGGTGTAAAAGCACTTATGGTTTCAATCGACGACGAAGAAGATGCGTATCCAGCTGATGCTGAACACGCACTTTCCGGCGATTACCCGATTGCTCGATTCCTATATCTCTATGTAAATGCTGATCCTGAGACTGGACTCTCGGATCCATTGAGAAGAGAGTTCGTTAAGCTTGTGTTCTCTAAGCAGGGTCAAGAAGTGGTTGCAAAGGACGGATATTTTCCGGTTCCAGCCCAAGTTGCTCGCGAAGATCTTGAAGCTGTAAAGATTGATGTAGATTTTTAGTTCATTCGCCCGGCAAGGGCGTCTCAGGTGTGAACAATGAGGGAGCGGGTGAAGGCCTGCTCCTTTCTATTTAAACAGATTTGTCACCATCAATGAAAACATCATCCGATTCAAAAACTCGCACAGCCGCCTCGCGACGATTACACGCGATGGATTCACTCGCTGAGTTCGTTGTGACCACGGGCGGGTTTGTTGTGCTCGCTGCAGTGCTCGGGATCTGTGTCTATCTACTGTGGGTTGTTATCCCTCTCTTTGCGCCAGGGTCAGTAGGGGACAAACTCGAAGGAAGTTCAAGCCAGCTTTCCTCAGCATCGAGTGTATTGCTCGATCCATATGCGCATAGCGCCACGATAATTGATGGAGAAGATTCAGCGAAGACTGTGTTGCTCAGCACAGGGGAGATCGTTGGAAGCTACGAGCTCGCTGATGGAGAATTCACTCCGACTGCATTGAGCTTTGCTCGAAACGGTGAGTTCGTTGCAATCGGGTATTCATCAGGGCAAGTGCAGATCGGCGAACTAAGTTATGGAACGGATATCGTTGGTTCTCAAAGTGAGCGTGCAATCGGCGCAATCACCGCGATTGAATCTGGATACTTAGAAACACTCGAAGACGATCGCGAACGAGCTGTTCAGTTTGAACATGCGTTTGGAGATACACTTGATTTAAAAGATGGTTCAGGCGGAATCGTTTCGATTGATTTCCGCAAGAGCCCGACAGGGAAAACGATCTTACTTGTATTACGAGAAGATGGAACTGCTCTTGTGAACACGGTGCAGACAACCCGGCCATTAGGCGGGGGGAAACCTCGCATTAAACTCCGAACACGATCATTTACACTTGAAAGCAATGATCCAGATTGGTTCTTCGTAACCTCAGACGGCGGTCATGTCCTCGGGCTCTGGGAAGATGGCAGATGCGAGAGGTACGCAAGGGTCGCAAAGCAGTTTGTTCATGTCGAAAATATTCAACTGACTCAAAATGAATCAGCAATCTCTACTGCAACAATGCTCTTGGGCGGACAAACCCTCATCATTGGTCAAGCAGACGGTACTATGACTTCCTTCCATGTTGCGAAGGACAGCAAGCAGCAAGCAATCGATGGAATGAATCTTGTGCAGTCTCATCGAGTCGTTTCATCGAATGAGCAAGTTGTCGCGATCTCTCCGAGTGTGAGAGATCGAACAGTCGCGGTGCTCTTCGAAAACGGAGTAGTTGAACTTCGACACATGACAAGCGAAAAGCTCATCGCTCAGATCGATACTGAAATCAAGAGCCCTGTTGCTGTTTCCATAGCGCCCAAGAATGACGGCGTCCTTGTAATGGGTTCAGACGGAGCGTACGCGTTTCATGAAATCGAACCAGGATATCCAGAGTTCAGCGTGAAGGCGCTCTTTGGAAAAGTTCATTACGAAGGAGTTGAAACTCCGGAGTATGTCTACCAGTCATCTTCAGGCGATGATGCGTCAGAGATTAAACTGAGCTTGATGCCCTTAATCTTTGGAACACTCAAGGCGACAATCTTTGCGATGCTATTTGCTATCCCAGTTGCTGTTCTCGCTGCGATCTATTCAAGCGAGTTTGTATCTAAGCGAGTTCGGAGAAAAGTTAAACCAACTGTTGAGTTGATGGCTTCGCTGCCTTCGGTAGTACTTGGATTCTTTGCAGCGATGGTCTTCGCTCCGTTTGTTGCTGATCATCTTGATTCATTTGTGATAGGAATTGTGATTCTTCCGATCACGATTCTTGTCGCAGCTCATATTTGGCAGTTGATTCCACTCTCGTATCGATTGAAGACTCGAACAGGGCACCATTTGTTGCTCGTTGGGTTCGCAGTAGTCATCGGAGTGATATTTAGCAGTCTGATCGGGCCTCCGATGGTGCGATCTTGGTTTGCACCAGATTCGTTTGATTCCGCGATGCTCGCGGGAGCGGTTCAGCCTGTAGAAGCAAGTGAACTCAATGGGTTTGGTGAGGACGCAGGGTATAACACTCGAACACAGCGACTGCTCAGAGCTCGTGGAATGGGTGTGATCGATGGTGTAATTGTTGAACCTGATCCTTCGATTGAGAGTTCAGAAATTCTTGAAGAACTCGGACTCACGCACGGCGATCTCCGAAGATGGCTCAACGGAGAATACGGTAGAGCTCGTCCAGGCTGGATTGTAGTATTCTTCCCAATCGCAAGCATTGTTGTATGGGTCGCTCAGGCAATCTTGATTCGTCGACGAGTAGATTTGTTCATCGTATCGAAAGAAGGTGTCGTGAGCGGCATAGTCGTATTGTCGAAGTTTGTGATTCTGCTCGCTCTCAGCTTGGTAGTTGCATTTATCGCAGCACTCATCTTTGAATCGATGGGATTCGATCCTCGAGATTCAATATTCGGTTCGTTTAGTCCACGCAATACGCTGGTAGTTGCGGTCATAATGGGATTTGCAGTGATCCCGATTATTTTCACGATCTCCGAAGATGCGCTCCAAGCAGTTCCGATGACGCTTCGCTCTGCCTCTTTGGGCGCAGGAGCAACTCCATGGCAAACAGCAACTCGGATTGTGTTACCCGTCGCAGCATCTGGGATCTTTTCTGCTTGCATGATCGGATTCGGCCGTGCTGTCGGTGAAACAATGATCGTGTTGATGGCGACTGGAAATACTCCTGAGATGGAGTGGAATATCTTCTCCGGATTCAGGACCCTCGCTGCGAATATCGCGGTCGAACTCCCAGAAGCTCCGAAAGATGAAACACATTACCGAGTTCTATTCTTGTGTGGACTTGTGCTATTCGTGATGACTTTCGTCATCAATACACTCGCAGAGTTCGTACGTCAGATTGTGAGATCAAGGAACGCGGGTCTATGAGCGAAACCAAAGTCACGACAACCCGAAGACAAACATTGCCCAGTGCGATCGGTGAACCAATGGTTTGGTTGACCGGCGGATCGTTGGTGCTCTGTCTGTTGATGATTCTGTTGCTTCTGGGCATGGTTGTGTATAACGGGAGTGTGAGTTTCTGGCCTCGGCCTATTGAACGCGTCACGCTTGAGAGCGGGGAAGTCTTCCTTGGGCTCGCTACCGATCACGATGTGCATCCAGAAACCTTGGAAACACGCACGCTCTATCGCGTGGGTAACCGAGATATCGGGCAAGAGTCATTCCGCTGGATTGATGATCGTGAGATCGCTCAATCAGAGCATCCAGAGAATGCAATGCTTTTGGAGCGTGAAGCGTGGGGCGTTTGGATCGGGATTCCTGAATCCATCTTTACAATCGACGACGAAGGAAACGAAGTTCAAATCGCAAGCGGTAGCGATGCGGTCTTTGAGCAGTTTTATAAATTGCATCGCGAAGCGAGGGATGCGGGAAAGAGTATCAACAAGCTGAAAGATGAAGACCTTGGGGAAATTAATCGAGAGATTGACTCGCTTCGATTGGCAGTTCAACAGCGTGAAATTGAATCGAATCGTGCCGGGAATAAGTTGTTCAGACACAACTGGGTTACATGGTCAATTTCAGCAGCTCTCGTGATCGCTTGTATTGGATTCTTCATTCGCGTTCGACACTGGGGTACAGAGATCGGTTCGATTCAAGCTCGTCAAGGAAAACTAGCAAGGTTCTCTTTGATTGTCGGTGCGTGCATGATGCTTGGCGCAATGTGGGTTGCAGCGCCCTGGGGCAACAAGGCACTTGACGAGCAGCAGCTTCAAGACTTGCGAGATCAAGTAGTGATCCGTGAAGCAGAGCTGCTTTCAGAGTATGATCTCATGCTCGCACAGATCCGATCATTGGAAGAAGCGAATGATCGTTTACGGATTGTCGTGCGAGAGCCTACAACTGGGGAGTTTGCTCCAACTTCGCAAACGCTTGCAGATGAACCATTGCATATGCAACAGATTGTGCGAGCGGTTCCGAGTAATCAACTCACTGCGACAAGTCGACTAGGTGTGTATTTTTCGCGATGGTGGGAGTACCTCACCGCGAATCCAAGAGAAGCAAATACTGAAGGCGGCGTATTCCCTGTTATAGTCGGGACGATCCTGTTAACACTTCTTTTGACAGTGTTCGTCACTCCAATGGGTGTGATCGCAGCGTTGTATCTTCGAGAGTATGCGAAGCAAGGATTCGTCACGAGCATGATCCGGATCGCCGTTAACAACTTAGCGGGTGTACCAAGCATTGTTTACGGCGTGTTCGGGCTCGGATTTTTCTGTTACACAGTTGGGCAGTATGTTGATACTGGTCCAAAGGTTTCAGATCGCGTTGATTCAGGTACATGGTGGATGATGTACATTCTCATTGCGATCGTAATGATGATCGGATACGCGATACAACTCTGGGGAAAACCAGATCCTGGTAAAGCGCCTTCTCCGTTTAATCTGAGAATGAAGCGAGTGACATGGGTTGTCTGGCTCCTTGTTCTACTGCTTGCTGTGTTACTAGTAACGAAGACGCCGTACTTCCACGGCTTGTTTGAAGCTCGAGCAGAAGATGGAACTCCGACATTCGGAGCACGCGGGATGCTCTGGGCATCATTAACACTCGCACTCCTGACACTTCCTGTAGTGATTGTCGCAACAGAAGAAGCAATCGCAGCGGTACCAAATTCGATGCGAGAAGGAAGCTACGGCTGTGGCGCGTCGAAGTGGCAAACGATGCGACGCATTGTGCTTCCAGGTGCACTCCCTGGGATTCTGACAGGTGGGATCCTCGCGATGGCTCGCGGAGCAGGAGAGGTTGCTCCATTGATGCTCGTAGGTGCAGTCAAGCTCAATCAAGACTTGCCGATTTCAACTGAAGCTCCGTTTATTCATGCGGATCGAAGTTTCATGCACTTGGGATTTCATATTTATGATCTCGGATTCCAGAGTCCAGACTCCCAAGCTGCTCGGCCTTTGGTTTGGACAACGACGCTGTTGTTTTTAGCTGTTGTTTTCGCACTCAATTTTTCCGCGATTATGATACGATCACGAGTAAGAGCCAAAATGGCAGGACAAACGATATGATGTCGATGAACTCAGATTCACCCAACTCAGCGACTTCACAGAGCGATGTGATCTCTTCAGATTCCGCTCCTGCGGCTGCACATCCTGTGGTTCGTCCAGTGTCGTATGAACCAAATAGACGAGGTAACGAAGCAACATACGAAGTGATTGAAGCGATCAGACGCGGAGAGACTCCGCCTCCAACAGTTCATCCGGAAGTGAATCCGAGCAACGCGATCATCAATATCGAAGATTTCAACTTATGGTATTCAGATACTCAAGCGATTCATTCTGTCAATATGAATATCTCACGAGGCGCTGTGACTGCATTGATTGGACCATCAGGCTGTGGCAAATCGACGCTGCTTCGTTCTATCAATCGAATGAATGATCTAGTTGATGGAGTCCGGGTCGAAGGATTAATCGGACTCAACGGATCTCCGATCTACGCTCCATCTGTTGATGTGATATCGCTCAGGAAACGCCTTGGGATGGTTTTCCAGAAACCGAATCCGTTCCCGATGTCGATCTTCGAGAATGTGGTTTATCCACTCCGGATCGATGGCGAACGACGCAAATCAGTACTCGAAGAAGCTTGCGAAAAGAGTCTCAGAGATGCGGCGATCTGGGATGAAGTCAAAGATCGACTAAAACGGTCCGCATTGGGATTATCAGGTGGCCAGCAACAACGATTATGTATTGCTCGCGCAATTGTCGCGGATCCAGAAGTGCTGCTTCTTGATGAGCCTTGCTCAGCTCTAGATCCGGTTGCAACCTTGAAGATCGAAGAGTTAATCTCAGAAATATCAGAGAGATATACAGTCTTGATCGTGACGCACAATATGCAGCAGGCGGCCCGTGTGTCCAACTATACGGCCTTTATGTACCTTGGCCGACTCGTTGAGTATGGACCGACAGCGAAGCTATTCCAGACTCCTGCATTGATCGAAACTGAGCATTATGTGTCAGGCCGATTCGGGTAATCGGAATGCATAGGGAAGATTGCTGTAGACCGATCTGTCTAGCGATTCTCTTATCATCTTATGAAAGCTGTAGGAAATGATGGATTGAGTCGTTCATGTGTCGATATGAAGGTCTACGATTGTTGCTGGGTAGGTATTCCCAGTTTTTCGTCCGATAGTCCACGAAATTCGGGTCTGGGGTGCCCAGAGGCCGTGTAGACTGAGGAGTGCTATGAGCTCTGCGCCGCAACCAAGCATACCGTCGATTAACCAATGGAACGCCGAATATCTGGAAGAGCAGTATCGCGCGTACACAGTTGATCCTTCTTCTGTCGATCCAGAGATACGAGCATTCTTCCAAGGCTTTGACCTTGCGCATGCTTCGGAACTCAAGCTTTTCGGTTCGGGGAAACCCGGCGGAGCCGATGGAGCAACGACAGCGCGTGAGCCTGCGTCGAGCGGTCCAATTCGGGTTACACCGACCATTGGGCGATCAGCTGGAAAAGCATCGCATTTCGAAGCAATCGTTGATGATTTCATCGGCGCTTATCGTGATCAAGGGCATCTTTGTGCTCAGATTGATCCATTTGGACAAGAGCGCTCGCGTCCAGATTCCCTAACTTTGGGATATCACGGATTGTCGGAGTCAGATCTCAATCGTCAAGTTGATGGAACGAGTATGGGACTCGGTTCCCAGATTCCATTGCGTGATGTAATTGAGCGTCTCGAATCAGTTTACTGTTCGACTATCGGCGTTGAGTTCATGCATGTTGCAGACATTGAGCAGCGTGCATGGTTGCTTGAACGGTATGAAAATATCGGTGGCAAGCTTAAACTAACCAAGGGTGAAAAAGGCACGATCCTCGAAGAGCTGACTCGTTCAGAATCATTCGAGAAGTTTCTTGGTAGACGATATCCAGGTGAGAAACGATTTAGTCTCGAAGGCGCGGAATCATTGATCCCACTGCTCGATCGGATGATCGAAGCCTATTCAGATCTCGGCGCCGAAGAAGTTGTCATCGGGATGGCACATCGCGGCCGACTCAATGTTCTTCACAACATCATTGGGAAAACCCTCGAACAGATCTTCACAGAGTTTGAAGAGAACTGGGCAGAAGGGTTCGCAGACGGCGGCGGCGATGTGAAATACCATCGCGGATACTCAGGAACACGCCGACTCAACAACGGGCGAATGGTGCATCTTGCTCTTGCAAGCAATCCGAGTCACTTGGAAGCAGTAAACGGGGTGATTGAAGGTCGATGTCGCGCCAAGCAACGGTTGCGCGGCGATACCGCTCGCGAGCGTGTAACCCCGATCCTTATTCACGGAGATGCTGCGATTGTTGGACAAGGAATTGTCCAAGAAGTGCTCAACTACTCACAGTTAGATGGATACAAGACCGGCGGCACAATTCATGTTGTCGTTAACAACCACATCGGGTTTACGACACTCCCATCGGACTCTCGATCCAGTCGTTACTGTACTGATATAGGAAAATTTATCGACGCTCCAATCTTCCATGTCAATGGCGAAGACCCAGAAGCAGTCGTCACTGTTGCACAACTCGCGGCGGAATATCGTCAGAAGTTCAAGCGAGATGTATTCATTGACTTGCAGTGTTACCGGCGATATGGGCACAACGAGCAAGACGAGACGAGCTTTACTCAGCCGATCATGGCGGGGTTGATCAAGAAGAAACCTTCTGTGCTAAAGGTCTACACCGAGAAACTTCTCGCTGAGAACTCGATCTCTGAAGCGGATCGTCAATCAATCATCCATCGACTCAATGAAGCGCTCGAACAAGCGCAGCGTGCTGCTCAGCAAACCCCGAACGATCCAACGATCGATCCGGGTAGCGAGCGTTGGGGTGGACTCTCTCACAAGTTCACTTTCGATCCGATTGATACATCGGTAACGAAAGAACAGGTTGAGGAAGTTTCAAAGGCGATCGGTTCAGTCCCAGAGGGATTCAAACTCAATCCGAAACTCAAGAAACTGCTCAGTGATCGATCTGATCTATCAAATGCAGATTTGATTTCATATGCAGATGCTGAACAGCTCGCGTATGGCACTCTCCTCGCAGAAGGACATCCAGTCCGTTTGTCAGGACAAGACTGTCGTCGAGGTACATTCTCGCATCGTCATGCTGTTGTGCGTGATTTCGATAGCGGAGAGCCATATACCCCTCTTAACTCAATCCGTGAGATTGGTCGGGAAGGGACTGAAACGCCTCCAGGTTCATTAGGTGCGGATGGGCAACCAAGACAAGCAAACTTCTGTGTGTATGACTCACCTCTTTCAGAAGTTGGTATTCTTGCATTCGAGTATGGATACTCACTAGGTGATCCTGGGATGTTGATCATCTGGGAAGCTCAGTTTGGCGATTTCTACAACGGTGCTCAAGCAATCGTTGACCAGTTCATCTCCTCTGCAGAAGCAAAATGGGATCGTTGGAGTGGTTTGACAATGTTGTTGCCTCACGGATACGAAGGTGCAGGACCAGAGCATTCGTCTTGTCGGATGGAACGGTTCTTGGAGCTTTGTGGCGGCGATAACATGTTGATCGTTTACCCATCGACTGCGGCTCAGACTTTCCACATGCTTCGCCGACAGGTGAAAGCAACTTATCGCAAGCCTTTGGTTGTCATGACTCCCAAGAGCATGCTCCGAATTCCAACAAGCCCAGTTGAAGAGCTATATAGTGGACATTTCCACGAGATGCTTGACGATCCAAGATTCGTTGCTGATGGCTGGAAGCGGAACGATGTGAAACGCGTGATTTTCTGTTGTGGTAAAATCTACCATGAGCTTGACAAGCGACGCGAAAGTTTAGATCAACGAGATATCGCGATTGTTAGAATCGAACAGATGTACCCATTTAACGGTGATCTGATTTCGAAGATCAATAGTCAATATCCAGATTCTGCGGAACGAATGTATGTTCAGGAAGAGACATATAACGCAGGTGGATATCTCCATGTTTGCGATATGTTCCAGAGCATTCTCGATTGGGATCGTCCAGAATACATCGGACGATCAAGATCGAGCACACCTGCGACTGGTTCGAAATCACAACACAAGATTGAACAAGAGCAAGTTATCTCTGATGCTATTGGCCCAATGCCAAAGGATGAGAGTTCGAAAAAAACCGTAGCTGCTGCAAAGGCATAAACGCAAGCTGATAAGCCGGGCAGTGACGCCCAGAGACGGATTGAAAACTATGAGCACACAGATTGTGATCCCAAATGTTGGTGAGTCAGTGACAAGCGGAGTCATTGCGGCTTGGACTGTTGAAGACGGTGCTTATGTCGAACGAGACGAGACTATTCTCGAACTCGAAACTGACAAGGTAACTATGGAAGTTCCTGCTCCTGCGTCAGGTGTTGTCAAGCACAGCGCCGCTGAAGGCGATGAAGTGGATGTCGGATCAAGTGTGGGTGAGATTGATGAATCTGCTGCGAAACCAGCTAGTGATGCTCTAGCTCCTGCAGCTCCCGAAGCGCCTGCTCCAGCAGCTGCTGCCTCTGCTCCAGCTCCGGCTGCGGCGCCGAGCCCTGCTCCAGTTCCTGTCGCTGCGGTCGCAGTTGCAACGGCTCCAGCTTCGAATGCAGATGTAAAAGCGACTCCATTAGCACGCAAACTCGCAGATGATACTGGGCTCGATCTTCGAGCAATCACAGGTACAGGTGCTTCAGGACGAATCCGCGAGCAAGATGTTCTCGCGTACATTCAAACGCATCAAGATGGAGCAGCTCAACAAGCAGCAGCTCCAGCGGCATCTGGTACAGTTCGTGAAGTCACTCAGGAGCGGATGTCTCCGATGCGGCAAGCGATTGCTTCGAGATTGGTTGAAGCTCAACAAACCGCTGCGATGCTCACTACATTCAACGAAGTTGATATGGGCGCAGTGATGGATCTCCGTAAGTTGCACAAAGAAGCATTTGCTGACAAGCATGGGATCAATCTTGGGTTCATGTCATTCTTCGTTAAAGCAACAACACAAGCACTCCAGAAGTTTCCGCTGATCAACTCCTACATCATCCAAGGTGATAACGGAAAACCTGCGATTGAGAAGCACTCATACAACGATGTCGCTATTGCGGTATCAGGTCCTAAGGGACTTGTTGTTCCTGTCATCAGGAGTGCTGAGAATCTCAGCTTTGCAGGGATCGAAAGCACGATCAAGGACATGGCTCTTCGAGCACGCGATGGGAAGATAACACTCGAAGAAATGCAAGGTGGTACCTTCACGATTACCAACGGCGGTATCTTCGGGTCATTAATGTCTACTCCGATTCTCAATCCGCCGCAAGCCGCGATCTTGGGTATGCACGGAATCAAGAAGCGTCCTGCAGAAGATCCGAGCAACCCTGGTACGATTGCACTTCGTCCGATGATGTATCTCGCGTTGAGTTACGATCATCGAATAGTCGATGGTGCTGAAGCTGTACAGTTCTTGGTAAGCATCAAGGATGCGATCGAGGATCCTGCACGACTTATGCTGGATCTATGAGCCGCCGTAATGGATGGAATATCAATCTTAGATCAAATTTACAGCTTCGCATTTGCTGAGGAATATATTGAGAGAACATCAAAGGCTCAATTAAATCGTATCTAGCATACCTTCGCAAGCTCGCATGAGCATCTCGTAGACTTTATCGAAACCGTCATCGCCGCCGTAGTAGGGGTCGGGGACATCGTGATTGCCTGTAAGTGTTGGATCGAACGATCGCATCAGTCGGACTTTGTCATTGGGTGTACCTTGCTTGATAAGCTCGCGATGATTCGCTGCGTCCATTGGAATGATCAAGTCAAAATCTGAAGGGTCAGAACTCGCATCGAACTGGCGAGCTCGAAGATCTGATAGATCAATACCATATTTTGAAGCGACTAGTACTGATCGTGGGTCGGGTGGGTTTCCGACATGCCAGTCGCCGGTGCCGCACGAATCAATATGGAACTGATCTGCAAGACCGCGATGATTGACGAGATGAGTGAAGATGCCATCTGCTAATGGCGAGCGACAGATATTGCCTAGACAAACAAAGAGCACGCTGGTTTGTGATGATTGGTTAGGCATGACTATACATGAGCAGGTTGATCTTGAACAGTGTGATCCGCTCTGTTCGATTCGATCATTTCATCAAGTTGTTCGATGATTGGTCCTGCAACTCCTGGAGCTCTCGATAGTCCTTCTCTTCCAGAATGTTTTAAGCGAAGAACAGGAACATCTGCATTCTCGCACATTCGTTCGATCAGCATAGAAGAGCCTGAGCCATCGAAGCAAGGGTGGATGAGTGCGTCAAAAATAGGAAGAAGGGAAGTGACAGGATCAGTCGTCACGAGGAGATGGAATCGTGATCCGAGTCCGCGATGATGTCTACGAGCGGCATGGAGATGACTCGCGGTATTGGGAACTACTCCTGTTAAGGAATAACCCGACGCGTTGAGGAGCCCGAGCAGGAATGCAAGCTCTCTTGCATCAACATCACAAGGACGATCTGCAAGCACTCCAATGCACATGGAGTTTGGATCGAGATCAAGCTGAGCTCTATTCACAGGCTGAATTGAATCGTTTATGCTGTCGAGAATCGAAGGGAGCAATCGGTCAACGCTTGCTTCGAGTCCACGATCTTCCCAAGCTTGTTCGTCTGAGGATTCGAACACCCTAATAGAGACTCGTTTACTCACATACCCTGTCATGCGTTTGGGAGATGTTGAGATGAGATCAAGCTCTGCAGGTATCCCACTTAGTAGCGGAGCAAGTTCGTCATTCCAACAAATCACGCGCGAAGCTTTCGATGTGAGATGTTTAACCCGTCGATGGATTAACTTGGGGATTCCAAGTGGTGGAGCAAGCCTATGGTGCCATTGCAGGCCGAGCCGTTTCGCTTGTAACTCGCAGGATTGATCACCGACTAGGATCACTAACCCTGGTGGGGTGAGTTGCGATTCGATCGCACGAGCGCAGAGGAGTGCAGGGACAAGCCGACCCAGCGAATGCCCGTTCTCATACTCGCTTGGGCATGCGACAAGGTGGATCACATCAGGATTGGAGATTGATTTATTCACCGGCCGAATAATACCGTCTCTGTGATCTCATGTTTATAGAAAAGCTGAGCTAATCCAAGTCCTGCTCGTTGAGCGAGTTCCTGTTCGGTTTGAATTCGATCGCCGCTCCTCTCCGCTGCTGCTCCAGCCCTTTGAGGCATCTGGATATTGGCAACAAGTCCCATCTCGTCATCTGGCCAGAGTCGTTCGCCAGTAGCGACATCAATGATTTTCACTCGAAGCATTGCTTGAGGAATGTATGATCCAGTTTCAGGGGTTAACGAGAACTCAGTTACCACAGCATAGATGACGATGTCTGCACCAACAGATTTGCCAAGATCAGCGATGGAGCTGAGTTCGCCGTAGCGTTCACTGCTTGCTGCAGTGAGAATTCCACGCGGATCGAGCATGTCTATCAAGATTCGCTTTGCGAGTAGTTCTTTAGTAGCACGATCTGCGATTGAATATCGAAGTCGTCGCTGAGTAACTCGGCTCGAAGGATCATCGACGAAGACGACAGTCTTGAGTTCTTCAGTGAGTGAGTACACTGGATCAATTTTTTGAGGCCCATGAATCGCATATGCAACTGGGGTGATCACATTGCATCCAGGGATCAGCGTGAGTAACGCGAAGAGTCCGATGATCATCCATGAAAGCGTTGGGATTTTAAGTGTTGAATATTGCATGATAATTCTTTGGATAGTTCGTGATGGTTCAATATGGGATGACATTTGATTCTTCGTGCGTGTAGAACATCCAAGAAACTCTGTTGACTAAGCGATTTGAGAGTTCAGTGTTCACAGCATTCTCTGGAATATCAGAACGCATAAAGCCTGTTGAGTCTGGGAACTTCACTCGAATGGATTTTTCAAAGACTGGGTCGTCTGGGAATCCTGAGTCGGATTCATAAACAGTGACGACACCTGCTGCTGATCCGTCCCAGATGTACTGATTGCCAGGCTCATGCAAGCTGTACTCGATGAGCTCGAACACAACGAGTCGTTCGACGCCGAGCATTTCTGCGACTTCACCTTTGGGCATCGCAATCCATTGCGGCGTGTTGTACAGAACAGTAAGCAGATCTCGACTTGGGATTGCGTATGTCGGATTACCATTCTGGATTAGACGATCATTGATTCGCTGAGTCAATCTTGCAGTGGTGCCTGGGTTGCTCGCTTCGATGAGTCGATCCACGGATACGACGACTGTGAATGAGTGTTCTGAGATGCCTGTATATTCTGCTTCGACTTCGTGCTTGCCTGTACGATGAGCAGATTCAGCCATCCCGCCGATTGCGGCACCGATGATACAGCCTGATAGTTGTGAGATGATAACGAATGAGCACATCCACAAACATGTTGTTCTGAGTGTTTTCGTTTTATGTCGAGGTGTATGTTTATTCATTTCAGAGTTCCTAATGCGATCTGGATACAGGGTTATTGCCAAGTCGCAATTTTGTAAAACCATGCAAGCAGAAGCATGATTCCAAGGACAAGGAAGAAGCGAGGTTTGAGTGCAGGTTGTATCGAGCTATTGATTCTTGCACCGCTTACTGCTTGAACTGTTGAGCCCCAGAAGACAACAGTTGTCATAATGACGAGCAGTGTTCCCATTGGTTGTGTCTTGAGGGAAACGAACCATGATCCTTCTCCGGCTTGTGTGAACGAGGTTGTCATGCCGCAAGTGGGGCATGGCCTATCGAGTGCTACAACCCACATGCAAGGCGAAAGTCCGAGCTGGGTGTGAGTTCCGTGTCCTTCGGATGCTGGATTCAACCATGCGGCAATAGTCAGTACAGCAAGACATATCAACGAGATCACTCCGGCGCCAATCCGGTCTCCCAGCGATGCCTTTAACGGTGATGTTCTCTCGATTCGGCGCTCGCCCTGTTGATTCATCTGCATGGATGTACGCCTGGAATGAGCGATCTGATCCAGATTTCATGCATCTGGTTCGATCAATCGAACTTAAATACGCCTTTGCGATATCCGTAGATATATGCAACGAGCGTTGTAAACAGGAAGAAGAGGATTCGGAGGAGCCAGATCTTCGAAGCGTCCGACATCGGGTCAAGGCTCGTAAATGTTTGCGCCCATGGGTAGAGGAAGATGACTTCTACATCGAACACTAAGAACACCATCGCGATGAGATAAAAGCGGATATTAAAGCGTTTGCGAGCAGTTCCGACATGGTCCATGCCTGATTCGTAGGTTTCGCCTTTGCGTTCACCTGCTCTGCGAGGGCCGAGCAGAAATGATGCAACCAAGTTTGCTACCCCGAAGCCGATAGCTCCAAGGATCATTAACAAGATCGGAAGGTAAGCACCAATTTCATTTGAAGCTGCAAGTGTCAGCATGAGTATCCATCCTCAGGGATCAATCTATCTCAACGGCCGTCCTGACGAGCTGAGGTCAGATGATAGCATACCAAATCCCGCTTTGCGGGCACATGCGGCGAGCATTCGATCTGCCAGATTGGCATAGGAATTGGGCAGTCTGACATCGGAGGCAGGGTATTTGGGATCAAATTGAGTCCAATGCTCACTCCTTGAGGACAACAGGGATCAAGAGTTGGCACAGGGATTGCCATAGGTATTGGGCAGACGGTGCGCTATCGCATCATTGATATGAGACACAATCCGGGCATTTCGCCCGCTATCGGAGAAATCAGATCATGGCATCAAAAGAACTGAAATTCGACATTGAAGCACGTCAAGCATTGCTTGCAGGAGTTGAAAAGCTCGCAGCAGCAGTCAAAGTGACCCTTGGACCTCGCGGCCGCAATGCGGTTATCGACAAATCATGGGGTGGTCCAACTGTCACAAAGGACGGCGTCTCAGTCGCTGAAGAGATCGAGTTGCTCGACAAAGCAGAGAACATGGGCGCGATGCTTGTTAAAGAAGCATCATCCAAGACCTCAGACGATGCTGGTGACGGCACTACTACCGCGACTGTGCTTGCTGAAGCACTCTTCAAAGAAGGTCTTCGTTACATCGCAGCGGGTGTCGATGCAAACTCGCTCGTTCGTGGTATGAAAAAAGGTATCGAGATCGCAACGAAATCAATCGACGATCTTGCGATCCCAGTCAACGGCAAAAAGGACATCCAGAATGTCGCAACGATCTCCGCGAACAATGATCCTGAAACAGGCAAGATCATGGCTGACGCTTTCGAGAAGGTCGGAAAAGATGGCGTAATCACAGTTGAAGAAGGCAAAGGATTCGAAACCGAAGTCACTGTAGTCGAGGGTATGCAGTTCGATCGTGGTTTCCTTTCTCCGAACTTCGTTACTGATGCTGACGGCGTGAAAACTGAGTTCGATAAGGCGCTCGTACTTGTTCACGAAGACAAGATCGACAACCTTACCAAGCTCGTTCCACTACTTGAAAAAGTAATGGGCGCGAAGAAGCCTTTACTTATCATCGCTGAAGACATTACCGGTGAAGCACTCAGCACTCTCGTCATCAACAAGCTACGCGGAACACTTCAGGTTGCTGCAGTCAAAGCTCCAGGTTACGGCGATCGCCGCAAGCAAATGCTTCAGGACATCGCAGTCCTAACAGGTGGCGAAGCATTCATGAAGGACTTGGCAACTGACCTTGACAAGATCGAACTCTCACAGCTCGGTATGGCAAAGAAGGTTGAGATCACATCAGATACCACAGTCATCATCGAAGGCGCTGGTTCAACGAGTGAAATCCAAGAACGCATCGCAACAATCCGCCGTGAGATCGAAGCTTCAAGCTCCGACTACGATCGTGAAAAACTCCAAGAGCGTCTCGCGAAGCTTTCCGGCGGCGTAGCTCAAGTGAATGTTGGCGCAGCTTCCGAAGCTGAGCTTAAAGAGAAGAAAGCACGCGTTGAAGATGCGTTGCACGCAACTCGCGCAGCACTCGCAGAAGGCATCGTTCCAGGCGGCGGCGTTTCTTTCGTCCGTGCACAGAACACCATCGCGGCTGGCCGTGAGTGGAAGTCTGTATTCGGAAAAGCAACCGAAGTCACAAGCGACGATGTCGGACAGAACAAGTACGACTTCGCCGCAGGATTGAATGTCGTGTATCGTGCATTGGCAGTTCCACTACGCACCATCGCAGAGAACGCGGGCGCAAAGGGTTCAGTTGTTGTTGCTAAGGTTGCAGAGTCTGAAGGATCAGACGGATACAACGCACTCACAGGGAAGTACGAAGATTTGATCAAAGCTGGAGTCATCACTCCTGCAAAGGTTGATCGCAGTGCGCTTACAAATGCAGGTTCAGTTGCGACGATGTTGCTCGCGGCAGACTGTGTCGTAACCAACAAACCAGAGAAAGCAGAACCAGCTCCGGCCGGCGACCCAATGGGCGGCATGGGAGGCATGGGAGGCATGGGTGGTATGGGCGGCGGCATGCCTGGTATGGGTGGCATGGGCGGAATGCCAGGCATGGGCGGGATGGGATTCTAAAAACCCAGTCTTTCGCGTACACAAACATCAAACACAACACATCTGCGACTGCAGATTGGAGAAATAAATAATGGCAGTTAAACCACTTGAAGATCGCGTACTGGTTAGACCAGTTGAACCAGAAACCGTCACTGCTTCAGGGCTCTACCTCCCTGAGTCGAGCAAAGAAAAACCAATCCACGGCGTCGTCGTCGCAGTTGGTCCAGGCAAGCGTCTCGAAAACGGGACTCGCGCTGAGATGAGCGTGTCCAAGGGTGACACGGTTGTCTACTCAACCTACGGCGGAACCGAAGTCGAAGTGAAGGGTGTTGAGCACTTGATCCTTCGTGAATCGGAACTCCTCGGTGTTGTTCAAGGCTAATCAAAAACGATTTCAGACTCCAAAGGAGCAATTGATATGGGTACTAAACAAATTATGTTCGAGGACAAAGCGCTTCTCGAAATGAAAAAGGGTGTCGACAAAATCGCAGACGCGGTCAAGTGCACCATGGGACCTGCGGGCAAGCATGTCGTGATCGAAAAAGCGTACGGCGGTCCTCACGTGACCAAAGACGGTGTCTCGGTTGCAAAGGAAGTTGAACTTCCACAGCAGTTCGAATCCATGGGCGCAAAGATGCTTTACCAAGTCGCGAAGAAGACTGCTGACAAAGCAGGCGACGGCACAACATGTGCAACAGTCCTCGCACAGGCAATCTTCACTGAAGGATTGAAAGTTGTCGCAGCGGGTGCAAACCCGGTTCATGTTCAACGCGGAATCAACAAGGCTGCACAGGTTGCTGCTGAAGCGATCAACGATCTCGCAGTTCCTTGTAAGGGTAAGGCCGACTACAAGAAGGTTGCAACAGTTTCAGCGAACCATGATGTTGCTGTAGGCGAGCTCATCGCTGAAGCAATCTCGAAGGTTGGCGCAGACGGCGTCGTCGAAGTCGAAGATGGTAAGGGTTCAGAGACAACACTCGACTATGTCGAAGGTATGCAGTTCGATAAGGGATACCTTTCCCCTTACTTCATGACTGATCCTAAGACTGGTGAATGTGTGCTCGAAGACGCGTTGATCTTGATCCACGAAAAGAAGATCAGCAATCTTGCTGACTTGCTTCCATTGCTCAACAAGGTTGCTGCATCAAGCAAGCCCTTGTTGGTCATCGCAGAAGATGTTGAAAACGAAGCACTCGCTGCACTCGTTGTGAATCGTCTTCGTGGTATGCTCCATATCGCAGCAGTGAAAGCTCCGGGATTTGGCGATCGTCGCAAAGCGATGCTCGAAGATATCGCTGTCTTGACCAAGGGTACATACTTTGGAGAAGATATCGGCCGTTCACTCGAATCAATCGAGCTGAACGAGCTCGGTACAGCGAAGCGAATCGTGATCGACAAGAGCAACACAACAATCGTTCAAGGTGGAGGCAAAAAAGCTGACATCCAAGCACGAGCAGCTCAGATCATGAATCAGCACGAAAAGTCTACTTCAGACTACGATCGTGAGAAGCTCATGGAGCGTCACGCGAAGCTTACCGGCGGCGTCGCAATCATCTCAGTTGGCGGCATGTCCGAAACTGAAATGAAAGCAACCAAGGATCTCGTCGACGACGCGCTCCACGCAACACGCGCAGCTGCAAAAGAGGGTTACATCCCAGGTGGCGGCGTCTCAATGCTTCGTGCGATCAGCGCAGTTGAAGCAGGAACCAAGAAGGTCAAAGGAGACGAGCGTTTCGGTTTCGACATCCTCGCTCGTGCTTTGACTGCTCCTGCATACCAGATTGCAACAAACGCAGGATTCGACGGCGATCTCGCAGTCGATACCGTCCTGGAAGAAGAAGGCAACTTCGGACTCAACGCAGCGACTGGTGATTACACAGATCTCGTCAAAGCAGGGATCATCGATCCAGCTTTGGTCGCGAAGAGCGCGATCATCAACGCTGCTTCGGTTTCGGGTTTGATGCTCACGACTGATGTGATGTTGACTGATCTGAAGGAAGACACTGAGCCTGTTATTGGCGCAGTGAGCTAATCTTGATTCAATGAACAATTCCAAGCCCTCATCGGAAACGGTGGGGGTTTGATTGAATATGACCTGCAACGGTTTCAGTAGTGGAGTTCTAATGCCGATTCGAATAGTACAAGGTGACTTATTGAATCAGGATGTAGACACCATCGTAAATCCATGGAATCGAAATTTCATTCCGTGGTGGCTATTGCTACCACAAGGAGTCTCAGGGCAGATCAAAAAGTCTGCTGGAAAAGTGCCATTCCGAGAACTTGCAAAGACAGGCTTGATGAAAACAGGTCAAGCAGTAGAGACGAGTGCTGGAAATCTCCCATTTAAATGGATTGTCCATGTTGCTGCATTGGAATGGTATTGGATTGCGACTGAACGCTCAACTCGGCAAAGTGCGATCAACGCAGTTGAACTTGCAAAGCGACTCAGTATTCAATCGCTAGCATTTCCACTTATTGGAGCTGGAACAGGCGGAATCAAACAAAACCGATCTTTAGAATTGATCAGTGAAGTATGTGATCATAATGCCCCTGATCTTGATGTGACGATTGTTCAATATCAGAAAACGGCTGGGGAAAATATTTAATGACAACAACCCGCGACTATTACGAAGTACTCAGCGTTGAACGATCGGCTGACGGCGATGAGATCAAACGCTCATATCGTCGATTGGCGATGAAGTTTCATCCCGATCGGAATCCCGATGACAAGGAAGCTGAGCAGCAATTCAAAGAGTGCGCCGAAGCATACGAAGTGCTTTCGGATGATTCCAAACGCAAGATCTATGACCAGTACGGTCATGAAGGATTGCGTGGACACGGAGCAGCAGGGCACGACTTCAATCGCATGAATGTCGATGACATCTTCTCGATGTTTAACGATATCTTCGGCGGCGGTGGTGGAGGCGGATCACGCGGGCAACGAAGAGGCCCAGCTCGTGGATACGATCTGGAAACCGAAGTCGTGCTCGATCTCAAGGAAGTCTCCACTGGTGTCAGCAAGGATGTCGAGTTCACACGCATGGACATCTGCGACACCTGCACAGGGAGCGGCGCCAAACCCGGAACGGAACCGATCACGTGTGATACCTGTCAAGGACAGGGCAAGGTCCAACAAGCAGGACTGGGTGGGATGTTCCGGATGGTTGTTGCATGTCCGACATGTCGCGGCCGAGGAAAGATGATCAAGGACAAGTGCGATCAATGTCACGGCAAAGGTCGGATCGGTAAGAAGCGCTCACTGAGCGTCAAGATCCCCGCAGGGATTCACGATGGACAAGCGGTTCGTGTTCCAGGAGAGGGTGAGCCACCAAGCGCGGAGCAATCACCCAACGGGCAAGGGATGCGTGGAGATCTCCATGTCGTTGTTCGTGTCAAGGCGCACGATTTCTTCGAACGCGACGGCGATCATCTGCTGATGGAAATGCCAATCTCATTTACCCAAGCAACCCTTGGTGCTGAGGTTGAAGTTCCAACGATTGATGGTAAACGTACTCTGAAAATCAAGAAGGGGACTCAGTATGGAGAACTCTTCCGGATTGATGATGCGGGTTTACCGAACTTGCGCAACGGACACATGGGTGATTTGATTGTCGTTACGAAAATCGAAACTCCCAAGAAGCTGACAAAGAAGCAAGAAGATTTATTGCGTGACTTTGCAGAAACAGAAGATAAGCATGTCAATCCAGAATCACATGGGTTCTGGAAGAAGATCACCGATTTCATCGGTGGCTAATATTTGAGAATTGAGTGTCAAGCTATGAACGATACACACGATCAAACAGACGATCAGATTCAAAATCAAGAAGCCAGTTCTGATACAAAGATGAAGATTGATCAAGAGCAGGTTGAACGCGAAGAACACGCGGTGAGGATGGAATCAATCCGTCAACTCGCTCAAGCGAATGAGATCGAAGTCGCAGCAGAGGATGCTGAGATTCTTGATGCATTGCTCGACACAATCAAACAACGCGATGAGTTGCAAGATAAGTTACTCAGAGCGGCTGCGGATCATCAGAACTTCCAGCGCCGTGCGACAGGAAATGAGCGAGAAGCTCGCACTAACGCAACTCAGGGTGTAGTGCAATCACTGATCCCATTGCTTGATACATTCGAGATGGCATTGTTGCAGGATCCTGAGAAGGTGACTGCAGAACAAGTCATCGAAGGTGTTCGCATGATTCGCGGCGAGTTCTTAAGATTGCTCTCAGGGTACGGCGTGAGCTCGATTGATCCAGTCGTTGGAGATGAGTTCAATCCTGTTGAGCATTCAGCGATGATGCAACAACCTGCAGACGGCGTAGAGCCTGGGCATATTTCATTGAATATGGGGATGGGTTTCAAACTGGGTGAACGCGTCGTCCGCCCTGCAAAGGTTGCAGTAGTGCCGAGTATTGAAGCTGAACCTGCGACTGAGTCCACAGATTCTACGGAGAGCTAAGCATGCCAACTTATGAGTATCGATGCAAAAACTGCGATCATGAGTTCGAGTTGTTTCAGTCGATGTCTGCTGGCGTGAAGAAGAAGTGCCCTGAATGCAGTAAACTATCACTCGAACGATTGATCGGAACTGGTTCTGCGGTGATCTTTAAAGGCTCAGGATTTTACGAAACCGATTATCGCTCGAAGTCATACACGAGTGCGAAAGAGGAAGACTCGAAAGCTGCGAAGAAAGCAACTGAAACAAAAACTGACACAAAGTCGGAATCGAAGCCTGAGAAAAAGACAGAGACCAAGCCTGAGAAGACCAAAGCTAAGAGCAAGAAAGAATAACAATGCCGATCATTGGGACTGGCGTTGATATCGTCGAAACATCACGGATAGCGGATTTGCTCGGTAATCACCCTGAGCGATTCCTCGATCGATGTTTTACCCAAACTGAGCAGGCAGATTCTCAGAGTCCAAAGCGTCAACTTGAACATCTCGCAGCTCGATTCGCAGCGAAGGAAGCTGCTCTTAAGGCGCTGGGGACAGGTTGGGCGCAGGGAGTTGGATGGACTGACATTGAAGTTGTTAAAGATCCATCCGGCAAACCCAGCTTGAATATTACTGGTAAAGCTTCTGAGATCGCCGATGGTCTTGGAGTATCAAAGTGGCATCTGTCATTAACCCATATTTCTACCCACGCGGTTGCTACGGTCATCGCAGAGAGCGAATGATCATTTATGCCTTTACCAACTGTTTTGATGACAGATGTCGTTCGTTCTTCGAAGCAAGGTGATTCGCACGGCGGAGCTTATCTGATCGATCTGGAAGAGAAAACTTTCAAACAAGTTCTCGATTGGAACCGGATTGATATCAACTGGGAAGGACGAGGGCAAGGCCGAGGATTACGCGGTATATGTTTCGTTGGAGACGAAATCTATATCGCAGCTTCAGACGAGTTGTTTGTCTTTGATCAGCAGTTTAATATTTTGCGATCATTCCGATGCGACTATCTCCATCACTGCCATGAGATCGCATTTGATGGCGGCAAGTACATTTATCTATCTGCGACCAGCTTTGATTCGATTCTTCGATTTGATGTAGAAGCACAACGATTCGATCAGGGTTGGTGGATGCAGACTGTTGATCGCGAATACGAAGGAAAGATGGTCAAAGCGTTAGATGCGGTTCTCTACGATCCTAACGAACCCGATGGCGCAAAGGAAGGCGACACTCTTCATATCAACAATGTCTGTGTCGCTGGGAAAGTGCCTTTATTTTCTGGGCTGAATATGAATCTCTTGGTGGCGATTCAAGAAAACGAGTCTCGTCCATTTGCACTGATTCCAACTACAACACATAATGCTCAACCACTCGGTAAAGGAGTCGTAATGAACTCCACAGGCCAGGACGCGGTTGTGATGGCAGATCGGAATGCTCAAGAAGTGATGCTCTTCAGGTATCCGACTTATCCCGATTCTGAGTTAATCAATACAGACATCCCGGGTGATTATGCACGACAAGGGTTTGGACGCGGGCTGAGCGTGGACCCTGTGAATCGTTTGATTATTGCAGGGTCTTCTCCAGGGACAGTGAGTGCATTTGATGTACAATCTCAGTCGATGGTATCCACAGTGCAAGTCAGCAATGACATCCGGAATGCACCGCACGGATTGGAAATTTGGCCATACTGATTTACGCACTTTTATAGACACTCCTTCGGCGAATCGATGCCGATAGTTGGAGCAGGATAGATGAACTTAGGCATCGCATTAACACGCAGCTTGCTATGTAGGCCTACACGCATATTCATGGTCGATGATATGCGTTCTTACCGAGGGATTGATCTCCTCGTCGCAGGCATGCACATCGCTGATCAGGTTGATTCAAAGTCAGCGACTAAAACAGTTGGTTTGCTAATCCCAACATCTGGCATCTTTGCAGCAGCTCTGACTGGAGTTCAAATAGCTGGTAAAAGCGCTGTGCCAATGAACTACCTGCTTGACGAGAAAACACTGAATTACATCGTTCAAGACTCTGGTTGTGATTTAATCATCGCATCGAAAAAACTCATTGAACATATCGGCTTTCTGCCCAAAGTAAAAAACATAGTTTATCTCGAAGATATAGATTTTAAATCTTTACCGAATCCACGATTACCAAAGTGGACTTCGAGTGATGAGTTAGCAGTTCTGTTGTATACCTCTGGGACATCAGGAAAACCAAAGGGTGTAATGCTTTCGCATCGAAATCTACTCTCAAATGCAAAGCAGATGCACGATCATATCGGAGTCCAGAAACAGGATGTGTTTCTTGGTGTGCTACCTCAGTTTCATAGCTTCGGACTCACCGGTTTGACGCTTGTACCAATGTTGTTTGGTTGCAAAGCAGTCTACAGCGCTCGGTTTGTTCCCAAGAAAGTTGTTGAGCTCGTATGTAAGCATCGTCCAACCATTTTTCTTGCGATCCCTTCGATGTACAACGCATTGCTCACACTCAAGAGTGCTACGAATGATGACTTCCGCTCGTTTCGTTTGCTCGCGAGTGGGGGAGAGCCGTTGCCTCATAGTGTGCGAGAACGGTTTCATGAACGTTTCGAGCAGCAACTCGTGGAGGGCTACGGTCTCACTGAGACTTCGCCGGTAACGAATGTGCTATTGCCTCACGAAAATCGTCAAGGGACAGTTGGCCGAGCAGTGCCCGGGTCAGTGCAAAGAGTCGTCGATCCAGAGACGGAGCAAGTTTTAGCTCCGAGCTGCGACGGTGAACTTCGGATCAAAGGTCCAAATGTCATGTCAGGGTACTACGGGCTTGAAACAGAAACTAAGGCTGCATTCGATCAGTTTGGATTTTTCAAGACCGGGGATATGGCACAAATCGACGCTCAAGGATTCCTGAAGATCACAGGACGAATTAAAGAGATGATGATTGTTGGTGGCGAAAACGTATTTCCTAGAGAGATCGAAGAGATTCTCAACGCTCATCCTGCAGTGCATGACTCAGGAGTAATTGGACAAACAGATCCTATGCGAGGTGAAATCCCCATCGGATTTGTTGAGCTTGAAGAAGATGCAAATGCAGAGGAAGATGAGCTCATTCGCTGGTGTAGAGATAAGTTGCCAGGATATAAGGTTCCCAGACGGATTGAAGTTATTGATGCTCTTCCTCGAAATGGAACCGGAAAGATTATGCGTCGACAACTCGTGTCCAAACTTGAGCATGCAAGTTCATAGATTTGACGACGAATCTGCTAGACAGGCCTAGACTCGATTCCACTTTTTTCCGCAACTGATTACCCATCGGAGAACACCATTGGAACTCTATATAGACACGGCAAATCTTGACGAAATCAAAGAAGCTCACGATCTTGGAATCCTTGATGGAGTGACGACCAATCCATCATTGATCGCGAAAGAGGGCATCGATTACGGCGTTCGACTTGCAGAAATCTGCAAGGTCGTTTCAGGTCCAGTTTCCGCGGAAGTCATCGCTACCGAATATGCAAAGATGGTACCTGAGGGCAAGGATCGTGCAAAGATCGCTCCAAACATTGTTGTGAAACTCCCAAGTACCATCGACGGAATCAAAGCTTGTAAAGCTCTTTCTGATGAAGGAATTCGAACAAACATGACTTTGTGCTTCCAAGCAATGCAAGCGATGCTTGTTGCCAAAGCTGGTGCGTTCTTGGTTTCGCCGTTCATTGGACGACTTGACGATATCTCGCAAGATGGCACTGAGTTGATCTCACAGATTCGCACTATCTACGACAACTACGGATACGAAACAAAGATCCTTGCTGCTTCGGTTCGTCATCCAAAGCACATGCTTGAGTGTGCACTCATCGGCGCTGATGTTGCGACTTTACCTTTGAAAGTCATCAAGCAACTCGCAAAGCATCCGTTGACTGATAGCGGGATCGAACAGTTCCTTGCTGATTACGCGAACGCATTCGGTAAGTAGCTCGGAAACATGTAAAATATTTGAAGCCGCTCATTCGGTGAGCGGCTTTTTTATGCACTTGTATACATGTCGAGTTATTCGACTTCGAATATAAACTCAATCTCAACAGGCACATTCAAAGGCAATGAAGCTACACCGACTGCTGCGCGTGCGTGTTGCCCTTTGTTTCCGAAGATTTCAACGAGTAGATCGGAGCAACCATTTGCGATCTTAGGTTGCGCTCCAAACTCCGAGTCGCACGCGACGAAGACGCCAACTTTGACCACTTTTGATACACGCGTAAGGTCGCCGATCTCCGCTTTGAGACAAGCAAGAGCATTGATCGTGCATAGTCGTGCACACTCTATTGCGGTATCAACATCAACTTGTGTTGGGACAATACCAGTCGAGAAGAGTTGGCCATCTTTGAACGGGATCTGCCCTGAGATGTATATAAGGCTTCCGCTCTGAATTGCAGGAACATACGAGGCGACCGGCTTTGGAGCCTCTGGTAGGGTGATTCCGAGCTGCTCTAGGGAGTTTTGTGGATGGTTGATAGTCATAATATGTCTCGAATTGTGAATCTAGGGCGTTTTATGGACTGTTTCCGGGCTTCGTGGAACCCAAACGGTTGCAGTCCGAATATATGAGTGATATGCTCTATGAGCAAGTATGCACTGGTGTGCGTGATCGGTAAAGACGAAATATACGTCCTTATTTGGGCCTCCATTTGGAGATCACCCGTTTTCTTGATTCTGCCGAATCACACATGCCGACATTTCGGCCTTCGTGTCTACCGGGCAAAGTGTGGACAATGTGTGTTCGAGCGCATTGATTTGTAGTTGCAAATCTTCGTTTGAATACTTCAGGCAAATCGCCTTACAACATGTGTTGTATTGGCACGACTAATGGAGTCAAGAAATGAAAAGAACAAGAAAGAATGCGTTTACGCTCATTGAGCTGCTGGTAGTTATCGCGATCATCGCGTTGCTCATCGGTATTCTCCTCCCTGCACTTGGTAAGGCAAAGCAAAAGGCCAACCAACTCAAGGACTCAACTCAGATCCGTGGTGTAATGCAGGGTTTGGTGATTTTCTCACTGAGCAACAAAGAAAACTATCCGCTCCCAAGCCGTCTTGATCGTAATGACAAGACACTTGAACTCGCTGATGGTGAAAGCACTCAAGCAAAAAACACTACTGGTAATATCTTCTCAGTGATGATTCAGAACGGTCTGATCGAAACTGGATTGTGCTTCAGTCCAGTTGAGCTCGGCGAGTACGAAGAGTACTCTAACTACCAGTATGATGCCCCGTGTGGTGCTGTTGGTGGCGAAGATGGAGAAGGTCTTTCAGAAGCTCTCTGGGATCCTAACTTCAAGGGTACACCTGCTGACCTTGGTGCAAACAACGGCGAAATGGACACCGCTCCATCATGTCAAGAACTTGATGGCTGGGAAGAGTACCCAGGCGGATTCAGTTACGCTCATACTCCTCCATTCGGATTCCGTCGTCCACTCTGGGCAAACACATTCGAAGCTCTTGAAGCATCAGTTGCTAACCGTGGTCCTGTATACACAATCCAGGACGGCGAAGACGATGCTTGGGAACTCTACGATGATATGAATGACACTAACGTTGGTACTCCTAAGGGCCAAAGCTCAATCACTATCTTGATGAACGGTAGCAAGTCAGAATGGGCAGGCAACGTTGGTTTCAATGACAACCATGTTGACTTCTTCAATCGTCCTGACCCAGAGCGTATCGTTTGGACATACACCGACCTCGAAGGTGCAGCAAAGACTCAACCAGACAACATCTTCATGAACGAAGATGATGGTACTCGTGAACTCGAAGACGAGATGCCACCAAACCAGGTTGAACTCACTGGTGAAAAGAACAATCGTAATGCATACATGATCCAGTACTTCCAAGTTGTCGCAGATAACAATGGTGTAATGGTCAGCCCTTACTACGATTGATTCAAGCTTTGCTTGAACTTTGATCAGATTCAATCTGATTGATGAATTCTAAATATTAAAAGACCCGCTGCATAAATGCTGCGGGTCTTTTTTCAGCTTCAAGAAAACTTGATATCCCTTCGACTGCGAGTTCTCAAGGCTGATACCATGCAGCCATGAGCAAGGAGCAGATCGAACAACAGTTCATTGAGCAGGTTTCAGTAGAATGTGGACTCGAAGTTCGAGTCGACTCCCATTCTCGAGGGTTGTACGCGACTGATGCTTCAATCTATCAAGTTGCGCCGCTCGGAGTAGTTGTTCCTGAGTCAATATCTCAGGTATCAAAGTTGATGCAGTTGTGCTCTGAATATCAAGTCCCAGTCCTACCTCGAGGCGGCGGAACAAGTCTCGCAGGTCAAGGAGTTAATCGGGCATTGATTGTTGATCTCTCAGAACACTGTCATCAGCTCGTCTCGTTTAATCCATTCAACAAACAAGCAGTCGTTGAAGCAGGGAAAACGATTGACGATCTGAATGATCGAGTCGCTGTTGAAGGATTGATCTTTGCTCCAGATCCTTCTACAGCGAGACAAGCCAACATAGGCGGCTGCATTGGTAACAACGCCGCGGGAGTTCACTCAATCCTCTACGGAAGGACATCCGATCATGTGCTCGCTATTGATGCATGTCTCACAGATGGATCCTGTGTACGCTTTGAACAAGGCGCGTCAGAAACGGATCCAATTGTTCATCGCATTACTCATCAAGTAATTGATGTCGTCAGAAAACACGCGGATCAAATTCGTGAGCGATTCCCAAAGACAGCTCGAAGGTCCAGTGGATATCAGCTCGATGTGATTCTTGATCAGCTTGAGTCATCAAGCTGGGATCCAAAAGAAGTGAATCTTGCTCCACTTCTTTGTGGCTCGGAAGGCACTCTCGCAATCACTCTGGGAGCGAAACTGAATCTTGTCTCAATACCGAATAGAAAAGGGCTCGCAGTTCTTGCATTTGAATCACTAGACGAAGCTATCGAATCTGTTGAATCGATATTGCAGCTAAATCCATCTGGAGTAGAACTGCTTGATGATCTGATTATGGATTTGGCAAGAGCGAACACTGAATACGCACGCTATGTCAGCTTGTTACCGAGCTCGCAAGCGAAAGCAGTTCTCTTTGTTGAGTTCTTCTCAGATTCTCAGCAGGGCATTGATGGGAAATTCGATAGTCTTGAGTCGTTGTTTCCTCAAATCCCATTGAAGCGATGTTCAGATGTGAATGAAATTGCGAATGCATGGAAACTCCGCAAAGCAGGTGAGCCATTGCTTCATGCGATCGCAGGAAGTCGAAAGCCACTTGGGTTTGTCGAGGATAATGCGGTACCTGTCAAGAATCTACCCGAGTTTGTTCGTCGATTTAGATCGATCGTCGAAGCTGAAGACACAATCGCATCGTATTACGCGCATGCTTCCGTTGGAGTGCTCCATGTCAGGCCATTGCTTGATCTGAGAGATTCGAACGATGAGCAGTCAATGCATCGAATAGCTTCGAGCGTTGCACAACTAGCACAAGAGCTTGGGGGTGTGCCCTCTGGTGAGCATGGCGACGGCCGAGCGAGAGGTCCATTCATTGAAACCTACTTCGGATCCGAGATTCTAGATGCGTTTCGAGAGATAAAATCGATCTTCGATCCGAAGAATCTTTTGAATCCAGGGAACATAGTTGAGCCTGGATCGCTCGAATCAATTAGTGAATATACACGAATCAAACCGCACGATTGTGTGATCAATTTACCTGAGGTTGATACTTACTTTGAGTATCAAGCTGAGCATGGTTTCGGACATGCAGTTGAGATGTGCAATGGAGCTGGGGTTTGTCGGCGAAAACAAGGTGGGGTGATGTGTCCTTCTTACCAAGCAACTCTAGAAGAACGCCATTCGACGAGAGGCCGAGGGAATGCGCTCAGGTTAGCAATCAGCGGGCAACTCGATTTGACAAATAATCAAACAGGTGCCCCTGTGTTCAATGACCCATCGACACTTGAAACGCTCGGCCTGTGTCTGAGTTGTAAAGGTTGCAAATCGGAATGTCCAAGTTCAGTTGATATCGCAAAGCTCAAGTCTGAGTATCTTGCGCAAGGATATCGCGAGAGCGGGAAAACGCCATTTCATGTACGTGTGATGTCCAACATTCATTTGCTCAATCGATTTGGTTCAGTTCTTCCAGCAGTCAGCAATGCAGTCTCAGAGTTTCCACCGATTCGATCAATCATTAATCATGCACTCGATGTTCATCCAAATCGATCACTCCCCAAGCTGCGTTCTCCTGTAAAACAGAAGACTCTGGAAGCATCAGCGAAACCAAAGGTGATCGTGCTCAGTGATACATTCTCAACTCACAATGATCCGAGCGTGGTCGGAGCAACACTAAATGTACTCGAGAAGTTTGGATATGAAGTAGGGATTGAAACAGTTTCAGATTTCGGAAGAGCATCTATCTCATTCGGGAATCTTGAGTTTGCAAAGCAAGAAGCAAGAAGAGTACTTGATCAGTTAGAGCAGTTTATTGTCGACGATCAAATTCTCGGATTGCTAGTTCCTGAGCCTTCGTGTCTCTCTGTGATTCATGATGAATGGGATGATCTGAGAACAGGTCGAGATAAATCTTTGGTTGAGATGCTGAAACAGAAATCGGCACTCCCAGAGACATTCATCGAATCAAGATGGAATCTACACTCTGCACGACCCGAGTTTCGAGCGATCAAAGGAGATGTGATTCTCCATGGGCATTGTCATCAGAAATCACTCTGGGGCAACTCGACTTCGTCTGCGATATTTGAGCGTATTTATCCTGAGCAGACCCGAGTGCTTGAAACCGGTTGTTGCGGGATGGCTGGCGCTTTTGGGTATGGGCAGGATCGATACGATCTTTCCATGAAGATTGGTGAGCAAACTCTTTTTCCGGCCGTCCGTAAAACGACAATTGATGACATTGTTGTTGCGCCTGGCACATCGTGCAGACACCAGATCCTTGATGGAACTCGGCGTGTTGCGATTCATCCAATTGAAGCGCTTAATCAATTGATGATCTCTTAAGCTGGGCTCGGGATTTGGTGGACAATAGTTTCAATCATCTCTGCGGCGAGTTGCCAGTGTGCTCTTGTTCCTGCTCCATCAATCACAACTCGATGCGCACAAACTGGGATGAGAAGCGCGTGGATATCATCCGGTTCTACAAAGCTACGCCCTTCCATCCACGCTCGAGCACGAGCAGCTTGTGCTAACGCGAGCGAGCCTCGCGGGGAGAGTCCAACAATTATCTCGTTCGATTCTCTTGTCGCACGAGCAATATCAACAATGTACCGACGGATCGATTCACTTAGATGGATCTCGTCAACTTCCTTTTGGATTTTGATGATATCTTCGCCGTGAAGTACAGGTTTTATGTGCTCAAGTACAGTTGTCGCAGGGCGAAGATCGAGTAAACGAACTTCAGCTTCGCCGTCAGGATATCCGAGGCTCACACGCATTAGAAAACGATCAAGCTGGTTTTCTGGGAGTGGATATGTACCCTCGAACTCTGCAGGGTTCTGGGTTGCGACAACCATAAATGGTTCGCTGAGTTGATGGGTCACGCCTTCAATAGAGACTTGGGTATCACCCATTGCTTCGAGTAGAGCAGATTGAGTTCTCGGAGTCGTTCTGTTGATTTCGTCAGCGAGCAGAATGTTTGTGAAAATTGGTCCGGGTTGGAATCGGAGCTCGCCCCCATCTCGTGAGAAAATTGAAACTCCGAGTAGATCAGCAGGGAGCATATCTGGAGTTAACTGAATTCGGGCAAAAGGACAGTCGATCGATTTTGCGAGAGTAGATGCAAGAAGAGTCTTGCCAACTCCAGGAACATCCTCAAGAAGGACATGTCCTCTTGCGAGTAGGCAACAGATCATCCAATCCACAGCGGGGGATTTTCCGAGAAATACTTGGGAGATCTGGGAGCGGAGTGTATCAATGAGTTCATTACGATGTGTGTTCATATGGGATTGCTCAAGATTCCGATTGTTATTCGACATGTGTATCATATCAACTCTCCAAGTATAGAGTTTTATCCTTACCAAAGACTCATTCGGGGCATGTCGAAGTTGGTTCCATGTGGTATGCTCATCTTTCTTCGTTTCTAGGTCTCGGGACGACGAATATGGATGGATCGAATAAACCAGAGAATGCAGTAGATTCAGACACCAAGGGTGAGGATGTAGTGATTGCACGCCAACTCACTGGAGAGTTGTACTGTATCGGTTGTAACTATGACTTGAGAGGATTGTCGATCCGATCGGACTGCCCGGAGTGTGGGATTCCAGTTCGAGCAACAATCCTCGGTATTGTTGATCCTCTCGCAGATGAACTCGTTCCTTTGACTAAGCCCAAGCTCACAGCGATCGGGCTCAATGCTTGGAGTATGGGTGCCCTCGTCGCGGTAATGATGATCTGGGTGCTCCGAATCGCTGAAGTGATGAGGGAATATACATCGAGCTCATGGACTCCAAGGTTTATTCCCTGGATCGGAATTGTTGCACTCGTGATCTCAATGATCGGTGGCGTATCCATGATCCGGATTCATCGGAAGATTACAAGATTTGAAGCAATTCGAGCTGCGCTCGCTATCGCATTGTATGCTCCGATGATCACTGTATATACAGCGATTTATTCGTCTCAAGATTTTATTACTCCTTCTCCTTTGCTGAATCCTGGAGCGTCGACTCTTGATCGATCGATCATGCGTGTTTTACTCTTTGTATTTGTCGCAGGAGTAATCTGGGGACTTCGACCTTCCGCTGTCGGGCTCGCAGTTCGATCTGTTGTTGTTCGTACTGGACGAGTTGATCGTCAGTCGCTCTATGCGGTTTTAGCATCACTGGGTATCGCTGCGATCGGTGATCTGATACAGATCTTCAATGAGTTTGTATCTGTTGGATTCAACGATGTTCTCTCGATTGTTTCTGTTGTTGTCATCTCACTTGGATCAGTGCTTTTTACAGTAGGGATGATCAATATCTGCATCGACACCATCCGGCTCTATCCAGTGCTCGTTCGTCCTGGAGTTGGATTACACGATATTTTCGAAACAAATCAACAGAAAAACCGACGCACGGAGAGTTTGTGAAACCATGAATCCATGAATCCGATACACTCGTAAAGGAATACAGGTATCGAATAAAAGGATTAAAAATGAATTTGAATAATCTGACATCTCGAATCAGCTCACTAAGCTCAACAGGAATGTTTGCAGGTTCACTTCTGCTGGTTGGGTCACTAAATAGCTCTGTTATCGCAGACGATGTGAGTCTTGCACTCATCGAGATACACGGTGGGCTCTCAGAGATTGATGCAGGATACACATGGCTCGGAGGTGGATCCGACACTCTCCTAGGAATGATCAATACGATCGACACGCTTATCTACGATGATGAGTTCTTAGGGTTAGTCATCAGACTCAAGGATTCAGCTCTCGGAGTTACCCAAGTTGAAGAGCTTGGGCAAGCGATGACACGATTTAGAGACTCTGGTAAAAAGATCCATATCTTTGCTGAAGGATATAACACCAGTGATTTACTCTTGGGTTCATTTGCTGATGAGATGATTCTCCAGCAAGGCGGGTTCGTGTCGTTTCCAGGATTGCACATGGAAGAGATGTATCTCGGTGACACGCTCTCATGGATTGGAGTCAAAGCTCAGCTTGTACAGGTTGGAGACTTTAAAGGCGCCAATGAAACGATGACTCGTTCAACTCCATCGCCTGCATGGGATCAGAATATATCTTCACTTTTGGATGGGATGTACGGCAATATCCGTGACATCATCGAAGAAGGTCGTGATATGTCGAGCAGAGAGCTTGATCAAGCAATGGAAGTTGTATGGGCAGCCTCAGGTGATGAAGCGATTGAAGTAGGGATGATTGATGCTCAGATCGATTTGCCTGACTTAAAAGCATATCTCGAAGATGAATATAACTCGGATGTAAAATGGGTATCAAATCCTTATTCTGTTTCAGAAAACAGTGTCGATTTTTCTTCACCTCTCGCGGTCTTCGGCGCATTTATGGCAGACTCAAGACCGATTCAAATTGATCACCCGACAATCGCGGTGCTTCACATCGACGGCACAATTATCGACGGCGATTCTACTACCGGTGGAATGTTCGGCGGCGGCTCTTCCGTCGGTTCGAGAACTATCCGAAACGCGATCGAATCAATCCTAAATGAAGATTTGATCGAAGGGGTCGTTGTAAGAGTGAACTCACCTGGTGGTTCTGCGATCGCTTCTGAAGTGATGTGGCAAGGGCTCGAACGATTGAAGACAGAAAAACCAGTCTGGGTAAGCGTTGGCAACATGGCCGCGTCGGGTGGTTACTATGTTCTCTCTGCAGGAGACAAAGTCTTCGTGAATCCATCAAGCGTCGTTGGTTCCATCGGAGTCGTCGGCGGAAAATACGCGATGGGCGAGCTCTACGAGAAAGCGAAAGTTCGTATTGTTGAGCGATCGAGAGGGCCGATGAGCGATCTGTTCTCAGCATCGACTCCATGGGATGCTGCACAAATTCAGCTTATGAAGTCAGAGATGACAAAGACATATGATCTCTTCACTTCGCGTGTNGAAGCAGGGCGTCGCGGGATTGATCTCAGAAAAACCGCTGAAGGGCGTCTCTTTGTTGGATCGGATTCGATAGATCTTCATATGGCCGACGAGGTAGGTGGGCTCGACGANGCGATCAACGCACTCGCGGCGGAAGTCGAAGTTGGAGACTTTGATGTTGTTCACTATCCTCAAGCTCCGAGCTTTGAGCAGATGATCTTGGAATCCGTTGGTCAGTTTATCGAAGCTCCCCAGACTTCGATCGTCGGGATTCAGTTTGAATCTACGATACGATCATTGCTTGGAGATCAGCGATATCTTTCAATCGTCGACACACTCAACGCACTCTCACTCCTTCGCGACGAACGAGTCTTGCTCGTCAGTCCCAATGCGATCTACATCAAATAAGTAGATGGTTGAGACATTGAAGATATAAAGAAAAAGACCAGCTTAACGCNGGTCTTTTTTATTGTAGTTTTTGTCTGACTCAGACTTCTGAGATTTCTTTCGCCTTCTTATTGACCATGTCGTCAATCTTTGATTCGTACTTCTTCAGCAAGTCTTGGATCTCGCTGTGAAGTGATTTGATCTCATCTTCTGAGTAATGTGTTCCATCCTGCTTCGCAAGTGAGTCCGCATGCTTGTTTGCATCTCTTCGAGTGTTTCGGAAGACGATTTTCTGTTCTTCGCCAACCTTCTTTGCTTGTGCAACAAGCTGCTTGCGACGATCAGTAGTCAGCATCGGTAACGAGATGCGAACTTGCTTATCTTCCACCTGTGGATTGACGCCCAAGTTTGCTTGCTCGATCGCATTGCGAATCGCGCCAGTGAGTGATGCGTCATAAGGCTTGATGAGAAGCTGGGTCGGTTCTGGTACTGAAACTGCGGCAATGCTCTTGAGATCTGTTTCAGAGCCGTAGCATTCAACTTTTACGAACTCGACCATTGCTGGCGATGCNCGACCTGCCCGGATTCCTTTGAGTTCCCCGGAAAGGTATTCAACAGCTTTTGCCATTGCTTCTTCTGCTTCGAGAAGGATTGTGTCTGGATCGGTACTCATTTTCAGGTCTCCGGTTAATGTATTGATTCAGGTAAGTATACCCATGAATGAAAAGGGCAGCGATGCACAAGTAACAGAGTTTCTCTGGATTATTTCACAGAAAGAAGCGTGCCAATTTCTTCGCCTTCAATNACTTTTCTGATATTTCCAAGATTCTTAAAATCGAACACGAGTACGGGAATTCCCTGNTCCTGACACATGGTCAACGCGGTCATATCCATCACGCCGAGCTGTTTCTCGATTGCTTCGCCAAATGTCAGGGTAGAGTATCGAGTCGCGTTTTTATTAATATTTGGATCTGCGTCATACACGCCATCCACTTTAGTTGCTTTGAGAAGGATATCGCATCCCAGCTCTGTAGCACGCAATGCTGCACAGGTATCTGTTGTAAAGAATGGACTACCAGTTCCTGCGGCCAGAATAATCACCCGGCCTTTATTCAGATGCCTTATTGCGCGATTTCGGATAAATGGTTCCGCGACTGCTTTGATATCAAGTGCAGAAAGCACTCTCGAATCGAGTCCGATTGAATCAAGCTTTTCCTTAAGCGCAGCGGCGTTTATGACAGTCCCAAGCATGCCCATGTAGTCTGCGGTTGCTTGATGAATGTCTCCTGATTTTGCTAAGTCCGCTCCTCGAATGATGTTGCCTCCACCGACAACGATTGCAATTTGAGCACCTGCTTTGGACGCTTCGAGGATCTCGTTGGCGATAACCCCCAGCTCCTTGGTATCGATTCCGAACCCGCCNGGGGCACAGAATGATTCGCCGCTTAGTTTAAGAAGTACTCGCTTGGGGATAATTCGTTTAGTTGGATTCATTTGTGCAGTCGCAGTAGTTTCAGGGGTTGCAGTTCCGGGCATTCATTTCTCCAGTGCATGAGTGTATGCCCGATTGAATCGAAGGTCTGATTCGAGCAAAACACGCTTGAATCATAGAACCTTATCGAACCGAAGTGTGCATCCTAGCGAACTGAGATATGAGGTCTCTCAATGATGCTCAAAGCTCTAAAATTCCGATATAAAGAGAAGACAGAGCCAAATAGACCACCAATTTGAACGGATGACATGTTCGAATAGGTTTCAAGGGATACAGACTCATTGAATCAGCAACAAGCTAGCACGGATCCAGGANTGCAAAGGCTGGAGACAGAGACGGATTCAGTAGGGAAATCTTCACGCCGTCGATTCATTGAACGAGCAACCCTAATGGGTTTGGGTCTCTCGATCGCTGTTCATCTCGTCATCTTGCTCATCGCGGCGTTTGTGACGATCGACTTCGGATTCGCAGATGTAGGAGGAGATACTGGAGACGATGTTGATTTCGCAATCCTTACACAATCGGATCTTGCTCAGACGGCATCTCCTGAGATTCAATATGAAAGCTTTGAAGTTGCGATTACACCCAATGAGATGGTAGTAGATATTGATCTGCTCGCTGAAACAGAATCTGATCAGTCAGTAGACGAACTGGCTGATTCAATTGCTCCAAGCCTTGAGTCTGGAGGCGGATCACTTACGAGTATCGATACTTCCACAGGAAGTGCAGGAGCAGGGACAGGTGATGGCGCAAGCTTCTTTGGACTCGAAGCTCAAGGAAGACGGTTTGCGTACATTGTTGATGTTTCCGGTTCGATGAACGCACTGACTGGTGACGGCGAGCAGTCTCGATGGGAACTCACAAGATCAGAGCTTATGAGTTCTGTTCATGGACTCGATGAAGTTGCAGAGTTTTTCATTGTTCTTTATTCAACAAATCCGATTCCTCTATTCGGAAACGCGGACTGGGTATCCGCAACACCATNAAGCAAACAGCTTGCAGGTACCGGGTTGTTTGGAATCTCTCCTGCTGGAGGCACGAAGCCATTGACGGCTTTTAGTCTCGCTTTTTCTCTTCAGCCTGAACCAGATGCGATCTATTTTATGTCGGATGGTTTAGTTGAGACGGAAGTGCCAACACTTGTTCGACAGATGAATCGTAGAAAGAAAATTCCAATCCACTGTATTTTGTTTGGAGAGCTTTCGAGTCAGAATGACAGCATTGCTGCGAAGAACATGATGAGTAACATCGCAAAATACTCAGGGGGCAAGTTCACCCACATCCGTGAGGGGACACCATGATGATTCCATTGTACATGATCTGTGCTTCAGTGCTTTTGCTATTCTCTGACCCAACCTCTGTTGAGAGATGGTCGCAAACCGAACCGCAGGTTGGCGAAATCGTTCTTATGGATGAGCAAGGTATTCATTTGCGAATGGATGGGACTGTGCTCCCACTCCAGATTGCTTGGTATGACATCCGTAATCTTGAACCTTCCTCTACTCAATACTCAGAGTTTCGTACGATTGCTCAAAACGCTTGGCGAGCTCATCTCCGTCTCGAGCGAGGTGATTATACAAGTGCAGAAATCGAATATGCTCGTCTCGCTGAACAGTACCTCTGGAAGCAAGGGCTTGAATCTGCGGATGTCAGTTTAGGATTGATGCGTTGTCGACTTGATCGTGAAGATCGAGCTTCAGCAGTTTTGCCATTTTTAAGCTGGCTNGGTTCTCAAACAATCGATCAANTCNCGAGTCAGATCAAGCAAGAAGAGATTGATGGTTACGACTCCGAATATAGATTGATGACGTATCTACCTCCCGTGTTTGGTCCTGAAGATCGGGTATCTGCGATTGATCCGATTCCAGAGCTTGGATCCAAGTCGATCCATCAGCAGGCGTATTACGAACTTTACCGTTTAGCGTATTCGATTGATGAACATAAAACGGAAGTAGCTGAGAAATCGCTTGACGAGATCAATCGACTCGNGATTGGTAGAGCAAATCGTGATGCAGGATTCGAGTTTATGAAAGACATGGTGACTGCGCAAGCACATCCTGTTGAAGATACTCGTCGCGCAGCGAGAGATTCACTGAATCGAAAAATCAAATCGCAAACTGGTTCATGGATAGAGATGTGGGCAAGATTAGGCTTGGGTATTTCGTTGCTAGATGAAGAGGATGTCGAATCAAATGAGCGAGGAGTGATTGAGCTCATTCATGTAATCGTTCGTTTTCAAAGTATGAATCCGAATCTCGCTGAGACTGCATCGCAGATCGCGAATGAATATCTTGTCAGAACAAACCGTACACAGTGGGGGAGTGAACTCCTCTTTGATGCGAGGAGTGCATGGATGGAAAGAAGTTCAACTTCAACACTGAACATGGAGTCGGCTACAGATGAATGAATATCTATCAATGTACTTTGCTTTCGAGCCCGCTTCATTGACTCTCTCTCAAGAGTCTGCCGAAGTTCATCGATCACTCCTTCAGTATGTCGCTCAAGGTGGACCGATCGGGATGATCATCATCGTGATCTCACTCGTAGCGATCGGGATGATCGGCGCTCAGTTGTTCCGAATTCGACGAGATCGACTCGCTCCACCTGAGCTGAGCGAAGACCTCAGGTCACTGCTTGCAGGTGGAGAAATCCAAGCCGCGATTCAACGATGCGAATCAGAAGAATCGACAAGCTACCTTTCAAGAGTCGTTGGGAGCGGGCTGGTACGAGCTTCACGCTCCGCGTTTGGAATGCTCGAGCTTCGTTCTTCTGTCGATGAGATTGGGCAACTGGAAGTAGATCGGTTATATCGTCTCACAGATGGGATCGGGTTGATCGCATCGGTTGCTCCGATGCTCGGACTGTTAGGAACAGTTGTAGGCATGGTTGGNGCATTCGATACGATCACTCTTTCAGATGGTCCCGCTCGGCCTGATGCGCTTGCAGGGAGTATCTCACAAGCGTTGATTACCACAGTCCTTGGACTTGTAGTTGCAATCCCATCTACTGCGATGTATACCTACCTTCGAAATCGTATCGATCATTTAACAACTGAAATCGATGAACAGATTGAGGAACTTATCGCGCCACTCGAAGCAGCTGAAGGCGGAGATTCAAGCTCAAACTCATCACAAGGAGCTGCCAGAGCGTGAGTAAACGAGGTGGGAAATCTCGGCACATGATCAATGTTGATCTGACATCGATGATCGATGTTGTTTTTCAGTTGATTATTTTCTTTATGTTTACATCACAGTTTGGTGAACTGAGACGAACTGAAATCGATTTACCCAAACAGCCTGGAGATGAATCCGCTGCAAGACAAGAACCTGCGATGATCATTGATCTAACAAATGAGGGTTTGTATCTAGTTGAATCCGCTTCGACGAGTCTTGCTGAGATTGAGAGGCTTGCAGCAGCGGGAGTCGCCAACCAATTGTCTGAAGACCCGTTTGATGTGTTGATTCGTCCAGATCGAAATGCTGGAGCGATCCATCTCGATCGGTTATTGATGCGCTTATCCAATACCGGTGTTCAACGGTGGAAGCTCGCAACAGTGGATGAAGGAGGCGGTTCATGAGTTCTAAACGATCCGCTAAGCAGCGTCGTCGATCCGCTCAACTCGGCGCACTGCCTCTCACATCAATGATTGATGTCGTTTTTCTGCTGTTGATTTTTTTCTTGGTTACAGCCAACTTTTCCAAGCAGGAGCACAAGCTCCCTGCGACATTACAAACCGACGGCGGCGGGGTCCGATCAAGTGATCTCCAGCCACAAATTTTGCAGATCAGACTCCAAAGCGCAAAGCCAGTCTTTGTTATGGGTGAAGTAGTGGTTGACAATCTAGATGCACTCGAAGCATTCCTCAAAGGATTACCTAAAGAACCAGGTGTAGCGATTCGATCAGAGCCAGATGTTCCAATCTCTGCGATTGCAGTTGCTCTACAAGCAGCTCGGAACGCCGGATTCCAAAAACGGAGCTATGTCCCAAGTGATGCTCAATAAGCTGATCTCCAACTCGATCGGTTTGCAGCTTGTTGCCGTCGCAACGATAGCCTCGCTGCTCATTGCATCTCCAGAAGATGAAGTTGTTGCTCAGTATTTACAGCAACGCAATATGATTACACTCCTTGAAGCTCAACTTGAAGAGCGAATCGAAGAAGCTGGGAATCAAACTGAAAGAATAGAACTGAGCGAGCAGCTCTCGAAGCTCTATTTAGATCAGCTCAAATCAATCTCAAAGGATGATCCTTATCGTCAGATTGTCATTCATCGAGCTTCAGAACTTGCTCGGCGAATGAAATCGATGCCAATGTATGATCTCCGAATTGAGCTACTCATCGAGCAGTATCTCGCAGTCGAACAAGCAGTTGAACTCTCAAGACTTAGCTTGCTAGATCAAGATTCTCGTCAATCTGCACTTTCAGCACTCCAGGAGATGAGCCCGAAGCTTAAATCACTCACTTCTCAGCTGAACTTTGAAGTTGAACAAAGCGAGCGAGTGAGAGCGCGTGTGACATCAAGCGATGAAGACGATCTCGCTGAATTACGACGATATCGTTCGCTCGCACACTATTATTCTGCTTGGGTAGGTTACTCACTAGCAACACTCAAAGAGCAGCATGTCCCGAACGATGTCTTCGTCTCATTCGGATGGCTCCTAGGCGCCAAGGGCGATCTGCCCCAGATCGTCCTCCTCAACGAAACGACCTTGTTCTATGAACATGTCGCGCGTTCCGCAGTTGGAGTCGCACTCGCATATGCACAGTCAGGAGATCCACTCTCAGGCAGAGCCTGGGCAAAGGTGGTTGTTCAATCAGAATATACAGAACCAGATTCAAAGCGAGTAGCTGATAATCGATTGCTACAGATTATTGCAATGGATCGAGACTGGACTGCTGTAAACCGTTGGCTAGATTCAGCGGTTCGAAATCAAGATGAAGACTTAATCTTAAATGTATCTGATGCAAGATTTATCGCGTTGCGATCGCTCGAGGCGATGGATTCATCTCGCGTCGGACTAGGTGGTTTGAAAGAAGCAAAGCAAACCGCTCGATTCGCAATTGAGCAACTCGTCGAAGCAGGCGAGATTGGGCATGTCCTCGATCTCTATCAACGATTCAAAACTTTACCTTTGGTCGGAGATAGTTTTATTACCAACTATGCCTATGCCCTTGTCGAACTGGATCGAGCAGAACAAGATGGAGCAGCAGGGCTCTACACTTCAGTTGCGACAAAGTTTGCGAGTGCAATGGAAGCTTCGGATGCAATCCAGTTCAAAGATGAGCTCCAAGACTGTCAGCTGAAACTGATCTATTGCGAAATCAAAGGTGGCCGAGAAGGTGACGCAGCCATTATCTGTGAAAAACTGATCAACAGTTCTTCTGATGAAGTTGTGATCGAAGAAGCCCGATGGTTGCGGATAGCTGCTCTCGATTCGTTGAATAGGAAGCACGACAAGAATCGGTCTGACAAACTTGATTCTGCAACCAAGGAATACATTACCGCATATCCGTCTACTTCCCGAAGTGCTCAGTTGATCATTCGATATGCAATGCAAGGGAGTCTTGATCCACAAGTCGCGATTGATACTCTCGAATCCATTTCAGAAGATGACCCATTTGCACTCCCTGCTCGAAGAACATTGATAGGGATTCGATACAAAGTACTTCGATCGAATCAGTTTGCAGATCAAACTCAGGTTTCTGAAGTGCTTGATCTTGTTCGATGGGTAATGGCTCATCAATCTCAAGACCCAGAAAATGAGAGTGAAGCTCGCATAATGATGGAATCGGTCCGAATTGGGCTTGATATCTCCTTGCGTCTTATTACTCCTGATTTCAACTTCGCAAATGAGTTGATTGAAATGGCTGATGAATTGATGAAGTACAGCTCAGCTATGGGTGTACATCGTTCAGAGATTAGTTATCGTAAAGTTGAAATCGCGATACTAAAAGGTCGTATTGATGAAGCGACAGAGCTGATCGAGCGGTTGGCGATCATTGATAACGCACGAGCTCACAACGCTCGAATTCTAGTATTCAATCTGGATATTCAAGAGTGGAAATCAAACAAAGAATCTCAGTTGGCTCGACGGATCATGAGCAATGGTGCAGAAATATTTTCTCAGATATCACCTCCTAGCCCACAGCTTATTGGAGTTCAAGCTTCGTCCGTCGCAGAGTTCATTGTTGAAGCTGCGTTCCTCCTGTGGGATAGTGAAAATGATCTTGATGCGAAAAGACTTGCATTTCGCGTTGCAAAGATCGTTCTCAATCGGGGAAATCCTTCAGAGTCTGGTCTCCGAACGGCTGTGTTACTTGCGAATGATTTAGGAGAGCAGGAAATCGAGCTCGAAGNTTGGCTCCGTTTACTCGCATCATTTTCCTCAGACGATCAGCGATGGTATGAAGCACGCTATGAATCACTCAAAGTAATGCGTTCGATCGATGCACAGAGAGCTCTTGCAGCTTACGAACAATATGAAGCTCTCCATCCGACTCTCGGACCCGCTCCTTGGGATGAAAAATTCAGAACACTCTTCGGCGTCTCTTCATCATCGACTCTCACAGATGAGTTGGAGAGCCCATGAACTCTATAAATCAACCGAGATCGCCGATAGTTGAATTTTTGGGCGCTGANGCTGGTGCTGGTGGTCCATTTGCACTCCTAGGGCTAGAACATACTATCGTTTCTGACGAGCAAGTCATCAAAGCATGTCGAAGAAGGCTCAATCAGATCGATCGACATTCTCAACGATCAACACCCAACGCTGATGAAGTTCGACTCGCTTTACATTCCGCAACTTCTCAGTTACTCAATCACGATCTGCGAGAGCAACTTGCAAAGCGTTGGCCTCCNGGAGTTCCTGTCTCATTACCAAAAGCGTGGGTACCCAAGCAACGAGCGAGACAGCTCAAGCCAGGGATTATCAATAAAGCTCGAATGATGATTGGAGCAAGCGGAGGCTGGAACGGAACTGCTCGAAAAAGACTCGTTCATTTAGCCCGCATNAATCGGGTTACTGCGCTTGAGCTTGTCAGCGCTCTCGGCGCAGGTTCAACTTCGAGATCATCAGAGAATGGTCAACAATCAACAAACTCCTCAACAGCAAAGTCTCAGATCAAGTTTGATCTCATTGATAATGCTCCGAGCAACGCTTCGAGTTGGTTCCCGGCGTTTGCGATACTATTTATCATGTCAGCCGCAGTTGTTTCAACAATTCTATTCGAGCCTTCNAATCAATTCTCATCTGTGGAATTTGCTGAAAATCAACTACAGAATGACCTCGGCGGATTAGGTACTCGGAGTATGTCATCAACCCCCTCCGCGAGTTCGAATGTTCCGCGTGACGAGTTCGGGCATTACACAGCGTTAGCTCATGAACTTGATCAGATAGCTGCAAAAGCTCAAGCTCGACCAATCGAGAGTGTGGAGCGTTTCGAATTAATTTATCCGCTATTTGTCGAGCGTTGGACTTTGTTCCCCGAAGCTGCGTTGTCGAGGAGTAGTTTGAACATCGCGGGATTTACGCGTTTGATTGCTGAGTCAGATATAGAAGAGGATCGGATCGTTTCTCTGTTCGCAAAGGTCTCAGAGGATGGTGAGTATCCGCAGCAGATCATGATTCGAGCTGCGATTCTCGATGTGCTACTCTCTGAATACCGACTTTCATCAACACTTCGAACCAAGCTTGGAGAAGCGAGAAGTGCGTGCGTTGATGGCATCGCTCACCCTTCGGCAGATATCCATAGCTCGCTGGGGCTAATCGCAGGGCTCCAAGGGGTCGAATCGACAACAGACAACTCAGATTGGTGGAAGGCATGGCTCGAAGGCGTATCTGCGTTCACAACTGAGAACAAATCACTACGCACCCGACTCGTTCTTTCAGTACTCTCTGCTCGACTTAGGAAATCAGATCCGTTGGATTCACAATGGAAAGAGACTTCAATAACTCTTGCAAACTCATTGTCTTGGAAATCAGAATCAACNGAATCATTCTGGTTGCTGAGCCAGTTTAATGACGAAGCCGTNAATACACCGAGACTTGCGGCGTTGACCGAAGCAATCGCAACGGCATCCCAAGCTTCAAAGATAAACATTCAAATGGTGCTTAATCCTGCAGCAACCTTAGCTCAAAGACAGGATCTTGCAAAGCAATACAAAGCAGCATGGGGTTCAGGTCAGTCGGATTCAGATGTTCCAACTCAACTCGCATCATTGATATCAGAACTTCACTTTACAGTTTCGCTTACGCCACCCAAAGTTGCTCCAATTGATGCGATGCGATCTTATGTTAAACTTGCCCGATTGAATTCCGCAATGTGGCAATATGCTCAAGGTCGAACTGCTCAAGCCGCAGAAACACTCGCGACATATGAGCAAAATCTACCTAGCACAGATACAGCGGCCATATATTCAATGTCCTTAAATGCGAGAGATACGCTATGGGCTGAATCCGCGATTAACGCAGAAACTCCAGAAACATTGCGGTCTCTGTTTGATCAGTTGAGAGCAGATAATGGTGGCGGAGTTAACTCTGCACATGCACTTGTTTATCTTTCAACGCTTCATGCTAATGCAGATATTCGAGCTGCAGCAAGATCACAAGTTCTGCGATACAGAGATCGTCCATCAATACTCATTGCGATTGATTATGCAGCTACGAATAATCGTGTGAGCACTCGCCTTGCTCAACTCGTAAGTGATACGCTTGATATTGGGCTTCCCAAGCGCACTGATGATGCCTGGTATCCCGCGGTGCATCAAGCATTCGTGAGTCGATTAAGCAACTCGTTGTCGCTCGCGATGGATTCTCAACTGAATAGCATTGAGCAAGAGAGTCGCATAATTTATCGGTCTCGATTGAAGGAGCAATCATCGTTTGCTGAATCCGAACCTAGCGCAATTGAGTCTGCTCGCCGACTCTTCAGGCAATCATTACGAGAGTTGGATTTTACGAATGCGGTTGAGTTTCAAGAGAGAGTCAAACAAATTGAAGCGTTGACTCTTGTACGTGTTGAAAGATCGAAGAGTCCTGTGCATGTATTTCTTGCGTATCAAAGATCAGTTGGTGCGATCAAAGCATTGTATGTTGAGCAGAGTTTGCCAGGCCGATCGCATCAAGTTCAAGATTTACTCGCAGAGTTAGATGCGCGGCTAAGCCAGTCTGATACCGTTATAAATCAACTCATTCAAGTTGAGCAGTGCATTGCTAAGTTGTGGATTTTAAGTTATCAAGGAGGGAATTCATGAGTCGTCTCTTCTACCCAGTAGTGAGTTCAATACTTGGATTGAGTATCTTGTGCTCCTTGGGATTATCCACGAAAGTGCAAGTCGATCCAACAATCGAACAGGTAACCCGAGGACAGCTTGCACAACTGAATCCGGAGAAGCCGGTGAGCTATTTTTATGCTGGAGAAAATTTGGGAGCGATCGCAAGGACTGATCAACAACGAGACATCGCATCACAAGCATTGGTTGTTGGAGCGAATCTCGCGTATCAACAAGGGGACTCATCGCTAGCCGCGAGCATGTGTATCGCGATAGCGGCGATTGAGTCGGACGCACAAAGATCACAAGACATGTGGGATCTTGCACTCATTTTGGATCGTCAACGACTCAATGCATGGCGCACTCACAGAGATAAAAAATATAATGAGGACACACAGGCAAGAGAGCTCGCGGCCAAATGCCTAGCCGCTGCGAGGTACGGCGACACGAAGCACGCCTCAGAGTTATACAACCAGAACGCCGTTCGAGAAATAATTAACCAAACCGTACAGTCAATAGGCCTAAACGAATCAAGAGTATCCCAATTGATTCATGACATGCTCGAACATGGAGATGATGAATGTCGAGGGAGAGTCTTTGTTGTCGAGCGTTCAGACGGGGAAGTTCAACGGGTTGTTTGTCAGGATCATCGTCGCCCAATTGGCGCTGCTGACAATGAGCCGGCCCTCAGAGATCTCCTCAAAATTGAACATGAACTCGTCTCGATGAGTCCAAGTCATGTTGCGGCTTCACCCTGGTCCTTGAGTGATTTCATCGGTACTACATCAGCAGTTCACGACCCTTCATTGAGCGGTATGCTTGAACGATATGGAGTGGATACGACGATGCCCTATTGGAAAGATAATCGCTGGACATCAAAGCGCTGATATTACAAGATTCGAATCGCGTGAGCATCAATCTGAGGGGCTACACTTTTGCTCATCGGAATTAGCAGCAATCGAGTTACTTGGAGTTGATCATGAGCACCCAATCAGCAGAACAGTCAAGCAAGAACGAGGCATCAGCAGAGCCTAAAGGTAAGCCAGAAATTACTTTCGATGATTTCGCTAAGGTCGATTTACGAATTGCAAAGATTGTCGAAGCGGTGCCTCACCCGAACGCTGATCGATTAGTCAAACTTCAGCTTGATGACGGATCAGGAGTTTCGCGTCAAATCTGCGCAGGGATTAAAGAACAATATGCTCCAGAAGATCTGGTAGGTAAGTCCATCGTGATTGTTGCAAATCTTGCACCGAGAAAAATCCGCGGGGAAGAATCCAGAGGCATGTTACTGGCTGCAAGTAATGCTGAAAAAGGATCCGATGATCGGAATGTCGTAGTAATGACTCCGATGAGTGAGATCGAACCAGGCTCGGTTGTCTCCTAATCAAACAGAGAGTTTAGTATATTATTGAAAAATTGAACTTAGTCGTTGTTTGATTGATTTCGTCTTTGCTTTGATTTCATCTGATGACGCGACGCATTCTTTTTTGCGAGAATAATCATTCGATCAATTTCTTCAGATCGCTTTGATTCGAGATGATCAACGGCTGACTTGAGTTCGTCTAGTCTTGCTTCGAGCTTTGAAATTTCGAACTGTTTCGCATTAAGCTGGGCATCGAAACGCTGTGCCGCCGCATCGTGCAACTGAGCTAAAGCATCCGCTTGTTGTGATTCATTTGCGTCGGGATTACTGGATGTCATGCGGAACTTGCGAGAAGCTTCGATGAAGTTTAATCCCGCTTGCATATCGTGAATTTTAATTCGTGCAAGCTCAGGTTCTGTTTCTCTGAGCATGAGCACTTCACGAATTTGTGGTGCAAGCTGAGTCAGAATACGATCTGCTCCACGCGGATCAGCGTTCGTAAGCATTTCTAAATTTCGTGAAAGATCCGAAAAATTTTCATTAATGAACTGATGAAGTTCTTGGCGTTCCTGAGGATTGAGTTCGATGAATCGAGGCTTGTTCTGATCGTCAGGGCGTCGAGGAGGATTCGTCCGTTGCTCAGGGTTGGTGCCTCGTCCAGTGTTGTCGAGTCTCATTGCTTCGAGTACTTCCTGAGCAGAGGCGCCTGCATCGAGTTTTTCCAGAGCAGATTTATGATTCGATAACATTTTTTCAGTGCGTGAAATCGATCGTATCAATCGTGAACGCAATGCATCAGCATTGATTCGGATATCAACAACACGCTTTGGTTGATTACGAGGATTCTTCCGCGAAGATTCTTCCGAGCTCGCGTCAGGAGATAGCTGCGTCGCTGGAGCTTGAGCTGGATCAGTCTCCGCAGGTTGAGCAAGGCTCAAGCTCGTGCCTACACAGATAAAGATGCTCAGGCTACATATAACTGTTCGTGTTTGGCGTTTCATTATAATGCTCCACCTTCAAACTCTGGATCATTCCATTCCATCTCTGCAAGAGACAGATCGATCTCGGACCCAACGGATTGTGCCCAGATTTCCCATTCTACTAACGCTTCGGATAAGTTTCCGTCATCAACGGATTCGAGTGCGAAGTAATCGTCGAAGTCTTGTTCGAGTGAGGTTAGAACCATCTCGCTCTGTGACATTGAAGTTGAGTTTGCCCAAGGTTGACTTGCAACGATGATGATTGTTGTCCCGGTTGCTAAGACTGCAGCCGCAGCTATTCTGAGCGCCCACATTCTGCTCGGACGATTGAGTTCTTCACGATTGGTCGCTATTGGAATACCAATCGGCGCAGGTGCAATTGCACTTGAAATTGCATCAAGTAATCGAGACTCAAGTCCTGAAGGCGCAGAGTTAATGTTCTTGGTTGCAAGTTCATCAAGCATCGATTCAAGCTCGATAAGCTCAGGATCATCGTGAAGATGAAGGTCTGGGTTATTGTGTTGATTATTGTTCATGATTCATCCCCTGAATCTTGTGTAGGAGCAGCAGTTTGTTGCTCAATGAAAGTTCGTAGTTTCTTCAACGCTCGATGATGTCTTGCAAGAAGTGTTCCGATTGGATCACCTGTGTTTTCTGCAATCTGTTTAAAGCTCAGTTGTCCATGATGTCGCAGCTCGATGATCTCGCGATCTGATTCGGAAAGTTGTTCTATCGCAGCTCTTAGCGAATCAATTTTTTGGAGGCTGTTTTCTTTCTCATGAAATCCAGGATTTGATCGGCCTTCGATGCTTGAGAGATGCTCTGGAGCAGTGGGAGTTGCATGACGAGCCCGTTTTCGACACAGATCACGAACCCGGTTCATTGTGATCCGGAAAAGCCAAGGCTCAAATCTACCTTGTTCGTCGTATCCTGACTGTCCTAGTTTGGTGGCAACAGTTACAAACACGGATTGAGTAATCTCCTCTGCAAGTTCTTCGTCATGGAGCCGACTTCTCGCCATCGCGAAAACACGCCGGCCATAGAGCCCGACTAACTGTTCCCAAGCGTTTTCATTACCCTGTGCAGCAAGAGCAACAATGTTGCTCAGCTCACTCGGCTCCGCGCTTGGTCGACTCGATTGCATACTCAATGCCAGTTCCATCCTGCTAGACTAACGCACACAAATACCTGATATTGCCGATGCAACCGTCGAATCATCTACACACTATGAGAATAATGAGAACATGCTTCGATGGACGGCGTTTGGACGGGTAATCAGCTTCCATATCACAGTTATCGGCTTGGAACGCTGAACAAGCCGATAAACCATCGGATTCTTTGCAAATCATCTGAACTGACACATGTTCCACGTTGTAACTGGATCATCGAGATCGAAACGAGAGGTAGAAGTGACCGATTGGCAATCAAAAACTGATGAAGAGGTCTTTCTCGCGTTTCGTGCAGATGATGCTTCTGCATATCGAGAGCTTATCGAACGCTATCACGATGATTTACTGCGATTCTTGACAAGAATGGTGGGGGATCGAGCAGCGGCAGAGGACATATTTCAGGAAACTTTCCTCCAGGTTCACATCTCAGCATCAACTTTTGACACATCTAGACGTTTTCGACCATGGCTTTTTACAATTGCTGCGAACAAAGCAAGGGACATGCTTCGTAAGAAGAACAGACGGAAAACAGTCGAACTCTCGGCTCCCATCCGAAAATCAGAACCTGGCTCGTCGTTTATAGATCTGTTGGAGGTGGATGTACCAGCTCCCGACGAAGCGATGGATACTGCAGAGCGTGATGAAATGGTCCAACGAGCACTGAATCAGCTAGGTCCCGCACTTCGTGAAGTGCTACTCCTAGCTTATTTTCAACGATTGAGCTATGCGCAAATCGCTGAAGATATCGGGATCCCGTTGGGGACTGTGAAATCAAGAATGCATTCTGCTGTCGCAGCATTTGCGAGAAGTTGGCAAGTAGTTTCCAAAGAGTCCGGCGAGTCAGTCCCTGAATAAGAATGAGTCACTCCGATAATTGAGGATGTTCGATGCGTAACCCAGAGAATCAAGAAGGCAGTTCAGATTCCGAAAATTTGAATGAGAGTTCTGAGTTCCAGCTCTCCGCGAACGATCGCCATGCGATTGATCAACTCTTCGAACAAGGTCTTGACTCAAAAAATGTAAACTCGGATCGAGATAGAGGGATTCTTGGACTCTTTAATTTACTTGATACTCCGGTCGCTGCAGAGTCGCAGCGGTTGTCAAGGATCGATATCGTCCGTGTTCTCGCATCTCGGATTGAGCATGCGTCGAATACTGAAGATCTACATCTCTCAGTTCAAGATCAGCAAGCACTCGACGAATATGTCAATGCAGGATACCTGATTGATGACATTCCTCAGGCACATCGTGAGCGAGCAGCGAAGTGTGAACTCCTCGGAAAAGTGATTACAGATTCTCAAATTCCTGAGGCCACAAGTTTAAGTCTTGTAGATCGCACGCTCGCAACGATTCAAGGCCACATCGATCAAGAGCAGAACTCCATGGCGTTTTCAGAGTCGAAGCGAGGTGGATTCTCAGTACGCTGGTCAGATCTAATCTCCGTCGCTGCAATGTTGCTTCTTGTTGGTTCGATCGCGATGCCCATCATGTCTGGAGTTCGATCAAGCTCACAAAAAGGAATCTGCTACGACAACATGCACTCAACTGCTAACGCTTTTGGGCTCTATGCAGGATCAAATCGCGATATGCTCCCGATGGCCACCGCAGGTTTCGGTTCAACTTGGATGGATGTTGGATCAACTCCCGAACGATCAAACTCATCGAATCTATTTACTCTTATCCGATCCGGATTAGCTGGATTAGACGATCTCGCGTGTCCTTCAAATCCTAACGCAGTGACAGGACAAGCTGATCCAGATGCATGGGATTGGAACTCACTGAATGAGATTTCATATTCATATCGCATCATGCCTCCAGGAGGCTTGCGTGCAACTTCCATACAAGCGCCAGTCCGAGTCGTTTTACTCGCAGATCGTTCGCCGGTCATACTTCGAGCAGCAAAAAGACAGCCTGTCATACCTGAAGAGAACTCGCCCAATCATCAACACACAGGGCAACACATGCTTATGCTCGACGGCGGAGCTCAATGGGCAACGACCCCGATTATCAACGGCCAGGACAACATCTGGCTCCCTCGTCCGCTTGAGCAGATTATTCATGAAGCTCGAACCCGACTTGGGATCATCAAAGGTTCTGAGTTGCCTGGCGACCTGACAGACGCCTTTGTGGGTCCATAATCGAGCTATTTTGATGATTCCGTCCTCAGAAACACGATTGAACAGGCTCTCAGACTGGTCTATACCCTTCCGGGTGCCTACCCTATCCTCCTGTCTACTATGGATGTAGTCAGCGTTTTGAACGATATCAGTCCATCAACCGCCCGGAGCGAGTGCGATGCCAAAGAATAAAAGTCATAAAGGTCTGTCCAAACGCGTCCGCGTTTCCAAGTCAGGCAAGGTCCGCCATCGTGCTGCATATCACAAGCATCTTTCTTCACGTAAGAGTGCAAAGAGATTGCGTCAGCTCCGTAAAGACCGTCATGTAGTTGCATCCGAAGCAAAGCGCTTCGAGAAGCTACTTTTCCGTCGCTTGCGAGGTCGCAACCAGCCTCGTGCTTCAATGCGTCGTAACCCATCGCCTGAGCAAAAACGGGCAATGCGCGAAGCTGCAAAAGCTGAAGACTAAATAACAGTTTAAATATCGAACCAGCGAGTGCTGGTTCGGGTCAACCATCCCCGTTTGCCGGGTCAAAGATCGACTACGAGTCGGCTCCGTCAGACAAACTTGGAGAGCATGTACTATGCCACGCGTCCGTAAAGGTGCTGCACGCACCAAAGCCCGTAAAAAAATCCTTCGTCAAGCTCGCGGTTACTTCGGCTCAAAGAGCCGTCATAAGTACCAAGCGAAAATCGCTGTGCGTCGCGCAGGTTGTTACGCATTCCGTGACCGCCGTGCACTCAAGCGTGAAATGCGAGCTCTCTGGATTACTCGTATCACCGCTGCATGTCGTATGCGTGGTACTCGCTACTCACTGTTCATCAATGGACTCAAATTGAGCGGCAACAACCTCAATCGCAAAATGCTCTCACAAATCGCGATCGAAGATCCAAAGCTCTTCGATAAGCTCGTTGAGCAAGCAGTCGCTGCTTCAACTGCAGTGCCAGCAAAGGCATAAAAATACCAGCTTAGCAGGTATTGATTAGACGATACAAGGAGCCCACGCATGGGTGGTGGATGGTGGATCACAGATCTTCTGAATGATCCGAGCATCAACGGCCGTGTGTGGGTTGTTTCATGGACAGTCTGGGTTATTGGCTCTATCTGTCTCCATGAACTCGCACATGGATGGGCTGCAATCAAACTCGGGGACGACACTCCTGTAATAACAGGCCACATGAACTGGAACCCAATGGTTCATATGGGTCCGTTCTCGCTTTTGATGTTCGCTTTCATTGGGATCGCATGGGGTGCAATGCCCGTGAATCCCTCGAAGCTTAGAGGGCGTTACGGCGACGCAGTGGTGTCTCTCGCAGGTCCACTGATGAATATGTTGCTCGCGTCAATCGCGATGATCGCGTTACTCATCTGGGTGCCTTTGTGTCATGGGCAAATTCTCTCGTCAACTACGATCAGTCATCCTCTTTCAACGAACATGACAACATTCCTGCACCTAGGTGTAATGCTCAATATTGTGTTGATGTTGTTGAATCTGTTGCCTGTCCCTCCGCTTGACGGCGGACGAATCTTGATGGATGTTTCTCCTTGGTATCGGCAGTTAATGTTGTCAGAGAACGGCCGATGGATTGGACTTGGAGTCTTAGTTCTTTTCTTTGTATTCGGCGGCGTCCTACTCTACCAAACTGCCAATATTGCAATCGAAGGAATCACCGAGTTCTTCTGGACTCTGTTCTTCCCAAACATGAAGCTTTGAGAGTTGAGTTCTTAAGGAGCTTGAGTATTTGAAGCCTTGAATTAAAAACGCCCCGAGCAACTGCTCGGGGCGTATGTGTTTTTGAATCAGAGATTCAGATACAGTAACGGATTGAGTTCCGTTATCTAGCTTCTGTTCCTTCTGCTTCAGCTTCTGCAGCAATCGTGTCTAGATCCTCGCCTTGGATAAAGGTTTTGCCTTTATAGAACTGAGTGTAGATCACGTAAATGACAGTTGTGACGATCATCATCGCTGAGAAGAACCAGAAGTAGTTTGCACCATCAAGTGGGGTATTTCCTGCTTCGTCTTTGGTCTTCTCCATGATGAAGTTCACGCCAGCAACATAGAAGTTGCCGATTGAAATACCCAGCATGTAGACACCCATGATGAAACTCTTCATCTTCTTTGGGCTCTGCGTGTATGCAAACTCAAGACACACGATTGAAACCATAATCTCAGCAGCCGTCATGATGATGTATGCAAGTACCTGCCAAGAAATGTGAGGCATCTCAGTGAGGTACGGCCCGATCTCCTTTGCTGTCCAGCCTTGGTCCTTCACAATCTGGAACATGTCAGCAAGCTTGGTAGGGATTGGGGTTTCCGCTGGAGCATTCGCTCCAAGGTCTGCCCACATCTGTGCGATTACTGCTTGAGCATTTCCAAGGATCCAAGTTTCGATCATCGCAGAGAGTGCGAATGCGGCAGCCGTGAACACAAAACCGATCCCGATTTTGCGTAAGGGAGTCAACTTCCAAACTTTGTCACCCATTGGATAGATGATGTAGGTAAATATCGGGATTCCAAGTAGGATCAGGACAGGGTTCACTGCTTGGACCTGCGAAGGGAGCACTTGGTATGATCCGATGTAGCTATTCATTTGTTCAGTTTGGAGAACCCATGAAGAACCGGTTTGGTCGAAGATTGCCCAGAATACTGGAACAAAGATGAGGAAGAGCGGAATGAGATTAATTATTGCTCGTTTGCCATCCTTACTAAAGGTTTCTTTGATAAACGCGTCCATACCAGCAGCTGGAACGTGCACAAAGACATTTCGTCCCATCCAGAATAGCAATGTAGCTATAGCCATTAATACGCCAGGCAATCCGAAAGCGAGCCATGGGCCGCCCCATGATGCATGTAGGAAGAATGGAGTGAGGATCATTGATGACGCAGCACCAATATTGATCGAGAAGTAGAACCAGTTAAAAATCATCGTCAGCATGTGCTTGTTGCCTGTGCCGAACTGGTCGCCGACATGTGCTGATACACAAGGCTTGATTGCTCCTGAGCCCATCGCGATACATGCGAGCCCAGCAAACAAGAACGGTTTCATGCCTATTCCCAAAGAATGCGGAGCGATGTCCATCATTGCGAGTAGCCCGTGGCCTACACAATAGAGCAAACTGAGATAAAGGATTGTGCGATACTTACCCAAGAAGATATCAGCAATCAGTGCGCCGATCATCGGGAAAAAGTAAGCACTCATCGTGAAGAGGTGATAAATAGTCATCGCTTCTTCGCGGTTCATATTTGCGAGTTCGCCGTTTTCACCGAGAAGGTAGGTTGTCATGAAAATGACAAGAATCCCCTTCATCCCGTAGAAACTGAATCGCTCAGCGAGTTCGTTCCCAATAATGAACGGAACGCCCTTTGGAAACTTCTTTTCTGCGGGGTCTGGTGCGATTAGGAATTGTTTTTCGCCCATTGGAATCCTTTGTATCTAGCGATCTTGCTGGTTTTGTGCCATACGATTCGGAGATATAACTTATGCGAAGAGAGCCTTCTGCACAACCCATCAGACCCGAANTAGAGCTTTTGCGACTCGATCCAATCACTCATCCAGATCTATATCCAACGAGAACTGACAAATGCACCCAAACCTCTCCAATATATTGAATCAATCAACAACCGGGCTCATCGGAATGGTGCATGTGGGCGCACTCCCTGGAACGCCATTCCATACCCAATCGGTCCAGAATCTTGTCGATCAAGCAGTTCTTGAAGCGAAGCAGCTCCAAGACGCTGGGTTTGATGCAATCATCGTCGAAAACATGCACGACGCTCCTTATGTCCACGGNGAAGAGCTCGGACCCGAAATCGTTTCGGGGATGACCCGAGTCGCNCATGCAGTGGTNAACGCAGTCGAAATCCCTGTTGGAGTCCAAATTCTCTCTGGGGGAAACATGCACGCGATTGCAGTCGCTGACNCAATCGGTGGCTCATTCATCCGATGTGAGAACTTTGTGTTCTCACATGTCGCTGATGAAGGGTTACTCACAAAAGCAGAAGCGGGTGGATTACTCAGGTATCGAAAATCAATCGGCGCAGAGCACATTAAGATATTCTGTGACATCAAGAAGAAGCATGCATCGCATGCGATCACAGCAGACATTGATATCGCAGAGTTTGCGCACGCTGGAGAGTTCTTTGGAGCAGACGGGTTTGTTGTGACAGGATTGTCTACAGGTAAACCAACTGATATTGATGATGTAAAAGCAGTACGAGCAGCGACGAAACTTCCAGTTCTTGTTGGATCAGGTGTCACGACAGAAAATGCACATGCATTGAGTGAACACGCCGACGCACTTATTGTTGGTTCTTGGATGAAGCAGGATGGATTCTGGAAGAATCCTGTTGATCCGACTCGAGCAAGCAAGATGATCAACGCACTGCGCGGATAATGAAAAGTGAACGCTCCTCATCCTCATCTCGACGAACTGCTTAAAGCATGCCCTCCTTCCAAGAAGGGCTTGTTTATTAGTCGATTGAAGGGGCTGAGTCGTACAAAGGATCCTGGACATCAATCCAAGATCGAAGCGTCGATCAAGAAAGACATTGAACAAGCGATCCAAAGCTACGAGCTTCGAAAAAAAGCGTTGCCCAAGATTTCTTATCCTGAAGAGCTTCCAGTCAGCGCTCGACGTGATGAAATTATTGAGACGATCCGAAACAACCAAGTTGTTATCATCTGTGGCGAAACCGGATCGGGTAAGACGACCCAGATACCTAAAATGTGCTTAGAACTTGGGCTCGGTATTGGCGCAATGGTCGGGCACACACAGCCGCGCCGAATCGCGGCGAGATCAGTCGCAGCGAGAATCGCTGACGAACTTGGAGTCAAAGGCCGAGAAACGGTCGGGACAAAGATTCGATTTTCTGATTCAACAAGCGAAACAACACTCGTTAAAGTAATGACTGACGGGATTCTGCTCGCAGAGACGCGAAGAGATCCAAAGTTGCGTCAGTACGATGCGATCATTATCGACGAAGCTCATGAGCGATCTCTCAATATTGATTTCCTGCTCGGTTACATGCATCGAGTATTGCATACTCGTCGAGATCTCAAACTGATTATCACTTCAGCGACGATCGATGCTGAACGATTCGCGGATCACTTTGGGACAGTCGATGCTCCAGCACCAATCATTGAAGTCTCAGGGCGCACGTATCCAGTGGAGATGCGCTATGAAACAGAACATGTGAACACAGGTATGAGGATTGATGAGGCCGCGTCATACGCAGCAGCTCAACTCGTCAACGAAAGACATGACGATGTGCTTGTGTTTATGCCTGGCGAACGCGAGATCCGACAGACTGCTCACGAGCTTCGAAAACGTGATCATCTTCCTGAAGGAACGGAAATTATTCCGTTGTATGCACGTTTGAGCGCTGCCGAACAGCAACGAGTGTTTAAACCATCTGGCCGGCCTCGGATTATCATCTCAACCAATGTTGCAGAGACATCACTGACAGTTCCCAATATCAAGTCGGTAGTCGATCCGGGGATGGCAAGACTCAAACGATACAACCCGCGGACAAAGATCCACGGCTTGATGGTTGAGCCCGTTTCGCAAGCAAGTGCGAATCAACGAGCTGGACGATGCGGAAGAACCGCATCGGGTGTGTGCGTCCGACTCTACGAAGAGACAGATTATGTAGCACGCGAAGAGTTCACACAACCCGAGTTGCTCAGATCAAACCTTGCTTCAGTCATCCTGCAAATGGCAGATTTGAAGCTTGGAGATCCGGAGCAGTTCCCGTTTCTTGATCGGCCTGAAAATCGTCAATGGCGCGACGGGCGAGACACTCTCCATGAACTCGGAGCGCTCGATGATAAAGAACAGCTAACCAAACTAGGCAAGGCGATGGCCCGTTTGCCTGTTGATCCTCGAATCGCGAGAATGGTCATCGCGGCAAACGATGAAGGCTGCTTACATGATGTCCTGATCATCGCCTCTGCGTTGTCTTCACAAGATCCGCGAGTTCGTCCTCACGAGAATCGGGATGCTGCAGATGAAGCTCACAAGCAGTTCCAAGTTGAGGGGTCCGATTTTCTTGGGTATCTCAAGCTATGGGATTGGTACCACGAGCAACATGTCAAATTGACAAGACGCAAACTATCAAGAGCTTGTGAAAAGGTATATATTTCCGCTCGTCGATTCGATGAATGGCGCGAAGTGTATCGACAACTCAGAGGGCTCTGCATTGAGTTGGGTTACGATCCGAAAAAGGGGCATGATGATCCAGACGCAGTCCATCAAGCGTTGCTAAGTGGCTTGCTCGCAAACATCGGAACCAAAGGCGAGATGCATGAGTTCAAAGGAGCTCGCAACTCCGCGTTCTCCTTATCACCTGGTTCTGCGTTGTTTAGTTCAAAGCCCAAGTGGGTAATGTGCGCCGAAATTGTCCGAACAAGCAAGGTATATGCTCGCACTGTCGCATCGATCGATCCACAATGGGTTGAAGAGATCGCAGCACATTTAATCAAGAAGACATACTCCGATCCACATTGGGATGAACAGAGCGGCCGTGTAATCGCAGAGGAAAAAGTAACACTCTATGGGTTAGATGTGGTTCCCCGCAGGACAATCCAGTACGGTAAGATTGACCCAAATCTCGCACGCGAAATATTTATCCATCACGCGCTTGTTGATGATCAAATGCGAACATCTTCAAAAGCGATCAAGCATAATCGTAAAGTGATCGCTCAAGTTGGAACGCTCCAGTCGAAAGCGAGACGTGATGATCTCATTGCAGATCATCACACGCTCTTTGCGTTTTATGATTCAAAGATTCCAAATGATGTTTTCTCTGCTAAATCATTCGAACGATGGGCAAAGAAAATGGAGCCGGTCAATTCAGCTCTACTCAAAATGACCCAAGAAGACATTCTTGAGTTCGCTCCTGCTGAAGTGACTCCCGAATCTTTCCCTGATGATTCTTGTCTCTGGCGCAAACTCTAAACTCAAATATGCTTTCGAACCTGGTAAAGATCATGATGGTGTAACGATCCGAGTTTCGATAGCAGCTCTCCATCAGCTCACTCGACAACAAGTTGAATGGTCAGTCCCTGGATTGATCCCTCAGCGAATCGAATCGTTGGTTCGATCATTGCCTAAAAACTTGCGGAGACAGTTTGATGCGAATCAAATTGCAACTGAACTCAGTCTGCAAGTGACACAGAATGAAGGCTCAATCGAATCTCAACTCGCAAGCACGCTTTCTGCAAGAACTGGGATCTCAATTCAAGTCGCTGATTTTCGGAAAGATCAACTCGATTCATATCTCAGTCCGCGAATCGAAGTCATCAATGAACACGGAACGATCATCGGTGCTTCCAGAGATCTGGGATCACTACAAGCACAGTTTGCTCAAGAAGCACAACAGGTAGTCGAGCAAGCAGGAGCTGATATCGAGCAAACCGGATTGATCGGTTGGAGCTTCGGGGATCTTCCAGAGACGATTGAGTTTGCACGAAAAGGCGCACCCAAAGTCATTGGATTCCCATCCTTAGTCGTAGAGGGGAAGACCGTATCNCTCAAAGTTCTTGCAACTCGCTGGGAATCNGATCTACACACNCATTCTGGATTGGGATTGCTCTACGGGTTAGCTATCCGTCGGGAACTGAGATTGCGTCTTAAGAACTTGCCTGGATATACCAAGCTTGGAGTCCTCGCCGCGGCGTGTGGGATGTCCGCAGAGCTAGAAACCATTGTTTGGACACGCGTAGGTTTAGTGTGCTGTGCTGATGGGCAACCGATCCCACGATCAAAGGATGAGTTCGAGATTGGATTAATTGGAGCTTGGGATAAAGGCGTAGGAGAGACGAATCGAGTGATCTCAAATCTCACGCAGATCTTTGAGAGCCTCATGCAAGTCAAAGGTAAACTCGCTGAACAGCATCCATCCGATTGGAAATCAGCGATTATGGATATGAATCGTCAACTCGATATGTTACTCGATGTNAATGCATTGGTTACTACCCCAACGCGTTGGCTCTGGTGTTACGCTCGTTTCTTGCGAGCGATGGAATCAAGGCTCAACAAGCTCAGATCGATCGGGCCTCAACGTGATGGAAAGAACGCAGAGCGTGTCTATGCGTGGACAAAGTGTCTCAAAGAGTTAATGGCACAAGGCGCACATACTGCAGAGGTTGCTCATGATTTCTGGACACTGAGATGGATGGTCGAAGAGTTCCGAGTCGCAGTCTTTGCTCAAGAACTTCGGACTTCACTTCAAGTTTCGGAGAAACGATTGAGAGAGCAGCTCGATCTAATTCTGCACGCATAGACGGAATGTTTATGTTTAAAAAAAGGCGGATGCAGACCACACGGCACTGCACCCACCGAAGAGGGGGCTAGTTAAGTTTTTGCAATCAATTAATCTTCTGATTCAGATTCTGATTGGATTTCTTTGAGCACATCAATGACATCATCGTACTTAGCACGCTTTGAATAGTCTTCTTCTACAAACGCGTAGCGGATGGTATGATCAGTATCAATGACATATGTCGCGGGGATTGGCAACTCCCATTTCTTTGAATCATTTGATTCAGGAAGATCAATGCCATATTCCCTGTACTTCTTGATTGTCTTTGCGTCGAGCTTAAACGAGAGTGCGAGTTGTTTCGCTAAAGCGTTATCGTGATCAGCTCCGAACAAGAACCCGAGTTCTTTTTGTTCAGCGAGGTCCGCAGTCTTTTCAGGCACCTCTGGAGATATCGCAAGGACCGAACCTCCTGCTTTCGATATCTTACTCAATCTTGTTTGAACAGCACTCAGCTCGCTACGGCAGTATGGACACCATGAACCACGATAGAAGGTCAAGACTACAGGCCCGTCTTTGAGAAGGGTGTCGAGTTCGATGTTGCCACCCATTGCGTTCTCGATTTCGAAGTTCGAAATCTTGTCACCTAGTTGGAGTGGTTCTTCGAGCTTGATGACTTTTTTGGTACTTGGTTCAAAGTCTGTTGCTGCATTGCTGAGTGGTGCATATGCGAGTACAGGAAGGACGGCAAGGGTTGCGTATAGTGCGGCTTTATTCATGTGTATACACACACAACAAAGCGGGAATATATTCCCGCTTAGTCAGAAGAAATCGAATATTTGATCAATCAGCAATTCCCTGATTAGGGCTTTCGGCCACCTGTTTGCTCGCCTGGTACAGTTTCTCTGGAGATGAGATCAGAAGTTAACACTTGGAATGTTAAGTTGCTTGTCATTCCTCCTCGGCCACCAGTCTGTTCACCGGCTGGAGCATTCGATGAACTCAATCCGATTGAGAGCATAAAGATGCCTGCGATAAGGATTAAAGGCAACTTCTTCTCTCCATTAAGGATCTCTTGGGCGCGTTTGCGAGCTCTTGATCTCATTTGCTGAGTGGTATTTTCGTTGAATCCATCGCCAGAAACCTTTGTAATCATTCTGTCATCTTCCTTGCGAGTCGCGCCGAGTACGAGAGCGATTCTTGATCTGTCTTCCTTATCAATCCAAGAAGCAGCGAGCCGTTGTTTCTCATTCGCGTTCAATGATTTACGCAACGAGTCAATCGCAGAATCGAGTTCCTCACGATGCTCAATTTTTGTATCGACGGACGATGCCATTGATAATCGTTGAGTCCGTGACATTCCGCCGGTGTAGTTTGCTCGATTTTCAAGTCGACGAAAGTGTGATCTGCACAGTCCCAAGTATGCCCATCGAGCTAATGTCGAAGCATGCTTGACGATGCGATCGATTGCTTGCTCAGCGGTCGGATCGTCATGAAAGGTAGGCCAAGCTGATTGTTCAAGCATGTTCCACACTCGTGAGTCAATCCAAGCAACCATATCTGCGATATCCATTGTTGAATCAGTCTTCGTGCGTGATGCAAACAAGCATGCACGCTCAAGTGGTTTACGAGCCTTTGATTCGTAGAGCTTCCAGAACTGGTCATGATCTGAGGGATTCATTGCTGATCTCCCTTCGATGAAAACGCGTTCATGGAGATCCAACGAGTATACAAAGAAGCAAGCGATGGAAGCTGCTCGCACAGGTTTCGAGTTCGAATGTCGCAGTCGAGATACGCGCCTAACTCGGATGTTGGAGTGAGCAACGATGGATTATTGAGGAAAGTCTCAAAGATCGCGTCTGCTTGCTCTATATACCCAGCTTCAAACAACGAATGGGCGCCTGTGATTAGAACAGGCACTGACTCTGGGTTTGCGTTGATCGCGTCGAGGAAGAACTCGACAGCTCGATCTGCTTCGCCCAGTCGTAGACAACGATCTGCGAGATTGCCGTAGGAGATTTCTTTACGCCGAGGTGTATCTGCATACTTAAGAGCGGTAAGTTCGAGTCTGATCGCTTGATCAATTCTTCCCATTGCACTGAGAGCTAGAGCGCGTTGGTTTGCGCGAGCCCATGCTGGATTGGGATGATCCTCGCCATCAGTTTCGTCATAACGATCGAGTAGTTTCTCAAGCTGAGAATTGATTTCACGGATGGTGAGCTGATCTCTTCGATCATGTGCTTCATGAAGCGTGTTACAGCAATCCATGATTGCTGCTTCAATTGGTGACAACTCATTTGCAATCGATGCGGTCACGATGGTTGATGAGATTTGCCCATTGGTCTGTCCAAACACATTCTGATTCATTGATGACTGACTCATATATCCTCCGATCGTCCAACACTATTCGTATCAGACTCCTTATTAGTTCAACTGATTTAGAAGGAGAATACTGACACAAAACCCGGTTTTTAATCAAAATTGATCCACTAGTGCGGTTTTTAGCTCAGTAAGGGGTATTTGTAAAAAATATTCTCTTTCAAAAAGTCAGCGATTACAAACTTATGAGGTCTATTTCGTGTGCTGAACTTGTTATTTCAGCTTGAAAACAGAAAAGGAGACCATCATGACACGTCAATCATTCCAATTCATCAAAGTCGCTCTCTTCAGCTCATTGATTGCAGTTGGGGCCGTCTCGACATCTGCCTCAGCTGGGGAAGGACATCAACGCCATCGCCATTCATCATCGTGTGACCATTCATATGAGCCTGATTATGCTGGGAGAATCTCCATTGATGGATACTCGTCAAGAATCCGTACTGATCGTCCAATGCTTCGACAGATCGCAACAGCTTTTCGAAAAGCAGGATATCGTGCATGGGTTGAAGGGAATCGAGTAGAAGTTGATTATAGATACTGCAAACCAAGTGTACGATGGTCAACAGATTTGTATCGAGCGAACTTCAACTGGTCGTACGGCGATTTAAGCGTTTCACTTCGTAAACATCGACAGAAATCGTATCGTGGACAATCGCGTCGTCAACATCGTCCTATCCGAGTCGCAAGACGCTCTATAGGATGGGGTTACTGCGATTGATACAGTTTGACTATTCAGATTTTTAGTCCAGCCTTCGGGCTGGATTTTTCGTTTTGATATTCATACTCATGAATAAATTGGCGTAGAGTTCACTTCAAGTAGGTACTTTTTGAAAAGGATTCATATGACCACTCAACCATATCGCGTCGCCGTTCTCGCAGGCTCTCTCCGCTCCGGTTCTTTCAACCTCGCTCTCGCGCGGTATGTTGCGAAGAATATGGCCAACGACCATGGGTTTGAGATCGATGAAATCTCACTATCCGAACTTGATCTTCCTATGTTTTCCGAAGATCTTGAAGCTGCTGGATTTCCTGCGAACGCGAAGAATCTCAAGGATCGCATGATTGCAGCGGATGCAATATTGATCGCTTCTCCAGAATACAATGGTTCACTTTCTGGCGCATTGAAGAACGCGATCGATTGGGCATCCCGTCCATACGAAGGCGAAGCTCCACTTGCATGTTTCAAAGGGAAAGTTGGCGGCTTACTCGCAGCGTCTCCAGGTGCAATCGGGGGATTGAGAGGAATGCGTCATGTTCGTCAAATCTTAACTCAACTCCATATGGTTGTTGTTCCTTCAGAGTTTGCACTTGGAGTTGCTCATCAAGCATTCGATGACGATGGGGATATTCAAGATGAGCGAACCGCAACGATGGCAAAGGGCGTCGGGCTCGCAGTTGCAGAGATGACAAAAGCATTGAAGAACACGAAGTAAAACACATCAGATTGAGAGAGGGTTTCTTATGAGTAAGGTTGGAGTAATTCTCAGCGGCTGTGGTGTTTTCGATGGTTCCGAGATCCAAGAAGCTTCCGCGACTTTGATTGCGCTCGCTCAGCGCAGTGTTGAATACCAATGCATGGCTCCTGACTGTGAGTTGGATGTGATTGACCATCTCACACAACAGCCGACAGGAGAGAAGCGAAATGTTCTCACAGAATCTGCAAGGATCGCTCGCGGCGAAATACTTAATCTGAGAGATGTGAAGGGTGATCAGTATGATGCCTTCTTACTACCCGGTGGATTCGGGGCGGCGAAGAATCTCTCTACATTCGCTACCCAAGGTGCACAATGCTCTGTGAATCCTGAAGTGGACCGCGTACTCAAAGAAGCGAATCAAGCAGGGAAACCGATAGGGTTTATCTGTATCGCACCTGCTCTGGGCGCGAAAGTATTCGGAGATCAAGGAGTCAAAGTGACTATCGGGCACGACTCTGGGACCGCGGCTGCAGTCAACGCAACTGGTGCTACAAATGTTGGAGCAAACGCTGATGAAATCGTAATTGATGATGCGTTGAATATTGTTTCAACTCCCGCTTACATGGAAGCAAAGAATCCTGCGCAGGTGTTTGCTGGAATTAGCGAGTTAGTTGAAAATATTGTCGAACGAATCAACGGATGATCCGGCCGTTGCACATAACCATTTCAGTGTGATTTCCGCCGAAGAAATATCCGAGTTGGCGTTCGTCTGAATGTCGGAGCATTACAATATCTGCTTGATTCCCCTTTTGGATTGAACCAAGATCATCAAATCCAAGCAAGTGGGCGCCGTTGATCGTAGATGCACAGATTGCTTCAGCAGCTGTGATTCCTAGATTGCGAACAGCAAGAGCAATGCTCATCGGCATTGATACGCACGGTGCTGATCCTGGATTCACATTGGTTGCAATCGCGAGTGCACCGTTCTGATCAATGAACGCGCGAGCATCTCCGTATCGACTATCAACATGAAAACCAGAGCAGGGGAGCATCACACCCATCGTGTTTGAGCGAGCAAGCAACGTGAGGGATTCGTTTGGAGTTGCTTCGAGATGATCGACACTCAATGCGCCAAGCTCAATCGCAGCTTCCAGCATTCCTAGTGAGTTGAACTGATCCGCGTGAATCCGTAATGGGTGCCCTAACTCTTTGGCTGATTCAAACAAAGCAACAGTCTCATCAACCGACCACGCACCATCTTCCGTATATGCGTCAATGGTCACTGTCGGGTACTCTTGATGAATAGCAGGGAGGGTCTCTTGAATCGTTTGCTTCACGAAGTCCTGAACACTTGCATCCTTAGCATGTCCGATGCATGCTGTAGGAGAGACTCTTCCTGCCCATTTGCTGGATGCAATTTGAATCGCGTCGAGCATTTTGAGTTCATCTTTAGTACTCAGTCCATATCCTGACTTTACTTCACATGCGGTTGTACCTTCGCTCAGCATCCAGTTGAGACGATCGAACAAAGCTTCTGCGAGTTCATCAGTGCTTGCGTTTCGGACGGCATTGACGGTGGACATGATCCCGCCGCCAGACTTGAGGATTTCGAGATATGTCGCGCCGCGTTGCTTGAGTTCCCATTCATCGAGCCGATCTCCTGCCCAGCATGCGTGGGTATGACAATCGACAAATGCAGGCATCACAACTCTACCCTTCGCATCAATCGTGCGAAAGCTGCTTGGGATTGGTAGATCAGTTCCTACCTGTTCAATCTGACCGTTCTCGATCAAGATAGAAGCTTTGTTGATTGCGTCCAGATTCGACATCTGTTTGCCGCGTCTGGGTAATACACCATCTGCGAGTTTTAATACTCGTGCGTTAATGACTGCGATTGATTGATCCGACTCGCTCATTGTTTTCGCTCCGAGAATCCGCGAAGGAATGTGAGGAACATTCTCGCTGCAATGCGTGCAGTACGATCATCACGATCGTAAGGCGGAGAGAGTTCCATAATATCGAAGCATCGAACAAGTGGGTTTCGTCCAGCTTGGAGGATCCACGTTTCGGTTTGAGTGCTCGTCCATCCGCATGCGTTGTGTGCACTGACACCTGGGGCGTGTGCTTGATCAATGACGTCAAGATCAAGAGAAACAAATGTGTTTGCGGTAGGCCATGGATCATCGTGATCAAGATTGTCGACGATGTGCCCGCCGTGACTCTTGAACCAGTGGACATGTTCTTGAGAGTTTGAGTTTGGGTCAAACCCATGGAGCCTCATGGACTTCGCGGCTCCAGTCTCTAGCAACTTACGAAAAGGCATCCCAGATCCATCAGTCTCTCGAACATCGAGATGTGCATCGAAATAGATTCCAACTAATGGTCCAAACTGATTCGCAACTGCTCGAATCAAAGGGAATGTAAGATCGTGTCCTCCTCCGATGCCGATTGGGAAGAGTCCAAGATCCAATACGGATTGAACCGCGCTTGTCACTCGACGATGGGTCTCGTGGATATCTCCAGGAACGATGTCGACATCTCCCGCATCAAACACAGTCGGCCAGTTCCATGCTGCGGGATTAGCTACGCCGTACTTTGCGAGCGCTTTTCGGAAAGCAGTCGGGCCTTCCTTTGCTCCTAGTCGTCCATTGTTGAGTCCGACGCCTGTGTCATCGGGAAGCCCAATGAGTGCGATCTGACATCCTGCAGGTTCAGATTGGATGAGCGATGCAAACTTGGATTTGGGGATCCCATCCCAAGAGACTGGATTTAAGTTTTGCAAAGCCATTATTATTTGCTCATCGGAATGTCAACATTTTGAACTTGACCACACTGAGTTGCTTCTTCGTAACCTGCATCGTGATGTCGGAATATGCCCATCATTGGGTCATTTCGCAATACTCGTTCGAGTCGTTTCGCGGCTTCTGGAGTTCCATCTGCAACAATGACTTGTCCTGCATGCTGACTGAATCCGATTCCAACGCCGCCGCCGTGATGGAAACTCACCCAGCTTGCGCCCGATGCAATATTGACTCCAAAGTTCAATAAAGGCCAATCGGATACCGCATCTGTACCATCTTTCATAGACTCGGTTTCTCTGTTTGGAGAAGCAACAGAACCACAATCGAGATGATCTCTTCCAATTACGATCGGAGCGGACACAGCATTCGCTTGGACCATGTTGTTGAACAGCAATCCAGCTTTATCACGCTCACCGAGTCCGAACCAGCAAATGCGACATGGTAAACCTTGGAATGCAAACTTCGGAGCACAGTTAGCAAAGTCGCCTGCGAGGAGTGCATCAGGATTTGCATGACACCCTAGCAACCAGCTATGCAATCGATCGTTGTATCCGCCGTCCCCCTTTGGGAAGAGTTGGAGGAGAGCATAGTCGGTTTTGTAGATGTCTTGTGGGTCGCCCGACAGTGCGCACCATCGGAATGGTCCACGTCCAAGACAGAACTGTGGCCGGATATACGCAGGCACAAATCCTGGGAATGCGAATGCGTCTTTGAATCCTTCGTCGAATGCACGTTGACGGATGTTGTTGCCGTAATCGAAAGTGATCGCTCCGCGGGATTGAAGTTCGACCATTGCTTCTACATGCAAGCGCATCGAGTTCAAACTCAGCTTTTGATATCCATCAGGATCATCGAGTCTCGCTTGATTCGCTTCTTCGAACGAATACTCAATCGGGCAATATCCTTGGAGCGGATCATGAGCACTCGTCTGGTCCGTCAATGTGTCAGGAGTAATATCTCGCTCGATAAGACGATTCAGCAGTTCGATTGAGTTTCCGCACCAACCTACTGAGGTTGCTGATTTCTGCTCTTTGAGTTCCAGTGCTCTATCGATTGCACTGTCTAGTTCAGTTTCGATTTCATCAAGGTAGTTGTCTGTGAGTCTGCGATCGAGTCTTGACTGATCAACATCTGCGATGAGACATGTGCCGCCGTTGAGTGTGATCGAGAGAGGTTGAGCTCCGCCCATGCCGCCGCAGCCGCCGGTTACATTGAGTGTTCCAGCGAGAGTGCCGTTAAAATTAAGCTTCGCGCATTCTGCGTATGTTTCGAAAGTTCCTTGCAAGATTCCCTGCGTTCCGATGTAGATCCAAGACCCTGCGGTCATCTGCCCATACATCATCAATCCCTTCGCAGAGAGATCGTCGAAGTGTTCTTGAGTTGCCCAATGTGGAACTAGATTTGAGTTTGCGATCATCACCCGTGGAGCATCTTCGTGTGTTTTGACAACCCCGACTGGTTTTCCAGATTGAACTAACAGTGTCTCGTCTGGCTCGAGTCGTTCGAGGGTTTCGATAATCGCGTCGTATGCTTCCCAAGATCGAGCTGCTTGTCCTCGGCCGCCATACACAATCAATGATTCAGGATGCTCTGCAACTTCCGGATCAAGATTGTTCATCAGCATCCGCATCGCGGCTTCTGCTTGCCAAGACTTACAAGTGATTTCCGAACCACGAGGAGCGCGAATAGTGCGATTCTGCGGTGCTGGTATATAGGGTGATTGTGTACTGCTCATTGTGGTGATTTCCAGTCAAATGATATACTTGCTATACAACTCAACGCGAAATGGGTGTAAACTAAGCTTTTATTCGATGAATGAGTTGAAAGGTGATCATGATGCGTCAATCCATATTGTATTCAGTTCTTGTGCCATGTCTTGTGACTTCGTGTGTTTGGAGCGCCCAAAACGAAGATCCTCAGCCAATGCTCGAGCTTCATAGTTTGGGCTTGTATAACTGGCCGGTCGCAGAGAGCGACGAGAAGTTCATTGAAACATTAAAGATGTTCAAGTATCGATTGGCAGATCTTGCTGTTGAGATGGAATTAGAACCATTCCAAGAGCAAGCAATGACAATGGGTTGGGATATATTTACATCTGCGACTGCTCTTAGATTTGACGCAAATGACAATGGAATTGCTGCTTCCTTTGTCTTTGAGCCTGGGGATGTTGAACTCGAATCACTTTACTCACAGATGACCGGTTTCATGGAAATGACTGGTATGGAAATAGAGCAGCTCTCTCAGAACAGCGGAGAGATCATGGGACCGATGGGACCTATCGGGATCGAGCATAACGAGCAACAGCTTTGGCTCAACATGGGTGAAGCAGATGTGGTTCCGATGACGATCGCACAGGGTGATTTACCAATGGGTGTTCATCCAGTTATGTCTGGACGAGCGGACATTGGAAAAATGATTAACTTCTTCGCGCCTGATATTGCTGAGATGATGCAAAATGAACCTGCGTTCATGATGAATCCTGTTATGGCATTTGTTGGAACTGATGCTCCAGTTATTGAGTTCAATGTCGGAGTCAATGACGATCAGATGCATATGACTTCGAGAATGATCAACGCTGCAAAGAACAGCGAAGCTCTCGGAATGAGTACAGATGTTTTCTTTGAGAAGGAAGATTTTAATCGAGTCCCAATGGATGCGGTTCGGCTCATCGCATTTCAAACGAATATTTCAAATACTCTCAACACACTTCAATCCGCAATGGAAGAAGCTGGTAGCGAAGAATATGACGAGATTTCGAAAGAACTAGGTGTGGATCTACTCGAAGATGTTCTCGGGAACTTGGGAGATCGCATGATGTACTACCAGTCTGAATCGACTGGTGGTGGAGGACTGCTTTCAGCTATTTTGCTCCTTGAACTCAATGACTCTGAAGCATTCGGGGATGCACATTTAAAGCTAAAAAACAAGCTTAACAAGCTCGCGGCTGACGAGATAAATGGATACGCAAGAGTTCAAGAATGGAAAACGAAAGGCGTAGATGCTTTTTCAATGACCGCTCCTGGGTTGCCAATCCCGCTCGAACCATCATGGGCAATTCATGACAACATGCTCATTGTTGCTCTCTCGCCTGGTTCACTTGAACAAGCAGTTTCACAGATTCGAATTCAATCAAGAAGAAGCATTGTTGACAACCCACTGTTTAAAGACTCTGTACTCTCAAGATCGCCTACTGGAAAGATGTATGCGATGAGCTACTTCGATTCCGCTCGACTCTCAAAGAAGGGCTATGGAATAACTGCAATGCTCAGCAGTGCTCTTGCGAACGCCACGCGATCACCAAAGAATCCTGATCGTGTATCGGGTTCAATTATGCCAAGTTTTACGAAGTTTACGAAGAATATTGAGCCGTCGTCCTCAATCAGTTGGTGGGATGGAGAAGATTTTCGTACTCACTACATCGGAGACGAATCAGTGCTCGTTCAGCTCTCTGCAGGGATGGGTGCGATTTCAGATGTGCAAGGCGTAATCCTTCCTGCGTTTGCAGCCGGAATTCTCTTGCCTGCACTTGGAACTGCGCGTGAAGCAGCGAATGAAGTTCTCGCAGCGACTCAGCTCAGAGGTATCATCCAAGGGATGGTAATCTACTCAGGTACAAATGAAGATCGATTCCCAGAATCAATTGATGTCATGCTCAATGAAGGATTAATCGAGTATGAAATGCTGATATCTCCATTTGGACCCGCGATGGATGGTGGGCCGGATTATGTGATCCGTTCGGACGAAGCAGCATCAGATTACATATTTGATGCGTCGTTCATCCTTGCATTTGATAGAGCTGCGTGGGTTAACGGCGAAGAAAATATCCTCGTCGGATTCGCAGATGCACATGTAGAAAGTGTTGATCGCTTTCGGTTTATGGAAATGCTTGAATCAAGAACCAACTCAGGGGCCGCAGAGATTTTTGGTATTGAGTGAATCTGTGGTTTCGATTATGATTCAAGATTGAACTTGAATGAGTCTTTTTCAATCAATCGAACGATTGCTTCAATATCAGGAGAAGGGGAGCGATCCTGTGTCAACGGCTCTACAACTGTTCGAATGACACTGATCGCTTCCTCAACTCGTTTGCCTGATCTATGAGGACGATGAGCTTCGATCCCTTCTGCAGAACAAAGGAGTTCTGCAGCGATCACATTCCTCGCGAGTTGTAGAGCTCTTGATGCTTTTGCTGCGCTTCGTGGGCCGAACGAGTTGTAATCTTCCATTCCTGCACATGTAGAGAGGTTTGCAACAGATGCAGGGTTTGCGAGTCCGATGAGCTCGTTACAGATCGCCGCGGCTGAATATTGAACAATCATGAACCCTGACATCACTCCAGGTTGTGGACTCATAAACGCACTAAGTTCGGATTCTGGGTCAAAAACCGAGAGTATATGGTACATGCGTCTTTCAGATATTCCTGCTAAATGAGAGATCCCTATCGCGAGCGTATCGAGCGGGAGTGCGACAGGCATTCCATGAAAACAGCCCGCAGAGACGATGTCAGGAGTGTCAGTGTTTGTCTCGAAGATGAGCGGGTTGTCTGTAACAGCTCCGAGTTCATCTTCTAATCGTTCTAAACAAGGTCGAAATGAATCAATAACTGCGCCTAGAACAAGCGGGGCACATCTGAATGAATACGGATCTTGAACTCGTGGATCATTCTCTGCATGAGATTCGACGATGGAACTTCCTTCGAGCAATGCTCGCATTGTCTCTGCAACCTGTGTTGCTCCTGGTTGATTGCGTGCGACATAAACGCGTTCATCGAGGTAGCCGTGTGACGCGCGTGCAGCGTCAATAGACATCGCATTGGCAACAAGTGCTGCATCAACAAGTTGGTGTAAGTCATATGCGATGAGTGCGAAGCGGCCCGTCATGAGATGAGTGCCGTTAATCAGGGCGAGGCCCTCTTTGGGTTTAAGTGTGATCGGAGAAATTCCCGCGTGGTTCAGTGCTTCGATTCCGGTTCTTTTATAGTTTGCGACTGTCGCATACCCTTCACCGATCAAGACCTGAGCGAGGTGCGCGAGTGGTGCTAAATCTCCAGAAGCTCCAACTGATCCAAGCTCAGGTACGATCGGCGTGATGTCATTGTTGAGAAGTGCAAGAATCTGTTCAACAACATCAACGCGAACACCTGAAATACCTCGACTCAATGAAGCTGCAAGTATGAGCATCATCGCTCGGACTGCGTCCTTGGGAAGCGGGTCTCCTACGCCGGCGGCGTGAGATCGGATAAGATTCCTTTGGAGATCTTCAAGATCGTCGGAAGCGATTTGTTGTCTCGATAGTGATCCGAATCCTGTGTTGATCCCATAATGGGGGAGCCCATCGTCGAGGACTGACTCAAGTCGTTTACGGCAAACAGATATCGCATTGCGGGATTCATCGCTCAACAGGACTGTTCGATCACCTCTTGCTACAGACTGAATTTCAGTAGGAGTGAGCGTTTGATTAGGATGAAGAGTGATTGGTGCTTTGGTCGGCATTTTGGTCAGTCTCGATTGGGCATGTGAACTTGAGTGAGGTATATCATAGAGCTATGAGTACCGAAACCACACAAACCGCTTCACGAGTATTAATGATCAGGCCAACTGGGTTCGGGCGCGATGAGCAAGCAGCTCAGACGAACCGATTCATGAAGAAGCCTACAGAGACTCTGAGTTGCATCAATCAGCGAGCAATGGAAGAGTTTGACGCATTAACGAACGCTCTGAGCGATGCTGGAGTTGATGTATTGGTATTCGAGGATGATCTAGGACTACCAGATTCGGTTTTTCCCAATAACTGGGTTTCGTTTCATCAACCTAAAGAGGATGGAGAGGGGCTTAACTCTCTCCTTGTGACATATCCGATGCTTGCGCAAGCTCGACGGAAAGAACGCAGAGATGTGATTTTGGACGCGATCGCAGAGTTTACCAAGTGTGAACCTGATCATTACGATCTGAGCGAACTCGAAGATGCTGGAGATTTTTTAGAAGGGACTGGTTCGTTGGTTCTCGATAGGACACACAACATCGCGTACGCCTGTCTCTCAGGACGCACAAGTCTCGATGCTCTCGATGCTTGGGCAGATATGACTGGGTACCAAGCAGTGGTTTTTCATAGTGCTGATCATGAAGGAAATCCGATCTATCACACAAATGTGATGCTGAGTATTGGCGAGGATATTTGTGTTGTTTGTCTCGAATCAATCACTGATCCGGATGAGTATGAGCGTGTTGAGTCTTCACTGAGAGCGAGTGGGCGTGAGTTGATCACGATCTCACTTGATCAGGTGTCGCACTTCTGTGGGAATATCCTAGAACTCCAATCACTTGACGGTAAGCATCTCTTTGCTATGTCAGAAGAAGCATTCGAGAGCTTCACAGATACTCAGAAAGCCCGATTGGAGGCTTTTGGCCAGATTGTGCATGTCTCGATTCCTACGATTGAGTATGTCGCAGGGGGCAGTGTTCGGTGCATGATTGCTGAGCTTGGGATTTCGAGCTGAACCTTCGCATATTCTGCATCATTTGAAGTCTGAATAGGTATGATTTGACCCCGTTGCGATGTGCGATGGGATTCAAAGCTCGATACTTGAGGAGAAACGATGCGAGCACTTCGAAAAGCTGCGATCTCGGTAGCCGCGATTTTAATGATCCCGGCGTCCGCTTCGATCGCCCAAAATGTCCAACCGATCGAGTACACACTCGATAACGGCATGAAGTTTCTACTCATGCCTCGCGATGAACAACCTAATGTAATTACCGCTGGTTGGATTGCTAACGTTGGTTCAGTCAATGAGCGTCCAGGGATTACCGGCGTTTCTCACCTTCTTGAGCATCTTCTCTTTAAAGGGACCGATGCAGTAGGTACATCAGACGCAGAGCAAGATCAGGCTTTCCGAGATCAACTCACTGAAGTTCGCAAGAAGATGCGGGCATACACCCTTGATGTTCAATATCAGCGGATGTACAACGGCGAGATTGAAAACCCTTGGGATCCAGCAAACGATACGGATGAGCTCCGTGAAATGCGTTCAGAGATGACAAAGCTCCAAGACGAGCAATCAAAGATCACAATCAAGAACGAGTTTGACTCGCTCTACACCGGTAACGGTGGTTCAGGGATGAATGCAGGGACATCACAAGATTTCACTGTGTTCTACATCAATGTACCTTCAAACAAGCTCGAGCTTTGGGCTTGGATGGAGTCAGATCGATTAATTAGTCCATCACTTCGCGAGCTTGATGCTGAACGATTTGTTGTCATTGAAGAGCGTCGTCAACGACTCGAAGCGACTGCGACAGGCAAGCTTGACGAGCAGTTCGACTCGATGTTCTGGGTTGCTTCTCCGTATAACTGGCCGGTCATCGGATGGATGAGCGACTTGATGTCATACACTGAAGGCGATATCAGAGAATACTTCGAGACTTACTACCAACCTGCGAACTTGACAGGTGTTATTGTTGGTGATTTCGATCCAGCAGACGCGAAGCAACTCATTGAATCATACTTTGGTCGTATCCCAAACCGTCGACCGAAGGCTGCTCCATTAGCAACTTACTCAGTTCCATTGCTCGGAGAGATTCGTTACTCCGGCGAATGTGATTGTCAGAATCAAGTCGAAGTCCGTTACCGCAGTGTGCCTTTCGGGCATCCTGACGAAGCGGTTTTTGATGTGATGTCAGATGTGCTTAACGGTCGAACTGGTCGACTCTACAAGTCGCTTGTAGAAGATCAAGGGATCGCAACTGGTGCAAACGCATCGAACCGAGCCCAGCATTACGCAGGGAGTTTCTCGTTTAGCGCTCGTCCAAAGGGCAATGTTGAACTTGCTGAACTTGAAGCAGCATGGTACGAACAACTCGAACTTCTCAAGACTGAGCCTGTTTCGGATCGTGAGCTTCAGAAAGTAAAGAACGGGCAAGCCGCAGATACATTCCGTGGTTTGCAAGACAACTCCTCGTTGTTCTTCCAGATCTCGATTACCGAAGCATACGGCGGGTATGGATACCTCAACGAGCATCCAAAGCGGATCGCTGCTGTTACTGCTGAAGATATCATGCGAGTAGCAAATAAGTACTTCAGTGCAGATGCGAGAGCAGTTGCGAGTTACACCCGGCGTGGTGGAATTGAAGAAGTGCTTTTGACAATCGATGATGTGCGTGATTCATTGCCTGAAGAAATGATTGGGATGGTATTACCACAGCTGGAGATGCAGATCACAGCGCTCGCGAGCGAAACTGATGCTCAAGGGCTTCAGTCACAGCTCGACGAAATGGAAGCTCAGCAAGGCATGGTGCCTCCTCAGTTCCAGACTGCGATGAAGTTTGTAAAACAACAAATTGAAAAACGGATTTCAGAAATTGAATCCGGTGCTGACTCAGCAGAACAAGGAGGTGACGAATGAGATCATTGATTACAACAACTTGTGCACTTATGTGCATCGGATCCGGAACATTCGTGATAGCGGCGGACATTCCATCGCATCCTTCAGATCTTTCATTTGAAGAACTGAACTTTACTCCTCCTTCTCCGAGTGATTATCGACACGAGCTTTCTAATGGCGTGCCCGTATTTATGGCATCCTCAGATGAGTTTCCGTTGGTAACGATCACCCTCAGTTTTAAGGGTGGCGCCTATATGGAGCCTGAGGGGATGTCAGGGCTCGCGGCGATGACTGGTGCGATGATTCGTACAGGTGGCTCGTCGATGATGTCGCCGAGCGATATGGACGAAGAGTTCGATTTTATGGCTGCGAATGTTTCAGCAGGAATCGGAGATCGTACAGCAAATGCGACGATCAACAGTTTGACAAGTAACTTGGATGATGCATTTGCATTGTTCATGGATATGGTTCAACAGCCTCGCTTTGATTCGGATCGACTCGAAGTGCTTCGTAGCCAACAACTCGAACAGATCAAAACTCGCGACGATGATGGTTTACAAATCGCATTGCGTGAAATGAACTACCTGATGTGGGGCGAAGATTTCTTCGAAGCTCGTCAACCCACAAAGAGTTCGCTCGAATCGATTACAGTCGAAGACATGCGTGCATTCCATGCATCAATTTTCAATCCATCAAACTTGATGGTTGCTGTAACTGGTGACTTCGACGAAAGCAAGATGCTTTCATTCCTCGACAAGGCATTCGAAGGCTGGGAGTCAGGCGCTCGTTCTCCTGAAATCCCAACTCCAACACATACCTTTACTCCAGGTGTTTATTACTACGAGAAGGATCAGCCTCAGGTTCAGGTGCTCATAGGGCATCGTGGATTCCAGCGTGATGATCCAAATGCGCCAGCAGTCGAAGTGATGAACGATATCTTGGGTGGCTCAGGTTTTACCTCGCGTATTACGAACTCAGTTCGAACACGCGAAGGTCTTGCATATACCGCGGGTTCAGCAATGCGTTCACGCGTTGAATATCCTGGTATGTTCATGTCGTATTTCTTCACGAAGGTTCCAACTACAGCGTTGGCAACACGGCTAGTCTTTGACGAGTTCGACACGATTCAAAATGAAGCGGCGACGACTGATGAAGTTGAAACTATTCAAAATAACATCATCGAAACATTCCCTCGAACATTCGAGTCGAAGGGTGCGACGATGGGGTTGTTCATGTCAGACGAGCGAACGAATCGCCCTGCTGGATACTGGCAGAACTATCGCGAGCGAGTTCGTTCGGTAAACCCACAAGATGTTCAGCAAGCGGCAAACGATTACCTACATCCTGAAGATGCGGTAATTCTGATTGTGGGACCTTGGGAAGAGGTAAAGAAGGGCAACGCTGAGTCTGAAGCTGACGAAGCAAGAATCGCAACAATGGAAGAGTTCTTTGGCGGCAAAGCAACCCAGATTCCTACTCGCGATCCTGAAACGCTCAAGCCGATCGAATCTCAGGACTAAATACGCTTCATAGGCTCGTATTCAACGCACAATTCGTGTATATTCACAGACCCGATCATACGATCGGGTCTGTTTTCTATTCCATCCAGTAAGTTGGCATGAAGTCGATGTCATTGGATATTCATCTTGAGGAGTTCAAGTATGTCAATAAAGCGATTCATTGCCCTTACTTTGTTGAGCGGTTTCGCATTCAGTACACAAGCGAGTGACGATGCGCAGAACGGATTGATTCAATCTCCAGCATTGTCTCCGGATGCAAGGTTTATTGTGTTCTCGGCGGCTGGCGATCTGTGGTCGATTCCGTCTCGCGGCGGAACCGCAACGAGATTGACTTCGCATCCAGGCATTGAGTTGCAAAGCAGATTTAATGACGATGGCTCAAAACTCGTTTTCGAATCAAACCGCGATGGTGCTCAAAATCTTTACACGATGAGTTTGAGTGAATCCGGAGATTCTCTTGTCGGAAATAATATAAAGCGAGTGACGACATCCGATCGTTCAGAAATGCTGGGTGGATGGAGCCAAGACGGGAAGTCAGTTCTGTTTTCCGCGTATCTCTATCCAGAGATTTATCGTCATCCTCGAATGTATTCAGCTCCACTTGATGGCGGAGCAATGGATCGTGTTACCGAAGCATTCGGCCGAGGTCCAGCGACTCACGCTGACTCAGAAGATGTGTATTTCATTCGTGGATACTACTACCCGCATCGTGTCGCTTACCGTGGGCCTGGTAATCTCGATATCTGGCGCTTCCGTCCTTCGGATAACTCATTCCTTCAGGTAACCAAGTTCTCAGGGAATGATATGAATCCAAATCAACTCCCTGATGGTTCATTGGTGTATCTATCAAGTAGAGATGGTCAGTACAATCTTGTTCGTCTGGATCCAAACGGTACAGATCAACAGAGCAGTAAGATTAAGCAACTCACGCATTTCAAACCAAATGCTCAGAGTCCAACAACTATCAGTCACGGCGCTCGTGATCTTCTTGTTTCACAAGATGGTACTACTGCGACTTTCGTCGTTTGGAATACTTTGTATACTCTCGATCTTACCAACTCAAGGGCGACGCCTAAATCGGTAGGAGTATCGATCGGCGATGATTTGAGCCGGGATCAAATTCAAAGAAAGGACATTTCTCGGAATGTCGCACAAGCTGCAACTCATCCTTCTGGGAAAGCGATCGCTGAAGTTGCACGAGGAGAATTGTTTGTCCGTAGCACTGAAGAAGATTTTCCTACACAACGGATTTCAAAGTCTGCATCAAGAGAACGAGACATCGTTTGGTCACCTGATGGCGAGAGTTTGTATTTCACATCGGACGATGAGGGGTCACTTGGGTCAATCTTCGCAGCACGAGTTGTGCTCACTAAGAGTGATCTTGTACCTGAAGTCGTTGAAGAAGTCGAAGAATCTGAAGAAGTAGAAAACATTGCTTCAGAAGAAGAAAACGCTGAACTCGATGGAGCTATATCCGACGAGGCTGAAGAGTCTTCTGATGAAGAAACAGAAAACACAGCAGATGACGATGCAGATGAAGAGGACGCTGAGGAAGAAGAGGACAAAGTTGATTTCGGGAAACGATGGTCAGATGCGCTTCGCTTTGAGATCGTTCCAATAGTACAAGATTCAGGTTTGGCATTTTCTCCTAAGCCTTCTCCAGATGGCAAGAAATTAATGTACCTCCGAGATCGTGGAGACATCGTTATTCGTGATTTGCGAACAGGTGATGAGCGTGTAGTTCAAAGCCTTTGGTCGGAGCCTGATATTTTGTGGGCCTCCGATTCGAGCCATATTGTGTATGCGGCGACGGATCTTGATTTTAACTCTGATATTTTCTTGCTTGATACACAAGCACTTGAAGACGGGAGTTTCGCACACCCTGTTAACATTTCAAGACATCCAGATATTGATCACGCACCACAGCTTTCGCATGATGGAAAGGTGCTTTCATTCTTGTCGGATCGTGATAATGAGAACTGGGAGTTCGATGTCTATGCGGTCAATCTTGATCGAGAACTTGATGGCATGCGTGGGTATGAGTTGTCTCAATACTACAAGGATGCTTCAGAAGTCACAAAGAAACTGAAACCGATCGATCAGGTCGATTTAGATGCAGATGAAGACGATACTGAGGATGCAGAATCAGATCGACTCGAGTTTGATGCTCAAGATGCATATCTCCGTGTTCGCCGCTTAACCTCAACTCCTCAAGCAGAGAGTAGTTTGGTGATGACGCCCTCAGGTGATCGTTTGGCATTTTCTACAGTCATCGATGGCAATCGAAACTTTGTCAGCGTTGATTACAAAGGCAAGGATCGAAAAGTTATCAAGAGCGGCGGAGTAGGAGATCCTCGGATTTCACTCGATGGTAAGTCATTGAGTTACGTCGCTTCAGGGCAAGCGTATAAAACCGCCCCTGCAGGTGGGAAAGCTACTGCATATCCAATCAGTGCGAAGATTCAAGTTGATCAGATGGACGAGTTGGAACAAAAATTTAATGAAGCATCTGGGCGATTTGGGCTCAACTTCTATCACCCAACAATGAAAGGGCTTGATTGGGATGCGACATCCGATCGCTATCGTCAGCTCGTGATGCAGAGCCGCACCAATCAAGCGTTCCTTCGTTTGATGAACCTCATGTGGGGTGAAGTCGATGGATCACATACCGGCACCTGGGGCGGCGAAGGGTTCTCTTCCGCATCTCCAGCGAATGGTTACTTTGGAATCGATTTCTCGCAAGTTGAATCTGGATATCGCATTGACGCGATCATCGCTGAGGGCCCAGTTGATCGGACTAAAAGTGGTCCAGGCGTAGGCGATGTCATCACACGTGTTGGAGATATTGATCTCACTTCCTCAGACACAGCGTCAGGGCTTGTTGATCTTCATGCATCACTTGCAGGAACTTCAGGCAACGAGCTTTTAGTTGAGTTTGTTTCTACTGACGATGAAGGAGAATCAATAGATCGGATGGCGATCATCACACCAACATCGTACGCACGAATGTCGGTTCTTCGCTATGAAGACGAAGTCGCTAAACGCCGGGAACAAGTCGATGCGATGTCGGATGGGAAACTTGGGTATTTACATATTCGTTCGATGGGACTCGCATCGGTACGAGATTACGAACGAGATTTGTTTGCAGCAGCGGATGGTAAAGAAGGCTTAGTCATCGATGTTCGTGACAACGGCGGGGGATGGACAACCGATATTCTCCTCGCATCGTTAACCGCTCCGAATCATGCATACACAATACCTCGTGGCGCAAATCCAGATAAGGTTCGCATGGATAACTATCCACGCGATCGTCGATTGATCTATGCGTATTCAAGACCAATCAGCGTGCTGATCAATCAGCATTCGTTCTCTAATGCTGAGATATTTGCTCATTCGATTCGGAACACAAAGCGAGGAACCATTGTTGGAACCCAGACATTTGGTGGCGTGATCTCAACAGGTTCATTCCAACTCATTGATGGTACAACTGTTCGTCGTCCATTCCGTGGTTGGTACCTTCCAGATGGTACAGACATGGAGAGCAACGGGACATTGCCAGATATTGATGTGCCACAGACTCCAATGGATGAAGTAGAAGGGCGTGATCCGCAGCTCGAAGCAGCAGTTAACGAGTTACTGGGTAGAACCGGTAACTGAGTCAGAGATCATCGGGATCATTTGTTGACATGAAAAAACCCAGCGACTTACGTCGCTGGGTTTTCATTTGTCTATGTCATTTTCTTACTTGTCTTCCTCAGTGATACCGATATCAGTTCTCACTGGAGGAGTCGGGCGATTCGGGCGGCTAAACCCGTTCGCTTTGATCTCTTTGAGGAGATGATCGATTGCGACATCGAGTTGTGGGTCCTTGCCTTTAAGAGCTTGGACTGGATCGATATCAACTTCGATATCAGGTTCAACTCCATGTCCTTCGATACCCCAAGTTCCATCGAGTTCGTAGAACCCGAAGTTTGGAACCGTTACTGAACCGCCGTCAATCAATGGTGGGACTCCAGAGATTCCGACGAGGCCGCCCCAGGTACGAGTACCGATGAGTTTTCCGATACCGTGATGCTTGAAGAGCCATGGGAACATGTCTCCGCCGGAACCCGCGTTGCCGTTGATGAGCATTGCTTTAGGTCCTTGGTGTGCATCGTATGGCCATGGCCAATCGGTTCCATCTCTTCTGTACCACATATTGGTTAATGGACGATTGAGGAGTTCGATGAACCGGTTTGGGATTTGCCCGCCGCCGTTCCATCGTTCGTCGATCATCAAAGCTTCTTTACCGATTTGTCCGTAGAACTGACGGAAGAGCTCGTTCTGACCTTGAACACCTGTGTTTGGAACATAGATGTAGCCGATCTTCCCATCGGATGCTTCATCGACATACTGACGATTTGCTTCTACCCAAGCGCGGTATCGAAGACCGAACTCAGATCCAATTGGTTTGATGGTAATCTCACGCTCGTTGATCGTTTCTTCATCTCCTTCGAGAGCAGAAACAATCGTGAGTGTCGTCGGTCGGCCTGCGAGTCCCAGGAACGCTGCCCATGGATCTGAAGAGACATCCACATGAGCGCCGTTCACAGAAGTGATGATGTCGCCTTCGCTCACTCCGAGCCCATACTGTGATAGGGGTCCGATCGCATCGGTATCCCATGGAGCGCCTCGGTGGATCGTTGTGATTTCGAATCCTGAGTTGTCTCCTTCTCCGACTGCTTTGTAATCTGCTCCGAGCATCCCGACATTCTCATTCGGTTGACGATCAAAATCCCCTCCTGATGAGTAGGAGTGCCCAACATTGAGCTCTGAGATGAGCTCGCCGATAATATAAGCAACATCCTCACGGCTTACTGCATCATCCACCATTGGGAGGTAATGAGCAAGTACTCCGTCCCAATCTACTCCATGCATATTCTCTACATAGAAGAAGTCTCTTTGGCGGCGCCATGCATCTCTTACAAGTTCGCGCCACTCGTCACGCAGATCTACTGTTTTGCGTAGTTTCATGCTCAATGGTTTCGCAGTTTGTCCTGCTTTTGCATCGACAACTGAGAATCCTACTGGGGTTCCTGCTACGAGTTTCTTTCCGTCTCCTGACAGAGCAAATCCGAATGCAACTCCAAGAACAGTCTTCTCGGTTGGTTCATCTGCTGTCACATCTATAATCTTGAGTGATGCAGCGCCGTTTGATGCTCTGATGTAGAGTAGTTCACCTTTATCATTCGAGTCAAGATTTGCGAAGTTGCCTGAGCTGACTCCAAGGTCGAATGCGCGAGCTTCGAACCCATCGAAATCAATTTCTACGGTTTCGCTTGCTTCTCCTGATTCGGAGATGACTTCACCGAACTCATCTTCTGAAATATCAGTTGATGATCGCGTCGCGGTCCATGTGCCGCTGATGCCCATCTCTTTGATTTCCCATGTGCCGCTCATTTTTTCACCATCAACGGTACATTTTTGGATTACAGTCATTCCATCATTGTTTGATTCGAGATACAGCTCTTTGGTATCTGGATTCCATTTTACGATGTCACCTAGATCATCGGTTTCTCCCATGGTTTCTGATTGGCCTGAGATATTGCCTTCGTCGTCGACGATGATCATCAATGAGAATGCGATTTCATCAGTCGGCATCCCGATCGCAGCAAATCCCGACGCGTTGCCATCCCATTTACCCCATAGATCATGATCGGTGTCGAACCCTTCAAGATATGAAGGAGTTTCAGATTCCTCATCTCCGTCTGTCGCTTCTGCGTCTTCACTTGAATCAGAATCTTCAGCTTCTTCAGATTCTTCTTCCCAAGTTTCATCATCAGATTCAAGTAGATGTGGGTTTTCAACATCAGTATTCAATGGGACTGCAAGGAGTCGTCCAGTATTTGCGTATACGAATGTTGAACCAACATCCTCATATTGTGGTGAAGTGAAATCACGATTTGATGAATAGAAGAGATAGTCACCTTTTCGCGAGAACGCAGGACTTGAATCATTAAAGAATCCATGAGTCACTTGATGAAGATCGCCTGTCTCTGTGTCATAAATAAATACAACTGAACTAAACGAACTACCTGTTGCTCGTGCGTAGGTGATCCATCTTGAATCGTGCGACCAAGAAACTGTTGGTTGACCACTTTGAGGATCTTTATCGAAGTTTTTCACTTCACCTGTCTCTACATCTACCAAAGACATCACACCTGCTTTGTCTGCGATGTAGATCGTCTTAGAATCTGGGGACCAAGAGTTCTCCATGAAGAAGGTCTTGTTCCCTGTAGTTAGTTGACGGGTTTCACCTTTGCCATCAGATTGGGCAATGTACAACTCGTACTCGCCGCCTTCGTCAGAGAAGTATGAGATCCATCGGCCATCTGGACTCCATGCCGGAGTTCGCTCTGACGCGCCTGAGGTGTTAGTGATTTGACGAGGAGCACCGTTTTCAACAGGGGCCGTCCAGATATCGCCTCTTGCTTCTGCGACAACTCTCTTACCAGTTGATGAAACTCCACCTGCTTGAGTTTGTCCTGCAGCATCAACCGTCTTCGGGCGTAACGATTCGAGCGAACCTGGAATTGAAATTTTAATAGGCTTCGCTTTTTTACTACTGAGATTGAGTAAATGAATTTGCGATCCAAGTTGGAAAACAATCTCGCCGCGACTTGCTTCTGCGGGTCCCATCGAAGGGAATTTAACATCGTTGTCAGCGAACTTGGTGATTTGCTCGTGCGAGTCTTTTTTGGGATCGTATCTCCAGATGTTTAATCTAGATTCTTCGCCGTTATCTGAGAGGTAGTACAGTTTGTCTTTGTGCCACATAGGGATGGTGTCAGTACCTTCCCAATCAGTCAGCTTTCTAGATTCATTGGTGTTTAGATTAAACAACCAGATATCGGTTGCCAAACCACCACGATATCGTTTCCATGTTCGTGTGTCACGAGAGTTTGGTGTGTACGCGAGCCACTCCCCATCGGGGCTAACAGAGCCTGTCGCTCCATAAGGGAATGGCATTGATTCTGGGATACCACCATCGGCGTTAACTGTGAATAGTTTTTGTTGAGCAGGGTTACCGCTTAAGCCGTTAAACGAGAACATGAGTGATCCATCAGGTGTCCAATCGAGTAAGCGTTCATTCGATGGGTGATGGGTTACACGAAATGGAACGCCTCCTTCGGCACCAACTGTGTAAAGATCACGATCGCCTTCGTAGTTTCCTACAAATGCGATGGTAGATTCGTCAGGACTAAATTTTGGGTGTTGTTCTTGTCCTGCAGGGCTTGCAACCGGACGAGCGGTGCCGCCTTTTTTGTCAACGATCCAGATATCGTTTGCATATACAAAGAGGATGTGGTCTTTGCCCACATCGGGGTATCGAAACATTCCAGAGTTTTTTGTGTCGTCTTGTGCAATGAGTGGGGCCGCTGCGAAAGCAACCCCAGCCGCACCAATGAGCAGCATAGTTTTTTTCATTTGAGATTCCGATTCCTTTGGATGAAGTTCTAAACGCCAACAGAGAGTGGCACACTTTAATGTACCGATTTTCGTCCTCCGAGTTTCACACTCTGGGGGGTAGTATTTCGAAGAAGAGTAGAAATTGAACAGAATCTTTGGACAGATGGCATTTTTAACGCCTTGATTTTCAAATTGGAAGTGCTAACATTCCCTTCCTGATTGCGGGGTAGAGCAGTCTGGTAGCTCGTCGGGCTCATAACCCGGAGGTCGTTGGTTCAAATCCAGCCCCCGCTATT
>JGI24723J26617_10000068_pt1 | contig 117445 bp, 96 predicted proteins | sample Cruoilmetagenom6_FD_26617 | JGI IMG/M metagenome (IMG submission 26617) | reverse complement strand
CTTTAATCAGTTGATTAAGGGGCTTTTTTTTTAATAAGCCGAAGTGGCGGAGTAGCTATTGTAAAAATCAACTTACTTAGGTAAGCGTAGATACGATGGGCGTGCAACAGTTATCTACGTCGATTTAATTGATGTATTTTAAGATCATAGCATCTAAGATTTCTCGTGCTTCTAAGGGGATTTCATCATCAATTACCCAGCAGTGGGCGCCAGAAATATAATGCATTCCTAAGTAGTTAGCCGTTTCTTTAAAGGGCATGTCAAATCCAGGTTTTCGGTCATTTGCATTGCTTACGCTTAGGTATGACATGGTTTTTCCACGTAAACGCCTTCCAATAGATTTGGATGTTTTTAGTAAATCTGATAGTCGATCAAAAAACACTTTTAAGTGTCCACTCATGGTATACCAATAAATAGGGGTTATAAAAATAATTTGATCGTACCCAGTGGTAATCCGATCCATTAAGGGGATAAAATCATCCGCGGCATTGGCTGAGGTATAGCTGTAATGTCCGATAGAATAATCTAGTAAATCAATTACATCCGCCGATAAGGCAGTTTTTAAATAGGCTACCACCTTTTGCGTGTCGCCAAAACTCCGCGCACTGGCTTGTACCAAGAGGGTTTTAGTTTTCATACCGTAAATGAACTCATTTTTGAGGAAGAATTTAGAACTAATTAATAGATTTTTTTAATCAATTCAAAGAGAAAAACTATAGGTAGAATGGGATTAATCTGTGTGAGAATCTTTATATTTAACCCTTAATTCATCATATGAAAAAATCGTATCGCGTAAATGTGCCGGTAGTCCTCAATCAGGTTCCAACCAAAGAAGTTGAGGCGAAGGCAAAAAAAGAACTTAAAAAATATCGAAAACAACTCAGTGAACTACAAGATACCATGTACGCTCATGGTAAATACAATATGCTTATTTGTTTTCAAGGAATGGATACTGCAGGAAAAGATAGTTTAATTCGGGAAGTTTTTAAGGATGTAAATGCACGGGGAGTGGTGGTACATAGTTTTAAAGTGCCCTCTTCAAAAGAACTGAAACACGATTTTTTATGGCGGCATTATGTGGCCTTACCCGAACGAGGAAAAATAGGCGTGTTTAACCGTACACATTATGAAAATGTATTGGTAACTAGAGTTCATCCTGAGTATATTTTGGGAGAACAGCTACCAGCCATAACGGAGTTGTCACAGGTAAATGATGCGTTTTTTCATCGTAGAATGGAAGCGATTAATGAGTTTGAGGCACATCTGCAAGAAACAGGAACCATTATTTTAAAATTTTATCTTCATCTTTCAAAACACGAGCAGAAAAATAGATTATTGCGAAGGCTTAGATTAAAAGATAAAAATTGGAAATTTTCGAGTAGCGATTTAGAAGAACGAAAATTGTGGGATACCTATCAATACTGTTATGAAGATATGTTAAATCGCACCGATACGGATCAGGCTCCTTGGTATATTATTCCGGCAGATGATAAGCCCACCGCTAGGTTACGCGTGGCAGAGATAATTGTGGAAGCCTTAGCGTCACGTAAAGATATTGTAGAACCTGAATTAGACGCAAAAACCAAAAGTCAATTAGCTGATTTTAGAAATCAATTAGAAAATGATCTATCATAGATCTTTTGTTTTAAAATGTTAAACCTTATGAGAAAAGTTATAGTTACCCTTGTTTTATTGGTTGGTATTTCAAGTAGCGCACAATCCACTCAGGCAGATGCGTCTATGCTAAAAAAAATGTATACCGAAACTTTGACTAATGGCAAAAGTTATCAGTGGCTCGATTACCTTTCAAATAAAATTGGGGCTCGATTAGCAGGGTCAGAAGGGGATCGTAAAGCGGTTGCCTGGGGAAAAGCTGAACTAGAAAAATTAGGACTAGACCGCGTATGGTTACAAGAAGTAACGGTACCGCATTGGGTAAGAGGTGCGCAGGAAGAGGCGTTTATTAATACTAATTATGGAAAGATTCCGGTAAATATATGTGCGCTAGGGGGCTCTATTGCCACACCAGACGGGGGCCTAACCGCTGAGGTGATTGAAGTAAAAAGCCTTAAGGAAGTGGAGGAGCTAGGAGCAAAGGTGAAAGGAAAAATTGTCTTTTATAATCGGCCAATGCCCATGGAGCGCATAGAGACCTTTGGGGCGTATGGCGCCTCGGTAGATCAACGGGTTGATGGGGCTGCTATTGCGGGTAAATACGGAGCGGTGGGAACGATTGTGCGGTCAATGAATATGCGAATTGATAAGGTACCACATACGGGAACAATGCGTTATGGGGATACCCCGGAGGACCAAAAAATACCTTCTGCAGCCATTAGTACTAATGGTGCTGAAATACTAAGTCAACTCTTGAGTACAGATGGTGCTGAGGTGACTTTTCATTTTAAGCAACACTGTAAAAATTTACCTGATACTAAAAGTTATAATGTAATTGGAGAGCTAAAAGGAAGTGAATTTCCAGACGAAATTATGGTGGTTGGTGGCCATTTAGATTCGTGGGATCTTGGGGATGGTTCGCATGATGATGGGGCTGGAATTGTACAGTCAATGGAAGTGATGCGCTTGTTTAAACAATTCGTAAAACGCCCTAAAAGAACGTTACGAGTGGTCTTATTTGCTAATGAAGAATTTGGCTTAAGTGGGGGAACAGCGTATGCTGCCTTAGCCAAGGAAAAAAAAGAAAATCATATCGTTGCCTTAGAATCAGATTCGGGAGGTTTTACACCGCGAGGGTTTGGTTTTACTTGTAATGATGCTAATTTTGAACAAATTTTAACCTGGAAGCCTTTATTTGAGCCTTATTTCGTTCACCTGTTTAAGCGCGGGGGCGGAGGTGCAGATATAGGGCCGCTAAAAACGGCAGACAATGTTTTGCTCGGATTAAAACCCGATTCTCAACGTTACTTTGATTATCACCATACGGCTATAGATACCTTTGACAAGGTAAATGAACGTGAATTAGCCTTAGGCGCAGGTACAATGGCCTCTATTTTATATCTTTTTGATACCTACGGAGTGCGCTAATAATAACTTATGATTTACTCGGATAAAAAATTAGCCCAGCTGGTGGTAGCGTGCTGTGTGAAAGAAAATGTTACGCAGGTAGTGATTTCCCCTGGTTCAAGAAACGCTCCCTTAACCATTGGGTTCACAAATCAAAAAGAGATAGCATGCTATAGCATTGTTGATGAACGCTGCGCCGCTTTCTTTGCGCTGGGAATAGCTCAGCAAACCAACCAAGCCTGCGCCTTGGTGTGTACTTCTGGATCTGCCTTGCTTAATTATTACCCGGCTATTGCTGAGGCTTTTTACAGCCAGATACCCTTGGTTGTAATATCGGCTGATCGGCCTGCAGATCGGATAGATATTGGGGACGGNCAAACAGTAAGGCAACAAAATGTTTTTGAAAATCACATCCTACAAAGCTTGAATTTAGCCCAGCAGCAGCACGTTGAACAATCCCACCTTAGACAGCTCCTACAACGGGCAATTAAATTTAAAGGTCCGGTGCATCTCAATGTACCTTTTGATGAGCCGCTTTACGGGTTAACAAGTCAAAGCCATTTTTGTGATGAACGTATTGATGCCTTGGAAGGGCCTAAAATCGACCCCTTTCCACCTGAATTAGGCACCCAATGGAATGGAGCAGTACGCAAACTTATTTTAGTTGGGGTGCACGATTCAAGCCCCCAGTTAAACGCCCTATTGGTTGATCTAATAGACAAGGATCCCAATCTGCTTGTGTTTACAGAAACCACCTCCAATCTTTTTGGAGAACGTTTTGTTCCCTGTATAGATCAATTGATCAATTCACTTAGTCCCGCAGAATTAGAAGCACTTCAGCCAGAGATTCTAGTGAGTTTTGGCGGGATGGTTATTTCAAAAAAGATTAAGAAGTTTTTACGGGCGTATCAACCAAAAGAACATTGGCATATTGATCCGTTACGAGCGTACGACACCTACTTTAGCTTGACTAGGCATGTGAAGCAGAATCCTGTTGATTTTTTTAAGGCCCTTCAAAAAGCCGCGCAGCCAAAGCAAGGACATTATCGTGATTCTTGGCTCCAACGTAGAGACTTGAAACGCAAAAAGCATTTCACATTTTTAAATGACCTTGCATTTTGTGATTTAAAAGCAATGGAATTAATACTCGAGACTGCACCAGCGGAGGTCTCTTTTCAAGTTTCCAACAGTGCGGTAATACGCTATGTGCAGTTATTTGGTTCGCAGGGGCAGGCAACTTTTTGTAACCGGGGTACCAGTGGTATTGACGGCAGTACGTCAACGGCTATTGGAGCCGCCTTAAAAAATGAGAAACAAACGGTTTTTATCACGGGGGATGTCAGTTTTTTTTACGACAGTAATGCCTTGTGGAATACCTATATCAAAAAAAATTTCCGCATTATTATTCTTAACAATAACGGAGGTGGAATTTTTAAAATTATCCCGGGCCCTACGGAATCTACAGCGTTGCCCTATTTTGAAACCCCACACGGTTTAACAGCTAAACACCTTTGTGCTATGTATGGGCTTGAATATACAGCGGTGGATAGTACAGAAGGCTTGCGCGAAACGCTAAGTTTATTTTTTGACAAGGGACCTGCTCCAAGGGTACTTGAAATTTTTACTCCATCAGCCGAGAATGCATTGGTCTTAAAGAAGTACTTTGAGTATATTGCATAAAAAAAGCTACTTAAAAAGTAGCTTTTTTTTGTCGAGATTTATTCTCCTGTCCCTTCTCCTTCAATTTCTTCTGGATTTTCCCCATCGGGGTAAAGTCCGCTATTGATATTTTTAATTTTTGTCATTACCCGTTCAACGTTTTGATAATAGCCGTCTCCATTTGGATCGTCAGAGGATATCTTTGCAAATCCGTTTTTGTAATATTTTAAGGCCTTTTTAAAGTCGTTACCAATTTCATAATACTGTCCGATATAATAGTCGCCTATAGGTGATTCTGGGTACACTCGGTTGATCATTTTTCCAAATTCCTCTAAATAAACACCTTCTTCTTTATCGAGGATGATTGATTCAATGGCAAAAATATCACGTTGTCGTATTTTTAAATTAGCACCAAATAAATATTGGATTTCAACATATTTTTTTTCTACGTATTCTATTGCCTCTGCCGGAGATAAATCGGCCACATTCTGATCAAACTCTTCTTTAGAGATAGAAGAATACATATCAAAAATATGGGCTAAGGCACCAGGAATTGCTTGACCAATTGCCGCTGTTTTAGTTGAATTTTCGAATCGGTCGTATTTGAATTTAAAATGTTCGTTTTCAAAGTTCTTTAAGACGTAATATACATCATCAATAGACTTGTCTTTGTCTTCTGAATTGTATTTACCACTGTTAAGGTAATAGTATAGGTTGTTTGATAAGGCAGGTACCTTCCCTCTAAATAATTCGGCAATATCTTGACCGTAGGTTGGGTCAATATTAATGTAGGCATTGAATATTGGTGCTTCTTCTACCATAAAGTAGTTCGCAAAATTTGCTGTAATGGTAGAACCTACAATTGTTCTAAAAGGAGAGATTCGGTATGTATCTTCGATATAATTTAACAATTCATTTCGTATGAATTTGTAAAATTTTGAGCTTGATTCAGTTAACATACTGTTTGCATCTATTTCACAATCAATTGCACGTTCGTTGCGTTGATTTTGCATAACCCCTACCACAATTTGCTCTGGAGCCTTATCTTTTGCAGCAAAAAGTTTGGAATTTGCTACGTAAATATCGAATAAATATTCAGCATCTAAGATGATCGCTACGGGGTACACCCGTGTTGAATCGGATTTGTAGGATTCGGGAATGTAGATTTTTAAGGTACGATCTGTATTGAGTTCACCCGCCAAGGAAGCTGACTTCAGGGTTTCGTAATGTACTTGACTAAAGGCAACTACAGATAGTAACAGGAAGAAGACCTGGATTAATATTTTCTTCATAATAGAACAGTTTTATGTTTTTAGCGACTTATTTTTTTGTGATTTATCTTAATGATATCTTTACAAACGAAATAAATTGTAAAATATGATACAGATAGATTGGAAAATTGCAAAAAAATACGAAGACATCACCTATAAAAAGGCAAATGGAGTAGCTCGAATTGCCTTTAATCGACCTGACGTACGGAATGCATTTCGACCAAAAACAACCAGCGAATTGTATGATGCGTTTTATGATGCGCAAGAAGATACCAGTATTGGTGTGGTATTGCTTTCTGCAGAAGGCCCGTCATCAAAAGATGGGGTGTATTCTTTTTGTAGTGGAGGAGATCAAAAAGCGAGAGGGCATCAAGGCTATGTTGGTGAAGACGGGATGCATCGCTTAAATATTTTGGAAGTACAACGATTAATTCGCTTTATGCCTAAGGCTGTCATTGCCGTTGTTCCGGGATGGGCCGTAGGAGGAGGACATAGTTTGCACGTGGTATGTGATTTGACCTTAGCCAGTAAAGAACATGCCATTTTTAAGCAAACTGATGCCGATGTAACCAGTTTTGACGGAGGCTATGGGTCGGCCTATTTGGCCAAAATGGTAGGGCAAAAGAAAGCGAGAGAAATTTTCTTTTTAGGAAGAAATTATTCGGCACAAGAGGCCTTTGAGATGGGGATGGTCAATGCCGTTATTCCACATGATAAATTAGAAGATACGGCCTATGAATGGGCACAAGAGATTTTAGCAAAATCTCCAACCTCTATTAAAATGCTGAAATTTGCCATGAATTTAACCGATGATGGCATGGTAGGTCAGCAAGTATTTGCAGGAGAGGCCACGCGCTTGGCTTATATGACAGAAGAAGCGAAGGAAGGAAGAGATGCCTTTTTAGAAAAACGCAAGCCAAATTTTGAAAAAAAATGGCTGCCATAAGGTTGATCGTATCACTAGGTTACTTGCTATTGATCTCGAAAAACAGCACCCCACAAATTAGAAAAACAACGAACCAATAAATTCCAAATTCCAAAAAATAAAAGAGTGTGATAAATCACTTGATCGGTTTGAACTACCAGCCAAAAGACTGGTGCTTATAAATGAAAAGTGAGTTTTATTTTGTTTTTTGGAGTTTGAGATTAGTAATTAAAAACAGCACAATGAAAATAATTTGCATCGGCCGAAATTATGCCAAACACATCGCTGAATTAAACAATGAACGCCCAGCACATCCTGTGGTTTTCTTAAAACCAGATTCGGCAATTTTAGCACCTAAAATGCCCTTTTTTATACCTCCTTTTTCTAATGATATTCACTATGAGGTGGAGGTTTTGGTTAAAATTAATAAGGTAGGGAAGTATATTGAAGAAAAATTTGCTTCAAAGTATTATGATGAAATAGGGTTGGGGATTGATTTTACGGCGCGAGATATTCAAGCGCAATGTAAAGAAAAAGGCCTGCCTTGGGAAAAAGCAAAAGGTTTTGATGGAAGTGCGGTCATTGGAAAATTTTATCCTAAAACTGATTTTGATTTAACCAAGCTGAATTTCACCCTACGTAAAAATGAGACCGTGGTTCAGGAGGGGAATACTTCGGCTATGCTTTGGACTATTGATGCCATTATTGCTTATGTATCTCAGTATTTTACCTTGAAAAAGGGAGATATCTTGTTTACGGGAACCCCTGCTGGGGTTGGTAGGGTTTCACCTAATGATGAATTAACAGGAACAATTGACGGACGCGAAGCCTTCAATCTTAAAATTAAGTAAATGATGAAGGCACATCGGATGGGAGGTGTGTAGCTGTCTTCGACTGCGCTTGAATTAGTTTAAAATAAGGCAGATTATTCTTTGTAAGGTCCCTGCCATAAGACTTCTTCAATTATCCAATCTCCCGTTTGTTTAGATAGGAGGATATAATCATAGCCCCACCAGGCCGTAACTTTTACGGCCGCGATGTGGTCCATGAGGTCTAATATTTCTACTTTTTTTGGCGCATCGGCTTTCGCGAAATTCTTTTTTTCAAACACGTTTTGGGCGTATTGAAGCGCCTCTTGGTAACTCATGTAACTAGCCTTACCGTAACTGCCCGTTGCGGCATCCTTCCAAAATCCGAATTTGTGAAGTTTCGGACTTAAAACAGCCTTGAGTTTTAGGGTGTCTCCCTTGTAAAATCCGTCAATATACCCCATACATGCTTTTGTGACATCATCCTTGTCTTGGGCGGTTTGGCTAAAGACTTGGCTACTTAAAAGTAAAAAACAGAGATATAAGGCATATTTCATAGCTTAGTGTTTTATGGGAGATTTACCGTATAATTCAATCCCTGTTTTGTAATATTTGTCTCCAACAGTCCAAAATGGCGTCTGAGGGTCATTGGCAATCAAACGACACGAGAGCACATAGGATTTGAAAAATTTCTCTAAATAATCATAATCCATAGTGTCAGGATTGTCGGAAGTTTTGTGATAGTATTTATTGATTTCTGCATCAAAAGCTGTAAAACCTAAACTGTACGTCGGTGCAGGAATTCCTTTAGCAGCAAAACTCACATTGTCTGAACGGTCAAATAAGCCTTGTTCTCCAGCAGGATCATCAATTACTTTTAATCCAAATTCTTTTCCCGCCGTAATGATGTGTTTTCCGGCTGTTGTTCTATTTAATCCAACAATTGTTGCAATAGAGGTATCGTTATAGCCTCCATTATCACTATTAAAACAATACACCATTTTTTCTAATGGGATGATAGGATTGTTTGCATAATAACGACTGCCTAAAAGGCCTTTTTCTTCCCCTGTAAAAAGAATAAATAAGGCAGAGCGTTTGGTAGGATATTTACCAATATTTTCGGCAGCACTAAGTACTGTTACGGTTCCTACGGCATTGTCTCTTGCACCATTGTAGATTGAGTCGTTGTTGGCGTCGGGTTTGCCAATACCAATATGATCATAATGGGCAGAATAAATTATGAACTCATCTTTTAGTTTAGGGTCTGTACCTTCAACCATACCGACCACATTTTTAGAATGCACAAAGGTTTTGCCTGCACCCTCTACATTAACTTCGGCTTTAAGGGTTTTTGATTTTTCAAAGGTTTTGGCTAAAACCGCATCGGTATCTTTTACCATCATATAGGGAAGTTCATCGGTAGATGTATTTGGATCTACAGGTGTCATTCTAGAAGAAGAGGCTTGACGAGCAACAAAACGCCAAAATTGCGGCGTGGTATTATTTAATTCAATAATTCCGATGGCACCATGCGCTTTGGCGGCTTTACGCTTAATATCTGCACTATTCATTGCGGCTCTAACATCATCATCTCCAGGTAATCCAGCACGAGAAATGACGAGTTTACCCTTGACATCCTTACCGGCATAATCGGCATCCTGTCCGTATCCCACAAATACCGCTGTACCATTATAGTTTATGTTTTGACCGTTTAAAGGAACAAAGTCAGAAATTTTATTTCCATTTAAGGAAGCTTCAGCTTTGGTTGCTGCCTTGTTCATTTGAAACTTTATATTTTGGTAATAGCTTCCATTATTGGCTGGCTTTACATTGTACCTGCGAAAGCTATTGGCTATATAGGCCGCAGCAATATCTGCTTCTTGGCTTCCCGTTTCTCGTCCTCGTAATTCATCCGACGCTAAGAAATAGATGTGCCCTTCAATATCACTTTTAGTTACGGTACTTTTTGTTTTTTCAATATCAGACTGGGCGCATGCTGGGAAAAAAGTAAGGATGCCTAAGCCAAGTAGAAGTAGATGTTTCATAAGTGTATGTTTTATAAGTGTATGTTTTAATTGTAGTCCGTTTAAATCGTTCTATGTTGTAAATGTAATCAAATTAATTGGGACACGGAATACTAGTGAATACAGGATTACCATCATTACTCACTGTCATTTTCCAGCATTTTCCATCAGGAGATTTCATAATCACACCGCTGCCGATATTTTCCATATAGACATCCCCAGTTTTAACAATGATGTTTCCAGAGTTTTTTATGCGTAATCGCTCTATTGCATTGGTGCCAAATTTCATATCGAAATCGTCAAAATGCCAAATAAATGCTTCACTAGGACCATACTGACTTTCGGTATTGTTAATTCCCACTGTAAAATTAAAATAATCTGGGCCATCTGTTGTATAAAGCATCCGTGTAACCCCGTCCGAATTTTCATTAATTACCCGAATGTTTGTCGAGGGACCATCGGGTTGATTTGTTCTAACTTGAAGCTTTATATCACGGTCTTCAAGGGGTTCTCCTGGTCCAATTTGAACATTTCCTTTTTTGTAAAGAATCCCGTAATTTTCGTCCTCCCAATATTTACCACCCGCATTTTCAGCGTATAAAGCATATGGAACGCTGAGTAATTGACTCGTACCCATGACTGAATAATCTGTTCCTCCAGCAGGGTCAATTGCAGTTTCTAAAAAATAAGGGCCATTACTCCAATCAATTGTAGTAAAATCGCCGTTTAAAACCGTACCTGTGCCTATAGCCATCGCTATTAAACCGTAATCGTTGGTAGTTGGAGTAAACGTTTCAGCGTAGATACTGGTACCTGTAGCAGCGCCTTGAAGTAGACTCATTCGAACACCTACCGGTTGATTACTTAGTACGGCTCCACCAGCATCGCGTACAACGGCTTGGTAGTTAAATGCGTTGGGACTTTGGGCCTGTATTGATGTTAGGGTGCACATCATGAAACAAAGAATACAAACGCGTAAAATGGTAAAGGGAGTTAAAGATGCGGTTTTCATGCATTTAATTTTTAATAATACGATAGGTTTTTTGTTTGTCATTTTGACTATTTTCTACTTTTAAGAGATAAACACCATGTGCTAAATCTTGTAAATTTACTGCTGCGAAACGATTTGTAATGGTAGCTTGTTTTAAGCGTCTTCCTTGTATATCATATAAGGTATACGCTAAACTATCAAAATTTAGAAGTTTTATATTGATGAAATCAGTGGAAGGATTAGGATATATTTTTATAGATAATCGTTCAAACTCATCTACATTAAGTGTGGTTAAAGCAGGTTGTAAAACACCTTGAGTGAGGCTGTAATTGGTTGTGCTGATGGTAGAGATCGCAACTTCGCCTAGGCTAAAGTCAAGTTGTCCCGCGGCTGTTGAATAGGTACCTCCCTGCACAGAAACGGCCTGTTGAGCTGTAGCAGTCAGGGTGTAGGATATACAAAATAAAAGGAGTAATTTTCTTGCCATAGCTAATGGATTAACGGGATAAAATTAAGTAAAAAAGACGGATTAACTTCTTTACCTTTGACAATTCTTTTAAATCAAAATACCGTGGTAGCAGAAATTATAACGATAGGAGATGAGATTTTAATTGGGCAAATTGTTGATACAAATTCAGCATATATCAGTAAGCAATTTGATCAAATTGGAGTGGTAGTTGAACGTATCGTATCCATTGCCGATACACAGGAAGCTATTGAAACAGCCATGCGTGAAGCAGAGGCAAGGGCAGACGTTATTGTATTGACGGGGGGTTTAGGGCCAACTAGAGACGATGTAACTAAACATACCTTTTGTGCTTATTTTGGAGATGTTTTGGTAGAAAACGCCGCGGTATTAACGCATATTGAGCACCTATTCAAAACCTATGTGAAACGTCCGCTTACTTCACTCAATATTAAACAAGCCTTGGTGCCCTCAAAAGCAATGATTTTAAAAAACAACTTCGGTACTGCGCCCGGAATGTGGATGAGTAAAGGCAAGAAGGCTTTTATATCGCTTCCTGGTGTGCCGGTGGAAATGAAAGGGATAATAATGAATGAAGTTATACCACGTCTCGCTAAGATCAAAAATTTACCCGTTATTTTGCATCAAACAATTTTAACGTACGGACTTGGTGAAACGCGTGTTGCTGAACGTATTGAAGCCTGGGAGGATGCCTTGCCTACTGGAGTGAAATTGGCCTATTTACCCAATTTCGGTTTCCTTCGCTTGCGGTTATCGGTAAAAGGGACGATTAGGGCTGAAGTGGAAGCGCTGTTGACCCAGAAAACAAATGAGTTAATTGAACAGGTAAAGGATATTTTTGTAGGTTATGACACGGATGGGGAAATTGAAACGAGTGTGGCCACGCTTTTGCGGGATGCGCACAAGACCCTAGCCTTAGCAGAAAGCTGTACCGGAGGGGCAATTGCGCAGCGGTTGACCAAACATCCTGGTGCATCTGATTTTTTTAAAGGAGGGGTGGTCGCTTATAATGCAACAATTAAAGAAAAGGTATTAGGGGTTGACCCTACACTTATTGCCACGCATTCTGTGGTGAGTCATGAAGTAGCGGAAGGGATGGCACAGGGAGTGCGAAAAGCGTTTGATGTTGATTATGGGGTGGCGGTTACTGGAAATGCCGGGCCAACAGTAGATGGTGAAACAAAAACGGAGGTTGGAGAGGTCTTTTTAAGCGTGGCTTCACCCACAGGAGTAGTCACCGAACGATTTAATTTTGGAAAACCGCGGGAAAAAGTAATTGAAAGGTCAACAGTTAAGGCCCTAGAAATGTTGAGAAAAGTATTAATTGAGAACCAGAAATAAAATATCTATAAAAACAATATATTTTTGTTTGTGAATTGAATAAAAGTTAGTATTTTTGCCCCTCGTTTTGAAATAACTATTTTAAAATTAAACAAGATGTCAAGAGTTTGTGAGTTAACAGGAAAGAAGGCTATGGTAGGAAACAATGTTTCGCATGCCATGAATAAAACTAAGCGTAAATTCGATGCGAATTTGATTAAAAAGCGTTTTTACCTTCCTGAGGAAGATAAATGGATAACCTTAAAATTATCTACGTCTGCATTAAAGAATATAAATAAGAAAGGAATTGCTGCAGTGCTTAAAGAAGCTAGAGCAAAAGGATTCTTAAAAAAATAATTTGACCGATGGCAAAGAAAGGCAACAGAATTCAGGTAATATTAGAATGCACAGAGCATAAAGCGAGTGGTATGCACGGTACTTCGCGTTATATTACAACGAAAAATAAAAAGAACACTCCAGATAGAATGGAATTGAAAAAATTCAACCCTATCTTGAAGAAAATGACTATTCACAAAGAGATAAAATAATTGAATTATGGCTAAGAAATCAGTAGCATCATTACAGAGCGGCGCGAAGCGATTGACCAAAGCAGTAAAAATGGTAAAGTCCCCTAAAACGGGAGCCTATACCTTTGTTGAATCAGTTCTAGATCCATCAAAAGTAAACGACTTTTTCGCAAAGAAATAGACGCTTATTTTCACAGTTTAAAAGGCTACTTTCAATTCGTTGAGAGTAGCTTTTCTTTTTTATATTTGTATCCAGAATAATGATGATAGCATTTAGCCCAATAAGATCTAACCCACCCTACGATGAGTTTATTTAAAAAAATATTTTCTAAGGAAAAAAAAGAAACCTTAGATAAAGGACTTGAAAAAACCAAAAGCACTTTTTTTTCAAAACTGTCAAAGGCCGTTGCTGGTAAATCAAAAGTTGATGAGGATGTCTTAGATAATTTAGAAGAAGTGCTTGTATCTTCCGATGTGGGTGTAGCAACTACCTTAAAGATTATTGACCGCATTGAGGCACGTGTGGCACGTGATAAATATTTGGGAACCGAGGAGCTCAATAGTATTCTTCGCGAAGAAATTGCAGCATTACTTGCAGAAACTCACGGTGACAATCAAGAAGAATTTACTGTTCCTAAAGACAAAAAACCCTATGTAATTATGGTGGTTGGGGTTAATGGAGTGGGTAAAACAACAACCATAGGAAAGTTAGCATCTCAGTTTAAAAAGCAAGGTTTAAAGGTGGTTTTAGGAGCTGGAGATACCTTTAGAGCTGCAGCAATTGATCAATTGCAAGTATGGGCAGATCGGGTTGATGTACCTATTGTAAAACAGCAAATGGGAAGTGACCCAGCGTCTGTGGCATTTGATACCATTCAATCTGCGGTAAACCAGAACGCAGATGTGGTTATCATAGATACCGCAGGAAGGTTGCACAATAAGGTTAACTTAATGAATGAGTTATCAAAGATAAAACGCGTCATGCAAAAAGTAGTACAAGATACCCCTGATGAGGTCCTGTTAGTCTTAGACGGATCTACCGGTCAAAATGCCTTTGAACAGGCCAAGCAATTTACCAAAGCTACGGAGGTAACGGCGTTGGCAATCACTAAGTTAGATGGTACTGCAAAAGGTGGAGTGGTCATTGGTATTTCTGATCAATTCAAAATACCTGTAAAGTATATAGGTGTTGGAGAAGGGGTAAACGATTTGCAGATATTCCACAAAAATGAATTCGTCGATTCTTTTTTTAATTAAAAGGAAAATAGTGGCCGAGAAAAAGTGAAGCTAAACATTGACTGTTTATCGCAAAAAATACTTCTAAAGAAAATTCTACAAACCACTATTTATAACAATGGGTTAATGGTAGCTATGAAAATACCATTTTCCCATTTAAATTAATCCTTACTACAAATGAAAGCCATTTGTAAGTGTCTAGCATTTTCAAAATTAAGACCTATTATTTAAAAAGTGTTGCGGTTTTCCCGCAAACTTTTTGCGGGAAAACCGCAACAAAAAGTTAAACATTAATCTTAATTTGGTAGTTTAAAATTGTACACCCCATGCAATACAGATACGCTATCATAGAACAAGACGGCTCAACCGTTGATCACTTAAAGACTAGTATTCAGAACTTTAGCAGCTTCACTTGTGTGGGGACAGCCGATACGTATGACCAGTCAATTGAGCTCGTTATTGAAAAAACACCACAAGTTGTCTTTATAAATGTAGATCAAAGTATTGGGGAAAGCGCATTTCAATTTATCTACGAACTGCACAATTACGTTCAAGAGTTACCCATTTTTGTAGCGATATCAAATTCAAAAGAATTGTCATACCAATGTATTAAACATAATTTTTTTGATTATTTACTCAAACCCATTAGTAAGTTTGACCTGACAAAATGTGTGGCCCGAATTACAAAATCAAGCTTAGTTGAACCTAGTCAGAAACTTTGTTTAAAATCATATAAGGATTATCGATTTATCGATATGGAAGATATTCTCTTTTTAAAAGCGGATAATACAGCAACTGATATTTATATGGAAGATGGTACGAAGGTGAGCGCCTATAAAACCCTTAAATCGTACGAGGCAATTCTTCCGCCAAACTTTACGAGAATTCATAATAGTTATATTGTAAATAGAAATTATATATCGCGTATTCACTTTGGAAAATCAAAGTGTACCTTAAAGAATACAGATGATTCTATCCCTTTTTCAAAGTCGTATAAACAAAATGTAGTACTCCTCGAAAAGGCCTTAACCAACCAAGCTTTACTTTCATTAAATTAAGTTTATTCCAGTTACTCGTATAAGTAGTCCATCCACTTCCAACACCCTGTCATCCACTTTATCCTCATAAAAACCGTTACTTTTCATGTAGAAGGCTTCTATATTTGCCTTGTAACCAGCGCAGTTATCGATTGAAATGCTGTTACTATTTCAATCAAAATGCCTAAAAATAAGGTATTAATTACAATGTCTAATCAATAACAAATCTATACACCATGAAAAATTTAAGAAATTTAGCCGCAATCGTTTTATTAGCAACTTTAGCTTACTCTTGTGATGCAGATGCAACACTTGATGAAACCCAAGCAAACACAGATCAAACCCAAATAGACTTACTAGTTTCTGATGGTGATGGTGGCGGTGACCAACAAAATGATCCAGACGTAAAAGACTGATTATTTATCATTTGTTAACATCAAAAAAATCCTAAACCTTGGTTTAGGATTTTTTTTTGGATAGCTTTGCCACTTAATTCCAAGTAACTATGTCGCTAAAAAGATTACTTACCCTTATTGTGTTTTTCAGTGTCTGTAGTGGTTGGACGCAAGAAAATGAAAAAATTGATTCGATTCCCGGATATATTGATAAGGCCAAAAATTTAAAAGATTCTCCAAAAGAAGCGACACAATATCTTCAACGTGCCTCCCAATTAGTCCCTTTAGTTAAAAACGATTCGCTAAAAACAGCTTTTTTAATTAAAATTGGCTATCGTTATTTAACCATTGGAAATAATGATGAATTTAGAAAATTTAATACCGATGCGCGTAACTTAAGTATGCGTATTAAAGATACGATGCAACTTGCAGAAACCTTTTGGGATTTAGGAGCGTATTATTCTAATGTAAGTGTGTATGATAGTGCTTACTACGCTTATAATGAGGCCAAAGAATTTTATAGTTCCATTAATAATGGGTTTTACGAGGGTAGGATGATGCTTAATATGGGGATCACGCAGTCTAAAAGTGAAGATTATACGGGAAGTGAAATCACTACCATTAGAGCTTTAGAGGTTTTAAAACCGTTTCAAGAAAATCGCCAACTTTACGGTTGTTATAATAATTTAGGGATTATTTATAACGAATTAGACGATATGGAAACCTCGCTGTATTATCATCATAGAGCCTTAGATTTTTTAGATGGGGTTCCCGGACGGGATGTATTTGAAATAGGGACCTTAAATAATATTGGGGTAGTCTATGAGCGCAACCAGAATTTTCCTAAAGCCCTAGAGTATTATCAAAAAGCACTGGCTGTACAAACGCCCGAAAAGATGCGTAAGGATCAGTATGCGATGCTGTTAGATAATATTACCTATATCCGGTTTAAACTTAGAGAGCAAGAGGGGGTAGAGGAGAATTTTTTAAAAGCCCTGCACATCAGAGATAGCTTAGATGATCATTTTGGCCAGGCAGTCAATAAAATTCATTTAGCCGAATTTTATCTAAATAACCAGGATAGCGCGAGGGGGTTGAGTCTGCTAAAAGAAAATTATACCTTAACTAAATCCACTAAAAATTTTAGAGATTTGTTAAAAACCTTAAAACTTCTCACCCTAGTTGATAAAGATCATAGTACAAAACACGCAATGCAGTTTATCCACTTAAGTGATAGTCTGAAAAAGGCGGAACGGTTAATTAGAAACAAATTTATTCGTATTCGCTATGAAACAGATGAGATTCAACACAGAACCCTTGCTTTAGCAAAGGTGAATCAACGTTTATGGTGGATTGGAGGACTTTTATTGTTATTGTTAACTTCGGTTTTTGTTATCCGAGCTCAAAATTTAAAGAATAAAAATTTAGAGATGGAGCGATCCCAACAGGCATCAAATGAGGAGATTTATGCGGTAATGCTCAATCAACAACAACAAATACAAGAAGTTAAAAACGAAGAGAAACGAAGAATTTCAGAGGAATTACACGACGGCGTATTGGGGAAACTCTTTGGAACGCGTTTGTTGTTAGATACCATTAATAGAAATACGGATGAAGAAAGTATCTTATTACGAGAAAAGCATATTCAAGACTTACAAGAAATAGAAGAGGAAGTTCGCAATGTTTCCCATGAATTAAATGAAAAATCTTTTGACATTAAGGAAGGTTACATTCAAATGATTGAAAATTTAGTGAAAGACCAGGCTCAGGTAGGTCGCTTTAAATACCACATTTCTATGGATGTTGATTGGCAACTTATGGAAAGTAGTTTAAAGATGAACGTATTTAGAATTTTACAAGAAGCTACGCAGAATATTAATAAATACGCCAAGGCCAAGAATGTGTGGATTAAATTTGAGCAAGAGAAAAAATCACTCTTGTTTACTATTATTGATGATGGTGTTGGATTTGATGTTGAACGAAAGAAAAAAGGTATCGGTCTAAAAAATATCACCTCACGTGTCACAAAATTATCTGGAAATGTGAAATTTAATTCGGAAATAAACCGAGGAACCGAAATTTTAATTGAAATACCGTTTTAAAGTTAGTTTTAATTCGTTAAATTTGTGAATCAACCCCTTTTTTTATGACTGTCGCTGCTAAAATAAAAAAGAAAATTCTGATCGTTGATGATCATCCGATGATTATTGTTGCTTACCGTAAAATGTTGGCATCATCAGGTTTAAAGGAGTATGACTTAGATATAGATACTGCTGAGAATATTGATGAAGCGATTTGGAGAATCAATGAGGCCAGTTCTTCTGTGCCCTATGATCTCACCTTTTTAGATATTAAATTGCCTCCGTCAAGTGATGGAAAGTATGTGTCTGGTGAAGATTTAGCCGGGTTGGTACGTGAAAAACTTCCAAAATCTAGGTTGGTTATCCTTACCATGTTTAATGAAAGTTACCGAATTTACAATATTCTCAAAAAAATTAATCCAGATGGGTTGCTGATTAAAAACGATGTAAACGCAAAGAATTTTATTCAAGCCTTTCAAACCGCCATTGAAAATCCGCCATACTACAGTGAATCGGTGAATAAATACTTCCGAAAATTAGGGGTGGAAACAAATCCCCTTGACGATGTGAATAGACGAATTATCTATCATTTATCAAATGGGGTGAAGACAAAAAACATAGGCCCCTTGGTTGATCTTACCTTAAGCGCTATCGAAAAACGCAAAACGCAAATCAAGAAAATATTCAATATTGAAAATGCTTCTGACGAAAGTTTAATCGCCGAAGCTCAGAAGAGAGGCTACGTATAAACCTAAGCAGAAGAGTTTTATTTTTTATGTGAGTTCTACTGTTGAATTGTGTACTTTTGTACGCTCAAAATAAAGGGCTATGCGTACCAAATCTAGTAAGCAAAATAAAATTAATGTTGTCACCTTAGGCTGTTCGAAGAATATTTATGATTCTGAGGTTTTAATGGGGCAGTTACAGGCAAATGGCAAAGCGGTTGTTCACGAAGATGAAAACGACGAAGGTAATATTGTTGTGATTAATACTTGCGGATTTATTGGAAAAGCAAAAGAAGAGTCAATCAATACGATATTGCATTATGCCCATAAGAAGGAGGAAGGGCTGGTAGATAAAGTGTTTGTAACGGGTTGTTTAAGTGAACGCTATAAGCCAGATTTAGAGAAGGAGATTAAAGATGTTGATGCCTATTTTGGCACCCATGATTTACCAAACTTACTCAAGGTACTAGAAGCAGATTATAAACACGAACTACTTGGAGAGCGTTTAACCACTACCCCAAACCATTATGCTTATCTTAAAATAGCCGAAGGGTGTGATCGGCCTTGTTCGTTTTGTGCCATTCCCTTAATGCGTGGAAAACACGTTTCTCAACCCATTGAAAAATTAGTAGAAGAAGCAACGTATTTGGCAAAGGATGGTATAAAAGAGTTGATTTTGATCGCGCAGGACCTTACGTATTACGGACTAGATATTTACAAGAAACGAGCCTTAGCGGAGTTATTAGAAGCGCTCGTAGAGGTAGATGGTATTGAGTGGATCCGATTACACTATGCGTTTCCCACAGGATTTCCAATGGATGTACTTGATGTAATGAAACGAGAACCTAAGGTGTGTAACTATATTGATATTCCTTTGCAGCATATCAATACTGAACTATTAAAATCCATGCGAAGGGGAACCACCTACGAAAAAACCAATGCCCTCTTAAATTCGTTTAGAGCAGCGGTACCAGAGATGGCTATTAGAACCACCTTGATTGTTGGATATCCAGGAGAAACGGATGAAATTTTTGAAGAATTAAAAACGTGGGTACAAGCCATGCGCTTTGATAGAATGGGGGCATTTGCCTATTCACACGAAGAAAATACGCATGCCGCAAGCTTAGTTGATGATGTTCCTGAGGCGGTGAAAGAAGCTAGAGTTGCAGAGATTATGGAGCTTCAAAGCCAAATTTCGTGGGAATTAAATCAAGAAAAAATTGGAAAAATCTACCGTTGTTTATTCGATAAAAAAGAAGGTAATTATTTTTACGGAAGAACAGAATACGATTCTCCAGATGTAGATAATGATGTTATTGTTGACGCTAGAACAAATTATATTCAACTCGGTCAGTTTGTAGATGTAAAGATTGTTGAGGCAGGAGATTTTGACCTTACCGGTGTTGTCGTTGGTAGTCAAAATAGATAAAAGATTTATACATAAAATTTGTAGTCACTACTATGATTAGTGGATTATGAAGTCTATCTTTACCACTTATTATCATTTATCTAAAATAAATCAAATGAACATCAAAAGAAATTTAGTACAATTGGGTTTAATGGCTGTATTATTCCTAAGTTTTTCATGCAGTAATAATTCTCCAGCAGCAGCCACAGAGGCTTTTTTAAATCACCTTTACGCTGGCGAGTTTGACCAAGCCAAAGAATATGCAACAACCGATACCAAATCCGTACTTTCAATGATGGAATCTATTGGTGCAAAAGATCAAATGGAAGATATGCTTGATGATGCTACCTTTAACGTAATAGAAACCACGATGGACGGTGATGATAAAGCTACCGTAACCGTTAAGGTTAAAGGGAAGAAAGAAAATCAGGAGGAAACACAAACCTTTAACGTGATTAAAAAAGATGGAAAATGGTTAGTGAATATGGGCAAAGAAGATAGCTCAAAAGAAGGACTAAAACCATCAACTTCATCTGAAGAATAACAAGAACGTGAAGAGAAGTCTCATTATAGGATCTTTTCTTTTTATATTTCTTGTTGGATTTATATACTACCTTGACGCCGAATCTCAACCTGATTCGGCGTCTGTTGTTTACAAACTTTCGTCAGACGAAATAGCAAAGCTTCAAGAAGGGGATTTAATTTTACGAAGAGGCTATGGCCTCCTCAGTACCTTAATCATGAAAATGATGGATGAGCATTATCAAGTAACCCATCTTGGAGTGCTTATTAAAGAGCACGGTCAGTTTTATGTGATTCACTCCCTATCAAGTAGTGTCTCTGAGGTAGATGGGATTCAAAAACAACGCCTAGATTCGTTTGTAAATAATTCCTATCCCTCAACCCTTTTAATTAGTAGGTTAAAAAACATCACCCCGCAGCAGATTTCACGGGTAAAAGATCGACTCAGGTATTACCTGCAACAACAGGTTCCTTTTGATCATTACTTTGATGCGCAAGACACTACGGCGTATTATTGTTCAGAGCTTGTGTGGAAAATATATGAAAAAGATNTAAACTACCTCAAAGTTGCCCCAAATCTAAGCGATGATGATAAATACAATAGTTTGAAAATNTTTTACAATCCGGACTATTTTGAGTCAATTGTCAATCATCAGAAGTAATGTAGGTCAAGGCATTACGTCTACCCATGAACAGTGTGTTACGTGTTTTTCCTGCAACGAGATTTAATCTTTGCAACGCGGGGTTGAACGGTTAAAACCACAATGATTAGCTTAATTTTGACCCCCTGAATCAGGCGTGAGTTGCCTAGTAAATTGAAATAAATGAAAAACTGAATTTCGCCATAATAATCGAGTTCAGCTTATTATATTTGTACCTATGATGCATTCTATTCCATTTAGTGAAACCGGTTATTTTTCACAAACTATTTGTGATTATTTAGAACAAAAACCCAGTATTCGTCCGTTTTACGGTGAGTTTCCCAATCAAGCGGGCTTTGTTAAACAGCTTGCAAAAAAAAGAAACAGTTTTTCGCCAAAGACTCGAAGCATTCTAGTAGAGCGTTTAATGGCGCAATCGAATGATATTAGCCTTACTAAAAACAGTTTAAATAATATTGAAGCTTTACAAAACGAGTCTACCTTTACCGTTACAACGGGGCATCAGTTAAATCTTTTTACAGGTCCGTTATATTTTATTTATAAAATTGTCAGTGCCATTAAGCTCGCCAATAATTTAAAAGCCGTACATCCAACCTGTCATTTTGTACCTGTGTATTGGATGGCTAGTGAAGATCACGATTTTGACGAGATTTGTTTTTTTAATGCTAAGCGAAAAAAAATAAAATGGAATACGCCAGCCCAAGGTGCTGTAGGAAGAATGTCTACGCAAGCCATTGCAGAAACGGTAGCTGTAGTAGCGGAAGAACTAGGAGACAGTAGGCAGGCCCAGCACCTTATTCAACTCTATACCAAAGCGTATACTACCTTTGAAACCTTGGGGGCTGCACACCGCTATTTGGTCAATGAACTTTTTGGAAAATATGGCTTGGTCATTATTGATGGAGACGATGCTGCCCTTAAACGTGTATTTATACCTCAAATTAAAAACGAATTAAATCTTCAACAGAGTTTTACGGAGGTTCAGCAAACAATTGAAACCCTGTCAAAAACGTATCCTATTCAAGTCAATCCACGGGAGATTAATTTGTTTTATCTGCGCGCGAATTATAGAGAACGACTCGTTAAAACAGCGAATGGCTTTGCATCGGTAGATAGTACGTATCAGTGGTCAAATGAGGAGATCTTAGCGGAAGTTGAAGGGCATCCCGAGCGTTTTAGCCCTAATGTCATCATGCGTCCGTTGTATCAAGAGGTTATTTTACCCAACCTGTGTTATATTGGAGGGGGAGGTGAATTGGCGTATTGGTTTGAATTAAAATCATTTTTTGATTCCCAAAATATTCCTTTTCCCATCTTATTATTGCGGAATTCGGTCTTGTGTATTGCTAAGAAGGAGTCAAAAAAGATGAAAAAATTAGCCCTCCGTCCGGAAGATTTGTTTTTAGATCAGCATGTACTATTAGCTAAGAAAACAAAAGAACTCTCTGAAATAAATATTGATTTTAGTCCGCAGCGAAACCATTTAATCGCTCAATTTGAACAGCTAGAAGCCTTAGCTGAAAAAACGGATAAATCGTTTANAGGGGCGGTTAGGGCGCAAAAAAAGAAGCAATTAAACGGCTTAGATCATTTAGAGAAACGCTTATTAAAGGCGCAAAAAAGAAAATTAAGTGAGCAGTTAGATCGCATTACGCGTTTGCAAGATGCGTTATTTCCAAAGCACAGTTTAGCCGAGCGATATGAAAATTTCTCTACCGCTATTTTAGATTTTGGTGAAGACTTTATTGATACGCTGGTGGGGGTATTAGATCCGTTGTCGCTTGAGTTTACAGTACTCACGATGGATAACTAGTTCCGTTTTATGCTAAAGTAATTTGCAAAGTTCTAAAGCACGATGGTAGGCATTGGCTCTGAAGTAAGTTTGATATTGATTTAATTCTGTAGGCGAAATCCATACCAATTCATCAAATTCATCATCTTGAGGTTCGAGTTTCATGCGGGGGTTATATTGAATTAAGACGACGTGTAGTTCTTGCCGTTTGTAAATATAGCGATCTTCGTTGGGGTAATCATACCCTACGGTTTCTTCATAGTGGTCAATAATAGCCTCCACTTCTATGGTAACGCCTAATTCTTCTTTGAGTTCTCGAATGATCCCATCAAGATAGTGTTCGCCTGGATCTAAGCCACCCTGTGGAAATTTATACCCTCCGTCTCTTGGAGAGGAGCCAATCAGAATTTTACCTTGGTATACAAGGACTGCCATAACTGCTTTGCGGAGGTCGTGCTTCATTACAGTCTTAACCTGCCTTGTTGGAGAAATCAGTGTAATCAAACGGACTATCAACATAACGCGAAATTACAGCCTGCATATCTTCTACAAAGTTGTAGATTGCGCGCTTAAATTTCTCAGTATTGTCGGTAAAATTTTCTTCTTCAGTATAGAGATTGATTAGAAAAGGATAGTAAAAGTTTAACGACATTTTACAAACACTATCCGAATTTTGATCATTACAAAGGTCCTTGTTTATTTTTGCATACACTTTAAATTTAGCTCGGTCTAAATTACTCACCTGCTTTAATTCCCCAAATCGCTCTAATTTTTGTTGGAAGGTTGTAAACGGTTTGTTGGGTTGTTTTTGAAGTACTTTTGAGATAAGCTCGTCAAAATTTTTCGTGTTTTCTACGATGATTGATTTGACTTCATTAACCATAATTTTAAGGTTTAGTATACGTCGCTATAGCGGTATAAATTAAACAGAAGACTTAGCGCATGCTCTAGGTCGTTAGATTCGTTAAAATTGTATAGCAATCAGTTAGTTAGCTTCAAAATTCCCATACGCAACTATAACGCAAAAATTAGGGGAAAAGTATGTGTACCCATGAATTATACTTTTTTATTAATAAATGGTATATTTTTCCATACCAAACGCAAAATTAGTAGGGAGCCTACAAAGACAAGTACAGCTAAGATAAAAAGAATTCCTCCATCATTGTTTACCTCAATTCCGAGTTGAGTAAGGTGAAAAAAGATGGCGCCAACCATGAGTCCAAGCGCTATAAGTGCTCCAAGCCATACGCCGCGCGAAAAAAGCAGTAAAAGGCCCGCAATTAACTCCATAATCCCAATCCCTATCCTGCCTACAGGCTCTAGACCTAGGCGGCTAAAAATATGTACACTGTCAGGATGCGCGGTGAATTTAAAGTAGAGGGTTTGAAATAAGATTGCGGCTACAAGGAGGCGTAAAAAAAGGAGGCTATAATTTTTCATGCGCAGGTGTGTTTATATAGTTAGTCGTACGATCTGCTACAACTTTCATGAACTAAAGGGCTGGGTGATTTACATTTTCGGATTACCCTAGGATATAAAAATGACGTTTACTTCAAATTTATTAAAAATAATTACATCTGATTTCTGAATAATATTTTACTTTTGCGGATGCAACAAAAGGTACTTATTTTAGACTTCGGGTCTCAGTTTACGCAATTAATTGCGCGAAGAATTAGAGAATTAAACATCTATTGTGAAATTCATCCCTTCAATAGCACTAAGTTTAATGTGGATGATTTTAAGGCGGTTATTCTGTCGGGAAGTCCGTATTCGGTTAATGCATCAGATGCTCCAATACCAGATTTATCAGCCATTAAAGGAGTTAAACCGCTTTTAGGGGTTTGTTATGGGGCGCAGTATTTAGTGCATCACTACGGAGGTGAAGTAGGCAATTCTAATACCCGCGAATACGGAAGAGCTAATTTAACTATTAGCCAAACGGAGAGCCCTTTATTTGATTCTGTGTCTCAAGGAAGTCAAGTTTGGATGAGTCATTCCGATACGATAAAAAAACTCCCCTCAAATTATAAAAAAATAGCCAGTACCCAAGATGTGGAGTATGCGGCATTTAAAATTGATGGAGAAAACACCTACGCAATTCAATTTCATCCCGAAGTATATCACACGACTGAAGGAAAGCAAATTCTTGAAAATTTTTTAGTTAAAATTGCTGGAGTAGAGCAAAATTGGACCCCAAATTCGTTTGTAAATACGACCGTAAATAATCTTAAAGCTAAATTGGGAAATGACAAAGTAGTTTTAGGCTTATCTGGAGGGGTTGATTCTTCTGTAGCGGCGGTATTATTAGATAAGGCTATAGGACATAATTTATATTGTATCTTTGTAAACAATGGCTTGTTGAGAAAAAACGAATTTTCAGAAGTATTGGCGCAGTACCAAGATATGGGCTTAAATGTAAAAGGGGTAGATGCTTCGGCACGTTTTTTGAAAGCCTTAGAAGGAATTTCGGATCCAGAAGCAAAGCGCAAGGCTATTGGGAACACCTTTATTGAAGTCTTTGATGATGAAGCACATTTAATAAAAGATGTGGTGTGGTTAGGTCAAGGTACCATTTATCCAGATGTTATTGAGTCAGTCTCAGTTTCTGGAGGGCCGTCGGCGACCATTAAAAGTCATCACAATGTAGGGGGCTTGCCCGATTATATGAAGTTGAAAATTGTTGAACCCCTACGGATGATTTTTAAAGATGAGGTTAGACGTGTTGGAAAGTCCTTAGGGATGAAACCGTCGTTGTTAGGCAGGCATCCTTTTCCCGGACCAGGTTTGGGGATTCGAATTTTAGGAGATGTAACCGAAGAAAAAGTACGCGTATTACAAGAAGTGGATGCGATATTTATAGAAGGCTTGAAAAAATGGAATTTATATGATGAAGTATGGCAAGCAGGCGCTATGCTATTGCCAGTAAATTCAGTAGGAGTGATGGGAGATGAGCGAACGTATGAACGTGTAGTAGCGTTGAGAGCAGTGTCGTCTACCGACGGTATGACAGCAGATTGGGTAAATTTACCCTATGAATTTTTACAAGAGACTTCTAATAAAATAATTAATAGTGTTAAAGGAGTGAATCGAGTGGTGTATGATATTAGCTCAAAACCTCCAGCGACGATAGAATGGGAATAATATAAGGTATATGTTAAAAAAAGTAAGAATTGCGGTTGTGCTACTCTGTCTCACCGCTTGGGGAGTACAGGGGCAAGAATACGTGCCGTACAAAGTTTTGCCCGGAGATTCATTAGAGACCATAAGTCGTAAATTAGGGGTTTCTTCTACTAAAATACTCACTTTAAATCCAGATATCAAAGCAGGAATGATTGAAGGACAAATGATCATCGTTCCAAATAAGAATTTTAAAGAAGTAAAGGATATTGAGGATGGAGATTATGTAGATGGTGGATTTTTATACCATAAAGTGCTTCCCAAAGAAAACTATTTTCAGTTTAAGAAAAAATATGGAGTGAGTAAACGCGATTTGAGAAAGTATAATCTCACCTTGCGAAGTGAAGGCATCAAGGCGGGTTCCGTGTTAAAAATTCCGGTAGATGACGATTTTAAACTCCCAACGTTCTATCAGAAAAAGCAAACGAAGCCGTATTTAGTACTTCCACAACAAACCAAATACATGATTGCTCGTAAGTTTGGGATTACCGTAGCGCAATTAGATGCGCTGAACCCGCTAGTAGCCGATCAAATTCTACAAGCCAATTCAATAATCAACGTACCTAATAGATTGTCTATCCCTGAACAGGATGAGGATTTTATTTATTACCAGGTGGTTAAAGACGATAATTTTTTTAATATCACTCAACGCTTTCACACAACAGAAGAGCAATTAATTGCCTTAAATCCTGGATTGGAAAATGGAGTCAAATTGGGAAGTGTGATTAAAATCAATAAGATTGGAGCAAATCCGGAAGAGACGTTTGTACCGTTGAACTTAGCCGGGAAAAATATAAAATTAGCCATGTTATTACCATTTATGGCGAATGATAATGTTGATTTTGAACGACAACGCACGGCTAATTTAGTAACTGACTTTTACCTTGGTGCCATGATGGCCTTAGATTCGTTAAAACGTCAAGGCATGTTTATTGATGTTGTTATTTACGATACAGAAAACAAAAAAGAAACGGTGCTAAAACTTGCGCAAGATTACGACTTAGGACAGGTAGATGCAATTATTGGCCCTATGTATTACAATAATGTACGGCTCTTAGCACCACGCGTAAAAGTACCCCTTGTTTCACCTGTTTCAAACAATGATCATACTGTTTTTGCAACGAAGTTAACAGTGCAAGCAACGATTAAAAAAGAAACGATGGCTAAAAAAATGTTGGCCTATATTAAGTCGCATTATGCAGGACAAGAAATGACGGTTGTTATTGATGATGCTCCAGCAAATCAAGCCAAATTTACAAAGATTATAGCCGACCTAAGAACCATCGATTCTGTGGCAAAGATTAAGGTACTCAAACCAGAAGAAGGCTTTATTAAATCAGATTTATTCAAAAAGAATATTGTAAACAACAAGGATAACTGGGTAATTCTTTTAACAGAAGACAGCTCGGTTACCGCAGAGGTAGTTCAAAATCTTGGGGTGATGCCAGAAGAAGTTAAGCTGACCTTGTTTACCTTGTATTACGATGAGCGAAAGAATTTTAATGGTATGGATAACAATTTCCTAGCACGTTTGAACCTGCATTTTCCTTCAGCTAATTTTATCGACTACGAATCGGATGAAGTGAAACAGTTTGTACGTGAATACACCGAACAGAATTTTGTGCCACCTAGTGATTTTTCATTTAAAGGGTTCGATGTAACGTACGATGCCGTACTTCGAATTGTTAGTGATTCCGCCTTTAAAAATCCGTTTACCAACGGACTTTCAGAACGTATTTCAACGCGTTTCAATTATATGAATGTGGGAAGAGGTCTTGAAAACGAAGGCTTTTATATTGTACAATACGATGGATTAACCCTCAAATTAGCAGACTAATTTAAGGGGTATTTCGTATGTATCAATGACCTAACAGGAATTCACCTTGAAGGGTGTCTTACACCAACATGGTTACCGGATTTTCTATATACCCTCTTAGGGTTAATAAAAATTGTGCGCCAGTTGCGCCATCAACAGTTCTGTGATCGCATGCCATGGTAAGTTTCATGGTGTTTCCAACAACGATTTGTCCATTTTTTACAATTGGTTTTTCAACAATGGCTCCTACCGAAAGGATAGCTGAATTTGGTTGATTAATAATCGATGTAAAATCAGTAATACCAAACATCCCTAAATTTGAGACGGTAAACGTACTGCCTTCCATTTCTTGTGGTGTAAGCTTTTTAGATCTTGCCTTACCAGCGTATTCTTTTACTTGACTTCCAATTTGTTGGAGTGATTGTTCATTGGCGAATTTTACAACAGGAACGACCAAGCCATCCTCTACTGCCACAGCTACCCCAATGTGTACGTGGTGATTCAGTTTGATTTTGTCGTCAAACCACTGTGAATTTACCTGAGGATGTTGTTTTAATGCCAAAGCAGTTGCTTTAATGACAATGTCATTAAAAGATATTTTAGTATCGGGAATCGAGTTGAATTGTTGTCTAAACGCAATAGCGTTATCCATAGCAAACTCAACATTTAAATAGTAATGTGGAGCGGTAAATTTTGATTCACCCAAACGCTTCGCAATCACTTTACGCATTTGAGAATTCTTAACTTCTTCAAAACTTTCTTGTCCTTGAGGGACAAAAGGTGCTGTTGATGCTCCCGCTTGACTTGGGGTAAAGTTCTCAATGTCTTTTTTAACGATACGACCGTGTTCGCCACTGCCTTGTACCTGTGCTAAATTAATGCCTTTTTCTTCCGCCATTTTACGTGCTAATGGAGAGACGAATAGTCGTTCCCCTGAGGCGTTTTGGGTAACTTGAGGCGCGCTTGTTGTTGCTGGAGTTGTCTCGGTCACTGCGGGTTTAGTTGGTGCTGCCGGTGTTGAGGGCGTTTCGGCCTGAGTTTCACCCGATGAGAATTCACCGGCTTTAATCTTTTCAATAAGTCCAGAAACATCAGTTCCTTTCTTACCAATTAATGCAAGCACATCATCAACTTTGGTAGATTCTCCTTCCTTAACCCCTATGTATAAGAGTGTCCCTTCGTAGAAAGACTCAAATTCCATGGTGGCTTTATCGGTTTCAATTTCGGCTAAAATATCGCCTTCACTGACTTGATCACCTTCTTTTTTTAACCAGGCAGCTACGGTACCATCGGTCATGGTATCGCTTAAACGAGGCATGGTAATGATTTCTACACCCTCAGGCAGGGCTACCGCTGTATTGGGTGCAGCCGCGGTGGCAGTGTTATCTGTGTCTTGCTCGGTTTGTGCTGGGGCAGTACCTTCTTCAGGAGCTGCAGAAGCGTCTGTTGAGGCTGCTTGATTATCGGCTAATACGGCCGAAAAATCCTCATCTTTTTCACCAATAATGGCTAGAAGGGTATCAACCTTAGCGGTTTCGCCTTCTTTTACACCAATATATAATAAGGTTCCTTCATGGAAAGACTCAAATTCCATGGTGGCTTTATCGGTTTCAATCTCTGCCAAGATATCTCCTTCAGCTATAGAATCTCCAACTTTTTTCAACCATTGTGCAACCACACCTTCTTCCATGGTGTCACTTAATCGAGGCATATTAATCACTTCAGCCATACTAATATCTTGTATTTAAATTATAATCTGTGTTTTAAGAATGGGTAATCTTCTTGCTCATATACTACGTCATAAAGCAATTGTTTGTCTGGGAATGGAGACTCTTCCGCAAATTTTTCACATGCTGAAACCATTTCCTTAACTTCTTTGTCAATTGCTTTAATCTCCTCATCCGACGCGTATTTTTCGTTTTTAATTACGTCTAGGACTTGGGTTATAGGATCAATTTTTTTGTATTCTGCAACTTCATCTTTGGTTCTGTAATGTTGTGCATCACTCATTGAATGACCTCTGTAACGGTACGTCTTCATTTCTAAAAATGTTGGGCCGTTTCCTTTTCGCGCATGTTCAATTGCTTCGTAAACGGCTTCTGCTACTTTAACAGGATTCATTCCGTCTACGGGGCGACATGGCATTTCATAACCAAGACCTAATTTGTAAATATCTTCGTGGTTTGCGGTTCGTTCTACCGAGGTTCCCATGGCATAGCCATTGTTTTCAACAATAAATACGACGGGTAATTTCCAAAGCATTGCCATGTTAAAGGTTTCGTGTAAACTTCCTTGACGCGCAGCACCATCACCAAAACAAGTTAAGGTTACGGCATCATTTCCTTTATATTTATCTCCAAAAGCAATTCCAGCACCAAGCGGGATTTGTCCTCCTACAATTCCATGCCCACCATAAAACCTAAATTCTTTTGAGAAGATATGCATCGAGCCTCCTAAACCGTGTGAAGTACCCGTTGATTTACCGTATAATTCGGCCATTACTGCCTTTGGATCTACGCCCATTCCAATGGGTTGAACGTGATTTCTATACGCTGTAATCATTTTATCTTTTGTAAGATCCATAGCGTGTAATGCACCCGCTAAAACAGCTTCTTGTCCGTTGTACAAATGTAAAAAGCCTCTTACTTTTTGTTGAATATATACCGCAGCTAATTTGTCCTCAAACTTTCTCCAAAACAGCATATCCTTATACCATTTTAAGTATGTTTCTTTGGTAATTTTTTCCATATTTTACTAGGTCTATAATTCCCTGATTTATCATTTGTAAGGGAATTGTCAAGGTTAAATGTTAACGATGAATTGTTGCACCCTCACTAAATCCGAGGGTATGGTTAATAAATTTGTCATCCGCGAAAGCGAAATAAAATAGATGCTTTAGACGTAAAAGAGTAGATAAATCTACACTTTATCAGCGCTGTACATTCTTATTTTTTCAAAATAACGCAGTAACAAAAATAGTATTTTAGAAATAGCTAAAAAAGAATTAATAACTTTATTTTTCTCGGATAAAAAATAGCAAAATTTATTTCCCTTTTTTTGTAGAATTTGGATACTGCTTAAGCAGCTCAATTAGTTTTGGAATTGGTAATTCTTTACGGCTGTGCCCGTCAACACCAGTCATGCTTTTGGCGGCAAACAACGAATTAATGATGGCTTCTTCTGTAGCCTCAATCGCCCCTAAAAAAAGCGGAGAAATGACCTCGTTTTTAAGTTCTGTTTTCTGCTGGGTTAATTGGGTTACGGTATATGGAATAAAATTTTCTTTAGCTGTAGATACGGCAATGACATAATCACCTGAACCGTTAGAAGCAATGCCACCTGTTTTTGCCAGTCCCATAAACGCTCTTTTTGCCAAGCGTTCAAGATTTCGCGCATCTAATGGCGCATCTGTCATTACAATAATCATACATGAGCCGTCTACATCATAGGTGTAGGAGGAGGGAACTTGACCTAAGGCTTTCGCCACGGGGATGCCGTTGATTTCAAGCACACCCCCAAAGTTGGTTTGAACGAGTACCCCCACCGTATAGCCACCAAATTTTTCTGGAATTACCCGTGAGGAGGTGCCAATTCCACCTTTGTAGCCAAAACAACTGGTTCCGGTTCCTGCGCCAACATTGCCTTCTTCTACCTGACCCGTATGCGCAGTTTCTATGGCCGAAAGTACATGGGCCTCCGTGACGTGTCTGCCTCGGATATTATTGAGATAGCCGTCATTTGTTTCGCCAACAACAGGATTTACAGAACGTACGTCTTTGTTGGCTTCTTGGGCTAAGGTATAGCTTAGAACGGCATTTGATGCGGTGGGTACGCTAAGGGTGTTGGTTAAAACTATAGGTGTTTCTATATTCCCCAATTCTTTAACTTGACTATAGCCGGTTAATTTGCCAAAACCATTGGCTAAGTAAATGGCTGCAGGTACCTTTAATTGAAATAGGTTTCCTTGATGCGGAAGAATTGCAGTGACCCCAGTGCGAACATGGTCTCCTTTAATAAGGGTGGTATGTCCAACGCTAACACCATGAACATCAGTTATTGCGTTTAATGGGCCTGGCTTGAGTACGCCTATTTCAATCCCTATATCTCGCGCGCGTTGCTGTGCATGTAAGCTGGGAAGTATGCCAAATAAAAGAATACAGTAGATGGTAAAGCGCATGGTGTGAAAATTTGCCCTAAGATACACATTTACCCGGAGGGTTCGGTTATTTATTGCGAAGTAAGATGAGGTTTCGACTATATATAACAACGCCAAAAATCTGTCCTAAAAAGAGTACAGGGTCTTTGCGGATCACAGCATAGCTTAAAATCATAAGGGATCCTAGTAGGCTCAAAAGCCAAAACCCTTTGGGTAAGATAGATTCTTTATGTCGCTCGGCGTGAATCCATTGATAAACAAAGCGTAAGGTAAACGTAATTTGACCAATGATTCCCCAAATAACAAGTTGTATCGGGATAGATTCGTTTTTTAATACCCGATCAAGATCAAATTGATTATTATTAAATGAATAAAAGGTGATAAGAAGGGGAAAAATCCATAAGAACCCTCGGAGTCCCAACGGAAGCTTTTTCCACGAACCTTGTAACTGCATGTTTCTGATGTAAATAAAATAAGTCAATGACTGCCCTAGCATAATTGCAAAATCATCGCGAAACCATCCATAAAGAAATAATAAAAAGGAGGCAATTAGGCTTAATTGCCAAAATAACTCGGGCGTCAATACTTTTTTTACCCGTTCAGATTGTATCCATTGCACTAAAAGTCGCGCCGAAAAAAGCAGCTGTGCAGCAAATCCGATAACATAGATAAACCCCTTATTTGATAACCAATCTATCATTCGTTAAGCTTGCTTTCAGCTATGGTGTAATTAATGTATCGCTTTCGCATCCATCTATAGGCAAAGGTGTCTTGAAGGGGTTGAAGTGATCTATTGAACAGGTTAAATTTAGATTTTCCGGCAATCCGTTCAAAATGCCGCACCTTTACCTGCTTTATTTTCCCTCCTTGTAGTTTAATTAATGCAGGGATAAAACGATGCATTCCTTTAAAAAAGGGGATGGCTTTTGCCTGTTCAGTTCGCAGTACTTTTAATGGGCAACCGGTATCTATAATTCCGTCATTAATTAGTCCCCTTCGAATACTATTAGCAAGTAGGGATTGCACTTTTTTATTTAAGGTGTCTTTCCTTTTTCCTCGAAAACCAATCACCGCTTCGTAGGTATCAATATCTTCTAAAAGAAGGTCAAAATCAAAGGGAGTTGTCTGTAAATCGGCATCAATATAGCCTGTGAGTTCGGTGGTTATGGAATCAATTCCTGCTTTTATAGCAGCACTTAAGCCACAGTTTTTTGCAAACTTGAGGTAGTTAAAATTCTGTTTACCTTTGCATATGGTTTTGATTTTTTCAAAACTACCATCTGTTGATCCATCGTCTATAAATAAGAGTTTGCTTTTGGTTTTACTCTGATTAAAATAGTCTGTAAAGGTAGATTCTATCCTGCTAAGGTTAGCAATTTCATTGTAAACAGGAATGATAATGGTCATTCTATATTCCATTAATCGTTCGGTTTTTTGTTGGCGCAAATGTACAAATAATGTCGCCTAAAACTATAGTAGATTTGCCTATATTTGACAACTAAAAACAGGAGACATTGAATAGGAAGTTAATTGATTATGTAGTTATATCATTAAAAGGAGTTGCCATGGGAGCGGCAGATGTTGTGCCTGGGGTATCGGGCGGGACTATTGCTTTTATTTCGGGAATTTACGAGGAGCTTTTAGCCTCTATAAACGCGATAAGTTTTAAAACACTTGGTATATTGCGCAAAGAGGGGTTTGCAGCGATGTGGTCTTCTGTTAATGGAAACTTTTTACTTTCCTTAGTCGTAGGCATTGGATTTAGTATTGCCTCGTTGGCAAAACTCATAAAGTATTTACTTGAAGCACATCCCGTTTTAGTTTGGGCATTTTTCTTTGGGTTGGTTTTGGCGAGCGTTATTTACGTGGGCAAACAAATTGGTACATGGACGCTTGGGGTGGTGATTTCGCTGCTGTTAGGTGTGGGAATTGGATTTTACTTAACCATTATTCCTGCGGTTGGATCAACCGGAAACTCTACTTTATTTATGTTCTTTGCGGGTGCACTTGCTATATGTGCTATGATTTTACCGGGAATTTCCGGAGGATATATTTTACTTTTACTTGGTGCATATCGTCCCGTGCTTGATGCTATTGATGAACGTGATTTTAAAACCATTGCCGTTATAGGTTTAGGCGCAATTGTTGGAATATTAAGTTTTTCACGCTTGTTAAAATGGCTTTTTGATTCCTATAGAAATATTACCCTGGCCATTTTAACTGGGTTTATTATTGGTTCGCTAAATAAAATTTGGCCTTGGAAAGAGGTATTGGATAGTGTGGTAATTGAGGATAAGGTGAAAATTTTACACGAAAAAAGTGTGTTACCAGGTCAATTTGATGGCGAGCCTCAAGTGGGCTTTGCGGTGTTACTTGCGTTAATTGGCTTTGCCTTGATTGTCTTGCTAGAGAGCTCGGTAAAATTAAAATCCCCAAAATAAATGCGGAAGCCTAGAACCTTAGTAGATAAATTCCTTCTATTTGTCAAGGGTCTAGCCATGGGGGCTGCCAATAAAGTTCCTGGGGTTTCTGGGGGTATAGTGGCTTTTGTGACCGGGTTTTATGAAGAGTTAATTTATTCACTTCAACACGTCAATGGGAAAGCGTTTAAATTGCTTTTTAATGGGCGTTTTAAAAGTTTTTACCGCTATGTAAACGGCCCTTTTTTAGTGCTCATTTTTTCAGGAAGTATTTTTAGCTACTTTAGTATTTCACTGCTTCTCGATTATTTTTTACACCATTATGAACTCTTTGTGTGGAGTGGCTTTTTTGGTATGATATTAGGGTCTATAGTTTATATTAGTAGGCAATTTGACGACTGGTCTACACGGAATTTGATTGGAATTGGACTGGGAATTGTATTAGGGGTAAGTATAAGTTTTATGAGTCCAGCGAAGGAAAATGACAACTTATTGTTTGTCTTCTTCTGTGGGATTGTGGGGGTCACTGGAATGACCTTGCCGGGATTGTCAGGTTCTTTTATTTTGATACTTTTAGGTAATTACGTACTCTTATTGGTCGATTCGGTTAATATGCTTTATCGAACCATTGTAGATGTTTTTGCCGGAGATTTTTCCTTTTTATCGGATGCCGTGCGAGTACGTTATTTAAAAATTATTACCTCATTTACAGCAGGGTCGGCGTTTGGACTTGTGGTAACTTCACAGGTGTTGGGCTATGTCTTAAAACGATGGCATCAACTAGTTAAAGCGGTTATTATTGGGTTTATTAGTGGATCCTTAGGAACAGTTTGGCCGTGGAAAGAAACCGTATTTAAAATGTCAAATGGAGATTTTGTATACGATACGGGGGGGCATAAAATCGTAAAGAATTACCGACGGTTTATACCTGATTTTACCCATCCCGAAACATGGACGGCACTTGGGTTTATCGTTTTTGGCGTCGCAATTGTACTAGGCTTAGATTATTATGGAAAACACAGAAAAAAGAAAAAAAAATAGGTTTGGCCTTTTAGGGAAAGATATTGCGTATTCATTCTCGCAAACTTATTTTAATAAAAAGTTTGAACAACTAAAGCTTTCTGAGTTTAGTTATGAAAATTTTGACCTTAAGCGCATTGAAGATTTTCAAACGCTTGAGCCTCTGAGCTTACGGGGGTTTAACGTGACTATTCCGTTTAAAGAAGCGATTATTCCATATTTATCCCGAATTGATGCCGTGGCAGCAGAGATTGGTGCGGTGAATACGGTAAAAATTGATGGGGATAGCCTTGTTGGATATAATACCGATGCCTATGGCTTTGAACAAGCTATCTGTCCATATTTAGCACCACATCATCAACGAGCACTTGTATTGGGAACCGGTGGGGCTTCTAAAGCAATTACCTATGTGCTCGCTAAAAAAAACATATCCTATACCATGGTGTCAAGAACGCCTACCGCTAATCAGTTGGCGTATGACGACCTCAATGCTGCCGTTCTACAGCACTATCAAGTGATTATTAATTGCACACCTGTTGGTACCTTTCCTCAGGTTGATAGAAAACCTGCCTTAGCTTACCACGCGCTAAACGCTGATTACCTGCTTTTTGATTTAATTTATAATCCGTCGCGCACTGCATTTTTAACGGCAGGTGAATTACAGGGGGCTACAGCTGTGAATGGAGCGATGATGTTGACCTACCAGGCCGAAAAAGCATGGGAAATATGGGAGACAATTTAAAGGAAAGTTAAAGGGAGATGGTATTTTTGCTTAAGTAGCTTACTTTAAAAGTGTTATCGCGATATTTTACGAAGGTTGGTTGATTTTTTTGCGCAACTAAACACAAAGATTTGTATCTTGCTATTGAAACGCTTGCAATTCATGTGACCGATTCGTATCTTTAAGAACTTATTTAAAGTGGAACCCTTAAACATTTAGTAGAGAATGTTAGACGATAAAGAAAAAAAATCTCAAGCAGAAAACCTTTCACCGGAAGAGAAAGATGTAGCTAGCACCGAAGGAGCGGCTGAACCAAATCCCGAACCTAGTGCAGAGGCCACAGCCCTTCAAGAAGAAGTGGGAGCGGCCCAAAATACTACTTCTGATGACGTGCCAACACCCGATCCAGAAGCACCCCAACCTTCACCTGAACCAACAGACTTAGCTGACCATGTAGCAGATCAGCCTGAGTTGGCAAGTAAGTCATCCACAGCACCTACTCCAGAAAAAGCATCCGATAAAGAAGAAGCATCGCCCGCGGTAGAAGAAAAGCCGGTAGTAGAAAAGCCGGTAGAAACAGTTGCTGAAAAGAAGCCAATTGAAGCGGTAAAAGAAGAAGAGGAAGAACTGAATTATTCGGACTTAAGTCTCGAGGAGCTGATTGTTCAATTTCAAAAGGAAATTAATGGAGAAATTCCGAAAATTAAAAAGAAGGTTGAAGAGATTAAATCTAATTTCACCAAAAAGTTCGGCAAATTACGTCAGGAGAAAAAAGAGGCTTTTTTGGAAGCCGGTGGAAATGAACTTGATTTTGAGTATGTAAATCCGCTAAAATCTACCTTTAATGATTTACTTTTTGAATACAAAACGAAGCGAGAGCGTTATTACAATGAGATCGAGCGTGAGCAGAAAGAAAATCTTTCCAAGCGGTTAGCACTTATTGAAGAACTAAAACACCTAATAGACCATGCGTCTCCAGAGACCATGTATACTGATTTTAGAGTCTTACAAGATCGATGGAAGGTCATAGGAAAAATTCCGAGAGCCAAATACAATGATGTATGGCGTACGTATCATCATCATGTAGAGCGTTTTTATGATCTCTTACATTTGAGGAATGATTTTAGAGATCTCGATTTCAAGCATAATTTAGAAGAGAAAATTAAACTAACCGAGAAGGCGGAAGAACTGGCTGAAAAGGAGGATTTAAATGAGGCATTTAGAGAGTTACAGGTCTTACATAAATTGTGGAAAGAAGATATTGGTCCTGTTGCACGTGAGTTTAGAGAAGAAATATGGGAGCGCTTTAGTAATGCTACCAAAAAAATTCATGAGCGACGGCACGAGCTTCAAAAAAATCTAGAATCAAAATTTGAAGCCAATATTGCCACCAAACGAGCAGTTATAGAGAAAATAGGCGCGTTAGTTTCTGAACAGGCCAAGGAATCACATAAGTTTTGGCAACAAAAAATTAAAGAACTCGAAGCCTTACGTCAAGAATTCTTTGCCATAGGCAAGGTACCTAGAGCCGTTAGTGATGAAATTTGGAATGAATTTAAATCAGTTACTCGAGAATTTAATAAGCGTAAAAATGTTTTTTATAAAAACATTAAGCGAGAGCAACATCAAAATCTGGCCAAAAAGCAAGCTTTGGTTCAACGGGCCGAAGAATTAAAAGATAGTGAAGACTGGGATTTGACCACCGAAATTATGAAACAGATTCAGGCCGAATGGAAAAATGTGGGGCATGTACCAAGAAAGTATTCTGATAAGNTGTGGAAACAATTTAAAGCAGCGTGTAATCATTATTTTGATCGTTTACACCGAGAAGAAGATGAAGAAGGGAAAGAACATATTGAAGCGTTTAATCGTAAAAAAGAAATGCTTGAGCGGGTGAAAAATGACAAAGGAGAGGTGAGTATGGATTCAATTAACGCATTGACAAATGAATGGCATGCTTTAGGGCAATTGCCCCAAAACATGCGGCATATAGAGGCTAAATTCGCTAAGGTGATCAATGCGATGTACGGTAAATTAGATTTAGATGAGCAGGAGGTTGCTATGTTGAAATTTAGAAATGTGATTGATGCTTATTTGGCAGATAATAACTACCGCAAAATTGATAACGAAAAAATATTTGTGCGAAAAAAGATTGATGAAATTACAAAAGAAATTCAGCAGTTAGAGACCAATATTGGCTTTTTCTCAAATGCTAACGCAGATAATCCGCTATTTAAAGGGGTTAATGATACTATTGAAAAATACAATGCTCAACTGGAGATTTGGAAGACAAAACAAGATTATTTGTCACGTTTAGCGTATTAAACAAACGCGTTTTATCACATCATTTTAGTAAGTAAGAACACAAAACCCCACGTTTACGTGGGGTTTTTGTCGCTTTTTATTTATCTGTTGTACGACGCAATCGGCGTGGTTGGTCGAATAGAACAATGCATCATAGGTTAGCTTTAAGCCGCTTACTAATGCCTTGTATGTTTTATAAGTTTCGTTGGTGCGTCTTAAGTCAAGTAGCTCCTACCATTTTATAATTACACTTCCCCAGGTAAATCCACTTCCAAAAGCAGCTAATACCACAAGATCTCCTTCCTTAATCTTACCTTGTTCCCAGGCTTCTGAGAGGGCAATCGGAATAGAGGCTGCGGTCGTATTTCCGTAGTTCATAATATTGTTAAAGACCTTGTCGTCAGGAAGTCCAAACTTCTTTTGAATAAATTGGGCAATACGTAAGTTGGCTTGATGCGGTATTAACAGGTCAATATCTTCTTTTTGTAGATTATTTGCTTGTAGACCTTCATTTATAGCTTCACTAAATCGCACCACCGCATGTTTAAAGACAAACTGACCGTTCATATACGGATAATAGGATACATCTTCTGGGTCGTTCTCCTCCATAATCGTGTCTACCCAACGCCCCGTACTAGGCCCCAAGAGTGAAAGTTCAGCGGCATGCTTTCCTTCAGCGTGTAAATGTGTAGATAAAATGCCGTGGTCTGGGCTGTCTGATCGCGATAATACGATGGCACCTGCTCCATCGCCAAAAATAACAGTTACGCCTCTACCACGGGTAGATCGTTCAAGGCCACCAGAGTGATTCTCACTTCCAATGACCAAGATGTTTTTGTACATCCCTGTTTTGATAAATTGATCGGCCACGGAAACTGCATAGATAAATCCAGAACATTGATTTCTAATATCTACCGCGCCAATGGTTGGCATGTCAAGATAGTCTTGAACGCGTACGCCACCACCTGGAAAATACATGTCTGGACTCAACGTAGCGAAAACGATGAAATCGATATCGTCTTTGGTGAGGCCAGCTCTTTCTATGGCGATTTTTGCTGCTTTTACGCCCATAATAGAGGTGCTGTCGTCGGTTTTAGGGTCAATCCATCGGCGCTCTTGAATTCCGGTGCGCTCCTGAATCCACTCATCACTTGTGTCCATCCATTGTTTTAAGTCATTGTTGGTCACAATGTTCTCGGGGACATAATGTCCAACCCCTGTTATTTTTGAATTATACATATCTTAATTTTAAGCCAGATAAATTAGAAATCTTCATCTTTGCGATGCAATTTAAACATATTTGGCAAATATCAAGGGCTTGTCAACATCTTTACCTTGACAGACATGCTTATTTTTATGTACAAGAAAAGGTGTCAGATTGTCACTTTTTTAGGATTGGCATCTTTGTTGACAGTAGTAGGTAAATCATTAAATATTAAACTATATATATTATGGCAAAAGGAACGATTAATGTTTCTGTTGAGAACATTTTCCCATTGATAAAAAAGTTCTTGTATTCTGACCATGAGATCTTTTTAAGAGAATTGATTTCTAACGCAACGGATGCAACACTCAAGTTAAAGCATTTATCATCTATTGGGGAGACGAAAACGGAAGTTGACCAACCAAAAATTGAAGTTATTATCGATAAAAAAGCAAAACAATTGCGAATTGTCGATCAAGGGGTGGGAATGACCAAAGAGGAAGTTGAAAAATATATCAATGAAGTTGCTTTTTCAGGAGCCGAAGAGTTCTTAGAAAAGTATAAAGACTCAGCCAAAGATTCTGGAATCATTGGTCATTTTGGTTTAGGATTTTACTCTGCTTTTATGGTTGCAGATAAAGTAGAGATTATTACGAAGTCACATATTCCTGAGGCGGATGCGATGCATTGGACCTGTGATGGTTCTCCAGAATTCACTTTGGTGAAAGCTAAAAATAAAAAAGAGGTAGGTACAGAAATTGTATTGCATATTGCAGAAGATTCTACTGAATTTTTAGAAGAAAATAGAATTCGTGAATTGTTGGTGAAGTACAATAAATTCATGCCTATTCCAATTAAATTTGGTACCAAGGAAATTGATGATCCTGCGCATACCCCAAAAACAACAAAAGATAAAGACGGTAAAGAATCGACAGAGCCACAAAAGAAAATCACGGTAGATAATATTATCAATAATCCTACTCCAGCGTGGACCAAACAGCCCAATGAATTAGAAGATAAAGATTATCAGGCGTTCTATCGCGAATTGTATCCAATGCAATTTGAAGATCCCTTATTTCACATTCATCTCAATGTAGATTATCCCTTTAACTTAACGGGAATATTATATTTCCCAAAAATGACCACCAACTTAGACGTTCAAAAAGATCGGATTCAGTTGTACCAAAACCAGGTTTTTGTTACGGATAATGTAGAGGGGATTGTTCCTGATTTCTTACAAATGTTACGTGGAGTAATTGATTCTCCAGATATCCCATTAAACGTTTCACGTAGTTATTTACAAGCAGATGGGGCGGTTAAAAAGATTTCTAGTTATATCAGTAAAAAGGTAGCCGACAAGTTATTATCACTCTTTAAAAATGATCGTAAATCATTTGAAGAGAAATGGAACGATATTAAAATCGTTATTGAATACGGGATGCTTTCAGAGCCAAAGTTTTTTGAAAAAGCCCAAAAATTCGCCTTGTTTCCAACTGTAGATGATGCTTATTTTACCTTTGAAGAACTCAAGGAAAAAGTAAAGGATTTACAAACAGACAAAGACGATAAATTAGTAATCCTATATGCGTCTGACAAAGATGCACAACACAGTTATATAGCAGCTGCAAAAGCAAAAGGTTATGAAGTTTTATTATTAGATTCTCCTATAGTATCGCATCTAATGCAGAAATTAGAAGGGGAAAATGAGAAGGTAACTTTTGCCCGTGTTGATGCAGATCACTTAGATAATTTAATTAAAAAAGAAGATGCACAAATTTCTAAACTTTCGGAGGAAGAAAAGGAGCGTTTAAAAACCGAAATTGAAGGTGTTGTTAAAGAGAAGGGGTATACGCTTCAACTGGAAGCAATGGATAGTGATACGTCGCCTTTTATTATTACAGAGCCAGAATTTATGCGTAGAATGAAAGAAATGCAGCAAACTGGTGGCGGTGGTGGTATGTTTGGAATGAGTAATATGCCAGACATGTACAATCTTGTAGTAAATACAAATCATCCGTTAATTGGTGAGATTCTTGCGACGAAAACGGCTAAGAAAAAAGAGCGTTTAATCAATCAGTCACTCGATTTAGCCCGTTTGTCTAAAGGCCTTTTAAAAGGAGAAGAATTGACAAACTTTATTCAACGGAGTTATGCGATGGTGAAATAAGCAACACCATACCCTATAAAAAAACCGCTTCATTAGATAGAAGCGGTTTTTTTGTTTAGGGTGGCATAGGTTTAATTATGCCACTTTTTATCGTGATTTATTTTTAACCATGTAATTTGAATCAGGAGCATTCCGCCTAAAAACGAAAGGGCATAAATCATGGTTTTAGAGATGTTGAGTTGTTTGAATTGTTCAAAAAATGAGGGTATAGAGATTTTATCGAACGCTACTTTTGGGAGCCACCCTAAATCGCTTGGGTTGTTAAGCCAAACATAACCCAAACATCCTACAATAAGCAGGGCAATGATGATTCCGGTTTTTTTAGAAATCAACGGAGTGTACTGTACGGTTGGCGTTAATGCTGGTGTTTCGTGAACTCGCTTCATGATCTTCGCGGTAAAGTCATGGGATGGTTTTTCAAGCAAAGCGTCTTTATTAACTTGCTTGAGCAATTGATCTATTTTGTTGTCTATTTTATTTTCCATATTCTTCTAGCGTTGATGGTTCAATATGTGTGACCATAATTTTTGCTAACTTTTTTCTACACCGAAATAATTTCACCTTGACGTTATTTACGGTTAGGCCTACAATTTCTGCAATTTCGTCTAAACGTAGCTCCTTATAATAGTATAAAGTTACTAAAAAAGAATCTTCTGGACCTAATTTTGAGATACATGTGGCAATTTTATCGTTTTGTTCACAGCGCTCCATATGATCCAAGGATTCATCTAAACTTAATAAATGGCGCTCAGAAACTTCTTCTATGCCATAGGTGATGTGCTCGCGCTTTTGCTTTCTCAACTGATCTAAACAGGTGCGATAGGTAATTTTATATAGCCAGGTCGAAAATTTAGCGTCTCCTTTAAAATGAGCTATGGATTTATACATCTTAATAAAGCTGTCTTGCGCAGCTTCTTCTGCATTCTCCGTATGTCGTAACATTTTTATACATAATCCATACACCAAGTCCTTATAGCGGTCAACTAATACAGCAAACGCACTAGCGTCTCCCTTGATAATCTTATCAATATAAGTTTGGTCGTTATTGGTCATTGCTAATAAGACGTCGGTTGTTCGGGTATGGTTACAGAATTACTGATAAATATTCTAAGGTTAATTCAACAAAAAGATTAACGGTCTAATAAGCGTAGGTTAAAAAAAATACAAAAAGGTGTAACCTCAGTTCATGTGGATACGTCCTATGGAATGAACATTAAAATTAATCAATTAAAACAAGAACATTATGGGATCAGAAATATTTGTAATGGCCATTATCTTTGGATCAATCTACGGCGTATTTTATTTACACTACTCAACGCGAAATAAAGAGCGTATGGCGCTCATAGAAAAAGGGGCTGACGCGTCAATTTTTGCTCGGGGAAAGTCATATACGGCCCCAATTTGGAAAATAATGGTCTTAAATATTGCCTTATTACTTATGGGGATTGGTGCAGGGGTTGTAATTGGAGGCGTTCTTTATAAGAACTTTAATATTGATGCGGATATTGCTATGCCAGGATCAATCTTTTTAATGGCAGGCCTAGGCTTGTTAGTAGGCTTCTTTTTGAGTAAAGACCTCGATAGAGAATAAAAAAAACAAGCATTCAGAAGTAAATTAGTTAAAAGTAAAAGTCCGCTATTTTAGATTAAATAGCGGACTTTTCATGGTTTAGCGGGTTCAATTACATTACTTTATAGAGAAATCGAAATAGGTGTCTGGATACGGTTCGTTTTCCAGGGTGAAATGCCACCATTCCTTTTCGTATGGTTTAAAGCCATGCTTAATCATTCTTCGTTGAAGCATTAAACGAATGGCACGTTGGTTTTTTGTGATGTTTTTATAATTTACAGATGATTTCTCATCAAATAAGTCAAAGTCACTTCCTAAATCTAAGATATGTCCTGTTTTTAACGATACAATCGTTAAATCTACCGTACTTCCTCGGCTATGCCCAGATTTCGAAGCGATAAAATCTTCTTTAAACAAACTACTTTTGTCTAAATTAGGATAAAATTGCTCCTTCATTTTTGTATCATTAGGATCTTCAGCCCATCGCATAAATTGGTTTACGGCTCGTTGAGGTCTATAGGCATCAAAGACTAAAAGGCCAAAGCCTAATTTTTCAAAATCTTCTTGCACCTTTTTTAAAGCCTCTGCAGCTTCTTTAGTGAGAATACATCGCGGTTTTTCATAACCGTCTATGGGTCGACCAATAAAATTGTTAGTACCGTAATATCGCAGGTCGGTTCTTAAGTTAGGAATAACTTTTTTTACATCTACGAATCCTTCAGGCAGGGTTTGGGCCATGCTCATCAGGGGTGCGGTAAGGCAAAGAATGATTACGCTGAGCTTGATGAATCGCGAAAAAATCATGTTGTTAAGGATTTAGTTATCTGTTTAACGTCAAACTTTTGAGATTATTTTAACACATTTAAAAATCTATTTAAGGCCAAGCGTGCTATGGCTCCGTTTTTTTAAGATTAGGCGGAGCTTCATTCTTGTTAGAATTCTCTATTTATTAACTTCTTTATTCGCGGAAAAGGAATTATCTTAGGGGCCATGGATGAAAAGTTAATGTCAAAGAAAAAGCCGGCCTATCCAATAACGGATCAATTATCTGCGTATTTAAGCCAGCATAGTCGAAACATTAAGATTCCGATTTTTTATGACGACTTACTTCGCTTCCAAGGGGCAGTGGAAATTTTCGACAAAAATGGAGAGGATACCTTGTGGATTAGTACTTTTTTTGCCGAACACGAGCGTGCCGAGATTGAGTTGAGCCTAAAACGTATGTATACTATCTTACATGCGGATGGAAGTGATAGTATTTTACCCTTTCTAACTATCGACGCGATTGACTTTTGCACATTTGGTAATTCTAAACCCTTTAGAGTAAAGGTGCGAAATGTATTAAATGATAATTATCTCTACCTTTATATTAAGAAGGCGGATGCTTCGCGAATTTATGGATTAGAATTAGAACACATTCTCTCTCCTAATCATATTAACTTTTTAGTCCATAAAGACACCCTTATAGAAGAGCATATATCCGGAATTCCGGGCGATACCTTTTTAGCCGAAGAATTAGAGCATTGTTCACAACAGGCCAGAAACGCTATTGCAAAAGAATTTGTAAAGTTTAATGAGCGTTGCTTTGTACGGTTGTTGGGCGATATGCGCTCATATAATTATGTAATGGTCTTAACCCATGATTTTGACCGGATTCAATACCGAATTAGGGCCATAGATTTTGATCAACAATCCTTTGAAGGGAACCCCAAAGTCTATATGCCACAATTTCTTAAAGAGAATAATAAACTGGTTGAAATGACCCTAAATACGCTGCATCAAGATTCTATAGATCAGTATAAAAATGAAGAGCGTTCATTGCTAGCCAAAAGAGCTTCGAGTGAGCACGAACGTTTGTCTGCGCTAATTGATTGTATGCGACATGATGTGATTTCTTTTCCTGGCAAGGTGGAGGAATTAAAAATGGGGCTGTTCGATTTAACAGGAGATGTGAACTTTAAAAATTCAACCAATATGGGGGATATTTTAAAAAGTGCGCTCGACTTTATTGTTAGAAATTATAAAAATGTAAATCCATATATCATCAAATAATAAAACACTATGAAAATTAAACGGGTATTAATTGCGAATAGAAGTGAAATAGCCATTCGCGTTTTACGGGCGTGTACAGAGCTTAACTTGACTACGATTGCTATTTATACGTACGAAGACCGCTATTCACAACATCGCTACAAGGCGGATGAATCTTATCAAATAGGAGAAGATAATCAACCGTTAAAGCCTTATTTAGATATCGATGGTATTATTAAGCTGGCCAAGTCAAAACAGGTAGATGCCATCCATCCGGGGTATGGATTCTTATCTGAAAATTCAGAATTCGCTAGAAAATGTGCTGAAAATGGAATCATTTTTATTGGGCCACGACCAGAGGTGATGGATGCATTGGGAGATAAGATTACCGCAAAAAAAATGGCTATTCAAGCGGGGGTTCCTGTGATTGAAAGTAATAAAGAGTCGCTTGAGAATGTTGAGGTTGCCTTGCGAGAAGCGGATCGAATAGGATATCCTTTAATGTTAAAAGCAGCGTCAGGTGGTGGTGGAAGAGGCATGCGTGTAGTGCGTAGCGCAGAAGAATTGAAAGCTAGTTTTGACCCAGCGCGATCTGAATCAAAGAATGCCTTTGGCGATGATACCATGTTTTTAGAAAAGTATGTGGAAAACCCAAAGCATATTGAAGTCCAAATCGTAGCGGATAACCATGGAAACATACGGCATTTATTTGAACGCGACTGTTCTGTGCAGCGCAGACATCAAAAGGTGGTAGAGGTTGCTCCGTCGTTTAATGTGTCTACCAAGGTAAAGCAATCGCTATATGCATATGCTATTGCGATTGCTTCAGAAGTTAATTACAATAATATTGGAACCGTAGAATTTTTAGTAGATCAACACGATGAGGTTTACTTTATTGAAGTGAACCCTAGAATTCAAGTGGAGCATACTGTCACAGAAATGGTCACGGGATACGATCTTGTGAAAACCCAAATTTTTGTTGCGGCAGGGTATAAGTTGTCAGATACGCAAATAAAAATTTATGGGCAGGAGACGTTGGCAACCTACGGGTTTGCTTTGCAATGTAGGTTGACCACAGAAGATCCAGAAAATAATTTTACTCCAGATTACGGAACCATTACCACCTATCGCAGTGCCTCTGGAATGGGGATTAGGTTAGATGCTGGAAGTATATACCAAGCGTATAGTGTGAGTCCTTTTTTTGATTCAATGCTGGTAAAAGTGTCAGCGCATGGCAGAACCTTAGATGGTGCCATTCGAAAAATGGTAAGGGCTTTAAAGGAATTTAGAATTAGAGGGGTAAAAACCAATATTTTCTTTTTGCAAAATGTGATTCAACACGAGACTTTTAAATCGGGTAAAGTCACCGTAAATTTTATTGAGAATACACCGAGCTTATTTGACATAAAACTACCACAAGATCGGACGAGTAAGGTCACTCAGTTTTTGGGGGAAGTTATTGTGAATGGAAACTCTGATGTAAAAGGCTTTGATCCTAATCGGGTTTTTAGAAAAGCAAAAGCACCAAAATTTGAAGCCAGTGAATACCCCAAAGGCACTAAGGATAAATTGACTGCCCTTGGTCCTGAAAAGTTTTGTGCTTGGTTAATGGCAGAGCAGAAGATCCATTATACCGATACCACTATGCGCGATGCACATCAGTCGCTATTAGCCACTAGAATGAGAACATTTGATATGTTAAAGGTGGCCGAAAGTTTTGCTAAGAATCATCCAAACACCTTTAGTATGGAGGTTTGGGGCGGAGCCACATTTGATGTTTGTTTGCGATTTTTACATGAAAGTCCGTGGACGCGCCTTCGGGAGTTGAGAAAGGCCGTCCCTAATATTTTGTTTCAAATGCTTCTACGTGGGTCAAATGGTGTGGGCTATAAAGCGTATCCTGATAATCTTATTGAAAAATTTGTAGAGAAGTCGTGGGAGAATGGTGTAGATATCTTTAGAATTTTTGACTCGTTAAATTGGGTGAAGGCCATGGAGCCCAGTATGCGTTATGTGCGCGATAAAACGGGAGGGATTGCCGAAGCGGCCATCAGTTATACAGGGAATATCTTAGACCCTAAAAACACGAAATACAACTTGGCATATTATACGCAATTGGCGAAGGATTTAGAAAATGCTGGGGCACATATGTTGGCTATAAAAGATATGGCTGGTTTATTGACCCCCTATGCTGCAACAACGCTTGTTACGGCCTTAAAAGATACCGTTAAGGTTCCTATACATTTGCATACGCACGATACATCTTCGCTACAGTCTGCTACCTATTTAAAGGCTATTGAAGCAGGTGTAGATGTGGTTGATGTTGCTTTAGGAGGCCTGTCAGGGTTAACTTCTCAGCCCAATTTTAATTCCATTGTGGAAATGACAAGGTACCATGAACGTCATCATGATTTTGCGATTGATAAGCTCAATGAATTTTCTAATTTCTGGGAAGATACAAGAGAGATGTACTATCCTTTTGAATCAGGGTTGAAGTCTGGTACTGCAGAGGTATTTCAACATGAAATTCCTGGTGGACAGTATTCTAATTTACGTCCACAGGCAATCGCCTTAGGCCTCGGAGATCGGTTTAATGAGGTGAAGAAAATGTATGCTGAAGTGAATCATATGTTTGGTGATTTGGTCAAGGTAACCCCAAGTTCAAAGGTAGTTGGAGATATGGCAATTTTTATGGTAACTAATAATTTAACGCCAGAAGAGGTGATGAAACGGGGACATGAAATTTCGTTTCCCGAATCGGTAATTAATTTTTTCAAAGGAGATTTAGGGCAGCCTACTGGCGGATTTCCGCAACCTTTACAGCAAATTATACTAAAGAATAAAACCGCTTATACCGATCGTCCAAATGCACATTTGGCGCCAATCGATTTTACTAAAGAATTTAAAGCGTTTAAAAAGAAATACCAAGTGGGCTTTACTCGCGCAATTGAAATAGAGGACTTCTTGTCCTACAGTTTATATCCCAAAGTATTTAATCAAGCGCATGAAAACTATAAGCGCTACGGAAATTTAGCCATGGTTCCTACACAAAATTTCTTTTACGGAATGAAGTTACGTGAGGAAACCTTAATTGAATTAGAGCCAGGAAAAACTATCGTAGTGAAGTTATTAAGTATTGGTGTTCCTAATGAAGAAGGGGTCCGAATTGTGTTCTTTAAAGTGAATGGTGAAAATAGATATGTAGAGGTATTTGACCGGTCATTGAATATTAAAAAAGTGGAACATGAAAAGGTAGATAAGAATGATACGAACCAGGTTGGGGCTCCATTACAAGGATCGTTGTATAAAATCTTGGTTACGCCCAGACAAGCGGTAAGCGAAAATGATCCGTTATTTGTGATTGAAGCGATGAAAATGGAGACAACGGTTACGGCCGTTAAAGCAGGTAAGGTAACTTCCATTAGTTTAGAAGAAGGGACTATGGTCATGCAGGATGATTTGGTCATCACCCTAGGGTAGATGGTCACCAAAATTTGCGTATTATAGGCAGTAAGCCTAAGCTGCGTTTCGCTTAGGCTGATTAGATCAGGAGGTGTGGTCAGAAAATGCGTACTGTAAGCAACCTTAAATGGGGTAAAAAGTACTAACTCCGAGGTCTTAATTCGAGGTTCAAGGTATTTTTTGCGCGCTGGAATTAACGTGCGAAGTGGTGGATTTACCCAAAAATATCCTCAAGAATTTTAGCTAAACGCAGGCCGCCTATTTGTAATTGATCTCGAGCAATGGTAAGGTAGTCATACGAGTAGCGATAACTGAGTTCTTCCCCTGGTTTTACTGAACCATAAACTTTTTTTGTGAGTTCATGCACTTCTGCAACCCAATCGGTCAAGCTTCCGGCTTGGATCGCTTTTATTTGTGCTTTGGTAAGTCGCTTGGTATTTTCGGCTAATTCAAGGTAGCCCATTTTAAATCCAGAAATCATATCTTCATCCCAAACGCGATGTAGGTTAGACCCACGGCCAAACCATTGTACTTGAATGGTGTTACCCCCTTTGTCTTCTGGGCGACCAATATGCATAGGTTGATGTAAATCACCTACAAAATGAACCAATAATTTGAGGTAAAGATTTTTATCAGCAGCAGATGAATTTTCATCTTTTAATATGTCAATGCAGGTATTGATTCCGGTAATTAAATCGCCTTCAGGATTTTTTGTAGACGTTTCGTAGGTCTCGTCAAAATCCATATTAATATAATGCCAAGTGTAAAACTTACCGTAGGTGGCACGATCTGATTTTATTTCATCAGCAAACGTAGAGACAAAGGCTAGACTTTCACCATTTAATATTTTGTCTATTTTACGCAATACTTTTTTAGATAAGTGATTTTCAGCGATTTGTCCTGTTGCTCTGTGGCCAACTTGCCCCCAGTCTTCATCCGTATTAGCAAAAATTAAGGTAGGGATAAGGAGGTAGCAAACAAAGGTGAGTTTAAATTTCATTGAATGATGTTTTAAGACAAAATTAGCAAAATAAAGCGTACGAGATTAGGAAATATCAAATTTTATTGTATATCTTTGTGATATCAAAATAATATCATATTAAATCAACAATCATGAAAGAAGAGAAAATTATTACCGTCCCAAGTGGCTTCCTTATGTTATTCATAGTCTTAGCCGTATTTGCCGGAGGGATATATGCGTTTATCGCGATAGATAAGGCGTTTATTATTGCTCCTATTTTGGCATTTTTTCTATTGCCTGGATTCTTTTTAGTTAACCCAAACACCTCAAAAGTTATTTTGCTATTTGGAAAATATGTAGGTACTGTAAAGGCCAACGGATTTTTCTGGGCGAACCCTTTTTATACCAAGCGAAAAATATCGTTAAGAGCAAGTAATTTCGACAGTGAGCGGGTGAAGGTTAATGATAAGTTGGGAAACCCAATTATGATTAGTACTATTTTAGTGTGGCGGGTGAGTAATACCTATAAAGCTGCTTTTGACGTAGATAATTTCGAAAATTTTGTGAGAGTTCAGTCGGATGCTGCGGTACGAAAATTGGCCAGCTTGTATCCGTATGATAATTTTGAAGATGAAGGTTTAGAGGAAGAGATTACGCTTCGGGCGTCTGTTAACGAAGTAAGTGATGCGTTAGAACTTGAATTGTCAGATCGCTTGGCTATGGCAGGGATTGAAGTGTTAGAAGCGCGAATTGGTTATTTGGCTTATGCGCAAGAAATTGCAAATGCCATGTTAAAACGGCAGCAAGCTACTGCAATTGTGGCGGCACGTCATAAGATTGTGGAGGGGGCTGTGAGTATGGTAGAAATGGCCTTAGACGAATTGAGTACTAAAAGTATTATAGATTTAGACGAAGAACGTAAGGCAACGATGGTGAGTAATTTGATGGTGATCTTGTGTTCAGATAAAGACGCTACCCCAGTGGTTAATGCAGGAACCTTAACCTAAGACTAGTTTAAAATTTAGAATGATGAAAGAATATAAAATTGTACGACCAAAGTTAGGTTGGAAAAATACCCAGCAAAAACTGGAAGATGAATTGAATAATTATGCGAGAGAAGGGTGGCGACTTATAAATATTGTGCCACGAGAAGGTCAATTAACTATTATTTTTGAGCGTGATAAAAACAGATAGATGAAGATATTTGTAGAAGAACAACGTATGACAAGTTGGTGGATACATGCCATTCTTATCCTGAGTATTGGGGTTCCCATTTTGCTGATGGGAGAGCAATTATATACCGAAGAAACTGTAGATGGTGACCTCCAAATTGCGGCGGTTATCTTGTTGGTGACCATGCTTGGGGTTTATGGGTTAATCTTCTCTATGCGGTTAAAAACAAGAATTGATGAGGTGGGTATTCACTTTCAATTCAGTCCTTTTCAGCGTTCGCTTCGAACGGTGCACTGGACTGAAATTAGCGAGGTTTCTGTACGAAAATACAGGGCNTTAATTGAGTATGGCGGATGGGGAATTCGCTCGCGTGGTTTAAAAATTCGGCACCGTGGAATTGCGTATACGATGCAAGGTAATAAAGGAATTCAATTGGTGCTTACTACCGGAAAAAAAATACTCATTGGAACACAAAACCCTGAAGATGCTAAAAAAACCTTAAAGACCTATGAAGCTAAATGTACGACCTATGAGAATTAAGTTAGTTGTATTTGTTGTTTTAAGTACCTTAGTTGGGTATGGACAGGAATTTGCTGCAACAGATTTAAAGATTCCTTCCGAAAAAATAACGGTTAATGGAACCTTGTTGGCTCCGAGTAATGGTACTGATGTTCCGTTAGTGATTATTATTCCAGGTTCAGGATCGGTAGATCGTGACGGAAATGCGGGCCCGATGAAAATGGAAATTTTAAAGCAGCTAGCTACTGATTTAGCGACGCGTCAAATTGCCACGTTTCGCTATGATAAAAGTGTGCTTGCTGCATCAAAAATTAAAGGGTTTAACGAAGCTGATATGAATTTTGACGACTTTGTTGTAGATGCAAAAGCCGTGGTTCGTTATTTCTCAAAAGAAAAGAAATTTTCAAAGCTTATTATTGCAGGCCATAGCCAGGGAAGTTTGGTTGGGATGCTAGCTGCGGAAGATGGAGCGGTAGATGCATTTATTTCCATTGCGGGTGCAGGAAGGACGATTGATCAAATTATGACAGATCAAGTAATGGCACAATCTCCCATGTTTAAGGAGGATTTAGCAAAGACCTTTGCCATTATCGCGGAGGGTAAAGTGGACGAAAATTTTAATCCCCTGCTGGCGTCTATTTTTAGAACATCGGTACAGCCCTTTATGGGATCTTGGATGAAATACGACCCCAGCGTGGAACTTAAAAAATTATCCATTCCGGTGTTGCTAATTAATGGAACAAAGGATGTTCAGGTAAGTGTGCAGGAAGCGGAATTACTACATAAAGCCAAACCCACGGCAACCTTACGCTTACTTAAAGATATGAATCACGCGTTTAAGGAAGTGACGACAGACGATAGAGCGAAAAATCTTGGTAGTTATACAGATTTAACCCTTCCTATTATGCCAATTTTGATAAATGAAATAGAAGAATTTGTTGATGGTTTAAAGTAGCCAGCAACACAAAGTAAAAGTATGTCAAAGAAAAAAGCATTTGCATTACGGGTAAATGAAGAGATGTTTAGAGCTATTGAGAAATGGGCTGCAGATGAATTTCGCAGTACTAATGGTCAAATAGAGTGGATGCTAATGCAAAGCTTGAAAAATGCCAAGCGTCACCCTAAACAAAAAGATGAAACAGATAAAAAGGGCTAAGAAACCGTCATTTTTTTTGCATATATTTGGGTCAAATTAACCGAATTTTATGCAAGACGATACGACAGTAAAACTGATTCCNGAGCCTTTTTTTACGGACGACACTATAGTTTTTGGACTTTTANTGCTTCTTCTAGGCTTTGTTTTTTTAACAGCCGCTAAAAAAGGNGGCTTTTGGGAAAAATTCTACAATATTGTCCCTGCCTTATTTTTAGCCTATATGCTTCCGGCAGTCTTAACAACCTTAGGTTTGATTGCCCCCGAATGGAACACAGTAAGTGAAACTAACGAGGTGCTTCATCACGAATCAAAGTTATATTATATGTCGAGCCGCTATCTCTTACCGGCCGCTTTAGTGTTAATGACCTTAAGCATCGATTTAAAAGCAGTATTCAATTTAGGCTGGCGTGCGCTGGCCATGTTTTTTGCAGGAACTGTGGGGATTATAATTGGTGGCCCCATCGCTATCTTACTCATTTCAGCAGTATCTCCTGAAACAGTTGGTGGGGCTGGATTTGACGCGGTATGGAGAGGCTTATCTACCTTAGCGGGAAGTTGGATTGGCGGTGGCGCTAATCAAACCGCCATGTTAGAAGTATATCAGTTTAATCAAAAACTCTATGGAGGTTATGTCTTTGTTGACATTCTTGTGGCTAACGTATGGATGGCCATTATTTTAATAGGAATTGGTAAATCTGCGCGCATTGATAAATGGCTAAAAGCAGATAATACGGCCATTGAAGAATTAAAAGATAAAGTAGCGACGTATAGTAAGAAAGTCGAGCGAAATCCTACCCTCACCGATTATATGCTATTGGCTGCAGTGGCCTTTGGTACGGTAAGTATCTCGCATTTTGGCGCCGCCTATTTGAGCGAATTTTTTAAAGCGGTTGTTGCTGGAATCAGCAGCCAAACAACGCGTAATATTTTCACCTTTTTAGGCTCATCATTCTTTTGGATGATAAGTATAGCAACCCTTATTGCCATCCTCTTATCATTTACTAAGGTGCGCAATCTAGAAGGAGCAGGAGCGAGTAAGTTAGGGAGTTTATTTATTTATGTATTGGTAGTCTCCATCGGTATGAAAATTGATTTTAAACAAATTTTTGATAATCCGGGGATCATTGCAGTAGGGTTTGTGTGGATGGCCATTCATGCCATACTCCTAATTGCGGTCGCTAAATTAATTCGTGCGCCTTACTTTTTTCTTGCGGTGGGAAGTCAAGCCAACGTNGGAGGAGCAGCCTCGGCACCAATCGTGGCCAGTGCCTTTCATCCTTCCTTGGCAACGGTGGGCGTTCTCTTGGCAGTACTAGGCTATGCGGTAGGAACTGTTGGGGCCTTATTGTGTACAATGTTAATGCAAATTGTTTCGTAGTCTTAAAAAAATAGTGATATTTGCGCGCTTTAAATGTTGAGAAGAAATGAAAAATGTAATTTGGGGATTGGCAGTACTGTTATTCATTGGTTGTGCCAAAGACAATGCTGAAAATACGATGATAGTTAAAGGGCAGATAAAGAACCTTAAAAAAGGGACGATTTATTTGCAGAAAATGCGTGACACCGTGATGGTTACAGTTGACTCTGTGGTGTTAAACGGGCAAGATTCTTACCGTCTAAAAGACCAGGTGGAGAGTCCAGAAATGTACTTTTTGTCCCTCGAGAAATCTCCAGAGAAATACCTCACTTTTTTTGGTGAAAACGGTACCATTACCATTGATACCAAATTAGATAAATTTTACTATTCGGCAAAGATTACCGGCTTGGCAAATCAGAAGTTGCTTGATGAATATGAAGAAATGACCGGCCAATTTACCAATTCACGTCTCGATTTAATTAAGGCTGAGTTTGATGCCGGCCAAAAGGGAGATTCCTTAAAAGTTGATTCAATCCAAAATTCACTCCGTTCATTAGAGCGAAGAAAGTATTATTTTGCAACTAATTTTGCCGTGAATCACAGTGATATGGAAGTATCTCCGTATATCGCACTGCGCGATTTATACAATGCAAATATCAAATTATTAGATACGATTAAAAATTCACTGACGCCTAAGATTAAAGCTTCAAAATACGGTAAAGAATTACTAAAGTATATGGAAGAAATCCAGGAAGAAAATTAGTTTTTCTGCGGGTTGATTATAGTGTATACGTAGCTAATTGGCTAAAACTTATTGTCTCCATCTAAGAGGTCTCCAAGGCCTCCAAGAACACTACCTTCTCCTTTGTTTTTTCCTCCGGGAGCTGAAGCAATAATTCGTGCCGCTAAACGACTAAAAGGGAGCGATTGAATATATACAGTACCAGGGCCTTTTAAGGTGGCAAAGAACAATCCTTCTCCACCAAAAACGGTGTTTTTAATGCCACCAACAAATTCAATATCATACTGTACTTCCTGGCTAAAGCCAACCAAACATCCTGTGTCAACTTTTAACACTTCATCTACATGCAACTCGCGTTGTGCTACTGTTCCTCCTACATGCATAAAAGCCATGCCATCACCTTCTAATTTTTGCATGATGAATCCTTCACCGCCAAATAAACCTCTGCCTAGTTTTTTAGAAAATTCTATGCCTACCGTGACTCCTTTTGCCGCACATAAAAAAGCATCCTTTTGACAGATGAATTTTTGATTAAAATCGGTTAGGTCTATAGGAATTATTTTACCTGGGTAAGGTGAAGCAAAAGAAACTTTTCGTTTGTTGTTTACATTGTTTACAAAGGCGGTCATAAATAAACTCTCTCCAGTAAGTAAACGTTTTCCTGCAGAGAATAACTTACCTAAAATCGATTGGGTTTGGCCTGAGCCATCTCCAAAAATTGTATCCATTTTAATTCCCTCATCCATCATCAAAAAGCTACCCGATTCAGCAACCACCCCTTCTTGTGGATCTAATTCAATTTCTACAAATTGCATTTCTTCGCCGTGAATGTGATAATCGATTTCGTGTGAATTCATCTTGATTGTTTTTTAGGTTCAATAATTAGTAGGTTGTTCTGCCTAAATGTTACAGTGGGGGCTAGTATTCAGTTTACAGTTAGGATAAAAATTATAGTTGAGTACATCAATTGCAGTCATTCAAATTTTAATTTTTTCTACCACCTACTTCCTAATCCCTACCTCCTTTACTTTAATACTCCATGCAAAGGTGAAACGAGAAACAACAGCTCCGGTACTGTCTTTGCCCTCGGAAGTGAGGTCAATCATTTGCCCCTCTTTGGTGCGGATCGCTTCCTGAATGGCTTCATCAATTTGTTGCCCGTCTTTACAAGTAAACTGTATTGTACCCACGGCTTTTTTTGTAAAGGTGGCCGTTTGATGGGTAATTAACATGGCCATATTGACCTTGCTTTTCCGAATTCCTTTCATAACTAAAATACCGGTGGGGAGTTCGGCAGCCATGCCTTGTACTGCCCAGAATAATGATTTAAACGGATTTTTATTAAACCAGTTTAAGCGAACCTTTGCCACGGCTTCTGTGTCGGTTAGCTTGATTAAGCGCACCCCTGTAAAATAAGCCGAGGGGAGTTTAAACAGAATAAAACGATTCACGTTTTTGGGAGTTAAAGTCATGAAGTTTCAAATTTAAGGCAAGATACTATAAAATGACAAATTCATTAGGGTAGGTGTAGCGAGAAGAAAAAAAGGTGCCTGTAATTTACAGACACCTTTGAGACTCAACTAATTCAAAAGACATGAGTTTATATATAGAAAGCCAACTAAAACTGACTTGTGTGCTAGTTAAGTCGTACTATTTTAAACATCCTTACACAAAAGTTACCAGAAACTTCTGTTTATGAAAATTTTAGCTTTTTGCAAAAAATGCAGCGATTAGAAGTGGGGGTAGGTTGTTTCATGACGGATGGTTGTTGAGATACAGAAAGGTATTGGCGAGAAAATGTCGCTAAAAACCGCAAGTCTACGTCTGCAATAAATGTTAAAGAAATGTTAAATTATAGTACTTTGTATTGCATAGTATTGTCTTTTGTATATATATTTGCATAGTCAAGTATTATTAAAATTGAATATGATGCCAACCCAACGTGAAAACAATACATCGTTAATTATCCATTTATCGGCCTTTTTTGGATTAGTATTTCCTTTTGGAAGTATTATTGGGCCCTTGGTAATGTGGACTACGCATAAAGATCGGAACGAAAAATTTGATCAATATGGAAAAGATGCGATTAATTTTAACATGAGTTTTACCATGTATATGTTTATTTTAGGGATGAGTATTATTCCTTTTGCCTTTAGACAGATCTTTAGTCAGATTAGACATTTTAACGATTTTAATGATTTTGATTTTCATTTGAATTTTAACGGACTCTTTGGAATTTTAAGTATTGGTTCCTTGATTGGGGTTATTGGGTTTACTCGATTTATCCTAACCGTAGTAGCCGCTGCGAAAGCGAGTAGGGGAGAACGATACCAGTATCCATTAACCATTAAGTTTTTAAAATAAAACAAGCACGCAAATGATCCTAATAATAGAAATAGTGATAATCATTCTAGCAACCTCAATGTTAGTTTAAGAAAATGTAAGCATGAAGATAGAGAACACAAAAGCGCAGATGAGAAAAGGCGTATTAGAATATTGTATCCTTTCGGTGTTGCAACATGGAGATGCATATACAAGCGAAATTCTTTCTAGTTTAAAAGATGCGAAACTCATCGTAGTAGAAGGAACAATATATCCCTTGTTAACCCGACTTAAAAATGCAGACCTGCTCTCGTATAGATGGGAAGAGTCTAATGCCGGACCACCAAGAAAATATTATGGGTTAACCGAAACGGGACAACTTTTTTTAAATGAATTAGATGGCACGTGGAAAGAATTGGCCAAAGCCGTAAAAATAGTGACAACAAAAAAACCAACAACATGAATAAGACAGTTAATATAAATTTAGGGGGGACCTTCTTTCACATTGATGAATATGCCTACCAAAAGTTGAAAAAATACCTTGACGCTGTGCGCCGATCACTTAATGATGATCCGCAAGGTGTAGATGAGATTATAAAAGATATAGAGGCGCGAATTAGTGAGCTTTTAAGTGCTAAGGTGAAAAATGTTCGTCAAGTGGTGAGTGATGAAGATATTGATGAGGTGATTGTAGTGATGGGGCAGCCAGAAGATTATCAAATTGACGAAGATGTGTTTTCGGAAGAGCCAAAGCGCACTGCTTATGCATCGAGAAAACGAAAGTTGTACCGCGATCCAGACGATAAATTTTTAGGAGGAGTTGCTTCGGGACTTTCCTATTATTTTGATGTTGACGTGGTTTGGATTCGTGTAGGATGGTTAATTGCAACGTTTGGTTTAGGGTTTGGATTTTTACTCTATATAATTTTGTGGATTATTATTCCTGAAGCCAAAACAACCGCAGAAAAACTTGAAATGCAAGGGGAAGAAGTAAACATTTCAAATATTGAAAAAAAAATAAGAAACGACTTTGATTATGCTAAAGAACACATTAGCCAAGCAGTTCAAGATGTTGGAGACGCCTTAAAAGATGGGTACGAAAACGTGGCCTCATCCTTAAAAAAAAAAGACACAAAAAGGTCTAAATCACGATCGGGAATACACACCTTTGTAGACAGTATTGTAGCAATTATATCTTCCTTTTTCTTAGTCTTTGGTAAGTTCATTGGGGTTATTTTAATCATCGCAGCGATTGGAAGTTTAGTTACCTTAATCATTAGTTTATTTACAGCAAGTACCTTTGATTTTTGGGGAGTGAATGAACTTTTTGACGGTAGGATTCAAATGACTAATATTACAGATATTCCAATGTGGTTGCTCTCTTTGATCCTGCTCTTTTTAATTGGAATTCCCATGTTGGGCTTATTCTTTTTGGGACTTTCAATTTTGTCTTCTAAAGATCGCATTGTGTCAAGAACCACAAAATTTGCCATGCTAGGAGTCTGGTTAATTGCTTTGTTTGCCACCATATTTTTGTCAACCAAAGAATTGGCTGAATTTGCCAATGAAGGGATGGTGATTACGAAGAAGGAATTAGTCTTGGCTCCAACGGATACCCTAACTATAAAAATGCGGAATAACGACGAATATTACACAAATAATAATCGCTGGCATAATTCAATTTTTAAAACAGTATTAGATGGAGATGAGGAACGACAGTATTCAAATAATGTAAAATTCAGTGCTGAAATTGCTGATGACAATCAATTGCGTTTAAAAATCCAAAAATCGGCCTATGGGCGGTCAATTACTAAAGCCCGAGAAATTGCCGATGAGATTACGTATACGATTGACACTGCAGATGACTTATTGTTGTTGGATAATTATTTTTTAACGTCGTCTAAATTTAGAAATCAAGAAATTCGTGTAATCTTATATGTGCCCAAATCATATCGCATTAAATTGGATCAAAATACAAGTTATTATTTAGGGTATAGTAGAAATACAAGTGATTTGTATAGATCATCAATGGCAGGTCATCTGTTTCAGATGTCAGAAAAAGGCTTGACCTGTTTAGATTGTGTAGATAAAGACGATGAACATGACGATGCTGATGAAAAAGCTGAACAAAAGACTGTACAGGTTAGTCCGGATACATTAAACGTAGCTACACCGCCACTACCTAAAATTGAAAAAGATACCTTGGTTAAATAACTAAAATCACCATGGATTAAACGAGACTTTAAACCTAGTTAATTTAAATATAAACATATGAAAACAACGTTAAAACTACTTAGTGTCCTGTTACTGTTTATCAGTAGTGCCTGCATGTTTGATGGGGTAAAAGGAAATGGAAATGTCCGTATTGAAGATCGATCTATTTCAGATAATTTTGAAGAAATTCATGTCAGTCGCGGAATTATTCTTGATTTAACTTCGAGTGCATCAACCTCTTTAACCGTTGAGGCAGATGAGAATTTGCAAGAGCTTATTAAAACGAAAGTCGAAGATGGCGTATTAAAGATTTATGCGGAGAAAAATATTTGGAGCGCTTCTGCAAAAACCGTGCATTTAGCAACAAATCATGTGGTAAGTATTGTTGCCACTAGCGGGGCAAATGTTAACGCTAGAGATGTAATTAAAACAGATGATTTTAAATTGGTGGCAACCAGTGGTGCAAACATAGACCTAGCGTTAAATGTTACAAATTTTGATTGTAATACCACAAGCGGTACCAATATAACACTACACGGAACTGCAGTACATTCGGCTATACGAGCTACCAGTGGTAGTAATGTTAAAGCAGAAGACTTTAGAGCAGACTCAGGAAATATGGTGGTGACAAGTGGAGCAAATGTTGTGGTATTTGTAGAAAATAATCTCGAAGCAACAGCTACGAGTGGAGGAAATATTAAGTACGCAGGGAGTCCGAAAGAAGTTAAGAAAAACAGCTCTTCTGGCGGGTCAATCCGCGCTAGATAGAACTAAAAGCGTCTATTTGTTGTTGAAAAAGGCTGTTTTCGCGAGAAAACAGCCTTTTTATATAAGATATGCTTCTTTATAACTTATTCTAAAGACGCTAAGTAGCGCTCTGCATCTAATGCAGCCATACAACCAGTACCCGCAGCAGTAACCGCTTGTCTATACTCTTTGTCTTGAACATCGCCGGCGGCAAATACGCCTGGACGATTCGTTTTAGTTGTTTTCCCTTTAGTAATTAAATACCCCGTCTCATCCATTTCTAAAATCCCTTTAAAGAGATCAGTGTTTGGTTTGTGACCAATAGCAATAAAGACTCCTGTTACAGGAATTTCAACCTTATCTCCTGTAATATTATTCACAACACGAGCACCTTCTACTACATTTTCACCAAGAATTTCTTCTAATTCGGTATTGTATAAGACTTCTAAATTTGGGGTGCTAGCCACGCGATGTTGCATCGCTTTAGAAGCACGCATTTCATCACGTCTAACAAGTAAGGTTACTTTAGTACATAATTTAGCCAAAAATGTTGCTTCCTCAGCAGCCGTATCTCCTCCTCCAACTACAAGTACATCTTGCCCTTTATAGAAGAATCCATCACAGGTTGCACAAGCCGAAACTCCACCACCTTTTAAACGTTCCTCACTTTCAAGCCCTAAATATTTTGCGGTCGCCCCTGTAGAGATAATCACAGTTTCTGCTTCGATATTGATTTTGTCATCAACGGTGATTTTGTGTATCCCACCTGGGGTTTCACTAAATTCTACTTTTGTAACTAATCCAAAGCGAACGTCTGTATCAAAACGCACGGCTTGTTTTTTTAAATCTTCTGTTAAAGCAGTTCCATCAACTCCTTCTGGATATCCTGGAAAATTGTCTACTTCAGTTGTGGTAGTCAACTGTCCTCCTGGTTCAAGACCAGTGTACATTACTGGATTTAAATCTGCTCTTGCTGCATAAATAGCGGCGGTATATCCCGCTGGACCGGAGCCAATTATAAGGCATTTTATTCTTTCTATAGTTTCTGACATAGGTTTTGATTTTGTCTCGCAAATGTATTGGATTTTGTAGGAATTTCAGCCTCTTGTTTATAATTTTTTACAATACAGTAATAAGTATTTTCAATGTGTTGGAAGTATTTAGCTAATTCAATTTTTAGCGGTATTTTTGTCCCCTTAAGCAAGGCGCCCCTCAATTAGCTAGACTAAACAACATCCTATGAAAAATTATTCTTTTGAAACCATACTTTTATTGTGTTTTGGCATATTAGTCATTGATATTCTGAGTTATTATGGGTTAACACAATTGGTGTTTGATATGATTTCAATTGACCTGCAACGAGCAATAACTATATTATTTTGGCTATTTACCATTGGATTAATTTCGGCAATTATTGTATTAAAACGAAGAGTTGATCGAATTCATCCGAAAAAAAAGCAAATCCTTATCTCAAGGATGTACGGCTTAACGGTGTCTTCGTTCATTCCGAAAATCATTTTCGTTCTAGTGGTAATTGCCTTGTTAATTTCTGAAAATTATTTTTTACACGGTCGCTGGTTAACGACCATCACCTACATCGCTTTAGGGGCAGGGTTTTTACCTTTTTTTGCAATCGTTTTTGCCATTTTTAAATCAAAATATAATTTTAAAATACATCGCTTACCACTTCAGTTTGACCATATTCCTCCTTCCTTTAAAGGACTTAAAATTGTACAAATTTCTGATTTGCATTTAGGTAGTTTTAATTATAACTACAGTGTTCTAGACAAGGCGGTAAAACTAATAAATGATTTATCTCCTGATCTCATTTTCTTTACAGGAGATATCGTTAATAATTTTGCTTGGGAACTAGAAGGCTGGGAAACGGTGCTTAAAAAACTTCAAGCTACTACAGGCAAGTTTGCTGTGCTGGGTAATCACGACTATGGCGATTACAGCGAATGGGAATTTCCCCAAGAGAAAAAAGATAATTTTAAGAAAATATGTGCATTTTTTGAGGACATAAATTTCACCTTATTATTAAACGATAGCGCGGTGGTTAAACGCGCCTCTGATGAAATTGCAATAATTGGTGTAGAGAATTGGGGGAGACCGCCTTTTAAACAGTACGGAAAATTAAAGGAAGCACTTCATAAGGTACAGAAAGTGCCCTTTAAAATTTTGCTTTCCCATGATCCTTCCCATTGGAGCGAAGAGGTATTGACCCATACCGATATTGCCCTCACCTTGTCTGGGCATACCCATGGTATGCAAGCTGGAGTGAACCTTAGAAACAAATCATGGAGCCCTATAAAATACAAATACAAAGAATGGGCAGGAGTGTATGAATATCAACAACAACGGCTTTATGTAAATCGAGGCCTTGGATGGATGGGCTTTCCTGGACGCTTAGGCATGCGGCCGGAAATTACCTTAATTACCTTGACCTAAGTTCAAGCACTCCCTATATTCGGGGGGCAAAATCCCCTTAGAATGGGGAATGAGGTGGGCCTTTATCTGTGTAATTTTGAGGTGTAAATTTAATCTGATACCTTATGCATATGCTACCCCTTTGTACAAATAAAAAAATGAAGGCAACCTCAAGGAGGGCCTTTTCACTACTCATTTTTACCCTGAGCTATGGCTTTCTGACTCACGCCCAAGAGCCGGCAGCTATCACCTGTAATAGCCAGGTTTATTATGAACGCGACATAGCTACCTATACGGCAGTCATTCTTATCGCTGAAGATTTAGCGTATAATTCCTATAATGAGCCCGTATCTTTAGCGACCTTAAAAGCAAACTACTTTAAAAAACTGCGNTTGAAAAATATAAATACTGAACTACTAAAGGGAGACCCAATGGCCTTTGCCTTATTGGGATACCGAAAAAAAGGCTGTNTTTTTTTGGTAGAAACCGCCAATAGAGACCTCTATTTAGACCTCCTGAGTATCTCCTCAGAAGGGGTTCAAGTAAATGAAAAATACGTTTATTTTCACCCGCTAACTCCAGATGAGATTCGTGACTTATCAACCAAAGCCTTACACCAAGCACGTGAACAAGCCAAATTAATTGCCGGAGCTGCAGATAAAAAAGTTGGAGAAGTACTAGCTATAAATGCGTATCGCGAAGAGTTAAAACGCAGGTTTTACACTACCAGCGACGTACAAGAACACGCGATGAGCTTGACGGTAAAGTTTGCCATAAACTAGGACTGCTATGCGTACCCCATAAAAAAGAAACACCTTAAAGCTTAATTTAAGGTGTTTACAATGACACCTCATGGCTGGTTAGCGAATTTGGTCATTGTTTTAGCGTTATTTTTTTGTTTAATTTGTCAATAACTCATCTAGTTTTTCAAAGGCTTCTTCGGCATTTCCTTGAAATCGGTATACAATTTTACCCGAAGGGTCAATGATGAATTTTGTTGGGAATGCATTTACATTAAATTTCGCTACAAAATCATCTTGGGTTCCTTTTTTAGACATCAGTTGCATCCATGTATAGCCATGTTTAGCGAGAAATTCTTCAATTTTTTCTTGTTTATCACCACTGTCAATTCCCAATATAGTCAATTGATCTTTGTATTTCTTTTGATATTCTTGCACTTTTGGCATTTCGGCTACGCAGGGTCCACACCAAACGCCCCAAAAATCTATAAGCACGTATTTACCGCGTAATGAACGTAAATCAAAGGGCTCACCATTTAAGGTGCTACTGCTAATAAGCGTTGGAACCATGCGGCCTGGTTGCGTTGCTTCAATGCCTTCTAGGCGGATTTTAGTCACTTGATAAAATGGACTATTGGCAATGGAAGGAGCTAAATTATTAAAGAGCTCACTGGCTAACGGAATTGGAATTGCATTACGTTGTACAAAACTTGAGAGTTTTTGAGCAGCAACTTCCGAAGTAGGGTTTTCACGAATAAAATTGAGTTCAGCGTCTTTAATTTTTTGACTAATTTTTTGAACTTCAGCATACTTCTCTTTATAATCAGAATCGGTTCGTTTCATTTGCCCTGAGGCCTTGTCAATTTCAGCGTAAATTGGCAACAGCGATTTAAGAAATGCTGAATGTTCATCGTTTAGTTTGGTACCCGTAGGATAGGCATTAAAATCGGCCCCATCTACAGTTCCCTCATAAAAAATATGTTCTCCGGGTTTTGCGAAAAAGAACACTTTTCTAGAACGATTAGATTTAGATGCATTTAATCCTTTTTTGAGCAGTGGCCAAAGGCCCACATATTTGGTTTTTGTGGTAATGCCCGTATAGGAGAATTTTTCGTTTGTCACTTTTATGGTGTCCCAAACACGGTCACCCGCCTCACTGGTGTAGTCAATATAAAACTCATCCACATCAAAGCCTTTAATATGCCCTGAAACGGTAAAAGTTTGTTCGTTTTGAGCAAAGGTGGCAAAGGTGGCAAAGGAGATAAAGGAAAGTAGCATCAACATCCTAATCCTACCTAATTGTTGCTTGAAATTATTCATTTTTTTAAGTATTTATTTTTCTAAAAGAGAGGAAATCATGTTTTCTAACACATCTTGGTTGTGCTCATCCGTTCTAAAATGCGTAAATACAACATTTCCTTCTTTATCAATTAAAAAGTTTACTGGGGCTGCGCCTCTATTATTAAGATTTCCCTTTTCACGTTCTTTATAGTCTTCTAACGGAATAAAGCTATAGCCACTTGATTGCATAAAAGGAATCACATACTCGTTTTGTTCTGGGGCTATATTTAATCCTAAATAAACTAAATCTTGCCCTTTAAATTTATCAACCACTTTTTGAAAGTGGGGAAATTCACCACGGCATGGTCCACATCCTGGAAACCAATAGGTCAATAGTACGACCTTACCTTTATAATCAGAAAGAGAAGAAGTACCTTCTTCAAAATATTGTTTTAGGGTAAAATCGGTTGCAACCTTGGCCATGGTATCTCTCACATAACGAATGTCTTTGTCAATATCATTGTCCGTTTTAGCTAGTTTTGAGGCATAAACTTTTAAGGCTCTTTTTGTTTTTTGAGCAGGAACTTTTGCATACGAAATACGAAGTAATTCGTAGGCTTGGTCCGTTTTACCAACCATGTCTAGCACTTTTGCTTTGTGAAATAAGATCACATTATTTACTTTAGACCATTTGTTAGGTTTGGTGTTTTCTAAGATTTCGAATGCTTCAGTGGGCTTGTTGGTGGCTAATAGCGCTTCAACCTTTGTGATGTTTTTGGCAATGTTTAGTTGATTTTCCCAATTTTTTCGACCTCTATCTTCTGTTTGTTGCGCGAGGAGTTCTGTGGCAAGCTTAACCGCTGCGGTTGGATTATCGTTCATTAACACATCAAAATAACTTGACATTCCTGAATCAGACCATCCAAATTCACTCGGTGGAAACTTTTCCTTTAATAGCGTGTAATACTTTTTTTTGATGGCCACATCAGTTTCGTTAGCTCCTAACCAATACAGGGCTTGGGCACCGCGTTCACTCGTTGGAAAATTAGTGGCTACAGCNAAGCTAAGNTCCTTGTACTTTTCACGATCCGTATCACTAAACGTATTGGCGTAATAAAAGGCATAATCTGGATTAGTAGGTTCTATTTCATTTGCTTTTTTAATATAGGCGCGACTTTTTTCAAAATCTCCCCAACGTTCTCCATCAATCCATAAGTAGAAATAGGCTTGGGCAAAATTTGGATTTATTTCTGTTGCTTTGACTAATAAGTCTTTTGCTGCAGGGAGTTCTTTTCTCCAGAGTGCTTCACCTAAAGCAAAGGGAACAATGGCTGAGGTTGGAAATTTTTTCATCCAAACCTCGTATTGTTTAGTCACTTCTTTATCCTCTACATTCACCGCTTTTAAATAGGCTTGATGGTAGGATAAACTATCTGGATTGTGTTCAACTTCTTGCCGTAATTTACTAAGATCAGCTTGAGCAAAGGAACTTATATTAACTAGTAAAAACAAGGTAAAAAGTCGTAACGAAATTGCGGATAGTGATTTTTTGGAAAAGAAGTATTGCATNGGTATCATGAGATGTTGCGATTAAGTTATAATTTTCAGCAAAAACCGTCGTGGNTAGCTATAGTATAAACGACCTATTTGCAATTTACCCCTAATGNTAAGTCATATTTTTTTATGTTTTACCTATAATATAATCTCAGGTATCANCCTGGAGCCCCGGTACCATCCTTTAATACATGGGAGTGTTAAAAAAAACACCTCAATCCTAGGATTGAGGTGTTTTATACTGAATTTATATGTTTTGTAGTTTTCTGCTTTAGCTAACTAACTAATTTATTAAGTAAGGTCCTTAATTTAGCGTCAGACGGACGAGGGGCATTGGCTGTAACAATATTACCTTGCGGATCTAATAAAATAAACCTTGGAATACCTCTAATGCTATAATCAGTTATAAATGTAGAGTTCCAAGCATTATCGGCTAAGACCTGTATACCGCCAAGCGATTTCTCAGTAACCATGGTTTTCCATTTTTCATAGTCCTTTTCTTCGTCAATTGAAACGCTTAAAAAATGAATGTTTTTGCCTTCAAAATCTTTTTCAATTTGTTGCAATGCAGGAATTTCCGCCAAGCAAGGGCCACACCAAGTTGCCCAAACATCAATATAAACGTATTTCCCCTTTAATTCGTCGAGCGATAATGTACCACCGGCATGATTTTCATAATCCGTAAATTTTGGAGAAGGTTTTCCGTTGGCAACTTGCTGTAATTTTCGATAACTAGCTGTTATCTCGTCGTTGTTTGTTATATCACTTGACGCGTCCATAAATGCCTTGTAATACGCATCAACCTGATCGGTATACGTAATGCCGTATTTGGCATTTGCATAAGCAATTTTATTTCTAATCGTTTCGTCGGGTATTTTAGAGGCTACATTGAGCTGAGCAATATCATTAGGTATTCCTAATGAGTCTGACAGTTCATTTGCTTGTATTCTATAATAACTATTTACAAGTCTTTTATAGACTGTGGAAAAGGAATAATCTTCACCAGACGTATATTCCAGGTCTTTTAACGCTGCAACAAAATCTGGTGAGACCTTAAACTCATCTAATTTTAATGCAAATTTATGTGAACGTTCATAGGCGTCTAGTTTACCCAAATATTCATAATTTATATTCCTTTTTTCTTTTGATTTAAACGCTTCACTAAGCATGTTGTTTTCAGAAAGAAGCTTTTGAAGGGCGAGACTGATTTCTTTCGCTTTTTCCTTATAATCAGCTTCTGACAAGCTATTAAAAGCAGTTCGATCTCCCATAAGGGCTTGCTCTTTTGCAGATTTATCGAGATAATACGTGTTGTACGCTCCATCTTTTCCTGAAAATTTCAAGGTGGAACTAACACTTTCTCGATCAAAATGGATCGAAAACTCCTGTCCTTTTTCAAAATAAAAGCGTCTAAACATTTTTCCATAAGTCATTAAATGCATCCCATTATCGATGTAGAGGGTGTCAAGAAATGAGCCATTTTCATTAAGGGAAATGGTGTCTCTTTTGCCAGTGTTACTACTTGTAAGAACTAGTGGTTCATTGCTGTGGTTTGATATATTTCCAGAGAGTACCACATAGTCAACAGGTTCCACTTTTACACATCCAAGGACACAGAGAAACAGTAAAATATAGTTAATTTTATACATCTAAATTTAGGTTTGATTTTTTAAATTATTACCGTGCTTTAATTTCTTCCAAATTCCTTAAGGCTATGGTTTTTATTTTACTCGTTATCGATTCAGCCATTTTTACGGCTCGTTCTGCTGCTTTAATAGCGATTGCTTTATTGCCTAATAAACTTTGAATTTGAGCATAGGTGCTAACGGTTCCATAACTCGGATTTTCCATGTTATACGCTTTGGTAATCAGTACGCCAGCTTGTGTTAAGATTTGTAGATTGTCTTTAGCGCGTTGACTTGCATTACGTGCTAAAAACGCAATGGTCTCTTGATCGTTCTGTAAAAAATTTTCCACATAATCATTCGTGGTCTTTATGTACATTTCCGCATTATTAGATTCAATATAGTATCCACTATGTATAATGGCCAAATCACGAGCAGTTGCATTTAATTTTTTTAAGGAATCTAATTGACGGAAAAATAATTTTTCATTGAGATCCCGGGTAGACTGATACATATTACGTTGAATAGCACGAATATATATATGATTTACCTTTGTTTTACCAACTAAATCAACGTAGAATTTGTGAAATTTTGTTAGTTTATTAAATAATTCATCCTGGTCGGAAAAGACAAAAGTTTCAATTAATTTCCATCCTGATAAAGATTGATACCATGCGTCATTAACCTTAGAAGTAATATTATCCCTTATCTTATCAGCTTTTGACATCCGCATTTTTTTTAGTGCGATGGCATAGTTTAATTCTTCTTCCAAAGTGATGGTTCCCGCTTCAAATTTTTTGGCTAATAATCCAGTCGATTTTTCAGGGTCAATAGCGCTTTTACCGATAACTAAAAATTCTTCTGCAGTCATTTTAGAGGCGGCACGATGAACAACATCACCTTTAGCATTGATAAATAAATAGGTAGGATAAGAAGATACATTATATCGCTTTCCTAATTCAGGGCCTTCTCCTTTTTCCATATCAAGTTTTACGTTGATAAAAGAAGAATTGTAAAAGCTAGCGATGTCTTTCTTTATAAAAACGTTTTGATCCATCCATTTACAGGGCGCACACCATGAGGTATAGCAGTCTATAAAGATTAATTTATCGCTTTGTTTAGCTTTTTTTAATAAATTTTGAAACTGTCCTTTTTCAAATTTTATTGAATATGATTGTTCTTGTCCTGTCATGTTTAATGACAGGAAAGAACAAACAATTATAGTTAAAATAAATACTTTTTTCATTAGTATCCGGGATTTTGATCGATTAAGTCCTCCGAAAGTCTAATACTCTGAATTGGAATTGGAAGAATTAATCTAGTCTCAGAAGATAGCGGCTTAATGGTATTAATGTCAATATCACCTTCTTTGTAATAACGGACCAAATCAAACCATTCTTCTCCGCTTTCCGCACCTAACTCTAGTACTTTTTCGAGTCGGATGGCTTCTAGTAAGGCGACCTTGTTATCAATGTCTAAAGCGTCATTTCCATCGCGCACGTGTATGTCATTTAGCGCATCTAAGGCCTTGTCAATATCATCATCGCCACGAAGTACAGCTTCTGCATAGATTAAATAAATCTCACCCAATCTAAGAAAATATTCTGTGTCCGCCGTTAATGGTACACCGTTGTATGTTGAATTATTAAACTTCGCATTACGAGGTGAACCAGCACTAAACGCAATGGCACCTGTGAATCTAGCGTCATTTTCCATGGTGGCAACATATGATTCGGAGGGTAAAAAATAGGCTCTATACATAAACGCCTTATTATTTCTATCATTCAAATCATCGAAAGGTGTTTGAAAGATCGCTTCGTTGGTATTTTCTATTTTTTTAATAAAAACCTCTGCAAAAGTATCTTCTAATTCTCTATCGTTTGAGTTCATAACTTCTAAGGCCAAAGCCGCAGCTTCACTGTAAGATTTGTTATACAATAACACCTTGCTTTTCAACGCTTTTGCGGCTAAATTGGAGACGTAAAATGTATTTGAAAAATTAGGCGCATGTTGAATAGCAAAATCTAAATCACTTAAGATACTGGTATACGTTTCTGAAACAGTAGCTCTTGCTTGTGGTGTTGCATCTGATATTGGTGCGTCTTTCAAAACAATTCCGTAGCTCGAAGATTCGTCATAGAATTCTCCCCATAAGCGTAGTAAATAAAAATTTGATAAAGCTCTTAAAAATCTGGCTTCGCCAATAATTTCATTCTTACGTGTTTCATCCCCTTCTAATTTTGAGGTTTTGTCGATTACATGGTTCGCATTATTAATTAGAAAATACATTTTTGAATAGTTAGATTCTAAGTAAAAATTATCAGGACTTACGTCATTATCGTAAAAGGCGCTCATGCTTGAGCTGGCCCAAGGTCCTGGCTCCATTGTAGTTCCCATCAAAGCGGTTAAACCTGGCGTATAAACGGTATAGTTTAAACCGTCTATGAGGATCCCATAGGTACCGTGTAGTACTGTTTGAGCTTGATCTAAGGTAGTGATAACCTTGTCTTCTGAAACTTGGTATACTGGATCAACGTCAGTTACATCAGCGAGTTCGCATGATGTGGTTATTGATAGCGATAATCCTAGTAGGGCGATATATATATAATTTTTTATGTTCATGATTTTATAAGTTTAAATTGATACCTAAAGAAAATGTACTTACTGGAGGATATGCACCACTGTCATAGCCTTGCGAGAAATTATTACTAGCGTTGTAGTTCACCTCTGGATCTAACCCACTATATGATGTAAGTGTAAATACGTTAGAGGCTGATAAAAATATACTAGCGCGCTCAATAAATAATTTTTCTAAAAGTTGAGGCTTCAAATTGTACGTTATGTTTAAATTTTTCAACCTAAAAAATGAGGCATCCTCAATAAAGAAATCTGAATCACGTCTGTTGTTGTTAGGATCACCTTGTACGAGTCGTGGAATATCTGTATTTGTATTTGTTGGTGTCCATGCATCTAAGATCCCTGTTTCGTAATTACTAGTATAGCTATTGAAAATAAACAAGTCCTTTTTATTACTATTGTACAGATGATTTCCAACACTAAAATTGAAGAGAGCCGAAATTTCAAATCCACCAAAGCGAATAATATTGTTCCAACCTCCAAAGACATCTGGTTCCGCATTTCCAATAATATCTATATCGTCACTTCCTACAAAACCGTCATTATTTCGGTCTTTAAATTTGAAGTCTCCCGGAGCCGTGTTCCCTGATTGATAAACACCAGTTGGTGAGGCATTATTAAGGGCATCAATTTCACTTTGATCTTGAAAGATTCCTTCAACAGCATATCCATCAAAGTACCCTAAAGATTCTCCTTCAACTAAATTACTGTAATAACCACCATTTAATTTCAAAACCTCACTTTTGATCGTTGTAAAGTTAACCTCGGTCGTCCATTGAAATTTTTCATTAGCAATTACATCATAACCTAATTGAAATTCAAATCCTTTATTTCCAAAATCACCAATATTGGCAAATTGGTTAGTACCACCGGTTTCAAGTATCACATCTCTATATAAAATTTGATCTGAGGTTTTCTTGTCAAAGTAACCAAATGAACCATTTAAACGACGATCTAACATAGAGAAATCTACGGCGATATCTAATTGATTAGTGGTTTCCCATTTAATTGCTGGATTCGGAATTGTATTAGAAATTACCCCATTGTTGTTATTGTAAAAACTTCCTGCACTAAAAAATGTAGCATACTGAAAATCTGAAAAATTAGCAGATCCAGTTTTTCCATAAGAGGCTCTTAATTTTAAGTCATCCACCAGAGAACTCTCTTCAAGAAAAGCTTCTCTTGAAAGTCGCCATGCAATTGCACCAGAAGGAAAGTATCCCCATCTGTTTTCTGGGCCAAATTTTGTAGATTTATCGGCTCTTCCTGTGAATGTCATGTAAAATCTATCATCATAATTATAGTTTGCGCGAGCAAAATATGATGAAAGTCCGCTAATGGTACCTGTACTTGTTAAACTTAAGCTAGAGGCAGCTCCTGGACTTACAGAGACGTCATCGTCGGGAAAATCAGTAGCTCGTATTGATTCGCCATTACTCTTATTTTGAGTATAAGAAATTCCACCAACAGCGTTGATTTTATGCTTGTCAAAACTTCTTGTAAATGTTAATGTATTGTCAAAAATTCGTGAGGAAAAATCAGAATCGTTTTGGTTTAAGGTTCCTTTTCGATTATTTCTGAGTTCAAATACATCATAACTTGGGGTATACCTGAAACTGTGATTATTGCTGGTAGTATAGTTGTACGTAGATTTAAACAGTAATCCATTAAAAATCTCATACTCCCCAAATAAAGAAACTGAAAGGTTTGTGTTTTCAACAAAGGCCGGATATCTCAGTTTAGAATATGGATTTGCTTGAACACTACCTGTGTCATGTGCAAACGTGCCATCTTCGGCAAAAATTGGGATATCTGGACGATACTTTATCGTTTGATAAAAGAAGGTTGTATTACTACCCTGATTTTTGGAATCTGAATAGTTGAAATTAACCCCAACTCTTAATTTATTCGATAATTTAGTCTCTAAATTAACTCGTAAATTATTTCGTTTAAATTCTGTATAATCAATCGCTCCGTTCTGCTTCGTAATTCCAGCAGATAATGAATACAATGAACTACCATTTAAAGATCCACCGTTTGCGTTTAAATAGTAATTGGTGTTAATTGCAGATTGCTCTGTTTCCTTTTGCCAATCGGTGTTGACATCTCTTCCATAGGGATATAATAAATCGTCGCTTGGTAAATTTGAACCTCTATTTAAATAGGCCGTTTCAATTACTTCATGAAAGGTGTTACCGTCTAGCATATCATATTCGTTGGTAAATTCTGAAATACTTGTCACAGCACTTAAACTGATGTTAGGAACTGACGAATAACTTCCTTTCTTAGTAGTAACAATAACAACTCCATTAGCTCCACGTGAACCATAAATGGCTGTTGCCGAAGCGTCTTTTAAAATATCAATACTTTCAATATCTAATGGATTAATTGAAGATAACGGCGAAAGTGTACTTGAATAGTTTTGAGAATAAAAAGAATTTCCTTGACCTTGGCCAATTTCAATAGGTAAACCATCTATAACATAGAGAGGTTCATTATTTCCAAAAACTGAAGTTATACCTCTAATCCGTATAGACGCTGGAGAGCCTGGGGCGCCAGATGCCGTTACCACTTGAACTCCTGGTGCACGACCTACCAAAGCCGATTCAAAATTTACTGGAGCCAGCTTGTTTACTTGTGCGGCATCGATACGTGATACAGAACCCGTAATGTCTTTTCGTTTTTGAGTACCGTATCCTACAATAACAACTTCCTCCAACGATTCTGTGTCAACCTTCATGGTAACATCAATACTGGTTTGATCTGAAACTTCCACTTCAGAAGTGATCATGCCTACATAACTAAAAACAAGAATGTCTCCACTTGAGGCTGAAATTGAATAATTTCCATCAAAATCAGAGGTCACTCCATTTTTAGATCCTTTGACATATACGGTAACTTGTGGGAGTGGCTGACCACTTTCATCCGAAACCTTTCCTTTTATCGTTTGTTGTAAGGTTTTATTTATAGAAACCTCTTCAATTAGAATAGTATTATCGGTACTCAACTTAAAATTGTATTTACCTGCGGATAAACTTTGTTTTAATAGTTTATTTGCAGAGATCACCCCTTTTTTTATTTCCACTTTTGGGAAGTTTTTGAAAAGATCCGATTGATAAAGAAAAGTGTACTTAGTTTGTGATCTAATGATATCAAAAACTTCGTCTACACTTATGGTTTTATCTTCTTTGATACTAATTTTAGCATCTTGAGATAAGACCCCTTCGGAAGACATTCCGAAAGTTAGGGTACAGAAAAAGAGAATAAATGCTCTCATAACGTTTAGTAAATGCTTATCCTTAAAAAGGGAAGCAGCGTTCGTAAGTTTAATTTTCATAAATTTGCTTGTTGTTAGTTATACTTCTAGTTAATTAATGATCTTAAGGGAGAGAGCACAGTACTTTGGACGGTCTTGGCTTTTCTCTCTTTTTTATTTTAATATTATCGTTTTAGTTAGAATGTCATAGGAACTAATAAGTTTGGTGCTTTCAATGGTTTTTAAGATACTTTCTAAGGCTTGCTCTTTACTTAATACGCCGTTGAACTTCACGTTTTCTAGGGTTGGAGTTGCAAATTTGAAGTCCACATCGTACCATCGTGATAGTACCGATGCAATATCTTTGAGAGACTTTTCCTTAAAGCTGAACACCCCATCTTTCCAAGAAATTTCATTGTACACATTAACAGTTCGTCGTGAGAACGAACCATTGTTTTTTTCAAATACTAACTGATCGTTGGGGGTTAGTATCTCTTTGAACTGGTCATTTGACCAAGATATTTTCCCTTCAGCTAAGGTGATTAAGGCAAGGTCTTCATCCGCATAGGCTTTAACATTGAACGCTGTTCCTAACACTTCAATATTTTGTTTATCGTTGATAACGTTAAACGTTGATCCGTTGTGTAGGGAACTTGGACTCACCTCAAAATAAGCTTCTCCGTACACTAATTCTACTTGTCGCGGTTCATTTTCGATAAAATGAACCGGAAATTTTAATTTAGATTCTGAGTTTAACCAAACCTTTGTACCATCGTTGAGTTCGATAAAAAATTCTCCCCCACGTGGAATCGTTAAATAATTATATACAATTTTGGCCGCTTTTTTTATACTGTCTGTGGCCGTGTACACTAATTCCTCCCCATTACTCTCGGCGAAGGAGTTTTTAAAGGTAGTTCCTTTTAACAACGGAACTTCTTCTCCAGTTGACAGGGTCAAGGTGGCCTTGTCTGTACCTATTTGAATTTGACGCTCAAGATTGCCATCACTTCCCCCAGAAGCTACGTCATGTTTTAACACAAAGGGTACGCTTATGAGAAGTAAAATGGATGCGGCAACGGCATACTTCCAATACCCTATTTTTTTGACAGGCGTATCAAGCCTTTTTGCAACTTTTTTCCAATCTTTCTCGGTATTTATTTTGTGTAAAACCGTGTGTTGTTCTTCTAAAAAATCAGCCTCCGAAAGCTTGCTTTTTAGTGTCAATTTTTCTTCTTCTGAAAGGTGTGGTGCATCATCTAAGGTAGGTGATACCTCTCCTTTTAAAAAGGAAGCCGTTAGTTTTTTGGCAAATTCGAAAATGTCGTTTAGTTTGGACATAAATAAGATGGTTATATCCTAATGACGTATGAATTTGAAAGATGGATTAAAAAAAAGTATAAAAAATAATAGTTTCTTATCACTTTGTTAAAATGCGTGTCGAATTTTTACCTTAATTCAGGCTATTTTAGTAAAAGATATGCGATAAATGAAAAGTAACCTTTTAATAAAGGACGTAGCTTTTCACGGGCAATTCGTTTTTGAGCAATGACCGTTTTAACTGAAATGCCTAAGGTTTCTGCAATGGTTTGGTTACTGTATTCTTTGATGCTCAATTTCATTATTTGCGCACAGCGCTTCGGAAGTGTTTCAATGGCTTCATTTAAAAGAGTAGAAACTTCCGTTAGCACAACCTCAGATAAAAAATACCCTTCGTTTTCTAATTGCTCAAGCTCAGCTTGACTGATATTGGTATTGACTTGGTGGTATTTACTTCGAAGGAAGTCGAGTGCCTTATTTCGTACAGCCGTAAATAAAAAAGATTTTACCTTGGTCTCGTGTTGAAAGGGAATTTTTTGCTCCCACACTTTAACAAAAACGTCTTGTACTAAGTCTTTTGCAATTTCAAGATCGTGAACATACTGATTCGCAAACAGGGTTAGCGGAGCATAGTACTTGTTGAATACAGCTTTGTATTCGGTTAAATTAAGTTGATATGTTCCTGATCTTGGCATATAAGTTTTAGTATCCTTTGGGGCAAAGCTACTAAAAAGTACCCTGATTAGAACTAGCATAAAAAAGTAAGAGCGATTCTTGCGAATCGCTCTCGGTAACTTCGGTAGTAAAAAACTAATTCAAACAATTATTTATGCGAAGTTGGTTAATGCATTGTAGTGTCAGATGACATTCAGCAATGCGCTGTTTTAAATATTTAACTCATCAAATAGTGTAATCAATTTAGGATCTGATGGGCGAGGAGCATTGGCAGAGACAATGTTTCCTTCNGGNTCTAGTAAAACAAAGCGGGGAATCATATTGATATTGTACCCATCATCAATAATTTTCTTATTGGTAGGGTCAACCCATAGTTGCTTGCCTTCTAACTTTTCCTTTTTAACGTAGTTTACCCAATCTGATTTTTCCGCATCCATTGAAATACTCACAAAGGCAATATTTTTTCCTTGATAAGCTACTTTTAAAGAATCGATATATGGAAATTCTGCAATACAGGGTTTACACCACGTAGCCCATAAATCAATATAGGTGTACTTGTCTTTAAAGACGTTTTTTGATGCGTAAACTTCATCCTCAATATCCATAAGATCTAAAACGGGTGAGGGTTTTCCGGGAAGCATTTTTTCTAAATGACCATACTTTTCGGAAACGATTGCAGCTAAATCTGGATACGGACAGTTGTCTCCAAATTGATTGTAGACTTCTGCTTTAAAATCAGTTCCTAAGGAATAGGCCAGGTAAATATACTTGGCTTCACCTTTTAATTGGCTATCAACAAAGGCTAAGAAATCGTGTGCTTCCCCATCTTTTTCTTCAAGGAGTTGCTTATTGGTAATAAAGTAATGCACAAATCGCAGATAGGGGAGACCCTTCTCCTCTAAATTAGCGGCAATAGCAACCTGGGGAACAAAATCGTAATAATCGTCCGGGAGAATCGCAATGTTACCATCGGTATATCCTTCGTGACTTGACGGATAATTCATCTTCCGAATAATAGCCAAGGTTTCAAACTCATCTTTGGTAATTTCGGCAAGTTTTGCACTCACGGGATGTGCTTTTGTATAGGTTTCTAAAAAACGTAATTTTTCATCGCGAATACTATCAACCGTATGTTTATACTCGGCGCCTTGTTTTTCAACAATAAACAAATAATTGTTCTGTCTTCGTTGCGGATAGGAGTTGAAGGTGTAATCTACTGTGTTTACAAACTGACTGTTTACGGCGCCTGATCCGGTTAGCACCAGGCTGTTTTCAATCACATTCTCTCCGGAGAGTACATCCATATTAGCTTCAATATGAATACGGTCTCCTGGTTCAAGGTACACATACACATATCGGTTATTTCCATTTCCTTTAAACATTACGCGTCCAAAATCTAAGGTGCCCTTAAGCGGTTTTTCTAAGGTAACCTCAAATTTAAACTGCCCTAAACTATCGATGTCAAAATTAACTTTTTGGTTTTTTTTGAGTAACCCGTATTCATCATAGGTAAACAAACCTTGATTTTCATCGTAATTGGTTAATTTCCCTTCAATTGTTACCGTTTTTAAAACCGGTTCATCCGATTTTTTTGGGTCATTACACGAACTTAAGACCACAAGCAATAGTAAGCTCTTGGTCAAAAGGTGCGGTATTAATTTTGTGATCTTCATTGTGTATTTACTTTAATTTGGAACGACTTATCTTGGCGTTTGACCAATTTCTGGATTTAAATCTAAGTACGCATAATGAACCGGCCAAATTAATTTTGGATCATTGGCAGGAACACTAAGCACTTGATCATCTAAGGTATGTGTGACCCCTAAATTTAATCTTTTTACGTCAAATAAGCGGAGGTCTTTGCCATATAATTCGCGACGACGTTCTAAAAGCACTTCATCAAGCACGCGTTGCTGATCATTACCTAAATCACTTAAAGTCATCGGCGTGTAATAACCGGTTATAAACCGATGGCTTCGCAAGGTGTTGATATCGTCTAAGGCTAATTGTAATTTTCCAAGACGAGCGTTTCCTTCTGCTCTGGTTAAATACATCTCTGGGGTGGCAATAGAGGTGTAATCAACATTCCCATCATTGTCTACAGAATATCTGTGGCTCGCATCTGAAAAAGTATAGGCTACATAATCACTGGTTAATTTACCGTTTTCATTAACATGCTCAAACCATAAAGATCTTCGTAAATCATGGTTAATGGTTGTGGTGGTGTCTATAATTGTGTAGTCGCTGTAAATAGAATTAAAGGTCACTGTATCTAATTGCATATACTCTCGTAAGTGAGCTCCTTTAGTGGTCGTTTTATGCAATAACATTTCGTCATCCGTTGTTCGTGAAATACCAATGACATTTTCGCTAAAAGCATTACCTGTATAAATACTATTGTAATCATATAGATACGAGTGAATGGCCAAACTTTTATCTGCATAAAACGCTGCGTTTTCAAAATCGCCCATATATAAATAGGTGCGGGCTAAAATTGCATAGGCTGATGTCTTGGTCGGACGGTGGCTAAATTGCTTTGAGATATCGTCTGGTAAATCATCAACGGATTGAAGTAAATCTTGTAGAATAAAATCATACACTTTTTGAACACTTGCACGTTCTAAACTTGGTAGATCTACTGGGTTTTGAATTAAAGGAACACCTTTATCGCTAGCGGCAGTAGCCGCGTTGTAATGCTTTGCGTAAATATTGACTAAAGTTAAGTAGGCATACGCTCTATGCACACGTGCTTCGGCGGTTAATTGCATTTGAAGACGAACATTGTCATCGGCACGATGAATCTCATCTAAAATATTACTAACCAAGGTGCTGATATAATAGGCATTTTTCCAAACCACATCACCACTTGCACCATCAGGTAACCACACCTCAGATTCAAAGGCGTATAGCTGTTTTACATGGGTTCTTTTATCAATCCAATCTACCCACGTGTCATAGGCAACTTGCGAGTTGTCTGAAACAACGTCTACATACATTGAGGTTTGCGAAAGGTTATTGGTATATCTGGTATCTGCATTGTCTAATAGCAGTCTAAAATCACTCGTAGTTTTTGCTACAATTTGTCCTTTTGGAAAGGTCTCTAAAAAATCGCTACACGAGGTCAAACATGTCAACGATAGTAGTATAATTATTATTTTTTTCATCAGTATAGTGTTTGATTGAAATTATAGGTTTAACAATAGGGATATTGAATATTCTGGACGATCTCTGATCACATTGTAATACGCTGAGTACAATGATGAACTATACTTAGGGAATGATGGATCAATTCCTTCTTTGTTCTTCAGAAAAATAGGCCCCAAGTTTCGTGCTTGAAATTGAATTTTAGCATTTCTAATGCCCCCTAAATATTCACTTGGAATTTTATAGGCAAGGCTAATGTTTTGTAACCTCACTTGTCCTGCATCTAATACATTTTGAGAATTGTATTGGGCAATATAATCATTGGTTAGCGTTGTGAGGTAATTAGATACTCGTGTATCTAGTGAGTACATTGAAGCCGTTTCATTGTCGGCAGGAGATCTCCAGCGGTCAACTAATAAATCCGTGTTGAATGTATGGAATGTACGGTAGCTTTGATAGTTATACAATAAATTTCTTGGTGGTGAATCTTTTAAGAATTTATGGCCGAAACTATACAAGAAGCGGGCTGAAAGTTCAAAATTACCGTATGAAATACTATTGGTCCATGATCCAAAAGCTTTTGGAGAACGTTGCCCAACAAATTTAAAAAGTTTGTCTACATCTACGCCGCTGTAGCTGATGTTTGTTATGTCAGTAATTACACCGTCTAAATAGACTTGTGGTAAACCATCATCATTGTACCCTGCCCATTCAGCTACGGCTAAAAAGTCGGTGGGTTGACCAGCAACCGGATAGAACTGAGATAAACTGGTTCTCGACGCTATATTTGAAGAGGTTGAGTTCACGTTTTTCACTACATTTTTGTTATGTGAAAAGTTGAAGGTTGTATTCCACTTTACATTTTTGTCAACAACCAAAGCATTTATATCAAACTCAATACCCGTGTTTGAAATGTCTCCTGCGTTTAAGGTGGCCTCGTCATAGTAAAAGCCGTAGGTTGGATTCACAGCAATGTCTGTGAGTACATCTTCTGATTGTTTGTTGTAGTATTCAATTTCCCCTTGAATTCGATGATTAAAGAGCGAGAAATCTACACCAAGGTTATAATTACCTGTTTTTTCCCAGGTTAAACCGGGATTAGGAGTAGAAAGAACGGCGGCATATTGCGTTTGATTTACAGGATCAACCCATGGTGTTCCATTGATATAAGGACTGGCTGATTTATCAATATGACCATTCCATCCATACGATGCTCTTAAGCGTAAACGATCAATCGCCTCTACGTTAAAAAAGTCTTCTTGGTCTACCGTCCATCCTAATCCAACAGACCATTGGGGTAGGTTTCTATAGGATGCAGATCGGCCATAAAGATTTGTTTTGTCTAAACGAATACTTCCCGTAAGGTCATACTTACTTTTATACGTATATACGCCATTACCATAATAAGACACAAAACGATCATCTCGGCCTTGAATTCGAACACTGGTTTTAGGAATGGTTGGAATAGGTGGGATACTTCCCCTCCATTCATTGTCTCCAGTCATCCGTGGGTTAATTTCATCTTGAAAATTTAACCCTGTAATTTGAGTTAAGGCTTGTGGGTCATATCCGTAAAAACCATAGGGAACACTTTCGTAATAATCCTTTCTAATTTCAAATCCACCCAAGGCTCTAACACTGTGATCACCGTAGGTCCGATCAAAACTTGCTTGAATCCTTCCGTCATTAGAAATAAAACTAGAGCGTTGTTCATATAACATTCCACCCGCTGGAATTGGAAAAGATCCGTCAGGACGCGCAAATTCATTTACGGCATTACGAACATACCACGATTCTTCATTCATGTAATTACTGTACAACGAAGCGTTGCGTTGATATTGGTAAGAGACATCTATATTTAACCCTTTAAGTGGAATAAATGAAACTTTCGCATTTAAACGTAGGTCATTTTTCTCATCAGTAATATCCTTATTGTCGATATCGCGTTTTAGGTTCCAATCCCAATCATAAGGAAGGTTGTATTGATCAACTAGTTCTTGACGTCTCCACGTAGGTACATCGTAATAACTATCGTCATAATCATTTTTGATCATGGGTAAATAATTCCCGTTGTCATCTAAAATTCGAGACATTTGAGGAATATTACTCAATTCGCCAATGGCAACACCATTTTTTTCTTGCTTTAAAATTGAAAAGTTTACTCCAAATGAAACATTAAACCAATCAACTGGCTTAAAGGTGTTGTTTAAATTTCCAATAATTTGTTGGTTCTGATCACCCACCGCAAATTTATCACTTTGTAATGCCATTAATGAGGCGCGTAATCTATTGGTCTCATCTCCTTTACTAAAAGAAACATTTACTTTTTTGTTGGTTTCCATCTTGCGATAAAACAGGTCCGAAAATTCACGACGAACATCTAATTTTGACAATTCAGCCAAACGTTGGTTTCCGTTTTGCTCTGAAATTTCACCTGCTTTCATTTGAAGGAGTACATCAATTACCTCTGGAAACTCATATCGATTTCTAAAAAAGGGTTGAAGTAAATTATCATAATACGTATTCTCTAAAAATAAGGATTTATAAATGTCTACAGATTCGGCACTCGAGGCAAAAGGAATTTCAAATAAATCAGGTTTTGGTTGTGCAATAAATTCAATAGAGAGATCTACCTGTGCTTTGCGTGATAGGGTACCTGTTTTTGTCTTAATAACAATAACGCCATTAGCTGCTTGTGCGCCCCATATTGAAGCTGCCGCTGCATCTTTTAATACCGTTAAACTGGCTACATCACTGGGGTTAATAGTAGACCATGGATCTACCCCATTGGATGAAATTACCGGAAATCCATCTACCACAATTAGCGGTGAGTTATCGCCAAGGGTACTGGCTCCACGAATTACAAGGCCTCTGCTTCGGTCGGTTGTGGGACTCTGATCAGAAGCGTAGTTTGGTTCAAAAAGTAGGCCAGGAATCACTCCTTCAATTTTATCCTTTACACTTAAACTTGTTATTTTTTCAAGTTCTTCCGTTTTTACATGACTAAATGAACCAGTGGCTCTTTCTTTGGGCAACGAGTAATATCCCGTAACGACCACTTCGTCTAAGGTGTTACTCGATTCTTTTAAGATTACTTGTAAGGGAGCAGTATTTTCAATTTTAATCGTTTTAGTCTCAAAGCCAACATAGCTAAAGACCAATTCATCACCAATAGAGGCGTTAATTTTAAAGCTACCATCAAGTTCAGTAGAAACCCCCGTTTTTGTGTCTTTAATTAAGATGGTGACACCAATTAGAGGGGCGCCATTTACATCTAGAACCGTACCTGAGATTGAACTTTGCGCTGGGTTATCTTCAACGGCTGCGCGAATAACTATGGCATTATTAGTATTGAGCGTTACCTTAAAATTTCCACCAGATAAACTTTGGCTGAGGAGTTTATTTGCGCGGATGACTCCTTTTTTAACTTCCACCTTTGGGAAATTTTTAAAGAGGTCGGTTGGGTAAATAAAGGTGTATTCTGTTTGTTGTTTAATGAGGTCAAAAACTTCATCTACTGAGATCGTTTTATCAGCATCTATGACAACCTTAGTGTTTTGCGACATTACATTTTCTGTAGTAAAGCTGAAGACCGTAGTACACAATAAGAAGAAAGCTATTTTCATAAGATTAAATAAAGTTTTTTTTCTGCGATAGAAAATAACATGGGTTGAATCTATTTCCATAAATTTGTATATTAATTAGTGAGACTTAGTGTTGAATTAATTGATTGTACAGGGGAATAATTGTCATGGATGGTGAGACGTTCTGACAATGTTCCCTTTTTTTATTTTATGATAACTTTTTTATAATCAAACTCATAGGCGATTGTTTTTAGGTTATTAATGGTAGAAAGGATTTCTTCAATACTTTGATTTTTGCGAAGCACCCCGTTAAATTTAAGAGGCTCTAACGATTTATTTTCAAATATCACATCGGTGTCGTACCAGCGTGATAAGACGGTCATGATATTTTTTAATGGCATGTCTTTAAAACTAAATACACCATTTCTCCACGATGAAACATCGTAAGCATCCACCGTTTTAACTTCAACTGTACTTGATTTTTTATTTAAAATGGCTTGGTCCATAGGGGATAAGGTGAGGTTTTGGTCACCAATGTGTAAGGTAATAACTCCTTCTTCTAAAGTAGTGTAAATGGCATCTTCATCTTCGTACGCCTTTAAATTAAAGGCTGTACCCACTACTTCAATTTCTTGAAGTGCCGAGCTAACATAAAACTTAGCCCCTTCGTGCGCTGAACTTGGTGAGACCTCAAAATAAGCTTCCCCATAAAGTAATTCAACCTTTCGTGCTTGACCTGGTATGAAATCAACTGGGTACTTTAACTTTGATGCTGAATTTAACCAAACCTTGGTTTGATCTTCTAATTCTAGATAGAATTCACCACCCCGCGGAATGGTTAAATAATTATAAACTGGAGCTGTTGTTATGGTGGAGGTTTTGTTTTGATAAATTAATTTCTCTCCATCACTTTTTGCTTGGTCAGAAGTAAAAAGTTTCCCTTTTTCTAAAGCTACAACCGTACCGTTTTCTAGTGTTAAGGTTGCCTTATTTGTTCCCTTGCTGATTTGGTGATTAACGATTTCGGGGGGTGTTGAAACTGTATTTTTTTCGGGCTTTAAAAAATACCCCAAACTGATAAGAATTAAAATGGACGCCGCAATTCCATACCTAAAAATAGGTTTTTTATAAAATGGAATGACGGGGGGTGTCATTTCTTGATGACGATTTAAAACGCTTTCCCAGGTTTTATTAATGTCAACTTCAGAGAGTGTTTTTAAATCTTCACCCTTTCCTTTAAGGCCTTTAAGCATTTCAAAAAATAATTTGTTTTTATCGTTTTTTTCAATCCATTTATCAACCAAAATACGTTCTTCATCAGACAATTGATGGTGTATTTTTTTTAATAGTAACTCTAATTTTTCCATACTTTTTAAGGAATAGCTATTCCCTTTACCTTTAAGAGTACAAAAAGAGAAATAGGGTGATGAAAATTTAAATTATTTTTAAAATAGCCCTGTTTAAGGTGAATATAAGTCGTTACCAACGTACACAAGGCATATTTTAACACGTTGTTTTGGTGAGGTTGGTAGCCAAAAATAAATAGAGGTGTTCAAGGGAACTGCGCATTGCTTTGTAGGCTTTTTTCATTTGGCTTTTAACGGTATTGATTGAAATTCCAAGTTCCTCGGCAGTATCTTTATATTTCATTCCATTTAAACCTGTCAATAAAAAGACCGTTCTACACTCCTTGGGTAGTTTTGCTAAGGCCTCATAAAAATCGTGTTGTAATTTTATAAGGGCTGTCTTTTCTTCCTCTAACTGATCCTCGGTTAGTAATGATTCGGGTTCTTTTAAGAGTTGATTTAACGACTCAAAAGATCTTTTCTTTTTAAGGGCTTGTATGCTGTTGTTTTTTATGGCAACCTTGATATACGCTTCTAAACTTTTAATAGCTGCACGATTTTTATGGCTGAGCAATTGAATAAAAACATCTTGTACTATATCTTCTGCTTCATACATATCTTCCACAAAATGATAAGATAGCAAGCAGAACTGCTTGTACTTCTTTTTAAAGATAGATTCTATTGTATGCTGCGCGTTTGCCAAGAAAATGTGGTTAAAAAAAATCGAATATACTCATAATTATGAAATTGTGGCTACTTGTTGTTAGGTTTCAGCATTTGGTCAGAAATAGCAAAAAAGTGAAAACAGCACAAGGGGGTTCAGTCTGCTCATTTGCATAAAAGGTGTTGCTGAAACGAACTGAATACCTAATAAAAAGAGCGATTCGTAAGAATCGCTCTTTAACTTCGATCGTACTAAACTAATTCAAACACGTAGTAAACGAAGTTGGGTATCTCTATAAAAAGTGCTGAGAATTAGCACAGTACTTATACTTAAAGATTTAATTCATTAAATAATTTTATCAACTTAGGATTTGATGGACGAGGCGCATTTCGCGTTACTATTTTACCTTCTGGATCGAGTAAAATAAATTGAGGAATTCCTCTAATATAATAATCCTTAATAAATTGTGACTCCCATGCCTTATCAGCCAAAACTTGAATCCCCCCTAATTCTTTGTCCACAATCATTTTTTTCCATTTGTCGTGATCTTTTGGATCATCAATAGAAAGACTTAAGAAATTAATATTCTTTCCGTGAAATTGCTTTTCAACTTTTTTTAGCGATGGAATTTCTGCGATACACGGTCCACACCAGGTTGCCCATACATCAATATACGTGTACTTTCCTTTGAGGTCATCTAGTGATAAAGTACCCCCAGCATTATTCTCATAATCTGTGAATTTTGGAGAAACTTTGCCTGAGCTTACCTTTTTAAGCTTGTCGTATATTTCTGTAATCTTCGCATTATTTGCTTCATCCGTAGAAGCACTCATATAGTGCGAGTAATACGCTTCTAATTCTTCGGTAAACGTAATTCCATTTTGTGCTCCTGAAAACAAAAGATTGTTTTTTATGGCTTGATTTGGAATGTTAGCGTGCACTTTAATGGTGGCTAAGCTGTAGTCTAGTGAATCTTTTTCTACAAGTTCTTGAATGCTTTTATTGTAATGACTACTTACCAGTTGCTTATAATCGTTAGAAAAAAGAAAGTCCGCTTCATTATTTAAATCCAGGACTTCAAGGTCTGCTAATAAGTTAGGTGAAGCCTTGAAATCAGGTTTTTTTGCGTAGAACTTATGGTAATTCTCATACCTTGATAATTCATTTAAACGCGCATAATTTAGGTTGCGTTTTTCAGCTGCTTTATACGTGGCTGGAATTCCTTGCATGGTGTCAATCACTGCGCCTAAGGTGGTGCTAATTTCCATTGCTTTGTTCTTGAAATCTGCTTCTTCAAGTTCGTAAAATGAGGTGCCTTCTCCTTTAAGTTCAGCTGTTTTTTTACCTTTAAAACTCAAATAATTTGTGATTTCCGCACCCTTTCCAGAAACTTCGAGGGAGCTGTTAAAATCGGCTGCATTCGCAGCAACCTTGAGTTGATTTCCATGCTCGAGGTGAACAGCTGCGCGATTTTTGCCGGCCATTAAAGTGTATAGTCCTGGGTTTGCTTTGATGGTGTCTGAAAATGTCCCATCTGCATTGACCGTAATTTTTTGGGTGTGTGAACGATCTGCCTTGGTCAACGTTAATTCAGACGTGTCAAGGTTTTCAATTTTACCCGATAACAAGGCGTAATCTACCGGAGCATCTTTGGTACATGCGCCCAATGACACCGCCATCCCTAAAATAAATAGTTGTTTTTTCATATGATTGATTATTGATTAGTATACTTGATATTCATTAGATAGCCGCTGACTTCCAAAGAGCGTATTAATGGCTGCACAGATAACCTTGTTATTTTTTAGCGGCAAATTTATTTCCATACATTTTAATTAACCTTGCATCCATCCATGATCCACGCATGTTTCGCGTAACGATATTTCCTTTTGGGTCAATTAAAACACAGGTAGGAATTCCTTGAAAATTATATAACTTATTTAATTCTCCATTAAACGCTTTTAAATCTGATACTTGTAGCCAAGTCATCTGCTCCTCTTCAATGGCTTCTAACCATTTTTCTTTGTTGTCATCCATTGAAACACTGATTACTTCAAAGCCTGCAGGGTGAAACGCCTCATAAGCTTCTTTTAAGTGTGGAATATCTGCACGACATGGGCCGCACCAAGAAGCCCAAAATTCGAGCAAAACATACTTTCCTTTTCCAACATGGTCAGATAGCTTAACGGCATTTCCTTTGTGATCTTTAAAGTTGAAATCGATAAATTTTGACCCTGGCGCTGATCGCTTTATTTTTTCAGCATAGGTCACATAATCTTTATAGGTTGTACTTTTTTTAATGCGTGCAGAAAAGCCATTCGTAATTGCATCAATTTCAACAGCGTCAAATTTTGCAATTCTGTTCTTCGCCACCATAAGACCTACATAATTATCTGAATTTTTTTGAATAAACGCAATGCTATTTTTTTTCGCTTTGGCTGCGGCAATATCAATTTCATTAACAATGGCAATCCCTTCATGCATTGGACCTTTAATTTCGCCTGGTTTTGGATTTAAATAGGCAATGTATTTGTCCATAAAAAGAGCTGAACGAAATTTATCTAAAGGATCTTGGGTACTTTTAAAGGCCATATATTGTGCATGGGCACTAGAACCTTTGACCTTGACTGTTTTATAAGCATCAGGTTTTTGAAAAGTTTCTGGATAGGTATTAGGTAACTGAGCTAAGTCAATAGTTAACGCAATGGCGGAATTTTCTAAAAATAGCTCGAAATTAGGTTGGTAGGGAGGTCTTCCATTCTCCTCTTTTTGGTTTTTTACAAAAGTAAGGATGTATAATGCAGGTGTTTCCACGGTTCCATTAAATACAAATTGTCCGTTTTTTGAACGCACACTATCTACGGCTTGGTCAGTCCCTTTTAGTTGAAGTTTTACCCAAATATCTTGGTCAATATTTTTTAATTCACCTTTTATTATAAAACTGTTAGGCCTAATTGGCGTATTAGAAATAGCCGTAAAACTTAGTAAAATACAAAGCATTAATACGAGTGCTTTGGGGGTAAATTTGTTGGTTGAAATAGTTTTCATGGAAATGGATTTTAGTTAGATACCGAGTTCATTAAACAAGGTAATTAAGTTTTTGTTGGAGGGTCTAGGGGCATTTGAATCAACAATGTTTCCGGCAGGGTCTATTAGTATAAAGCGAGGAATACTGTGGATTTCATAGGCTGCAATAAAGCTGCTTTTCCAATTGCTATCGGCGAGTAACTGTACGCCTCCCAATTTTTTATCTGTGACCATTTTTCGCCACGCTTCATGGGCTTGTTCTGTATCGATAGAAATACTTAGAAATTCAATGTTTTTACCGTGGTATTGTTTTTCCACTTTTTTTAGGGAAGGTACTTCTGCCAAACACGGAACACACCAAGTTGCCCATACATCAATGTATACATATTTTCCTTTGTAATCTGCTAAGGAATTGGTTCCGCCCGCATGATTTACATAATCTGTAAAAACCGGCGACGGTTGTCCTTTACTGAGTTTTTTGAGTGCATCAAATTTTTCTTTTATTGATGCATCATTCTCAGGGGAGGTAGAAACCGCAAGATAAGCTGTATAGTACGCGTCTATATTGTCGGTATAGCCAATGTCGTATTTAGCGGCAGAGACTAGTAAATTGTTTTTTATAACATCACTAGGGATGGCCCCAAACACCTTTAATTTAGCTANGTATTGATCTATGCCTTCATTTTCTGCTAAGGNATTGGCTTTTCTTTTAAAGTGTGCATCTACCAGTTTGGTATATGATCCTCTTAGTTTATATTCATCTTCATTAACAAAATTGAGGCCGTCTAATTCGGTGAGAAAATCGTTAGAAACTGTAAAGTCGGGTTGCTCTGTGTAGCGTTGGTGTAAACTTTCGTAATTAAACAGTGCTAAAAGATGGTAATAATATAATTCCTTGCGTTCGAAATCAGCAAATTCTTTTGGGATATTAGGAAAACTATCTAAACGCCGAATATAGCTTTCGTGCAGTGATTTTTCTCGAACCGTAAAGTCGGCTTCATTTAACGAATTAAAGGCAGCATAATCTCCTCTTAATCGAGCAATATTCTTGTATTTGGTGATTAAATAATTTGAGGCATCAGGATCTGTTCCCGTAACCTTTGCCGTACCTCTAAGGTTTTGAACATTCGCGCCGTTTGCTGTAATATTATAAGATCCTCCTTGAGTTAAATAGAGTTGTACATTCATTCCACCATCCCCTCTAAATGAATAATGGCCTGTTCCGGTGGTTATGGTATCTGTAAAGGAGCCATCTTCCGCTAGGGTGATCTCATGTGGACTTAACCCACTATAATATTTGGTAAGTGTAAATTCGTTTGACTTGGCATCTGAAATGGTTCCAGAGAAAAGAATATACTCTTTTGAAGGGGTTGTTTCACAAGAAGCGAAGAGCAGCATGGCAAGCAAGAGAAATACAAAATTTTTCATAATTTATTTTTCCGGTTTAATTAAATACCTAATTCATTAAATATATTTAGTAATTTTTTGTCTGATGGTCTAGGGGCATTTGAATTAACTATATTTCCGTCTGGATCGATAATGATAAACCGCGGAATACTATTAATTTCGTAGGCTGAAATAAATGCACTTTGCCACGCCTGGTCAGCAAGTAGTTGTACACCACCTAGTTCTTTATCGGTAACCATTTTTCTCCAAGCCTCCCGGGCTGGTTCCGTGTCGATAGAAATACTTAGAAATTCAATATTTTTACCGTGGTATTGTTTTTCTACCTCTTTTAAGGCAGGGACTTCGGCTAAACAAGGCCCACACCAAGTTGCCCAAACATCGATATAGACATATTTCCCTTTATAATCAGTCAATGAATTTGTTCCTCCCGCATGATTTACATAATCTGTAAAAACAGGGGAAGGCGCTCCTTTAGATAATTTTTTTAGCGCGTCATATTTTGCTTGTATGGTTTCATTATTTTGAGTGGATGTTGAAGCTGCAAGAAATTCTTGAAAGTAGGTGTCAATATCATCTGTATAGCCAATATCAAAGTTGGCTGCAGACACTAGTAAACTATTTTTTATATGATCATTGGGGATGTTACTAAATACCTTAAGTTTGGCTAAGTATTGATCTACTTGTTCGTTAGCAGCCAAGGCCGCTGCTTCTGCTTGATAGTGTAAGGCAACTAAATCTTTATAGGAGCCTGGCATTTTATAAGCCGCTTCATCTGTATAGTCAACGTCTTTAAGTTCGCTTAAAAAATCTGAAGAAACGTTAAATGTAGATTTTTCGGTGAATCGTTGGTGTAGATTTTCATATTTCATTAAATTCAATAAATGACTATACTGTAATTCTTCTCGTTCTGACTTAGCAAATTCCTTAGGGATATTTGGAAAACTATCTAAATAATTAATAAGGTTGTTTTTAATCAGTTTAGATTTTGCCTTATAATCTACTTCATTTAATTTATTAAATTCAGCATAATCACCCCGAACTTTTGCAAGACGAGCGTACTTGGTAATTAAATAATTGGAAGCGCCTGGGTCGGTTCCTGTAACTTTTGCGCTTGGTTTAAAATTTTTCCCATCTACTTCCAAGTGGTATGTTCCACCTTGTGTTAGATAAAGATCTGCTCTGTTTCTAGGGTCATAAAGGATATATAGCCCCGTTCCTGTTCTTAGGGTGTCTGAGAACGAACCGTTTTCGTCAAGGGTTATAAGAAGTTGTGGTGTTCCGCTATTTCTTTTAACAAGTCTAAACTCTGGCGAAGGGGAATCGGTTATGGTTCCAGTCAATACGATATAATCGTTGCTTGGTTTTTGGTCACAGGCCTGAAAAAGAAAGACTGCGAGAATACTGACTATGAATTTTTTCATGAATTGGTGTTTAAGGACAACCAGTCTAGTACAGCAAGGCGTATGGACTTAGCTATCAGTTAGATACAAAATAAGTAAATATACTGGTTACAACTAACCAATGAATAAAAATAAACGGGGAATTTGCTTCCCCGTTTATAGAATACTTAGGGTTTTCGCCTTTCTTTTACCTATTCAAGACGGATACCGTCTAAACAAAAAGAAGGTTGGTAAATCATTTTACCAGTTCCATCAACATAAGAAGATGAAATTTTGAATAACACTTTATCTACTTCACCTAATGAAGTAAGGTCAACTTTTGTCCAATCGTTTAATACAAAATCATAATTAGGATTCAACGGATCTGTATTCGGTCGTGCAGCTAAAAAGAATTCTAGATTTCCTGTAGTACTTCCGTTTAATGAACCTTCAATAGTTAATTTAATATATCCTGTGGTTAAATTAGCATAGGCATTGTCATAGGCAGCTTGCGCTTCAGCAGGGGTGTCACCCGCAAGAATTGCGGCATCGCGTGCAGCTTCTCCCGCTTCACGTTTAGCCAACACTTCATGTCCAGATAAACGTACGGCGTCACTCCCATTCGGTGCAGGAAGCGTAAATCTTCCATATCTTGAGGCCGAAGTATTTGGATTTTGGTGATTTCTCACAACCCCACCATCAATTAAATAGGCCTGTGTAGCGTCATCAAAGTCTGCCGAATAAACAGAACCATAGTTTGCTAAGAGGTAGTTATAACTAGTATTCGCTACTAATACATGCGCTACCGTAGCTGGTTCAGACAAGGTAAAAAAGGCATCATTTCCAGCTGCATTTGCCACTAAATAATTTTCCGTTCTATTTGGACGAACTGTGTAAACACTAAAGGCTGTTGAATCAATTGACTGTTGTTTTTGAGCTGCTGTGATTCCTCCCGCAGGTGCAAAATCTGGACTTAAATTCCACGGATATGAACGCCAGTTCTTATTCGATAAGGCAAATCCACTATAGGTTCCACTCCCTGTACTCACCGCGTTAACGGTAATGATTCCAGATTTATCATCGCCCGACGTAAAGGGGGCAGTGGGTATTTCATAGGTAAACCTTCCTAAGCTTAGCTCATTAAATGTTATGTCATTTGGATACGGAATTTTGAGATCAATCTCATCGTCTGCACAAGAACTCAGCCAAAATAAACCTGTAATGGCTGCCGCAATTCGTATATGTTTATGTATAAATTTCATAATGTTTTTTAAATTTAAATTATTCTAAATCAGTATTTTGAGTCATTAATAAATTGTTCGTCATTTCACTATTTGGAATAGGATAACACAATTTATTCATGTCTAATGCCTGACCACCTTTGATGGTTACAATCCAGGGTTGACCTGCAGTTTTAAAGCGTAATGAAGCGAAGAATTCACTTCCGTTTTCTAAAAATGTCTCAAGAAAATACTCTTTAAAGATAGCATCCATTAATTCTTGCTCTGTCCCAGGATTTAGTGCTGGTAAACTTGGGTTGGTACGGATCGAGCGCATTTGGTTTATAGGCGCAATAGCGTCTGCTATGGAAGCTCCCGTTCGTGCTAATAATTCAGATTTCATTATATATAATTCAGGATATCTGAAATAATAGGTATTGTATTTTTCGTCTGGTGGACTTGCCTGTTGTCCAGCGTATCGCGAAAGTCGAGTCACTTTTGTCCAAGTGTACCGCATAGAGGTATCCCAGGTTTCAGATGCACGCGATTCTCCTGTCACAATATCCCATCTCGGATCTGCTTTGAACCAATCTACCCCGTAATTTAATCCGGCTGTTAGGGTTGCTCCTGGTGCTAAGGGAATTCGGTCTCCATAAATTTGACTCATAGAGTACGAATACATAAAGCTGGCAGAATAGGTTCTTCGACCATCATCTTCTAAATAACTCACAAATAAATTTTCGTCTGAATCCCATGAGTCTGCGTACACTTGTGCTAAGTCGCTTTGCATAGAAAATCCAGCTGGACTATTTCCTAACACATCATTTACAAGGCTAAGGGCTTCCGTTAAATCAGCTGAGGTGTCATTTAACCCTCCACGATATAATAAAATTTTAGCTTTAAGTACTTTAGCAAAGGTTTTTGACAAATAGCGATTTCCTTTATAACTTCCCATATTGGCAATAGCATAATCAAGATCTTCAAAAATCTTTTGGTAACTTTCACCAACCGTACTTCTTGCCTTTTCTATATTACTTAAGTTTGTCACCTGATCACGATATAATATCCCATTTGGATTTGAATCATCGGTAGACCACCAGTGTCCATAATTCCAAAATAGGTTGATATTAATCCATGCACGTAAACATCTTGCTTCTGCAACTAAAGCATCGCGGTCTGCAGGGCTAGGCACTTGNGCATCGGNNAAATTTTCAATCCCATTAATGGCGAAATTCGCTGCNTTCAAGCTTTTGTAATAGGTAGACCAACGTGCGGAAATTGATGAAGTAGTTTCGTTTTGTTGAGAATACTCCATATTAAAATCTCCAGGAGACCAATCTACAAATCCTGCCTTTGAAGCTAAGGATACATAATACGATCCAGACCATCCTGCATCATTTATTAAAGTTCGATATATTCCACCAACGGCGGCTTGTGCCTTAGTATAGTTAGTGATAGCATTTGCTTCATTCAATGAGTAGCTTGGTTCCTTATCTAAAAAGTCTGAACAAGAACTCATCCCAATGAAGAGTGCGATAATTGAGATATATTTAATTAATTTTTTCATGTCTTGAGTTTTTACTGTAAGTTAATTTTGATACCAAGGTTATAAATCTGCGCTGCAGGATAAGTACTAGCATCTATAGCCATACCTGAGCCAATTGACGAAGAGGTCCAGTTTCCTTGTGGGTCAAATCCTGGATACTTTGTAATTGTAAATAGATTTGTGGCCTGAAAGGTTAAATCAATTCCATTAACTAACATATTCTTAAAGAATTTGCTAGGTAATTTATAGGTCATGTTTAAGGCGTTTAAACGTAAATAAGAGGCATCATGTAAATAAAAATCAGAGAAACGATTATTACTTCCAATTCCATATTGCGCCATTCTAGGATAAGAGGCGTCATAGGGGCTTTGAACAATCGTACTTTGACCGGCAATCAAATTACTTTGATTGTAGTTACCAACATAACCAACATCCGTACGTGGTAATTCCCAGAGTCTGGTATGTCCATAAGCATACGTAAATGCAGCATTAATCATAAAGCTTTTGTAGCGATATGTTAAACCAAAGCCTCCAAAGGCTTTAGGCACAGACGAACCTAAATTTACGCGGTCATCATTTGTGATTTTACCGTCTCCGTCTTGATCAACAAAGATTAAATCTCCCGCTGTTTCTTGGGCATTATTATAGTAAGTAGTTTGTCCTGTTTCGGTTCTTCCTTGTAAGGAAATAGCTTCTTCAGCAGTTACTAAGAATCGGCCTGAAGTTTGGAATCCAAACCATTGACCTGTTTCCCCACCTTCGACCATTCTAATAAATGGAGAATAGGTTCCAGGAAAGAATAATTCTTTGGTTGTACCATTAATTTTTGTCACTTTAGTTACGTTTTTAGCGATATTAAAATCAAAGGTTAACCGATGGTCTGCAGAACGCAAAATATCATATTTAACATCAAATTCTAATCCGTCGTTTTTGATAGAGGCAACGTTTGAGGTAATATTGCTAAATGCCGAACTAGGGGCTAATGGAGAACTGTAAATTAGTTCATCACTTTTCTTTTGATAAATACCTACAGATCCGTAAATGCGGTCATCTAATAATCCAAAATCCAATCCTAGGTCAAACATTTGGGTTTGTTCCCATTGGAGGTTTGGATTACCAATTGAACTAGGTTGAATGGCTGGACTCTCATTGTAACGGGTAGAACCCACTTGGGTAATCCAGTCAAAATTTCCTAGGTTTTGAGAACCTGATAATCCTAAGGAAGTTCTGAGTTTTAAATAAGAAATATATTTTTGGATATTCTCTGATTCCATAAATTTCTCACTTGAAATTAACCAGGCCGCTGCACCAGAAGGAAATACACCCCATCGTCTGTCTGCACCAAATCGTGAAGAACCATCACGTCGGATGGTACCTGAAATGATATAACGATCATCAAACTTATAATGTAAACGCGCAAATTGAGAAATTAAAGCGTTCTCCGTTTGTGTTTCGTTGATATATCCAACATTAGCTGCAGAACCAAAATTATTAAGAATATCATCATCTGGGAAGTTAGTAGCGCTCATTGAATATCCACGAACGATACTGTTTTCCATTGAATATCCTGCTAAGGCTCTAATATCGTGCTTCTCATTAATCATTTTTGCAAAGGTCAAGGTGTTTTCCCAAACGTTTAATGAAGCTTTGCTATTTGACCAACTACGGCTTCCATTATAGTTAAAGGTACTTCCTGCTCTACTGTAATCTAAGTATTCACTATCGGTATAATTGTTAGTAAAGGCTGTTCTAAATTCTAAATCATTTAAAATACCTATTTCCAAGTATCCTGTTCCGTTAAAGGTAATCCCTTTACCTGCTCTAGTGTTTTTTAAAGTGGTATATGGATTTTCTGTATACGGATCTCTTGTGAAGATAGTCCCATCTTCATTAAAAGCAGGAATATCTGGACGTACTTTTTTAAGTACCGTAAGCATATAATCTTTGTCATCTGAATTTCGAGAACTACCGCTGAGGTTTAGACCAAACTTAACATTATTGCTAATTCGGGTGTCTAAATTTACACGACCTCCATAAAGTTCACTTTCACCAGTTTTAACAATTCCTTCCATGTCTTTGTAATTCATAGATACAAAATACGTAGTCTTTTCAGAGCCACCTCTTACAGAGAAGTCATGTTGCATCACCAATGGGTTTTGAGTCATATCTTCTTGCCAGTTGGTATTGCCATCATAATATGCGCCTGGTAAAATTTGTAAATCTGTTTTGTCGTACTCACTCGAGTTTAAATCGAAAAAAGCTTGCTGATCTAAATACAATCGAGAAAAATAATCAAATCCAGGACGGGCCATCACCAATTCTCTCGCAGCAGCATCGGCAAATGCCTTGTACTCATCTGCTTCAAAGTATTCATAACCGTTAAAGTCCATTACTTGAACCCCAACTCTTGAAGACACTTCAAAAACAGGTTTCATACCCGCAATTCCCTTTTTGGTTGTTACAATTACAACACCATTAGCTGCTCTAGATCCGTACACTGCGGTGGCAGAAGCATCTTTTAAGATGTCAATACTCTTTACGTCATTTAGGTTTAAATTATATAAGGTATTGGCAATATTCCCAGAAGTTGTTGATGAGTATTGTGGTACTCCATCAATGACCCATAGGGGTTGGTTATCTCCTGAAAGTGAAGAGGCTCCTCTAATAATTACACTAATTGGAGAAGTAGGTGAGGCAGACTGAATTTGTACATTAACCCCAGCAGAACGCCCTTGTAATAAGCTTTCTACACTAGCTCCCATGGGTGCGCTTTCAATTTCTTTCGCACTAATACGAGAAATAACACCTGTAGCGTCTTTTACTTTAGATGTTCCGTATCCTATTACTACAACTTCCTCTAGACCGGCAAGGTTAGGAATCATTTTAAGATCAATGGTGGTTTTCGTTCCTAAAACAATCTCTTGGTTTTCATACCCTACATAGCTAAAAACAATCACGGTATTTTCATCTGAATTTGTTAATTTCAATTCATATTTACCATCAAAATCAGTGGAAGTTCCAGTTCGTGTACCTTTAACAATAACATTTACTCCGGGTAGTGGTTGACCTCTCTCATCAAGCACTGTACCTTTAATTGTTTGTTGTAAAACAGCAATACTTTCAGCTTCTTGAACAACAACAGGTGGTTTACCTTTTATTAAAATCGTTTTATCTTCAGCAAAGTCACAACTGAAATTACCTAAAGATAAGGTTTTTTCTAGCAGTTTGTTTGCTCTAATTGTTCCTTTTTTTAAGGATACTTTTGGATAGTTTTCAAACAAATTAGACCTATATATAAAGGTATAACTTGTTTGTTCTTTGATCATCTTGAACACTTCATCGACAGAAGCTACTCGATCGTTCGCAATTTTAATTTTTGCATTTTGCGAGAAACCACTTTTTGGCGCAAAGCTCAAAAGCGTGGTGCAAAAAAGTAAAAAGAATGTCTTCATGACGATAGTTAGAAACCTTTTCCGAAATAAGAAAAAGTAGTTCGTAAAATTATTTTCCATAAATTTGCATTTTGGTTAGTTAAACATTTAATTAATCACACATAAGGGGATAAAACATGCTGTGAGAGGTTTTGTATTTTATCCCTTTTTTTTATTTTATTATCAAATTTTTATTGTTAAAAGTATACGCCATATTATTCGTACTTTGAATTGCCTTTAAAATATTTACTATTGATTGCTCTTTGCTGAGGACCCCAGTAAATCCGACCGTTTCGATCGCTGGGTTTTCTATTGTAATATCAAGATCATACCAGCGCGATAAAACTTTCATAATCTCATTGAGCGGTTTATTGGTGAAGCTAAACATTCCATCTCTCCAAGCAATTTCATCTGCCACGTGTACTTCGTATACCTTAAATGCATTTGAAGCCTGTGAAAGTTTGGCTTGTTGACCTGGCTTGAGGAGTTTGTCTTCAATACTGTTACTAACATTCACAGATCCTTCAATAAGCGTTGTAAGAATTTCTGTTTCATCTCTATAGGCCTTAATATTAAATTCGGTTCCTAAAACGGTAATGGTTTGCTCGTTGGCTTTTAAGGTAAAGGCGTCACCATTATGCACCGTGCTTTTTGATACCTCAAAATAGGCCTCTCCATAAATTAATTCCACCTCGCGCGTTTGTCCAGCGATAAAATTTACAGGATATTTAATTTTAGAATCTGAATTTAACCAAACCTTGGTGCCATCATCTAGTCGCATATAGAATTGCCCTCCACGCGGAATGGTTAAGTAGTTGTATTCAACTGGTCCCTGTTCTTTAGCACTAGGTTGATCTGTATAGACCAATTGTTCGCCATTACTCTCGGCAAAGCTGTTTTTAAAAGTTTTACCTTTTTCTAAGGCGACAGAAGTTCCATTACCTAAAGTAAGGGTGGCCTTATCTGTACCAATTGGAATATCTATTGCACTGACTTCCTCAACAGCGGCAGGTTGCTTTAGCGATTCTGTATAGAAATAGGTGGCGGCGAATATAACGCATGCAGCAGCGGCGTATTTAATCCAAAGTGGAATTACGTTTCGCGTTGACTTTTTTAGAGGCACTGAAGGATTTATAGAAGCCATAAGCGTTCCATAAACCTTATCGAGGTCGTACTGCTCTTTTCTATTGTTTACTAAGTGGAATAAACGAACCTGCTTTTTGAACTTTTTATGATTCTTTGGGTTTTCTAACCAAACCTTTAAAACCTTGAATTCATGGTCTGAAATATCACCGTATAGAAACTTAATTATAATATTTTTCAAGTACCGTAATTTAATTATATACTGCTATGATGAAGAAAACTTCATTTACCCTTAAAGATTTTTTAAAATAATAATAATATGTTTACCTTCACCCGCTAATTAGTGTGATTATTATAGCGGTGGAGTCGTATTTAGCAGATATTAAAAATGGAGATGAAAAGGCGTTTAAAGCGGTATTTGAGCTGTATTATCAGCCCCTGTGCAACTATTTACGAGGGTTTACACGAGATTTGTCTTCGGCCGAAGATTTGGCGCAGATGACGTTTACTGCCTTGTGGAAAAAAAGAGAGCAAATTGTTATTAAATCGTCATTAAAAAGCTACCTTTTTAAAATGGGCTACCATAATTTTTTGCAAATGCACAGAACTAAGGAGCGAGAAAACAAGCTTATCACTCAATTAACATTCGCGGCGCTTGAAGTTGATTTTGTAGAAGATGACTCCATTCAAACCAAAAAAATTGAACATTTAAATCACGTGATAGCCAGTTTACCACCCGCTTGTAGGAAAGTTCTTGAATTAAAACAAAAAGGAGTAAAAAACACCGAAATTTCAATTCAACTTGACCTTTCAATAAAAACAGTGGAGTCGCATGTTCGGAATGCCTTTAAAATTATTCGAAAGAGTTTTAAAAATAATCCCACGTTTTTACTAATTATTCAAAATCTTTTCCAATCTAAATAAGTAGCGATAGCAATACGCCAGAGAATAGGTCGCTAAAATCACACCCATAGTACACGATATCGCCGTGAATATAGAGGCAACTGTTGTTGAAATAATGGGCACCTTGGCGGTCTTAAGTTAAAGGATCTACCAGAATGATATAGCTTTTATTCAAAAAGAGGAACGGTAAAATTACTATCGGAATCTCTCTCGTATGAAATTGTTGAGCCTGTTGGACTAAATGTTTTTACAGTTATGGTGTTTTTGGTTTGATTAAATTCCATGGTACGCATTAAACCGCCTCCTCCATGTCGTTCTCCTGCCTGGTTTTCTCTAGATTGGTAATCTGATAAGAACGTTTTTATGGTAGAACCGTTATGCGTGTCTTTTCTATATCCTTCCCCGCTTCGATGTCCGCTTAGCATCATAAAAACGTTGGGACTATTTTTAAAATAATCATAGAGCCGTTGACCTTGTTTTGTAAAATCGCCAACGAGTGAATTGTCCCCTTCATCTGGTCTGGTAATACTGTTGCTGTCTTCATGCCTCGCTAAGATACTATGGCTCACGATTATGGCTTTCCGGTTACTGTAATTAGCCAAAATTCCTCCAGCCCATGCGAGCACCTCTTGTTCAATAGCTAGATTATAATCCTCATGACCAGGTTCATTATATTCAATGTACATCACAATAAAATCATCCCCATTTGCTGAAAACAGATCATAGTGGTTATCATTGTTATTTGGGGTATTTCCAGAGCCTGAATAAGCATCTCCATAGTATGCCCGATCTTTAAAACGGTCTTTTCCAAAATAATAATTATAGCCCTTATCTGTTCCGCCTGGTTCAGGATTGCCTAAGGGCTCTTGGTCGTGATTGCCAACAGCAATACCATAGGGAATTCCGTCAGGAAATTTTGTGCTGGTCGTTTCTAATTTATACATTACTTCGCTCGCTTTTTCCCATTCTTCCATGGCTTGTTCACCGTGATCAACCAAGTCTCCTAAATGTACTACATAGGCAATGTTGTTTTCTTCAACATTATCAAGGATCCAATTGATTTGATTTTCAAACATTTCCATTGTTCCCCCGTGCTTTTCGGCCGTGTAATATTGGGTGTCTGGAAGGATAGCCAATTGAAAGGTTTTATCGGGTTCTTCAACTGGGTCAGGTTTTATTATAGGCGTGTCATCGCTACTTGATTCTGACTGACAGGAAACCATCAAGCTTATAAACAAAAAGAGTACTAAACAAGCTGTGTTTAATTTTGAAAATGATCGTTGAGGGGTATACTGCTTCATAGGAGGATTTATTTTGAGTAAACACAATTGAGTTTGACTAAAGAGAACCCTTCGGTTTCTTCATATTCAAGCACTGTTAGTGTTGCATTATGTTGCTTTATTTTTCTGTAATTTTGTAGTGGTAGTCCAAGTAAATGAGCCATCAAAAAACGATTAACGCCATTGTGAGCTACGATTAGTATGTGGCCCTGGGGGTGTTTTTGAATGACTTCCTGTATAAAATCATCTAAACGTGCAATAAGTTGTCCAGCTGTTTCACCCGTTCCACCTGCTCGGTTGTTTTTTGGGTCTTTGTTCCAATTGGTCCAAAGCTCTTCATTTTCTGCAATAAATTCCGTTCGAGTTTTCCCTTCCCAAGCTCCAAAATCCAATTCAATTAACCGCTCATCAATGTGAATGGCCTGATCGGGTACCGCTGTTTGGGCGGTTCGTCTGGCTCGGTCTAAAGGGGAGCAATAGACCGCATCAAATTGCTGAGTTGCTACTAGCTGATGCAGTGCTTCCGCTTGAAGCATACCCTTGGGGGTTAGGCCAATGTCGGTTTTGCCGCAATAGCGGTTGCCGTTGGCATTATATTCAGTTTCTCCGTGTCTAGCGAGATATATATTAAGCATAATTTTCTTCTTCTATATAATTAAGGGTAATGAGTTTATGGATAAATCTATTGTAATTTTTATCGTAAAGTTCGCTTAGTGATTTATCTGGATTTATTTTTTCATCGATTTGAATTAATTGCTGACCAGCTTCAATTAAGTCGGTGAAATGTGTTTGGGAAGCAGCGAGAACCGCAGCTCCATAGGCGCCTGAAATATGTTTGGCTTTATAAATAGGGATGTTGAGCACATTGGCACGTATTTTTAACCAAGTTGGACTAAAGCTTCCGCCTCCAGCGGTATACACGGCATTAATTGATTCACCAGACATCTTACTTGCCAATTCAAAGGCGTATCGTTCAAGGTAAGCTACCCCTTCCATATTACTGGTAAATAGCTGTTCGGTAGTTAAGCCATCCGAGTGAAATCCCTTTGCATTAGGGGCATTAAATGGAAAACGCTCGCCTTGCTGCATTAACGGATAACTTAAGTATGCAGTAGGTATAAGTTGACTTGCAGCCAGTTCATAGGCTTCAATTTTAGATTCAAAATCGTTCGTTATCCAATCTGCACCTGTATTACTAGCACCTCCAGGCATCCAAAAGCCTAAGGGATGTTTATGACTGTAAAATCGACCTAAGTGATCATGAATAGGGTTCTGGGTAACTCCTTTTATAACAAGGGTGGTGCCTATAGTTGTGTTCCAGTCGCCTGGTTTAACCGCTCCCGAGGCAATTTGTGACGCACAACCATCAGTAATGCCAGTGGTTATTTTTGGTCGATGTTGTAAGCCTAATGCCTTGGCTACCTCTGATTCCATACGGCCAATTGGTGTTCCTGAATTTAGCACCTTTGGCATCCATTTTGGTGCTAAGCCCAAGCTGTCAAAAAGATAGTTTGGCCATTGGTTGTAGTCAAAGTCATATCCTGATTTAAGTGCATTTGTAGGGTCAGTAACGCCCCAAACGCCCGATAATTTACCCGTGATATAATCAGCTGCGTGTACCCATCGGTGAATTTTTTTAGTTTTTTCAGGATAATTGTTGGCAAACCACACCATTTTAGAAATCCCACTGGAGGCATTAAATCCTGTATACCCACTAACCTTTTTTTTAGCGAGCGCACTACATTCTAATCCTTCTTGTTCGGCGCGTTTATCACTGTACATGATGGCAGGATGGAGCGGAACGTTATTGCGGTCTAGAGGAATAACAGTTCCCGAAGTAGAGGTTACGGTAATGGCTGTGATGTCATACGAAGTGGTGTCAAACATCGATTTTAATAATTCAAGACAAACGTTCCACCATTCTTCAGGCGACTGTTCTTGTCTCGATTTTTGGGTCAAAGGGAATTTTTTAGACCGGCTAATTAATTCGTTTCCATTACTGTCAATGATGACAGCTCTAGCGCCTTGCGTTCCAATATCTATCCCTAAAAATTTTGCTTCCATAAGCTAATTAAACGTTTGTTTTAATGCATTACGCGTTTCCTGCCACATTTCATTTTGTTTTGCTAATTGTGTTGTAGGATTAGGAAGGTATTCAATAATTTCGTCCTCTAATAGCGGCTTTTGAATACCCAAGGCTTCACAACAAATCAACATGGCGCCAATGATAGATGCGTGTTGAAATCCACTGCGAATCCGTATTTTTTTGTGCAGTAAATTTGCTAGTAATTGGCAGAAATACGGACTTTGAAATCCGCCTCCACAGCCCCATACATAGGTGGTGTTATTGGGATTTACCGTTTGTAAATAAGAAAGATTTTTTTCAATACAATTGCCAATATCTATGAAAGCTGCTTTCACAAAATCAACGCGTGTTAGGGCATGTGAAATTGGGGTGTCGATAATAAACCCACCTCTAGTAATTGATTTATCTTCATTTGATATAATAGAACCGAGGGCCGCAGAACAGAGGTTGTGTTTTGACAAATCCAGTTCTTGCTCAATAATATCGTACCCCTCGTTGGGATAGAAAATCTCTTTGATCCGTTGGTAATTTAAACCAGTTACTCCAGCATTGGTCTCTAAAATGTAAAGATCCTTTTCAACGTGACGGTTGGTCCATGTTTTTTGATTTTTATCAACGATATAGTCCTTTGTTAAGGTGACTAAGGGTGTTGTTGTACCGGCAACAATGACAATATCACGCAGTTTGGGGCGTGTACTTTTAATTGCCAACTGAGTATCAGCACCCCCCACGATTACGGGAGTGTTTGGCGCAAGGTTGAGGTCATGTGAAAGTTCAGGTAGGATGGGGCCTAGTACATCTCCAGAACTATGAAGTGGGGGTAAAAGCCTTATGTCAATCTCAAAAAGGGCGCATAGGTTTTTTGACCATTTCATCAATTCTACGTCATAGAGTAGGGTTTCAGAAGCCTGTGAATGTTCATAGCCCATGACGTTACAAAGTTTGTATTGTACCCAATCACTAATACTTAAAACATGGCCTATGGAGGTATATACGTCGGGATATACGTCGCGAAAACCAACCATTTTTAAGGCAGAAAATATGGAGCTCGGATAACGACCACATTTTTCATAAATGAATTCTTTAGAAGATATTTGATCTTCCCAATCTTTACCGCGATGGTCATGGTTTGGCAAACCAGTAATGGCCTGTAGATTTTTATCAACTAAAATAATACCTTCCCGTTGGCTTGAAACGGTAATCCCTTGGATTGATTTCGAGGGTACTGCTGAGGTAACGTTTTTACACAAGGATTTGATTTGATTCCAGAGTTGATTAGGGTCTAGCGCTAAGGCATCTGAATAATGCTCATCCTTTTGATAGTTTACATTTTGACGATCAATGGCAATTACCTCGGCAGCGGCATTAACAATAGAGGCCCTTACATTTCCTGTGCCAATATCAATGATTAAAAAGTTGGCGGTTGTTTTATTCATGGGATTCAATTTTTACCGGATTTTTTTCGTTGAAAAAGTGAGCTAATTGCTCATTCATAATGAACGAATGATGATCTTCTACTTCAAACGAGGCTCCTGCTATATGAGGGGTTGCATACACATTGGGAAGATTAATCAATTGGTAATCTGTATGACTAGGTGGCTCGGCGTCAAATACGTCTAAAAATGCACCAGCAATACGATTGTTCTCTAGGGCATTATAAAGGTCTTGTTGGTTCACTACAGCGGCTCGTGCCGTATTCACAAATAGGGCTGTTTTTTTCATCTTAGACAATAAGGTTGCATCTATCATTCCAGTAGTTTCTTCGGTCACTGGTAGATGTATGGAGACAATGTCACAGCGACTAAAAAGATTTTCTAAAGAGGTGCTATTGTATACGGGATCAACATTTTTTGCATAGGGGTCATAATAGTCAATTTCACAGGGGAAACTTCGTAAAATACCCGCTATTTTTTTTCCAATATCTCCAAATCCAACCATCCCAACGCGTTTATTGGCAAGCTCATGTCCTTTAAATTGAAGGTAGGAGGTGTGTGCTCCTTTTTCCCATTTTTGATCCTCAAGCCAATTGATGGCGGGTACAACTTTCCGCATCAGCGAAATAACTCCTACCAAAAACAATTCGGCCACAGCCTGCGCATTACGACCAGGGGTGTTAAAAACGGGGATATTATGTTTTTCTGCTGTTTCTAAGGAGACATTTGAAGGAGTTCCTCTGCACACACCAATAAATTTAAGAGATGGATTATGATCGATTACATTTTTTGTTACTTCATCGTGTTCTGTAATTAGCGCATCCGCATTAGAATCTTTTAACAAGGCAAGTAATTCTTTTTCGTTATAAGCCCTGCCCTGTTTTTTCCAAGGGCGATAATCAATCGTGCTAAAAAATTCATTTAATTTTGCTTTAGCTTCATCGTGGTAAGGGGCGGTAATAAGTACTTTCATTTATTTGGTTTTTTTAAAGTTGTCTGCGTATTTATATCAGATAATCTTTTACGGTTAAATGGCAAAAAAACAACATTGATGAGATGATTTGCCGTGTAGGTTTCCTTGCGGAAAACTCGGTTTAATCGCTGCGTAAAGGCAGCGTGAGTCTTTAATCGGTTGCGTTGAATGAAAAGGTGCTTGACACAAAATAATGGTCGCTTGGATACACCCCATTTTCATTGTCTTTTATAATGTGGGCATCTATTGGTGTTATGGGGCCGCGATAAAAAATAAAATCAACTTTACCCTTTTTGGTCGTTGCTTTAGGACCCTTAAAGACATGCACGGTAAAGCCTGGGTCTCCGCTTTTATGAACATCTTGATAACTGTCTTTCCAGCGCGTTAAGAGTTGTTTTATAGGTTGCTGGCTACTGTCTGAATTAAAATCACCTGCTAAAATCTGACAGAAGTCCGCTCTGTATTGATCACTTTCATCAAGAATCATGCTTGCTTGTTTAAGTTTAGCTTCATCTGATTTATGATCGAGGTGGGCATTTAAGACGCGAAAAACTTTTCCTGTTTTTTTGTCTTTTAACCGTACCCAATTTACGTGCCTGGCCCGTGAGGTGCCCCATGACATACTACCGCCAAGATGCGGTGTTTCTGAAAGCCAATACGTACCCCCAGACACAAAATCAAATTTACGATGGTTGAATAGTATGGGGTTTTTCGCAATTAAATGATATTCTCCATCAGTGAATTCATCCATTTCGGGACCTTCAAATCCAAATGAGGTGTAGCTTGGGAACGCTTTTTTGAAATCGTTATTTTGAACTTCTAATACCTCTTGAAGGCATATAATATCAGCATTCTGAGCTTTAACTACATTAAAAACTAACGCTTTTCTGTCGTTCCATCCGGTTCCTTTCGCATCGTCAGTTTTTAAGGCCACACGGATATTTGCGGTGAGCACACGTACCGTGTTTGGGGTAGTGTTCAATGCAACCTTTTTATCCCTAGGGAAGGGATGGGTAAAGAAGCTAAATACTAGTCCAATTTTTAATAGAATTAACAGTTGCTTTGTCATGAATTTGTAAGTTTATTCGGCGAGGGCATTTGTTTCATTTAGAAAGGCTCCTTGTTCAATCAATTCTTTTTGTAGCGCAGCTACAGGAATATTAGCGGGTGCGATGGTGTTACGTACGGCAAATTTTGCCGCACGACCAGCGGCTTCCCCCATGGCCATGCAAGGTGCCATTACGCGTATAGCCGACATGGCTTCATGCGTGGTAGATATAGCACGTCCGGCAACGATTAGGTTTTCAATTTTTTGTGGAATCAATGAGCGGTACGGAATGTCATAACAATCTCCACACCAGGTCAGTGTACACCCACCATCATCGGGGTGATGTAAGTCTAAGGGGTAGCTGGCAACGGCAATGGCATCATCAAATCGGGCACATCCAAGTATATCCTCTTGTACCATAACGTATTTGCCAACAATTCTACGCGTTTCTCGAATGCCTAAAAAAGGGGCCATTTTAGTAAAATATGCCTTGTCAAAGCCTGGGACATATTCGATGAGGTATTTTTCAATATCTTTAATTTGTTGACGACCTTTTATTTCCCCATGCGTCAAGTCTTCGGGCTTTGTGCCGTCAACTCCGTGTACGCTCGACATATTAATCCATACTTCCCCTTTACGTAAACCAGTGATAATAATGGTTCGTTCAGTATTAAGGGTGAGACCATTCGTTCTTGCTTGATCCATTACTTCTCGAAGTCCAACCACAATAAATTGATGATTTTGCCCAAAATATTCGGCGGGGATAAAATCGGTTAAATAGGTTCTGTTTTCTTGAGAAATACTTGTTCGTAACTTTTCAGTATCCACACCAGCCATACAGAACATCAGGGTTGGGGGTTGCATACCTCCTTTTTCATTGCCTTTTTCACAGGGAACACCAGCTCTAAAAGCCACATCAGCGTCTCCACTACAATCTACCACAACCTTGGCTAAAATAGCTTCTCGTCCCGCTTTACTCTCGATGAAAACTCCTTTTATTTCATTGTTCTCTACAATGGCATCAGTAAAATAGGTGTACAATAGTACATCTACATTTTGCTCGATTAACATTTCTAAGGCGACATTTTTTACCGCTTCAGGTTCTACTAAAGTTATACTCATATGCAAAGGACAAGGGCGATGTTCACTCGCACCGTCTACTTTTTTTAATCGGTCTATAAATTTTTGAGGAATTCCTTTGATGATTTGATTTCCTTTTTGTCCGAGAAAACCAAGCACAGGTAGCCCTATGGTCATGTTTCCACCAAGGAAGCTTCGATTTTCTATAAGGGTTACAGATAAACCATCTTCAGCCGCAGCCATAGCGGCAGTAATTCCTGAAGGTCCACCGCCTACAATAAGTACATCAACTTCTTTACGTACCGGAATTTGTCTATTATTTTCAGTTATATATTTCATATAATCATTGTTTTTATTGCGCGCTACTATTCGTTTTTACTTGACGATTCTTGTGGTAATAAAGAATTATCGATCCTAAAAGTAAAAGGCCAATGCCAAAGGCAGCTACTAACCCTTGGTTTTCAACGGTTATAATAGAAATAACACTAATGATTATTCCTACAATAAGGGTTGACCATCCGCAAAGTTTTGCAGGATAGGTTGACGGACTAGTATCGCTGGTTGTTGTAAATTCATTTTTATGTGCCTGTACTTTAGTCCACCCCGTATCTACAGAACGGGTGAAAAATTCAATACCTAAAAGTAATAAAAAAGGAAAGGCCGTACCAACTACTATATCGGTTACGCGTTGATTTTCTTGAATTAATTTCGTTAAATTATCAAAGAATGGTGCCGAAGCAAACCAGCCTTGTTCTTGGAAACCTAATTTTACCATAAATCCAATAAAGATGCTGATAATGGATACGAGCCAAGCCGCTTTTAATCCAATTTTTTTCGAGAATAAACCCCAAATAGTTGGTAATACTAAGGGGCCCGTTAGCATGGCAACAGAAGCGAGAATATATCCGGTATACGTTCCCATAATTGGAATCAGTAATGCTCCAGCAATGATAATTCCACCCAGAATTAAGGTAATTATCCTACCTACTTTGACTAGTTCTTTATTGGATGCTTCAGGTCGAAAAATACGTTGGTAGAATTCAGTAGTAAAGGCACCCGCAAAAACGTTGAGTTGTGTAGTTGCCATACTTGCTGTAGCGGAACACATAGCGGCAATCATCAAACCGAGCATTCCGGCAGGAAGTACGGCTTGACTGGCTAAAATATAGGCTTGTTCATGATCTGCGTTTGGGTTAATCCAACGGTACGCCATTGGAGGGAGCATCCAAATAATCGGACTTACAATATAAAGTATTCCAAAGAGATAGGTTGATTTTTTGGCGTCTTTAGAAGATGGAACACATACGAAACGTTGTACATAGGCCCATTCCCCACCAATTTTAAAGAAAAAGACCACAGCCCATCCAGCAAGGAAAATCCAAGTAAACTCTCCATTAACCAAATTGAAAAATCCAGGTGGAGCTGTATCTATCATCACCTCTAATCCACCAATTTTTTTAACGATTAAGGGAACCACTACTAAAACTGAAGCAGTAAGAATAATAAATTGTAAGGCGTCAGTCATTAACACGGCCCATAAACCACCACCAAACGTAATAATGATAATTAAAAAGCAAATAATGAGTGAGGTAAGTGTTACGGATAAATAACCGGTGGCCGGATCTACCAATAAATGTCCTTCCGGTAGAGGAATTAATACAGTGACTACAACGGCTAAGGCATAGACTGCCCCACCCATGGTAAAAACACCAATAATACCTTGTAAGAAGGTGTAAAATTGTACTATTGATTTTCCAAAACGGTCATTGAGAAATTCTGCGGCAGAATCATAGCCATAGGCCTTCCATTTTCCAGCCAAAAATTTTCCAACAAACATAGCGGCGATGCCAATCACCACAAGTATTGAAACCCCAACCAAGCCAAAGCGATAGGCAATACCTCCCCAAACTACAAAGGTACCTGCGGAAAAGGTGGTCATAAATGAGGATAATCCAGAAAGCCACCAAGGAGACTTACCGCCAGCGGCGAACATCTCCTTGGTATTTTTCATTTTTGAAAACACGGTGCCCATGGCAACTAAGCCTAATAGGTACACCACTAACACAATAATATCAATACTATTCATTCAGTATATTTTACTGTAGCCCATCGTTTATCAGCACGATGAGGTCAATTTAATTAATATCCCGGATTTTGTTCGAGATTTTCATTTATGATAATTTCTTTCGAAGGGATTGGAAAAAGATATTGTTTATCTTCAAAAGCGCGAACCGTAAGTTGTTTAATTAACCCCTTGGCATGCATAGAAGAAAAATCAGGTAATCCATACGCGTCAATTACGGGTCTTTCTGGAAAGAACCACAAATCTTCGTCAATCACTTTTTCTTTTAAATCATTGGGGTCTAAAATACCGTAATTTGGTCGGGTTAAGGCCTCGCTGGCTAATCTCCATCGTAAAAGATCAAAAAAGCGTCTGTTTTCCCAAGCAAATTCAACACGCCGTTCATTTTGTAAAATTAGACGGAGCTCAGTTTGATTTAAGGTGTTTACCGCTGGGTAAGAGGCGATATCATCTTTGTCTACTTCATAGGCTCTTGCACGTACTGTGTTAATGGCGTCAAGTACGGTTTGATCAATCTCATTCAGTTCAATTTTAGCCTCGGCATACATAAGTAATACGTCTGCGTAGCGCATGATGCGGATATCAAAATCAGTTCTATTATCATCTGTCCAATCTTCATCAACCCCTTTTTTAAGTGCTAACCCATTATAGGCAGCATAGGTGTCTACAGATCTAGCATCTTTATTTCGAACCATGACCCCAGTATTAACATTTAATACTTCAGTGGTATATGGATTAGGATCATAAATCACCCCGAGGTGTTCAGTACCAAACTCAACAATAGTCATGGCTAATCTTGGGTCTCTATTCTTAAACGGTTCTTTAGGATCAAACAGGGGAGATTCATCAATCGGAAGGCCGTCTGTAGCGGTGTATGAAGCAAATAAATCCCAAGAGGGTTGTGCTACATTACTACCGCCAGGCGTTCGTGTATAGAAATTTTTAGCGCTCCATGACGATCCGAGCTCAAACGATCTTGGTAAGGCAAAAATTGTTTCTTTAGAATTTCTAGTTTTAGAATAGAAATAATCATCATATTCAGGATGTAATTCATATTCATCGAGGTTCATCACGTCTTGTGCTGCATCTCTGGCTATTGCATGATCGCCAACGTTTAGGGCTACACGTGCTTTAAATGCCAGCGCTGCCCCCTTAGTAGCTCGTTTTAATTCACTTGAACTGTACGAAGCGGGAAGTCCATTAATAGCAATATCAAAATCTTCATATACCTGCTCCATGATAATATTTTTATCTGTTCTCGCGAGGCTAAATGATTCTTCTACGCTAATATAATTGGTGTAGAAGGGCACATCTCCATAGAGAAAAACAAGTCGACCGTAGAAAATTGCTCTAAAAAAACGGGCTTCTGCGTCAAAGCGTTCAAGTTGTTCTTCGGGTACATTTTCCGTTGCATTTTCAAGGCTGTTAATAATGGTATTTGCTCGGGTAATACCTTTGTAAGTGGCCAACCATAAATCTTCAGAAAAAGACCATTCACTGTTGATAGTTCCAGCCACATAATCTTTGATTGACTGGCGTTGTGCCCAGTTGTCTGTAAATCGTTCGGCCTCTAAATTTTGTTCTAAATCCCATAAATACGTTCTGTACAGATCGTTTAAAGAGAGTTCAATCTCAGTTGCATCACTATACCAGTTTTCTGAAGAACCTTCTGATAACGGGTTAAGATCGAGGTTTTCACATGAGGAAACCATGCATATACTTATAACCAGTATTAAATATTTTTTAATGTTCATTGTTTTAGAATTTTACAGTTAAACCCAATTGAAAAGAGGATGACATATACGAATTGTCTGCGGCTTCAGGATCCCATCCGTCAGGATAATTGTCGATTGAAAATAAATCGGTTGCCGACGCAAATAGGCGTAGTGAACTAATTCCTGCCACATTTGTAATTGATGTAGGAAGTGTATACCCTACAACCACATTTTTTAATCTAAAATACCCACCATCAATTAACCAGAAATCAGACATTTCATAATTGTTGTTTTCAGCCCCTGTATAAGAGAGTCTAGGGTATCTTGCATTTTCATTTTGTTCTGGGGTATTGTATACGCTCCAGTAGTTTCCATCAATGATGGCAGGTGGGTTTGTCCACGCAGAATGAAAGGGTTTTACCATAGAGGTGGTCAGTCTTGCGTTTCGTTTACCAACTCCTTGAAAACCTAAGGTAAAATCAAAGTTTTTGTATTCCATATTGATATTACCACCATATTGGTATCTAGGCAAAGATCCGCCTAATTCAACGCGGTCGTAATCTGGAGTGATTTTCCCATCTGGAACACCATCAGGTCCACTGATATCTTTATATTTTACATCTCCAGGTTGTGTAGCTCCATTTAAGGTTGGGGAATTGGCAACTTCATCTGCGGTTTGAAATATCCCATCCGATTGATATCCGTACCATTCTTGAAATTCAGATCCTTCACGTGTAATAGTTGATCCAGAAAAAACAATTCCTCCTAGGTCTCCCATGGTCGATTTAAAATCAGAAACATTGGTAGAGATTGAGTATTTTAATGGGCCAGCGTTATTTCGATAAGACACTTGAACATCCCATCCCTTGGTGTACATGTTACCCGTATTTTGATCTGGATTTTCAAAACCTAGGAAGTCAGGAATTTCTAATTCAAGAAGCATGTCTTTAGTAGTTTTCTTATAGTAATCGGCGCTAAGCATTAATGCATTGTTAAGAAAATAGGCTTCAAACCCTATATTGGTTGTCTCGGTGGTTTCCCATGAGATATCTTGTATAGCGTAGGCGTATTGAGCAGCTGTTAGCGCTGACACTACATTATTACCTTCATAAAATAATGCGTCAGAGTATCCTATGGTCGATTGGTACGGGTAATTCCCAATGCGTTCATTTCCTAATTGTCCCCAACTTGCTTTAAGTTTAAAGTAGGTCAAGGTTTTGTTTTTAGGAATAAATGATTCTTCGGTGATGACCCATCCTGCTGAAATTGAAGGGAATGCACCCCAGCGATAATCTGGATGTAGTCTTGAAGAGCCATCATATCTTATATTGGCTTGAACTTGATATTTGTTATTGTAATCATACATTACACGACCAAAATAAGAACGATACGCCGTTTCGGTGGCACCCCCGCTGTTCGTCATATAGTCTAAAGGACCAAGGCTCAGGTAAGGAAAATTTGAAAGGGTATAGTTTTCTGCTTGTGCATTTAATGATTCGTAAAAAGAGGTAAAGCCCTCATAACCACCAAGTAAATTAACATTGTGTTTTCCAAAAGTATTTTCATAATTGGCTAGAAATTGCGTAGTCAGATTTCTACCGTCATTTCTAATCTCGTACAAATTGGTTGTTTCTGCATTAGAAATAAAACCTGCAAGTTGTGTTGGATCTTCTGCATCGTAGTATGTAATTTGTTTTTCAAAACGCTTGGCTTTCGTGTTGTACAAGTAGGGTGCTACCACTGCAGTAAAGGTTAAGTTAGTCACAGGGGTATATGCCAATGAAATTTTAGCATTAAATTTATTTCTCCATACATTATCAAATCCTCCTTGATGTAAAATGGCATAAGGATTGAATCCGTTCTGTCCCATACCTATTCTGCCATCAGCCCATTGTGCAGCAAAAATGTCTGGATACCGTTGTGCAGATTGTACGGGGTTTAAGGTTGGGGATTTTTGGATTTCATAATTATACGATAAATCAAAGGTGGCTTTAAGTTTGTCGGAAATAGTAAATTGATTATTTACACGTCCCATCATACGCTCAAAATTCTTGTGATCATACATTCCATCTACAGATTCATAACTTAAAGAAGCTCTTGATTGAATATTTTCATTTCCGCCAGAAAAGGATAGGTTATGGCTGGTGCGTTCTGCATAGTCATTAATAATTAGATCAGACCAGTTGTTTAATGGATATTGATTAGGATCTGATTCGTGTAGGCTTTCCCAGTTGTTTACCTCATTTTCAGAATACAGGGAGAATTCACTTCCCGGTTGATTTCCAGAATCATTCCAAGTAAATTCATTAATCATTTCGAGGTAGCGTTTAGCATTCACCATTTCTGGGAAGGTTGTAGGTTTGTCTATACCATAGATACCTCTATATTCAATAGAAGATTTTCCTGATTTTGCACGTTTGGTGGTAATTAAAATCACACCAGCAGCTGCTCGAGCACCATATATGGAGGCAGAGGCTGCATCTTTTAATACAGAAATATCTTCAATATCACTTGCATTAACGTTATTGATACTCGCCACGGGTACACCATCTACGATTACCAACGGATCACTGTCTCCAATAGTTGTTATCCCTCTAATACGAATAGAAGCACTAGCTCCGGGCTCACTATTTGTTCGAGTGACCATTACGCCTGGCATAGTTCCTTGGATGGCTTGGGCAATCTGTGTGGTATTTCTTTTTGCAATAGTTTCACCATCAACAGTCGTAATAGAACCGGTAATGTCTTTTTTCTTTGCTCTACCATATCCTATGGTTACCACCTCTTCAAGGCTAAAAGCTTCACTTTCCATCGTTAGGTTTAAGGTGGTCTTCCCTTTAACATCGATGGTTTGAGTTTTCATTCCAACATAGGAAATGACCAATATGGTGTTGTTTGAAGGTACGTTAATCGTAAAACGCCCATCGAAATCAGTCATTGTACCTTGGTCGGTATTATTAATTCTGACGGTTACACCCGGTAGGGGAAGTCCTTCCTCATCTTTTATTTCACCCGTTACTTGACTTTCCTGCGCGTTGGCAAAAAGGGTCACGAAACAAAATAAAAGTAAAAAAAACTTGCTAATAATTTTTCTCATTGATTTAAGTTTAATGAATTAATGTCTAATTTTTTTAAATTGTTAAAATAAATGAAGAATAACGTGCTTTCTGAGGGTTATTCTAAATTGCGTCAAATTGTGAATTTGTGAATTTTCAACCTGTTTTTTAATGAATTTCTGCTCAAATAAACTAAATTAAACTGAATTAAACAAATTGAAACACAAAAAACAACAAAATAATACAATATGAAAGCAAATTAAAGTGATTAAAAGAAAAGCAAGGTTACCATATATTTATGATAATGTTAAGTTATTTTTCATTTTAATTTAAAATGGCTGAAGATTTGGATTATTGTAAAGTTTAGCTGAGTTTTGTACTGGCCAACAATAGGATAGCTATTTGTTGATAGTTAAGAAAATTTCAAATGTATTGATAAAAATGGATATTACCGATAGACATGCAGCCATTCTCCATAAATTAAAGGAAGAAGGGAGAGTTAAAATAAATGAACTTAGTGAAGAATTAAAAGTTTCAGGTGTAACAATAAGAAAGGATTTGAAACTACTTGAAGATAAGCATTTGTTATTTCGAACTCATGGAGGAGCTTCTATGAGCAATCCGTATATGAATGAGCGAACTATAAATGAGAAGGAATTAATCAATATACACGTAAAGAAAGCTATTGCTGAAGCGGCGATGCAATTGATTGGCGAAAAAGATTCTATAATCATAGGGTCGGGTACCACCGTTTTTCAATTGGCACATATTTTAGAAACCACACGTCCCTTGACCGTGATTACACCAGCCGTTAAGGTAACACTTGAATTGTGTAATAAAGCGAATATTGAAGTTTTACAACTCGGAGGAATTATTCGCAAAAATTCGTCATCAGTTGCTGGAGATGTTGCCCAGCGCATTCTGGCTGAAATTTCATCTGGGATTTTATTCTTGGGAATAGATGGAATTGATCTTGATTTTGGACTTTCAATTACAAACCTATCAGAAGCAGCCTTAAATAAACAGATGATTGCCTCCGCACAAGTGGTGGTCATTCTAGCCGATAGTACTAAATTTGGAAAAAGAGGGTTAGGAAAAGTATGCGGATTTGATCAGGTACATTATATTATTACGGATGCGAATACTCCATCTAAAGTAATTAAAGCCTTAGAAGAGAAAGATATTAAGGTGATTATAACTAGGTGATAACTATAGTTGAAAAATAATTTACAGGTTTTATGTTTCTTTTTAGAGTAATATAATAGGAGATCACGGAGTATTAGAATAAAACGAATTTTGCTTTCAGAATTACTATTTTAGTGATGATTCACAGGGATTGAATATGTTGAATTACCAATGCCTGAGTTGTGAATTGCTTTCAGAATTACTATTTTAGTGATGATTCACAGGTCCATAAGGTCAAGATAAATTAATATATTTGTTGTGAATTGCTTTCAGAATTACTATTTTAGTGATGATTCACAGGTCATCACCAATATATAGCTTAGTATTGGTAGTTGTGAATTGCTTTCAGAATTACTATTTTAGTGATGATTCACAGGGAAACGTAAAAGTATTGGCGATACCAACTGGTTGTGAATTGCTTTCAGAATTACTATTTTAGTGATGATTCACAGGAAATGACTTTACATTTATTGGGGGTAAAGTGTTGTGAATTGCTTTCAGAATTACTATTTTAGTGATGATTCACAGGCACTTTGCGCATCGGTATAACTAAAAACTTGTTGTGAATTGCTTTCAGAATTACTATTTTAGTGATGATTCACAGGCATTGACCAATTTAAAACAGACAACTTTGGGTTGTGAATTGCTTTCAGAATTACTATTTTAGTGATGATTCACAGGAGCAGTAACAAATATGATTATTACATATAAGTTGTGAATTGCTTTCAGAATTACTATTTTAGTGATGATTCACAGGTTCTTCATCTTGTTATACTATTGGGGTTAGTTGTGAATTGCTTTCAGAATTACTATTTTAGTGATGATTCACAGGTAGAAAACTAAGACGGCGCAATAAAAATGCGTTGTGAATTGCTTTCAGAATTACTATTTTAGTGATGATTCACAGGGTGCCAGTTCATTACTATTCTATTTCAAGAGTTGTGAATTGCTTTCAGAATTACTATTTTAGTGATGATTCACAGGTATTATAATGGTAAGCCTTACCCTGGATCGTTGTGAATTGCTTTCAGAATTACTATTTTAGTGATGATTCACAGGAGGCTAAGTTCAAATGCGTTGCCAAAATCAGTTGTGAATTGCTTTCAGAATTACTATTTTAGTGATGATTCACAGGGATGCCTTATGCGTTAACTTTAATAGGTTTGTTGTGAATTGCTTTCAGAATTACTATTTCAGTGATGATTCACAGGGCAGACCTTTTAAAACACTATCTTAAAAGCGTTGTGAATTGCTTTCAGAATTACTATTTTAGTGATGATTCACAGGTTTATTAGCTAGGTTTAATGCATCTATTGTGTTGTGAATTGCTTTCAGAATTACTATTTTAGTGATGATTCACAGGCCCATCTATCAGGCTTACCATCCATAAAGTGTTGTGAATTGCTTTCAGAATTACTATTTTAGTGATGATTCACAGGTGTCATTACTTAGTGTTTAACTCTATTTTCGTTGTGAATTGCTTTCAGAATTACTATTTTAGTGATGATTCACAGGAATAGCAGTCTTTGGAAATTGGGTTTAAGGGTTGTGAATTGCTTTCAGAATTACTATTTTAGTGATGATTCACAGGCTAGTTTAGTAAACATGGTCCGCTCTACAGGTTGTGAATTGCTTTCAGAATTACTATTTTAGTGATGATTCACAGGATCAGACGCATCTTCAATTGCTGCCGTCAAGTTGTGAATTGCTTTCAGAATTACTATTTTAGTGATGATTCACAGGCAAATGAACAATAGGGTTAAATAAAAATCAGTTGTGAATTGCTTTCAGAATTACTATTTTAGTGATGATTCACAGGAATAGCGTTACCAACTATACTCGCGTTTGTGTTGTGAATTGCTTTCAGAATTACTATTTTAGTGATGATTCACAGGCGCAAGTTGGTGTACTACATTGCCTTGTAAGTTGTGAATTGCTTTCAGAATTACTATTTTAGTGATGATTCACAGGCAAGAGTTTGTAGTATATCCTATTTCAAAGTTGTGAATTGCTTTCAGAATTACTATTTTAGTGATGATTCACAGGAATTCTATGACGCGGACGATTCTGATTCAAGTTGTGAATTGCTTTCAGAATTACTATTTTAGTGATGATTCACAGGTTAGATTTTAACTTTAAGCTAGATGTGCTAGTTGTGAATTGCTTTCAGAATTACTATTTTAGTGATGATTCACAGGTTCATTGTTAAACTTAGCGTCACTAACTTGTTGTGAATTGCTTTCAGAATTACTATTTTAGTGATGATTCACAGGGGAACTCTATTTCCGTTTGCGTCTGTTATAGTTGTGAATTGCTTTCAGAATTACTATTTTAGTGATGATTCACAGGAAAAAATTGGCACCCCAATGATCATTTGTGTTGTGAATTGCTTTCAGAATTACTATTTTAGTGATGATTCACAGGTGGAAATGTAAGTACATTAAGTGCGGCTTAGTTGTGAATTGCTTTCAGAATTACTATTTTAGTGATGATTCACAGGGCCAAAACGTAGTTATTCCTAGTCCTATTGTTGTGAATTGCTTTCAGAATTACTATTTTAGTGATGATTCACAGGCTAATCCAACTACCTAAAGTGCCATCACTTGTTGTGAATTGCTTTCAGAATTACTATTTTAGTGATGATTCACAGGAGAAATTGAAATTGATGGCCTTAGTTATGTGTTGTGAATTGCTTTCAGAATTACTATTTTAGTGATGATTCACAGGAATAGGGATGTGGTGGACTCTTATGATGAAGTTGTGAATTGCTTTCAGAATTACTATTTTAGTGATGATTCACAGGGTAACGGCTTACCACCTCGTCTATATTATTGTTGTGAATTGCTTTCAGAATTACTATTTTAGTGATGATTCACAGGAAGAACTTGAAAAGGCTTTTTATATGATGCGTTGTGAATTGCTTTCAGAATTACTATTTTAGTGATGATTCACAGGAATGCCGTTAGCATCGTCTTCATTTAAGGTGTTGTGAATTGCTTTCAGAATTACTATTTTAGTGATGATTCACAGGCTATCGCTATTTTCGGACTAGATAAATACAGTTGTGAATTGCTTTCAGAATTACTATTTTAGTGATGATTCACAGGTTTGTTCGGTGGATATACCTAT
>JGI24723J26617_10000066_pt1 | contig 118665 bp, 124 predicted proteins | sample Cruoilmetagenom6_FD_26617 | JGI IMG/M metagenome (IMG submission 26617) | reverse complement strand
TGACTTCAACACCTGGCAAGCACACGCATGAAGTGTTACAAAAAAGCCGCACCTACCAGCTTCCGTGGTATTTTGACCAGTTATCACTTCCTGCTGCTTTCCCTCACAACGAAATTCGGTCATCAATAAGCTTTCTATTTAATATGGGACATAATCGATGGATGTCAGTGGAAGGTTGTTGCGCGTTACCGCACTGATCCACGATCTCGGTATCAGCCTGATCGCATTCGGGTTCGCCCATATGGTTGCATTTGGCCCGACACGGTTTGTCGCCATCCCCAATATTGAAATTCGCGTGGTCGTATTTATGGCGATCACTTTGCTCTCGATTTTTGCCATGCGGCTGAACCGCGGCATCTGGCGATACGCATCAATCTCTGACATGTTTGCCATTGTCAAAGCGGCATCACTTTCGGTTATTGTTTTCGTCATTGTCTATTTTCTGATCGCACGCGGCGACCATGTTTCGCGGCTTGCCGTTGTCTTGACCTGGATATTCATGATTTTTGGCATGGCGACAGGTCGCGTGGCCTATCGCATACTCAAAGAGATGATAATTCTACCGCAAATTGGTAGGTCGATGGAGAGCGGAAGATCGCTTTTGTTCCCGTTCTCCGACAGTACGGAAACCTATATCCGGGCCTTGCGCCGGCAAGGAACGGGTTTTCGGAAAGTGGCCGGCATAATCGACAACAAACGTACCGCTTTTCGCCGCGAAATTCATGGCTTGTCCACTCTCGGACAGCCGGCGGACATTGTCACCATCGCCAAGATGGCCGAAAAGCGGGGCCAGAAAATTGAGGAGCTGATCATCACGGATCGTTCGATTACCGGGGGTGAAATCGCCGATCTGTTGGACAATTGCAATGAGGCCGAGATCAGTATCAAGCGCTTGCCAGGCCTCATTGAGCCTGGAGAATCGGCGAACACGGAACCTGTGGCAGCACCCAACCCGCTGCGCCTGGATGATCTTCTGGGCCGACCTGAAGTCTGTGTTGACTATGCCGCTGTGGCAGATTTTTTGACTAACAAGACTGTACTGGTTACCGGTGCGGGCGGCTCAATCGGTTCAGAGCTTTGCCACCGGATTGCATCGTTTTCACCCGCTCGCATCGTACTTCTTGAAGCAAATGAGTACAATCTCTATACGATAGAACGGACATTGCGAAAAGCCTATCCGGATTTGGCACTTGTGCAGCTTGTCTGTGATGTCCGAGATGTTTTTCTTGTAAATAAAATTATGCAACGGGAAAGACCGGACGTGGTTTTTCATGCTGCCGCACTGAAGCATGTTCCAATTGCTGAGCAAAATCCGGTTGAAGCCATCAAGACGAACACGCTGGGAACGGCGACCATGGCGGATGCCGCATGCAGGGCGGAAGTGAGCCATTTCGTCCTGATTTCCACAGACAAGGCGGTTAAGCCCTCTTCAATGATGGGCGCTTCCAAGCGAGCTGCAGAACTTTATTGCCAGTCGCTGGATCTGGCCCAGTCGAAAACAATTTTTCGCGTTGTCCGATTTGGCAATGTACTTGGTTCGACCGGTTCAGTTGTTCCGTTATTTCAAGATCAGATCGCGTCCGGAGGACCCGTAACTGTAACCGATCCTGAAGTAACCCGCTTCTTCATGACAATCCAGGAAGCAGTCAATCTCATTCTCGAAGCTGTCTCGCATGGAGTTAGCAGCCGCAAAGACAATGGCGCGGTTCTAGTACTGGATATGGGTGATCCTGTCAGAATACTTGATCTCGCCCGACGCGTTATCCAATTGGGCGGGTTGGTTCCCGGTCGCGACATCAAAATAGTATGTACGGGACTGCGCCCAGGTGAAAAACTGGAGGAAGAACTATTCAATTCGGAAGAAGATGTCATCATTCGGCGGAGCAATGGGTATTTCGTTGTCCGCACACGAACCGTTGATACCAAGACGATCATGGGTTGGTTTGGCGAACTCAGGACTGCCTGTCAGGAAGACGACAGCAAGCTGACCGCTCAAGTGATGAAATCAATCGTTCCAAGTTTTACCGAACTGCAAAACGGCCGCATTCCAATCGTCGAGAACAGAGAGGATCCGACCAGCCGTTACGAATTGGACAAAACCAACGTGCGCCGCCTTCACTAAGGCTCCCATCACCTTAAGTTTCAGCCACATTCGCACGGAAAGAGACTGCTTTAAGGCACTCCAGGCGGTTCAGGTACTTGCGTGTTCTCCCCGCCCGACTCCGTGATAGGCAAATCCCTGCCGTCTAATATCTTCAGGCTCATAAATGTTGCGCAAATCCACGAGNTTTTTTTGCGCCATGGTTTCACCCAGCCGGGAGAAGTCGAGGGAACGAAATTCATTCCATTCGGTTACAATAACTGCGCAGTCTGCTCCGTTGGCAGCCTCATAGGCGCTCGCGGCAAACCGCACGTCCCCAACAAGCGGTCTGGCAGCCTCCATACCTTGAGGATCATAGGTCGTGATTTCCGCACCCGCTTCCTGAAGTGCCTGAATGATCGCAATGGATGGGGCTTCACGCATGTCATCAGTGTTGGGTTTGAAGGTCAGGCCAAGCACGGCGATCTTGCGACCTCGGACATCGCCACCGCAAGCTGCAACCACTTTGCCTGCCATCATGCGCTTTCGCTGGTCATTGATAGCAATTGTTGTCTCAACCAACCGCAGTGGACTGTCGAAATCTTGCCCTGATCGGGCAAAGGCCATTGCATCTTTGGGAAAACATGACCCGCCAAATCCCGGACCAGCATGAAGGAACTTGCTGCCAATTCGCNTGTCGAGCCCAATACCTCTGGCCACATCCTTGACATCACCGCCGGCGCGTTCGCAAAAATCAGCAACTTCATTCATGAAAGTGATCTTCATTGCCAGAAAGGAATTGGCCGCATATTTGATGATTTCGGCAGTTCTACGTGCAGTAAACTGGATGGGTGCCTGATTAAGATAAAGAGGACGGTAGACCTCAGCCATAACCGAGCGGGCGCGTTCATCTTCAATCCCGATGACTATGCGGTCCGGGCGCTTAAAGTCTTCGATGGCCGCTCCTTCACGGAGAAACTCAGGATTGGATACAACAGCGAAATCGGCCTTGGGGTTCTTCTCCCGAATGATGCGCTCGACTTCGTCCCCGGTTCCGACCGGAACTGTAGACTTGGTAACTATGATCGTGAAACCATTGATCAGTTCGGCAATTGAGGCGGCAGCGGAATGCACAAAGGAGAGGTCTGCGTGACCATCCCCGCGCCTTGACGGTGTGCCTACTGCGATGAAAACAACATTTGCGCCAACGACGGCTTCAGATAGCTCGGTCGAAAACGACAACCGGCCAGAGGCAACATTGTCTCGAACCAGTGCGTCCAGGCCGGGCTCAAAAATGGGGATTTCAGCGCGGCGCAAAGCCTCAATCTTGGAATGATCAAGATCCACGCAGGTAACTGTATGGCCGAAATCAGCAAAGCAGGCACCACTTACAAGGCCAACATAACCCGCGCCGATCATCGCAATTTTCATATTTTACCCTCAAAAATGCAGTGTTTGGCATTTTTCCTGCCGTGCACCATAAAACAACATTGCATTGGACTGGCTCGTTTGCATTTACCCGATGCCAGTTAGCGTTCATTTCTCAGGGGGTCAATGGAACTGACCGTGAAGGGCAGCGACGGTAAGCACCAAATCCAAGCAAGGGGATTGAACGGTTAGCCGGGATCATTACACTTGCGGAAAACATTTATGTCGATACATACTGATTGGGTGGATTAATTCAGGTCCGGTTTGGAGCTTTTTGCAACCGGACAAATTGCAATTTCGGTGAATCCGATGGGGATACCTGGTTCATGATCGGCCACCGCAACAAGTTCATTGGCATTGATAATGATTGGCCTATTTTCTGAACTCGCATTTCGTGCCGGGCAGATAATTCTTGACGCGCGCAAGTCGGGATTCGAGATCATGGAAAAATCCGACTGCTCGCCGGTTACCAAGGCGGACCGCGAAGCCGAAGCCTTGATACTCGATGGTCTGAAACAAGCCTCCATCAACTTGCCGATCGTTGCTGAGGAAGCCTGCTCCGAAGGCCAGTGCCCAACTATGCTGGCAGACAGATTTTTGCTGATTGATCCGCTCGACGGCACCAAGGAATTTGTCAAAGGATTGCCAGACTTTACAGTCAATATTGCGCTGATCGAAAATGGCATACCCATTGTGGGCGTGGTTTACGCCCCTCTAAGCGGACACTTGTATACCGGTGCTGACGGCAAGGCCAGCAAATCCATCCTGTCCAGTGAAGGTCAGCACAGCGATACAACGCAAATAGGCTGCCGACCGTGTGAAACACCGCCCTGCATTGTTGCCAGCAAATCCCATTGTAGTACCGAGACAAAGTCTTTTATCTCGGGTTTTGACAATGCATCCATCATTTCAGTCGGATCATCATTGAAATTCTGTATGGTCGCAGAAGGACTTGCCGATATTTACCCGCGTTTCAGCCGGACAATGGAATGGGATACTGCAGCGGGTGATGCGGTGTTGCGTGCGGCAGGCGGAAACACGATCACCACCAACGGTGCGTCGCTCACCTATGGCAAACGCAACCAATCACATGACTCCGATTTTGCGAATCCGAGTTTTCTGACGGCCAGCAATTCAGCTTTTGAGACAATCGCATCCGATAAGCTTGGTTTCTGATAAATTGGTCTATTGAAAAAACTTCCCTGCTGCCATCCATCGCTTGAAAGATCGGAGCCAACGGGAGTTTCCAGGTGATGGTTGATGCCGCACACTGGAGACGGTAAGCCGGTGCAAGCTTATTGTTTGAGCCAAAAGTATCGAGGTCCGGAATATGAAAATCCTGCTTACCGGTTCCGCCGGATTCATTGGCGCTGCTGTCACCGGAAAACTGCTTGAACGCGGCGACAGTGTTTTGGGCATCGACAACCTCAATGACTATTATGATGTCGCTTTGAAAGAGGCACGTCTATCCCGGCTCGAAAACACAACCGGTTTTACTTCCATCAGGGCAGATATTGCCGATCGGGAAGCCGTCGATAACGCTTTCGCGTCGTTCAAGCCACAAAGGGTCATCAATCTGGCCGCCCAACCCGGCGTTCGTTATGGGATGACCAATCCACATAGCTACTTGAATTCAAATCTTTCCGGCTTCCTCAATATCCTCGAAGGATGTCGCCATAACAATGTCGAACATCTGGTCTATGCTTCATCAAGTTCAGTTTATGGTGCCAACACTTCCATGCCGTTTGATGTCCATGATAATGTCGATCATCCATTGAGCCTGTACGCTGCGACCAAAAAATCAAACGAGTTGATGGCCCACAGCTATGCGCATCTATATGGCATTCCGGTCACTGGGTTGCGGTTCTTCACGGTTTATGGCCCCTGGGGGCGACCCGATATGGCGACATTCAATTTCACCCGTAAAATCATCGCCGGTGAACCCATCGACGTTTACAACAATGGCCATCATTCCCGTGATTTCACCTATATCGATGACATCGTGGAAGGCGTGGTGCGCACACTCGACAAAACTGCTGAACCCAACCCGAACTGGCTTGGCAACCAACCCGATCCGGGCACATCGCTGGCACCCTACCGACTTTACAATATTGGTAACAACCAACCCGTTGAACTGATGTATTTCATCGAGTGCCTCGAAAAAGCCGTTGGCAAACCAGCCATCAAAAACATGCTGCCCATGCAGCCCGGCGATGTACCGAGTACCTATGCCAATGTCGATGCGCTGGCAGAGGACGTGGGGTTTCGCCCAAACACCCCGATAGAGACCGGCATTGATCGTTTCGTCGAATGGTATCGCGGTTACAACCGGATCTAGGCGCGTGAATTTGCGGCGTCGCCGCGCCCTGCACTCGTTAACGTGCGCAATAAAAGGCGAAGATCCCCAGTCAATGACCGGGTTTCAATATAGGTCTGATCAACCTCGGCCAACCGGTCCGGCATCGACATATCGATCCCTTGAAGTTGCGCCAGTCCGGTAATTCCCGGCCGCACTGCAAATACACCTTTACGGCGGCGGGCGTTGATCACATCATCCTGAACCGGCAGACAGGGACGCGGGCCGACAAGGCTCATGTCACCGCGCAACACATTGATCAACTGGGGGATTTCGTCGAGTTTGAAACGCCGCAGCTTATGTCCAATTGGCGTAATCCAGCTTTCGCCAACCTGATGCGAACCGGCAATCGGCGCGTCAGTGGCCATGGTTCTGAATTTGTAACAGGCAAACGGTTTCTCGTTCTGACCAATACGATCCTGAACGAACAGTGCCGGTCCTGAAGATGTGACCCGGACAAGGAACGCGAGCAGCAGAATAAATGGTGATAATACCGCCAAACCGGACGCTGCCAGAACCACATCAAACACCCGTTTGCCGATCCCCTGTCCGCGACGGTTTTCGATGCCTTTGGCTCGCACTGAAGACGCAGAAATGGCCGCAACAGTGTCGATAACCGGATGCCAATCGAACACTCGCGAAAACCTGCTGCCATCGACTACCAGTGAGCCTAACAAGCTATCGGCCATGCCCGATTGCCCCAAGCTGCGTAGAAGTGTCCGCAATATTGCAACCGGTACCGGGATGAGAAGCGATGAACCGCCCCTGCCCTTGCGCAGCGTTGTGACGATCTCAGCCAAGCGCAGTTCCGCGCCTTCTGAAACAGCATAGGCTCCGGAATTTTCCGTCGTAGCGTTGACCTCCGCATGAAGGATGGCATCCACAGCATTCTCGACTGCCAGCATTGACCGGCGATTATGGGCCAGCGCCAAAGGCAGCGGTACCGGCAAGGCAGCGAGTTGCTTCAAGCGCGCCCAATTGCCTCCAGCCGCCTCGCCGTAGACCATTGGAAAGCGCAGAGAGATCGCTGACCGACCACTTGTCGCAAATTTGCTGAGACTTTTCTCTGCGGCCAGTTTGGATTGGCCATAGGCGGTTGCTGGTCGGGGTGAGTATTCATCGTCAATCACGTCTGCGTTGGTCGAAGGCGTGATTGCAAATATGCTTGAAGCAAAGACAATCCGCCTTACGCCAGATTCTCCCGCTTGGTGCACCAAACGGGCCGTACCTTGCGCGTTGACACTTTCATATACTGCATCATCAAGTCCGCGAACCGGAACTTGAGCGGCCAGATGAACCAGTGAAGAACAACCTTCAAGCGCTGGTCGCCAGTCGGTATTCGGTCCAATTGCGTCAATCGCGAAAAAACGAATCTTGCCAGATTCAACCAGTGCACTTTCAAAGGGATTTTGGCGGCCGACAATGTTCACCCGGCGACCTTCAGCCACCAGTCGTTTGACAAGATGGCGACCAATGAAGCCACTTGCACCGGTAATCAATATATTACTCATCACGCGGTCCCGCCCACTCATGCCAAGTCTATCATCGGATTGCATGAACCCGCAGCACTTACAACCGGCATGCGTGATTAAGCGAGGAGATTGCAAAACCGGAAAATAGGGTGCGCTGCAAAAATTCCATGCTGGTCATTGGCGGGTGAACCCTGTTAAACCGGTCCTGATCGATGGTCCACGCCCTTTCCCGCGTTTGTGATTTGCCGTTTTGATTTGAAGACCGGAGTATGACTTTGAGCGACCCAAAATTCGACCGCACTTTCGACGCCGCCCACGGGCAGGCAGTCGCAATCGAGAACGGTGTATTGCGGGTGACCGCACCCAATTCCGGTCCGCTGACATTTGCCGGGACCAACAGCTATATCCTCGGCACAGACACACTGGCAGTGATTGATCCTGGCCCCGAGGATGAAACCCATTGGCAAACACTGCTCGCTGCTATTGGTGGGCGACCGGTGAGCCATATTTTTGTCTCTCACACCCACAAGGACCATTCCCCGCTGACACAGAGGTTGAAACAGGAGACCGGTGCGGTGGTTGTCGCCGAAGGTCCTCACCGTGCTGCACGCCCTCTTCATTTCGGCGAAATCAATCCGCTGGCAGAAAGTTCTGACATGGATTTCGTACCCGATATTGCGGCAGCCCATGGCCAGCGCATTTCAGGCGATGGATGGGAAATCGAGGTGCTGCACACGCCGGGCCACACTGCCAATCATGCAGCTTTCGCTGAAAACAATCGTGGCATCGTTTTTTCGGCTGATCACGTCATGGCTTGGTCTACCACCATCATCGCGCCTCCAGACGGCTCCATGCGACAGTTCATGGAATCGCTTGAGATGATGTTGGCGCGTGAGGACCGAATATATTATCCTGGTCATGGTGGACCAGTTGATGCACCGAGCAAGTTTGTGCGCGCGCTCCGGTCGCACCGCAAGATGCGGGAAAGAGCCATATTGGAGCGTATTCGCAATGGTGACCGACTGATCGCCGACATGGTGGCCGCCATTTACCGTGAAACCGATCCCCGGCTGCATGGGGCGGCAGCTCTTTCAGTACTGGCTCATCTTGAGGACATGGTTGAACGCGACATTGTGCGCACTGATGGCCCGCCAGCACTTAAAGGCATATACGACGCGGTCTGATCGGTGCGAAATATTAGCCGCCAGCTATCCCGAGCAGGGCAACGTCGAGGTCGTGCAGAAAGTCCTGAATCAATTCGGCATTTGTTCCGAGATCGTGCTGGCCAACTCTCGTTGCAGCCCGCAAATCCACAAATGTCGTTTCTTCCTCCTCGACCAATCGCACCAAGATATCATGTGTCACGCCCAAAATTGGCGAGCGCCAGACAAACTGTAACAAGACCACAGGCTCCGAAGCAGTTGCCATATCATCAGCAATCACAGGTCTGGCCTGAGGGATGGGTATAATACCGGTTTCCGCATTCTCACCATTTTCTGCTTCCGCATCGGGTGGTGTGAAGCCGGGAGCGAGAAAATCGGTGCCCTGATTGGCAACAATGATCCATTTTCGGGAGGTCGCCAGATTCCCAAGTGCTTCAAGCACCCGATCGATGGCGCCGTCATAGCGGCGGCCAGTGAGTTTTGGGTAGGCGTCGGCCTGCATCGCCCTGAATTCTGGTCCGGTGAAATCCACCCGCTGAAGCCATGTTTTTTCGATTTGCGGCTTCTCCAACCAATCTGGCCAGGACATTACATCGGTAGAAATATCGTGGATTGGCGGCAATTGGAAATACCGACTGATGCTGTAAACAACAGGACCGAGCACACATGCGGCCATCAACAAGCCGACAAAAGCCGCCTTGCCGCCACGCGCGCCAACCAACCACAACATTGCAAAACCGATGACCGACAAACCGACGACAAAGGCTGCAAGCGCGCCAGAAAGCAGGACGACAGCAATTGCATCGGCCAGACTAAGTACCTGCAAACGGTGCAACAAGAAAGCAATGGTGCCGAGAGCAAGCGCGAAAACGCCAAGTCGGCGCGCCCAGATGGCGGCTATCGAAACGGGACGTTCTGGACGATAGGGCATGGGGATAAAAGCCGGAAAAGTTTAAATTGAACGGATGGGAGGCATATCGCGACCGACCGCAATCGGCAAGCGCCACAGTAAGGCCATGCTTTTTCCCGATGGTTTTAGGCAGGGAATTGCGGGCTTACGATGCCGGAGAGGGCTCCGGACCTAAAAGGAGACTGTCATGCAGGCCATTGCAACCGGAAAAGTTGATGCCACGGCGAGCGTAAAAAGCCAATCAGATGTAACGCCAGACAATCCGCAGTCGCTTGAAGCCTTTGGCTTGGAATTGGCCATCGACACCGCAATGTTGGACAGAGATGGCTTCGTGAGCGCTGTTCGACAAGCTGCTGAAAGTTCAGGAAACGAGTTTCTGTTTGACCTCCCGGCATCCGGTTTGACCNAAGACTGCTTGCAAATTGCTGTTTTGCGTCACATCAGAACAGGTGCAGACGACATNTTTCTGATCGTTAAACTGGATTGCGATGGCGAAACAATTACCGTAGCCGAGCCTGATGAGGCGATGGAAGGATTGGCGGAATTTGCCCACGCATTCGTGAACCTTCTCAGCAGACTTTAATTTCCCTGGCGCCTTCCGAAACCCCGGACCAACAGCTAACGTCTCTTTGAGGGAGACGATACGTGATGGTCGAACTGAGCGACACCGACGCAGTTGTCTTGAGTGGCGGCCAAAGTGCAGCGAGAGCCGAAGCACTCGATCTTGTTGTGTCCTTTGCCCATGCAGTTGGCGCTAAACGGCTGATTGACTGTGATCGAGCCCATATCGATGGCTGTCTCTACCATGGTCAGGCCAGTCTGGATTTTGTTGAACGGTTCGTCTCGCTGGGCGCACGCGTTGCAGTACCCACCAGTCTCAATGTCGGGTCAGTTGATTTGATCCATCCCGAACTGTTCAATGGAAAACCGGAACTTGGCGTAGCCGGCAAGCGCCTGATGGAAGCCCATGTTGAACTTGGCTGCACACCGAGCTTTACCTGCGCGCCTTACCAAACTCTGATGCGCCCGGGATTTGGCGAGCAATTGGCTTGGGCAGAATCCAATGCCATCGTCTTTGCCAATTCCGTTATTGGTGCGCGCACCAACCGGTACGGCGACTTTATTGATCTGGCAGCCGCCATCTGCGGCAGATTGCCTGACTATGGCCTTCACAGCCCTGAAAACCGATTGGCAAAGGTTCGCATCGAACTGGAAGGCGTGGAAAATGCTTCAATCGAAGAAGCAGGCCTGATTGCGGTAGCCACGGGACTTTTCATCGGTCGCGAATGTGGCGAGACCATTTGTGCCGTTTCCGGTCTGCCCCGCCAGACCAGCGAAGATGATCTCAAGGCTCTCGGCGCTGCAGCCGCATCATCAGGAGCTGTGGCAATGTTTCATGCTGTGGGCCTGACCCCCGAAGCGCCAAGCCTCGAGGCGGCTGTTGGCGGCTTGGAAGTTCCCCTTCTTGCCCGTCTGGACAGAGCCAGGCTCTGGGAGATTGCAGCAAGCCTGACTACTGTGCCTGATGGAACTGCACTGACGGCAGTGGCGCTGGGGACGCCACATTTCTCCATGGCCGAATTTGAACGGCTGCTGCCTTTTTGCAAGAACACGTTCGCAGTGGATGTTTACGTCAACACCGGACGCCATGAATGGAGACAACTCTGCGAACGCGGCCTCGACAAGAAGCTCTTCGACGCAGGTGTAACAGTCGTCGTTGACACGTGCACCTATGTCACGGCCATCATGCGTGATCTCGACGGCGCGATGATGACCAATTCCGGGAAGTGGGCCTACTACGCGCCGGGTAATTTGGGAGTGGATGTCGCTTTCGGGACGCTGGCCGATTGCATGGCTTCAGCCAGGGCAGGCCATGTGGTGCGGGCATGAGCGAGTTGTTTCCTGCCCAAACAGGTATCCGAACATTGGTGGCAGGCGCCGCTGCCGGTACGCCTTTGCAGATTGATCCGGTGAGTTTTTGGGGTGGATTTGACAGCAACAGTGGTAAAATAATCGACCGGTTCCATCCGCATTTTGGCGAAAGGCTCAGCGGACGGATTTTGTTTATGAAGCACGGGCGTGGATCATCTTCGGGCGCGTCTGTTTTAGCTGAGGCAGTGCGTCTGGGCACAGCTCCAGCGGCAATCTGTCTGACGACAAATGATGCCATCATAACCATCGGTGCATTGGTGGCAGACAGGCTCTACAAAATCCCCTGCCCGGTGATCGTAATTGACAATAAAGAAAAATGGTCCGCCTTGGCAAAGGCGAACCATCTTGAAATCGACGCCCGCGCGGCGGGTGTTCAGATTACTCGTCAGTAAGGCCTACTCACCGGGCGCCAGATGACCCGCGGTAACAGTTTCAGCTTGGCCCGCGCCATCAATCAATCGGTCAGCGACCGCGGCACCGACAACCATTGAGACCAGCCCCAGTACCGATGACAGTGCCAGAACCGAACCGCCCGTGAAGCCTGCGCCGATGGTGCAGCCGACGGCCGCAATGCCACCAAAGCCCATCAGAACTGAGCCTGTCAGATAGCGCCAGATTGAGGGCACTCCCGCTTCACCGAAGGATGCCAGTCGCAAATTGCGAAACAGGAGTGCGGCCAGAAATGCNCCGGCAAAAATACCCATCAGGATGCCTTGATCAAAACCGGCAACGGCTTCCGCATCGGTGGCAAAAACCACTGTCGTGGCCAAGGGACGAATAAATGACAAGCTTTCAGCTTGAACAGGTTCAAACACCTGCTGGGACATTTGGTAAGTGAAATACCATCCGCCGACGATAGTCGCGCCAACGAGTGCACCAGAGAGATATTTAAGCACCGGAAGCTTGCTTTTGATTGCAACAACGACTGAAAGCGCAAGCAATACGGCGCCCAACACGACGCCAGCAATCTGCTGCGTGCCGAGTTGAGCCAATATGTCATTGCCCCCGACTGACTGGGTGCTCAACAATCCACCCACTTGATCGCGAAGCGGAACCAGAACGCCGGCATAGGTCGCATAGCCAACGGCTCCAACGACGATCAACGAGATGATCGCGCGCAAATTGCCCGTCGCTCCAAGCACCATCAGCCGTGAGACACAGCCACGTGAGAGCACCATGCCAACACCGAAAGCCAGACCGCCAATTAAGGCGCCGGACAGGCTTTGCGCAGTGGCGAAGAAGCGGGTTTCCAACACTTCGACATTGCCATTCCAAATCAGGAACTGAACTCCGAAGACAGCGACAGCGAAACCAGCAAGCCAGATAGCCAGATTGGTAAAATTGCGGCCGCGGGTGAGATCAAGCACCGCAGAGCGGGTGCAGAAAGCCGAACGCTGGGCAAAAAAACCGAAAAAGACGCCAAGAAGCGCTCCACCCAGAACGGCGGTACCGGCCTCACCAAAACGGTCAAAAAACGGAACGAGATCCATGGTCCTGTCTCCAAAATATTCAAGGGACACAATACTTCATCCCGCCTCCGGGCTCACGGTCCAGCGTTGCAGGGAGTTACGGCAGAAGGAGAATTTATTTCTCTCAAATGCTACTTTGACGGAACAGGCGTATCTCAACAGGTAGCCAGAATGCCCAACAGGGTATTTTTTCGCAACGCGGCTTCTAACTTTCGGACGACCCCAAGATTGCGGCTTGCGCTGCTGCAAGGCGGGCAATTGGTACGCGGAACGGCGAACAGGAGACGTAGTCAAGACCGGTCTGTTCGCAGAAGTGAATCGAAGCCGGATCACCGCCATGTTCACCGCAGATACCGAGCTTCAGGCCCGGACGGGTGGCCCTGCCCTGCTCGGCTGCCATGCGGACCAATTCGCCCACACCTTTGACGTCGATGGTTACGAACGGATCGTTTTCGATGATGCCTTTTTCGCGATAGGTCTGCAGAAAGCTTGCTGCATCATCACGCGAAATTCCGAATGTCGTCTGGGTCAGGTCGTTGGTGCCGAAGGAAAAGAATTCGGCTGCTTCGGCGATACGACCGGCACATATGGCTGCGCGCGGCAGCTCGATCATCGTGCCAACCAGATACTTGATGTCATGGCCAGCCTCAATGATCACCTCTTTGGCCACCTTGTCTATGCGGGCCTTGACGTAATCCAGCTCTTCGCGAAGGCCGACCAGCGGCACCATGATCTCCGGCTCAACCGGAGCACCAGTGACCTTCGCAGCTTCAACTGCGGCTTCAAAGATGGCGCGGGTTTGCATCTCAGCGATCTCGGGATAGGACACCGCCAACCGGCAACCGCGATGGCCAAGCATTGGGTTGAACTCATGGAGTTCGTCGACACGGTCGGTCAGTTTGTCGATATCAATACCAAGCGAGCGGGCGACTTCGGTAATTTCTTCCGGCGTTTTGGGCAGAAACTCGTGGAGTGGCGGGTCAAGCAGCCGAATGGTGACAGGCAGACCGTTCATGATCTCGAAAAGCTCGGCAAAATCGGAGCGTTGCATAGGCAACAATTTGGCCAGTGCCCCGCGACGACCTTCTTCGGTTTCAGCCAAAATCATCTCGCGCATGGCGATGATCCGATCTTCTTCAAAGAACATGTGCTCGGTACGGCAAAGGCCAATACCTTCAGCGCCGAATGAACGCGCAGCACGGGCATCTGTTGGCGTGTCGGCATTTGTGCGTACTGTCATGCGGCGGGCAGCATCTGCCCACTCCATCAATTGGCCAAAATCACCTGAGAGTTCTGGTTGCAACATCGGCACTGTGCCTTTGAGCACCTGTCCGGTGGAGCCATCAAGGGTGATGACATCGCCAGCCTTGAGCTGTACGCCCATGGCCATCAGCGTGTTGTTGCGGCTATCAATCCGCAATGAACCAGCTCCCGAAACGCACGGCGTTCCCATGCCGCGCGCCACAACGGCGGCGTGGCTGGTCATGCCGCCGCGAATGGTCAAAATACCTTCGGCTGCATGCATGCCGTGAATATCTTCCGGGCTGGTTTCCACCCGCACCAGTATGACCTTACGCCCTGTTTTGGCGGCATCAACTGCCTCTTCAGAGGTAAATACGATCTGGCCGGTGGCTGCGCCCGGTGAAGCAGGCAGACCAGAACCTATAATGTTGCGCTCCGCATTTGGGTCAATCGTCGGGTGCAGCAGTTGATCAAGCGAAGCAGGGTCAATTCGCTTGACCGCTTCATGACGGGTGATCATCTTGGCTTCGGCCATGTCGACTGCAATCTTCAAGGCTGCGCGGGCCGTGCGCTTACCTGTCCGTGTTTGCAACATCCAGAGCTTGCCGCGCTCGATGGTGAACTCGACGTCCTGCATGTCGAGATAGTGATCTTCCAGCCGTTTGACTATCGCAATAAATTCATCAAAGGCTGCCGGCATGGATTTTTCCAGCGACGGCTTGTCGGAACCCGATTCAATGCGATCTGCTTCAGTGATTGATTGCGGTGTACGAATGCCTGCGACAACATCCTCGCCCTGGGCATTGATGAGGAACTCGCCATACAGACGGTTTTCACCGGTGGAAGGATTACGGGTGAACGCCACGCCGGTAGCCGATGTGTTGCCAAGATTACCGAAAACCATGGCCTGCACATTAACCGCTGTTCCCCAGGAAGCAGGGATATCATGGAGCAGGCGATAGGTGTTGGCGCGGGCATTCATCCAGCTTGAGAATACCGCACCAATAGCCCCCCACAGTTGCTCGAATGGGTCTTGTGGAAAAGGAACACCGAGCTCCTCATCAATTGCCTGTTTGTAGCGCGCTATGATTTCTTTCCATTCATCGGCGGATACATCAGTATCGAGCTCGTGGCCAAGGCGTGCCTTCTCATCTTCAAGGATCTCCTCAAAGACCTCATGATCGAGACCCATGACGACATCGGCATACATCTGAATGAAACGGCGATAGCTGTCATAGGCAAAACGCTCATCGCCTGAATCGCGTACCACCGCCAGCACTGTTTCATCATTGAGGCCGAGATTGAGGACTGTATCCATCATGCCGGGCATTGAAGCGCGCGCGCCCGAACGAACCGAAAGCAGAAGCGGGCGTTCTGCGTGGCCGAATTCACGCCCAGCCATGGCGCCAACTTTGACCAGGGCTTCGGAAACAGCGGCTTCCAAACCATCGGGCAATTTGCGATCCAGCTTATAATAAGTGTTGCAGGCCTCGGTGGTGATTGTCAGCCCTGGCGGCACCGGCAGGCCAAGCGAACACATTTCAGCCAGGTTGGCGCCCTTGCCACCCAGAAGGTTGCGGTCTTTCGCAGATCCTTCCGCCTGGCCGTCGCCAAATACATAGACCCATTTCGTCATGCCGGTATCTCCAGTCGTTCGCCGGAAAGATTTCCTCTCCGCGCTCTTTGCGTGAAGGCTTATGCGGCGTGTGGACCGAAGGTCAACCCCGCTGATGCACCCAATTGCCTATGATATCGATTGAAATGAAAAACAGTCTCAAAACGACGCTACCAACAACGCCGAAGTGGCTAAAGCCAATCGCCGGGGTTGTTCGACAAACTCACGTGGCGGACGTGCCTGAAACCAGTTTGATCCCGCAACATTCTCCATACAGTCAATAGGACCGACACCCGGTTGTGACACACGGAATTCGTCCAAAACCGCTTTGACATCGGCNCAAAGGTTGAAAAACACTGCTGCTTTCTCAACGAGGGCCGCGCTATCTCAGTTGCTTGANTCAGAGATACACGGAAATTCGTCTTCCCCATGACTGCCACTTGATTTTCAACGCACCGTACCATAGAACATTTCGAGAACNTTGGAGAGNGTGATGGGCGAGAACGGAAAACTTGATTATCTGGAAATGCCTGCGAAAAGCGGTTCGCTGGACAGCGTTAAAGCGTTTTACGCGCGCGCTTTTGGTTGGTCGTTCACCGATTATGGTCCGACNTATTCTGCTTTTGAGGAAGGTCTGGATGGCGGATTTGATGCCTCGCCGGATGCCAATGCGCAGCCGCTTCCGGTCCTCTATGCCGATGATCTGGAAGCGATGGCCGAAACTGTTGAATCCTCAGGCGGCAAAATCGTCAAACCGATATTTTCGTTTCCCGGTGGGAGACGGTTTCATTTCACTGACCCGGCTGGAAACGAGTTGGCCATGTGGAGTGAGAAATAGGTTCGCCGAGCACCAGTTGAATACTGATTGGTATTATTTAGCTGGCTTCGCGCAATTGTTCGGCGGTTTGCAGATCAACCGAGACCAGTTGGCTGACACCCTGTTCGGCCATGGTGACACCGAAAAGGCGGTTCATGCGTGCCATGGTGATGGGGTTGTGTGTGATAATGACGAACCGGGTTTCCGTCGAGCGCGCCATCTCGTCCATCAAGTTGCAGAACCGCTCGACATTGTGATCGTCCAGGGGGGCATCCACCTCATCAAGCACGCAAATTGGCGCGGGATTGGTCAGGAAAACAGCGAAAATCAGTGCCATGGCAGTGAGTGCCTGCTCGCCACCCGATAGCAGGGTCATGGTCTGCGGCTTCTTGCCCGGTGGACGGGCGAGAATTTCGAGGCCTGCTTCCAGAGGATCATCGCTTTCAATCAACTGCAGTTCTGCTGTACCGCCGCCGAAAAGGTGCGTGAACAACCTCCGGAATTGATCGTTGACCACATCGAAGGCCACCAGCAGGCGCTCGCGGCCTTCCTTGTTAAGGCTTTGAATGCCGCCGCGCAGCTTGCGGATCGCCTCGATGATATCCTCCCGATCGGAGATAATCGTCTCCAAACGGTCAGACAGTTCTTTTTGTTCTTCTTCTGCGCGCAGATTGACCGCACCCAACCGTTCGCGCTCGACCTTGAGGCGATCAAGATTGCGCTCAAGGACAGATGTTTCAGGCATCGGACCATCAGCTCTGAGGCCGGTATGGCGAAATGCTTCATGTGGGGCGCAATTCAGTGCTTCGCGAATCCGAGCTTCGCCTTCTTCCCGGCGTTCCCGGGTTGCCAGCAAACGCTCTTCACAACGACCGCGGTTCTCGCGTGATTGGGAGAGCGAGGAAATTGCCTCGGTTGCGGCTTTATCAGCAGCGCGCGACACAGTTTCGGCTTCAGCCAGACGATCAGCGGCAGCTTTCCGCGATTCTTCTGCCTTGTTGAGCTCATTGATCAGGGCGCGACGTCGCTGGTCGATTTCATCGGGCGTGTCTTCCAGCTTGTCGGTCTCGGTGCGGGCCTCTTCCAGTCGGCCAGCCAATGCCTCGAGATGGTTTTGGGCATTGGCCGCGCGGTCGATCCAGGATTTGCGTTCTTCCGCGATTGCTGCCAGACGCCGTTGGCGCGCCGCATTTTCACGCTCCAGCCCCTCATGGGCCGCACGCGCTTCAGCCAGCGCGCCGCGATCATCGCCAACATCAGCGCGAATGGCATTAAGTGCGCGCTCCAATTCGGAGATATCAGCCGCTCCGGCCAGTGCGATTGTCGCTGTTTCCAAGGCTTCGCGGGCCTCATTGAGCTGAATGCCAAGTTGGGCACGAGACTCAGTGAGAACGTCGCGGCGACGGGTCAACTCGCCAGCTGCTTTTTCAGCTGCTGCCAGTTCATCTCTGGAACGGGAAAGATCGGTGGAAGCCTGACGGATGTTTTCGCGCGCCTGACGCTGTTCATCAGTACGAGCTGCAAGCACTTGACTGGCCGAAGTCAAACCTTCTTCAGCAGAACGCACTTTTTGCGTTGCCGCGACCACCTCTGCATCAAGTTCTGCAAGGCGGTTTTTTTGCTCGAGACGGAGGGCTGCGGCGGTCGGCGCATCAGCGGAAGCGACATAGCCGTCCCAGCGAACCATGGCGCCATCGCGAGTGACAAGCCGCTGGCCGGGCCTGAGCAATGAATGTGCTGCCTTGGCTGCCTCAAAACTTTCTGCAAGGCCCGTTTGCGCCAGACGACGGTTCAACTCTGCTGGTGCGCGCACATGCTCAGACAGCGGCTTCATACCGGAAGGAAGTGCCGGGTCCTCGTCGCTGCCAATCAGCGACCAGTGGGCAGGTGCAGCCGCATCAAGAGGTAAATCGAGATCGTCGCCAAGCGCTGCGCCGAGCGCGGTTTCAAAACCGCGATCAACCTTGATTTTCTCCAGCACCGGAGGAAACAGATCTGAACCCGTGCCCGCATTGAGCATGCGGGAAATTGTTCGGGCTTCTGTTTCTGCTTCATTGAGTCTGGATTTAGCTTCGGAAACAGGACCGCGGGCCGCATTTTCGGTAGCGCGGGCCACATCAACAGCCGCCTCGATTGCGGCCAGCGCTGTTTCGGCGGCAACCAAACGTTGTTCGGCTTCCTCAGCTGCCATGCGTTTTGCCGCCGGGTCGGGAAGGCCTGCAACGCGGGCTGCCAGTTCAGCAATGTCTGCGTCCTGGCGCGACGTATGGCCTTCCAACCGAGTGGTGCGTTCGCTCAGTTCCCGGATGGTTTTCTCAAGTTGCGTGCGTTCGGCGGCAGCTTCGGCGCGGGCGGCTGTAAACTTGCCGAGTTCTGTCTCGCTCTCGGCCAATTTTGCGCTGGCTGTTTCAAACGCTGTCTTAAGCTCCTCTCTGCGGGTAGCAGCAGAATTCAGACCCTGTTTGAGCTCAGCTTCCTCAGCAGACAGACGCTCCAGAACACCGGTATTTTCGGTGATAAGCTGGTTTTCGCGGGCAATATCGCTCTCAAGTTGCTGGATGCGACTGGTCAATTCGCTCTTGCGGCGGGCAATGCGTTCGGCTTCTTCCTCAAGTTGCGAGCGGGCGATCTGCAAACGCTGCAACGCGGCAGCGGCAGCGGCATCAGCTTCCCGCAGTTCTGGCAATTTGTGAGCCGCAATGGCCTGTGCCTTGGCGGCTTCCATCTGCGCTTGCGCTTGGGCGGCAACCCCGGAGGTGGCTTGTGCCAAAGCCGATTCAGCTTCACCTTCCTGATCCTTGGCTGATTTCCAGCGCAAATGGAGCAAAGTGGCCTCGGCCTGTCGCACTTCTGCTGAAAGAGCCTTGAAACGATTGGCCTGCCGGGCCTGACGTTTCAAGCTCTCAATCTGGCTCTCCAGTTCAGATGTCACATCATCCAGACGCTCGAGATTGGTTTCAGCAGCACGCAGACGCAATTCAGCTTCATGGCGGCGTGAATGCAGCCCGGAAATTCCTGCGGCTTCTTCCAACAATTGCCGACGCGCCTGTGGCTTGGCCTGAATCAGTTCGCCAATCCGCCCCTGCCCGACCATCGAAGGTGAGCGCGCACCGGTGGAGGCATCGGCAAACAACAATTGCACATCCTTGGCGCGCGCTTCCTTACCATTGATGCGGTAAACCGAACCCTGTTCGCGCTCAATGCGGCGAGTGACCTGAATTTCATCCTGATCGTTGAAGGCGGCCGGTGCGGTGCGGTCCGAATTATCGAGATAGAGACCAACTTCGGCAGTGTTGCGTGCTGGCCGATTGCCCGAACCAGAGAAGATGACATCGTCCATACCCGAGGCGCGCATGTTCTTGTAGGAATTCTCGCCCATGACCCAGCGCATGGCTTCGACAAGGTTGGATTTGCCGCAGCCATTGGGACCGACTACGCCGGTCAAACCGCGTTCAATGAAGAATTCGGTCGGTTCAACGAAGGATTTGAATCCCAAGAGACGAAGACGGTTGAACTTCATTGTCGGCAAGCTCCCGGCATCAACTTGCTTCCAGGAGCTTTGTTGCCTGTCAAATAGACAGCAAATCGCAATCGGGCCGGGCGTAGATCCACCCGTACCAGCCCAATGGCCCTGTCATCAGAGCAGCGGATCAATGATCGCCGACATCTGTTCAATCGACATGCCCCCCGAATACCGCTTTCCGTCAATCAGGAAAGTTGGTGTGGCATCAACCCCGAATACTTCGGTAGCCTTCTTTCGCACGTTATTCACATCATCGAGAAGTTGCTGGTTCGTCAAGCAAGCCTCGAAGGCTTCCTGTGTAAAACCGGCCAAACGGGCGATATCCAGCAATGCTGCACGGCCATCTTCAGCAGTTGCCCAGATGGTCTGTTGCTTGAAGAGAACATCAACCATTGGGAAAAACTGATTTTCCGGCGCACAACGGGCCAGCATAATCGCAGCGGCTGCGCGCGGATCGAACGGGAATTCGCGCATCACGAAACGCACCTTGCCGGTGTCGACATACTTCTCTTTCAGTGCGGGAAATGTATTTTCATGAAATTCGCGACAATGGGGGCAGGTCATCGACATGTATTCGACGATCGTAACCGGGGCATCAGTCTCGCCCAAAGCGCGGTCTTCCAATGTGCCCGCTTCCAAAACCTTGGCCATGTCGACAGTGCCACTTGGCTCTGGTGCATCGACTGCAGCGGTCACCGGTGCGGCGGTTGAAGAGGCTTCGGTCGCAGGGGCATCCGCGGCAGCAGTTTCTTTGGTAGCTTCAGCGGCGGCATCGGTTTTTTCCGAACTGTCTGAACAAGCAACCAGCCCGGAAGTTAACATTAGGGCGGCAGATACGGAGAATGTGCGGCGCGACAGTTGGATCATGATATTTTCCCTGGTTTTTTCTCGTGCCGAACATGCTGTTCCGGCGGCAATCAATTGCGTATTTCCTATAGCCACAAATGTGGCCAAACAAGAGCCAAGCTCTCACAGAGAGGTGATTGACCGCACTTCACAGNTCAGGCTTTTGTTTTTTCCGGGTCATCACNCCGGTTCCGAGCCGTTCGAGCGCTTTGCGCAAAGTATCATCCTCAACCTCTGCCAGCANGGCGCCCAATCGTTTTTGCTCCAACCGATCCAAAGGACGGGACGCGGGGCGAACTGGTTCGAGACGGACAGCTTTCTGGTTGAAGCGAATTTTGTTGATCGCCGGATAACCGAAAAAGGCATTGATCCGCGAAATCAGCTCGCGCTCTTCATGCATCATGAAAACCGCCACAGCGCTTTCACAGGCCACCGTCAATTGTCCGGGGCTGAAACCGCTGCCGGTTTCAGACTCTCCACCATCCCGCGGCCATCGTATTTTTTCCGGACGGGAGGTCTCGGCATAACGCTCGCCGGCAATCTGACCCCAACTGCCAAGCAACATGGTGTTGATGCCCGCGCGCTTTGCCAGCAGCGGGTCAATCAGTCTGTTGGCTATCTCGGCAAGCGGTGCGGCTTGTCGTTTCGACTTGGCCATCCGGAAATTCCGTTTCGCTGTCGCAGTGGTGTATCAAGCGTGCCGCGACAAATCCTGTATCGACTGTATAGTCTGCCGCGCCATCCGATTCCACCCTCACGCCAGAACCGCAGACAATTAGCCCCATGAACTTCAATTTCGCTGAACCATTGCTTGAGTGGTACGACCGCCACCACCGGGATTTGCCGTGGCGAATAAGCCCGGCTGACGCTGAGAATGGCGTGGTGGCTGATCCCTATTCTGTCTGGCTGTCGGAAATCATGCTGCAACAAACCACGGTGAAAGTGGTCGGGCCCTATTTCAAGCGGTTTATTGCCCGCTGGCCAGATGTGAAAAGCCTGGCTGATGCCGAGACTGAAGCGGTGATGCAGCAATGGGCCGGGCTTGGCTATTATTCGCGTGCTCGCAACCTGATTGCCTGCGCCAGGCAAGTTGCATCTGAGCATGACGGAAAATTTCCGCGCAAGGCAGCAGAACTCGCAAAGTTGCCGGGCATTGGCCCTTANACTTCAGCGGCGATTGCGGCGATCGCATTCGATGAGCCTATCGCCGTCGTTGATGGCAATATCGAACGGGTATTTTCACGCCTGTTTGCAATTTCCACCCCCCTACCCGCTGCCAAGAGCGAAATTCGAATGCATGTCGATACTGCTATTCCTCCAGAAAGGCCTGGTGATTTTGCCCAAGCTTTGATGGATCTGGGGGCTATCATTTGCACGCCGCGCCGCCCGGCGTGTGCGCTGTGTCCATTCACCGGTCACTGTGCTGCCCAAAAGGCTGGGACTGCAGAGATGTATCCGGTCAAACCTCCCAAAAAGAAGAAACCGGTACGGCGCGGTGCCGCCTTTGTCGCCTCACGGCCGGATGGAGCAGTGTTTCTGGTTCGTCGTCCCAACAAGGGATTGCTGGGTGGCATGAGCGGGGTGCCAACCACCAATTGGACGGTGCGTGAGGATGGCGCGACTGGTAAAGAAGCAGCTCCGTTTGAGGCTGACTGGCAGGAAATGGGCACCATCACCCATGTATTTACCCATTTCGAACTGCGGCTCGACATTTTTCATGCGGTTGTCACATTGCCGGTGGAGATTGACGGTCGATGGAGCACAGCACGTGATTTGCCGGGCCAAGCACTGCCGAGCGTGATGAAAAAGGCAATTACTGCTGCTTTGCCGGACGCCTTCAAGTAGAGGATCGATTATCGCTGCCGAGCAAGTCCACCCCGATTTTGAACGCCAGAGGACCGAATATGCTTGTTGAAGCCAACTCTCCTGTTCGCCATATCGTATTCGACATTGGCAACGTGCTGTTGCACTACGATCCGGAAACTCCTTTCCTGCACCTGATACCCAATGAAGCTGAACGGACTCACTTTCTAAGCACTGTTTGCACCAGCGACTGGAACCTGGAACAGGACCGTGGACGCCGCTGGGCAGATGCGGAAGATTTGCTTATCGCCGACTTTCCCGAACAGGCGGACCTGATCAGGGCGTTTCGCAAACACTGGCCTGAAATGGTTTCCCATGCCTATGACGACAGCGTTTCAATCATGCTCGACTTCATCGAAGAAGGCCAAGATGTGACGTTGCTAACGAACTTTGCCGCGGACACTTTCAAGGAAGCGCGCAAAATGTATCCGTTTCTCAATTTGCCGCGCGGAGTGACAGTTTCCGGCGAGATCGGAATTTTGAAACCCGAACGCGGGATTTACGATCGCCACGTTGAGGTTTTTGATCTTGACCCGGAAGCCTGCTTGTTCATCGACGACAGCGAGAAAAACGTTGAAGGGGCGATTCATGCCGGGTGGCAAGCCGTGCATTTTACTGGTGCCGAGAAACTGCGCCGTGATCTTGGTCAGTTGGGACTGCTGGTTGCCGCCTGATTGTGCTGAGTAATTGCAGGATTTACTGTTTTTGCGCGTCGGTTTTTTGATGTCAGAGATTTAAGTGAGTTAGCTGTCGTAAAAAGATGGGCGAAATCTGCGCTGTGCCCTTTTTAGACCTTCAGTCTTTACGGCCAACCGTCACACACGGCCCAAAGCCGACATTTGGGTGGCCTACAGATGCTTCCATACTCCCTAACCAGATCAGACAGTCGTCAATTATTGAGTTTTCCTGAATTTAATCGTCGGTCAGGGTGCAACGTATCCTTGAGTTCAGGTTAGCTTTGCCATTAGTGTAAGTAATGCTGATCCAACCAACCCTCCTCAACGACAAGGCACAAAAAGTGCAATCTCATGTGTTTGTGTGCGGCCCGGGGCTAACCTCTGGGCGCGTCGACATTCGGCATTTGGCCCGGCAACAGCTCGAAAAAATGCACAATGTCAAAGTTGTATATGGTGAGGAGATTGAGAATCAGCATCTCTATGCAAAAAAGGGCATGGACCTACAAACACTTGAAGCAAGATTTGCTCATGACGTCGACTTCACGCTACTAATACTTGAATCTCCAGGATCGATAGCTGAACTTGGAACATTTACACAGCTTCCTCACCTCCAAGATAGGTTGGTTGTTTTGGTTCCGAATAATTTTTTTAGAGCGAAAAGCTACATCGCACGTGGACCGTTAAGCCTTCTTTCCAAACGGAGCCCGCACAACGTCATTTACTTTGATAGCTCCCGTAAGGCGGAGATGTTGGGTCGTGTACTTTATCCGCTCACTTTCTATAAGTATGCCTACTACGTCTTAGGTCCTGAGTATATTATGAATACACGTATTTCAAGGATGAAGGGGAAAGCTATTGTTTCCTATAGTGACTACACACGAGATATCCGAAACGCCTTCCACAAAGCGATAACTCTTATTGGAATAATAGTTGGTGATCGTCCAAGCTACTCCGAACTCTTGCTCCTCACCGGGCTGGGGCCAACCCAGCTGAATATCAGTCTTCACGCACTCTTTTTGGATAAAAAAATCGAGAAGGTTTCGGCAGCTATGTACCGTTCAATTGAAGGTTATGGTGACGCCGTACTAAAGCCATTCAGCACTACGGCTATCAGCCAAGCTCGCGCAAAATTACTGGCAGCTGCTTGACCTTTTGCCGACGATCTGATGTCAATATAAGCATATCCTAGCAATTCCCTAACGGGAGTCGTAACGTTATCGTTGCGAGCACGAAAAGTACGTAGAACCTTCATTCCAATCGAGATCGAAGGCTTTTCGCCTTAGAAATCGATTGAAATGAATCGAGACAGAGAAGAAGTAGGATATGAGTGCTGCGGCGGATAGCCTTGACTTGAAAGCTATTTCTTCATTTTTGGGATTTGCGCCGCAGCATATTTTCTATTTGGTTAAGAATCCAGACAACTTTTACACCACAATTAGTATACCGAAGAACTCAAATCCACTTACATACCGTACTCTAGACATTCCTTCCAGCGAGCTGAAAGGAATCCAAAGAGTAATAAACAGAACAATTCTTCAAAGGCATCCTCTAAGCGAACGTACTTTTTCATACGTTAGCGGAAAATCCATCTACGCAGCTGCCAACGAATTTTGCGGCGGCAAGGCGGTCCTCAAAATGGACATCAAGGACTTTTTCCCGAGTATCACTGGAAAACGAGTAGTTGGACTCTACAAGAGCCTCGGATTTAACAAAAGTGTGGCATTTATCTTGTCACAACTATGCATAAGAAACAATTGCTTGGCGCAGGGAGCGCCGACTAGTCCCGCTATATCGAATTTGATAATGAGGCGCTTTGATAACCAAATGGAGAAGCTTGCAGGTTCTTGGGAGATGGGCTATCTGCGCTACAGCGATGATATATTTTTCTATAAAAGTAAAAACTTCAACCACCCTAAGCTGGGCGTGTTTGCAAGCCAGATCATCGAGCAAAATGGTTTCGCAGTAAATCCTTTTAAGACGCGGTATCATCCGCGAGGACTGCCGAGAATAACTCTTGGTTTGTTAACGCATGGTGACAAGCCAAAAATCCCTGGCATTGCTCGTAAAAATTACCGAGCAGCGTTCCATAGGGCATCACGAGATTTCCAATGGGCCTATGAAAACGAAACTCGTTTAAAGGGCATTCTGGAGTGGTATAAGAGCATTCATGGTAGGGATGAAGCCTTCAATCATTATAATGCTATACACAAGAATATTAGAAAATTGAAAATTCACTCATCTTATCGAAGTCAATAACCTGCGAATATATCGCTGCGTGGATGTCTGTTGCATCGTATTCGGGTCGATGCCTTTCACTAGCAGCGAACGACCGCTCCCCGCCCATTTTTACCGTCGACCAAGACCGATGTTTTGGTCACTTTGGCAGCATAGTTGCCATTCATAGAACCACTTCAAAAAACCATCGCTTTTGCGACGGACCATGAACGAAAAAACGCCCGGCTGGAGGCCGGGCGTTTTCATGTCCACTGGTGACTGGAGGGTCAATGAACCAGTGGTGTTTGGTCCGCAAATGTCTTCAGCATCTCCTCAGCCTTCAAGACGAAGATCAGCCGACGCTCGCCATTTCAGCACGGACGATAGAACGTAAATCATCAATCGGTTTATGAGCCTTGCCGTCTGTGTAGTGCCAGAAAGTCCAGCCATTGCAAGCATCAAGGCCTTGAACGGTGGCGCCGACCTTGTGGATCGAACCGGCCTTGCCGTCAGCGACAATCGTGCCATCGGCGCGCACAATGGCCGAATGGCGTTTCTTTGCATCTGTCAGGACATCGCCGGGACGGATCATTCCGGCTTCAATCAACACATTGAAAGCCACGCGCGGCTCGGCACGTTTGCCCGTCATCACGGTCAGTTCCACCTTACCGAGCGGCTCAACAGCTTCAATTCTAGCGCGGGCGGCATCGATGTAATCCTGCTCGCGCTCGATACCCACGAAATGGCGGCCAAGACGTCGTGCCACCGCTCCGGTGGTGCCGGAGCCGAAGAACGGATCGAGGATCACATCGCCGGGCTTGGATGACGCCATCAAGATGCGNGCCAGCAAGGATTCCGGTTTTTGGGTCGGATGGACCTTGCGGCCATTGTCATCCTTCAAGCGCTCGCCGCCGGTGCAGATGGGNAACAGCCAATCAGAGCGCATCTGCACATCTTCATTGGAGGCTTTCATGGCTTCATAATTGAATGTGTAACCCNTGGCGTTTTCATCACGCGATGCCCAGATCATGGTCTCGTGGGCATTCTGGAACCTGCGGCCACGGAANTTCGGCATCGGGTTGGTCTTGCGCCAGACAATGTCATTGAGCAGCCAGAAACCGATATCCTGNAGCTGAGAACCGACCCGGAAAATATTGTGATAGGAGCCGATTACCCAAATTGTGCCATTCGGCTTGAGCACCCGGCGGCAGGCCATCAGCCACGCTTTGGTGAAAGCGTCGTAGGCCTGGAAGCTATCGAATTGGTCCCAATGATCGTTGACCGCATCGACCTGGCTTTGGTCTGGACGGTGAAGATCACCACCAAGCTGAAGATTGTAGGGGGGGTCTGCGAAGATCACATCGACCGAGGCGGCTGGAAGGGCCTCCAACGCTGCAACGCAATCACCCTTGATGATCGTGTCGAGCCAAATTTTCGGATCGGCGGTTTCTAATTCGCGGATTTCGGCAAACGAAACGGATGACGGCATACTTGCTACTCACAATACACATACGCAAAACAACTGCATGCATCGTCAACCAACAGGGTAAACAACTGGTTTATAAGCGGGCAAAAATCGCATCTGGCTGCATTAACATTCATGTTTCTTTGGGCTTGCGCTTGCCACGACCGCCCGCTTGAGATAGCCCGACGCCTTGTTTAAANGCCATTTTGGACCACCAGTTGGCGCAGATTTTNGCAGGAGTGAAAATGTCCGGTTTTGACTTGCTCATCTATGATTGCGACGGCGTGTTGGTTGACAGCGAGGTGCTTGCCGCACAGGTCGAAAGCCAACTTCTGAGCGACGCGGGTTATGAAATCACTGCTGACGAACTTGGTGCGCGTTTCGCCGGACTGACCTGGAAGGACATCCTGCTTCAGGTCGAACAGGAAAGCGAAATTCCGCTTCAGGCCAACCTGATAGACAAAGCAGAGCGGATGGTCGACCGCCGATTGGAGCGTGATCTGCGCGCTATCGATGGTGTCGCAACGGCGGTGCTGCGAAGCGATATCAAACGCTGCATATGTTCCAATTCGGGAAACAAACGGCTGGAGATGATGTTGAAGAAGACCGGTCTGGCGCCGCTGTTCGGCGACAATGTATTTTCCGCCATGGATACGCCTGATGTGCGCAACAAGCCGGCGCCAGATATTTTTCTCCATGCAGCAAAGGCGATGGGAGCTTCACCTGACAGGACGTTGGTGATCGAAGATTCGGTGCATGGTGTCGCAGGTGCACGCGCGGCTGGCATGCGGGTGATCGGCTTTACCGGCGGCGGGCACACTCACCCGACCCACGGTGATCAATTGGTCGAAGCAGGCGCTGAAACCGTGATCAATCGGATGGCTGATCTACCGGCAACCATCAAAGCGCTGGCCGAATGGTCTGAATTCGGCAGTTNATNCCGCCAAATTTATTGTTACGGTGTATTGTATGGCCCCGGATCGAAGCCTGCGTAAACACGCACTCCGGCAGCAGATGCGGCAGGGAATTTCACTGATGCATTGGTAAACAGGAACTGGGCGGTTGGTTCGCCAGCCGGCAATTCAACTGACTGTTTTTGCAGTTCCGAATAAAGCACATCAGACCCTTGCAGCACGACAATGCGGATCGGCAGACCGACAGTGCCCGGCCCGCCTTCTGGCCCGGCCACAACACGGCCCGCAGCTTGGACAGTCATGATCATGTCAGCACCGCTGATGCGGCATTGGCGCGTGGTCGTGGCAATGTTGGCCTGATGCACAACCTTGTCCGGATTATTTTCTCCGCCTTTGGCATAGGTGCGGAAATAGGCTGTCCCTTCGCGAAGATTGACCTGCGGGCAGGTCCCCTGAACAACTTCAGCCTGGGTCTGCTGATCTATTGCAGGTTGAGGGTTGGGATTGAGAACCTTCGCCGGATCAGTGCCCTGACAACCGACCAAAAACACAGCAAGCGCAAATGCAGTGCTGATACGCATAACTTTTCTAGACACGTTAGACTGACCCTCGATAACCCGCCCCGGGCCGCGCCAGCGGGGCCTTTGCATGTGATAGTGTTTTGTTTATACCAGCCGCGCGGCGGAATTGCGACTGACGTTTTGCCATCTTGCATATTCACAGTCCACTGCCAGGTTACATTCAACCACCATCGGGGAAGTCCATTGAAATATATCTCGACCCGCGGAGAAGCCCCTGCACTTGGTTTCAGCGATGCTTTGCTGGCCGGTCTTGCGCGGGATGGCGGCCTTTATGTGCCGGAAGTCTGGCCGCAATTTTCCAGCCGTGAAATTCGGGCCATGCGCGGCCAGAGCTATCAGGAGATCGCTTTTCGGGTGATTTTACCCTTTGTCGGCGATGAAATTTCCGCAACTGATTTGCGCACCATGATCGATGAGGCCTATGCGACCTTCCGCCACCCGGCGGTTGCACCCTTGATCCAGACCGGTGCCAACAGTTTCGTACTCGAGCTTTTTCACGGGCCGACACTCGCATTCAAGGATGTCGCCATGCAATTGCTGGCGCGGTTGATGGACCATGTTCTTGAGGTGCGGAACGAACGGGCGACCATTGTGGGTGCAACATCGGGAGATACCGGCGGTGCCGCCATTGATGCTTTTGCCGGTCGCGAGCGCACCGACATTTTCATTCTGTTTCCAGAAGGCCGTGTGTCAGCGGTTCAGCAGCGACAGATGACGACGTCGAAAGAGAAAAATGTCCACGCGCTGGCCATTCAGGGAAATTTTGACGACTGCCAGGATCTGGTCAAGGCGCTGTTCAACCATGGCGATTTTCGCGATCAGGTGCGGCTGTCGGGGGTCAATTCAATCAACTGGGCACGAATCATGGCCCAGATCGTTTATTATTTCACTGCGGCAGTTTCGCTGGGCACGCCCGGCAGGAAAGTATCTTTCACCGTTCCGACCGGAAATTTCGGCGACATTTTTGCCGGATACGGTGCCAAACGGATGGGTTTGCCGATTTCCAAACTTGTGATCGCCACCAATGAAAATGACATTCTGGCACGCACACTTCGCAGCGGTCGCTATGAGATGAGCGGTGTCAAACCAACAACATCGCCATCAATGGACATTCAGATTTCATCAAATTTCGAGCGATTGTTGTTTGAGGCAGGTGGTCGCGATGCCGAATCCGTCCGCTCTGCGATGGGTGCATTGCGCCAATCTGGCGGATTTGACATTGCGCCGGAGACGATAAAGGCAATCAAGCGCGCGTTCTCCGCCGGCCGAACAAACGAAAAACAGGTCATGGCAAAAATTNGGGAAATGTCAGACAGTCTTGGATATGTGGTTGATCCACATACCGCCGTCGCACTNAATGTTGCGGCCAAAGCGGAAAAAGCCAATGCGCCAATGATCACACTATCTACCGCACATCCGGCGAAATTTCCGGATGCGGTAAAATCAGCATGTGGTATTGACCCGGCGTTACCGTCGTGTCTCACTGACCTCATGCATCGGGAGGAGCGGTTCGAAGTACTGCCCGCAGCGCAGGGCAAATTGGAAGCCCACATACTAGCGCACGCGCGGGCGGTTCGCTGACCGGGAAAGCGCAGGAATGAAAGTCAATACAAGCCGTCTCGCAAATGGGATGACCGTCGTAACAGAAACAATGCCGCACCTTGAAAGTGCGGTGCTGGGTGTGTGGGTGCGGGCGGGCTCACGTGATGAAACCAGTGATCAACACGGCATTGCCCATCTGCTTGAACATATGGCGTTCAAGGGCACCAAGAAACGAACGGCCCGGCAGATTGCCGAGGAAATCGAGAATGTCGGCGGTGATCTCAATGCTGCGACCTCGACCGAAACAACATCTTTTTATGCCCGTGTTTTGAAAGATGATGTACCGTTGGCCGTTGATATTCTGGCTGACATCCTCACCAGCAGTCAATTTGACGAAGCCGAGCTGGAGCGGGAAAAACATGTGATCCTGCAGGAAATTGGGGCGGCAAACGACACCCCGGATGACGTTGTTTATGACCGGTTTGCCGAAGCAAGTTTCGGTAGGCAAGCCATTGGCCGTCCAATTCTCGGCACACCTGAAACGGTGAAGTCATTTACCCCTGACCAAATCCGCAATTACCTCTCCAGCCATTACACCGGAGACAGGATGGTGGTAGTCGCCGCAGGTGCGGTCGAGCACGAACAATTTGTAAAGCTGGTCGAAGACAAGTTCGGCGACAAGATTGCTCCATCCAACAAATCACTGCCCAACCTGCCGGACGCCGTTTACACCGGCGGCGAATTTCGTGAGAAGCGTGACCTGATGGATGCGCAAGTGATGCTGGGTTTTGAAGGCCGAGCTTACCACGTTAGAGATTTTTATGCTTCACAAGTGCTGGCCAATATTCTGGGCGGCGGCATGTCGTCGCGGTTATTCCAGGAAGTGCGCGAGAAACGCGGGTTGTGCTATTCAGTCTATGCCTTCCATTGGGGCTTTTCGGATTCAGGCCTGTTCGGCATTCATGCAGCAACTGGGCCGGAGGATCTTGCTGAACTCATCCCGGTTATTTTCGGCGAATTGTCACGGGTGGCAGAATCCATAGATATCAGCGAGATCAACAGGTCACGCGCCCAAACCCGGGCAGCGCTCCTGATGGCGCAGGAAAGTCCTGCGGCACGTGCCAGCCAGATTGCGCGGCAAATGCTACTCTATGGTCGTCCGGTGTCGAATACGGAATTGATGGAGCGTCTTGACGCGCTTACTCCCGACNGGCTGACCGATCTGGCAGGACGGCTGTTTTTCGAAACNCAGCTGACGGTCTCGGCAGTCGGGCCGATTGACCCACTTATGGACATGAAAGGCATGGTTCAAGCTCTGTCGGGTTCCCGCTCCCGGCAAGCTGCCGAATAACCGCATTTCAGACCGTTAAATGGCAAGCTCTCCATTCAGCTTCTTTCTACGCCGCCGTGATGAGCCGGTGCTGAACAGCAATTCTGTTGTGTTACGCAATCCACGAATGGATGACTTTGAAGAATGGAGCGACCTCAGGAAACGCAGCAGGCCATTTCTGGAACCATGGGAACCACAATGGCCGACCGATGATCTTTCTCGGCCCGCNTTTAGGCACCGAATTCGGCGCTACGACGCGGATAGAGCCAACGGATTGGCGCTCCCGCTTTTCATTTTTCGAAAAGACAATGNTCGCCTTGTCGGCGGATTGACCATCGGTTCCATCCGCCGTGGTGCGGCAGAAAGCTGCGTCTTGGGCTATTGGATGGGGCACGAATATTCCGGTCAGGGGCTGATGAGCGAGGCATTGACAGTAACCATTCCCCATATCTTTGAGCGGTTGCGGTTGCACCGGATTGAGGCCGCCTGTATTCCCGATAATGAACGCAGTTTGCATCTCCTTGAAAAAGTCGGCTTTCAGCGCGAGGGCTACATGCAGAAATACTTGCGGATTAACGGTGTTTGGCGGGACCACGTCCTTTTTGCTCTTTTGGCAGAAGACTGGTGGGCGCAAAAGGCGACCACGAAAGCGATTAAATGAACTTGTCGGGTTTAAAGTTATCTGGCCATCGCGGTCGCAGAGTGCCGGTTATCTTGTTCTTGGCCGCTCTTTTGGCTGGCCTGTTTCAAATTGTTGCCGCTCACGCACTTGAACCAGTCCGAATCAGCCGCGAAGACTCTGCACTCGATCTGACAGCAACGACCGAGGTTTATCGTGGTCGTGGTACCGCNTTTCAGGTCTCTACCGCTGCTGGTGCAGACGGTATTGTCCGCCGAATAGAGGTTCGCTCAAGCGCCGAAGGGCACCAGGGCGACTGGGCGGTTTTCGCGCTGGCCAATGTTTCTGATGAACAACTTGATCGATTGATCGTCGCTCCGCATTTCCGTCTGGTTAATTCCGGCATCTTATGGCCCGACCTGGGGTCCGAGCGGTTGTTGAGTATAACTCCCAGCGAGGGTTTCGCGCTCGACAGAGTGCCCAGTGACGAAGACGATGTTTTTCGCATCACTCTCAACCCCGGTTCAGTGGTGACATTTGTTGCAGAGCTTGCAACGCCCAATCTGCCGCAGGTCTATCTCTGGGAACCAGATGCCTACAAAGACACGATCAACGCGTTTACGCTTTACCGGGGCATAGTGTTGGGGATTGCCGGACTACTGGCCGTTTTTTTGACAATCCTGTTTGTGGTCAAAGGCACCTCAATGTTGCCGGCTACTGCAGCATTGGCATGGGCAGTGCTTGCCTATGTCAGCGTCGATTTCGGATTTCTGTCAAAGCTGATCTCGGTTACACCGGGTGACGAGCGCATCTGGCGGGCCGGTACAGAAGTCTTTCTGGCAACAGGCATCGTGGTTTTTCTGTTTGCCTATCTCAATCTCAACCGGTGGCATATAAATCTGGTGTTTGCGACCGCAGCCTGGATTGTCGGTCTCGGCGCGCTGTTTGCCGTTGCTATCTATGACCCTGAAATTGCATCGGGAATCGCGCGGATCTCACTTGCAGCAACCGCCGTTGCAGGTTTGATTCTCATCGTTTTTCTAGGGCTCAATCGCTATGACCGGGCGATCATGCTGGTGCCGACCTGGGCGCTGGTATTGTTTTGGATATTTGGTGCGTGGCTGACTGTCACAGGTCAACTGGCCAATGATATTGCCCAACCGGCATTGGGTGGCGCTCTGGTGCTGATTGTTCTGCTGATGGGCTTTACCGTCGTTCAGCATTCTTTTGCTGGTGGAGCATTCCACCAAGGGCTGTTTTCCGACATGGAGCGGCAAGCACTGGCGCTGACTGGTTCAGGCGAAACTGTCTGGGACTGGGACGTTCTGCGCGACAAGCTGGTGACCATTCCTGACATGTCGCCGAAATTCGGCTATGTGCCCAACCGGTTGACGGGGCCTATACGCAACTGGCTACCGCATATTCATCCCGATGATCGCGACCGGTTTCGCACGGCGCTTGATGCGTTGGTGGAGCATCGACGGGGGCGTTTGAACCATGATTTTCGGGTGCGAGCGGAAGATGGCCATTACCACTCGTTGACCTTGCGGGTGCGCCCGGTTCTGGGTTCCAGTGGTGAGGCCATTCGGGTGGTTGGCACAATTGAAGATGTGAGTGAACAAAAAGCTGCCGAGACACGGCTGCTGCACGATGCGGTTCACGACAACCTGACAGGCCTTCCCAACCGCCAACTCTTCGTGGACAGGCTGGAAATGGCGATAGCCAATGCCGAGGCCAATCCGGAGATGAGACCAACCGTTTTCATGATTGACCTCGACAGTTTCCGCAAGGTCAATGATGCCCATGGNATGTCGGTAGGCGATACAATTCTTCTTGCGGTAACACGGCGTTTGAAAAGGCTGCTCAAACCACATGATTCACTGGCGCGTATTTCAGGTGACCAATTNGGATTGATCCTCTTGAGCGTGAAAGACCCGGACCGGGTTGCTGCATTAGCAGATGCGATGGCCAAGGCCATTTCTGCACCCATCGACTTTGCAAATCAGGAAATCCGCCTTTCGGCATCCATCGGTCTGGTCAGCTGGGTTGAAAGCGGTGCCGTACCTGAAGAATTGATGAAAGACGCAGAACTTGCGATGGCGCAAGCAAAGCGCTTTGGCGGCAACCGGATCGAACCTTTTCGCCCAGCATTCCGCACTGTGGGGAGCAATCGTCAGCGGTTGGAGCAGGATCTCCGTCGAGCCATCGACCGGAATGAACTCACAGTGGTTTATCAACCGATCGTGCATATGAAGGATGCTGAAATTGCCGGTTTTGAGGCATTGTTGCGGTGGGAAGACCCACGCCGGGGCACTGTTTCGCCTTCGGAGTTCGTACCGGTTGCCGAGGCAACCGACCTGATCCTCAAACTTGGCATGTACGCACTCAGACATGCGGCCAATGATCTGTCCAGCTGGTTGAAAACGGTTGGCGACATTCCAATTTTCATGTCGGTCAATCTATCGACCGCACAGTTGCTGAAATCAGACCTTTGCAACGATGTGATTGCCACGATTCAGGACACACGCACGGCGCCTGAACGGTTCCGTTTGGAACTGACCGAAACGCTTGTGATGCACAATCCACAACAGGCTCTGGTTACATTGTCACGCCTCAGCGAAGCGGGAATTGGCCTGTCACTTGACGATTTTGGCACCGGCCATTCATCCTTGTCCTATTTGACGCGGTTTCCGTTCACCACCATCAAGATCGACAAATCGCTTGTCAGCGACCCGACAGAAAGGCGTGGTGTTTTGTTGAAGTCGATCATCAAACTTGCCAAGGATCTGGATATGGATGTGGTGGCAGAAGGCGTTGCCAATGAGGCTGATGCCCGTGCGCTAGCGGAAATGGGATGTGACTATGCCCAGAGCTTCATTTATGGGCCGCCGATTGGCACTGATTCCGCCCTCAAACTGCTGAAAGACCGTTTCCCGCAGGAGAAGTAATTATCCAAACCTGCCCGCGCAGTTCTGGTTAAGCGTGCCCCGCTGCCATTGACAGCATTGCAGGAGCGACACCCATCAGCTTCAGGACCCGGTCATATTTATCATCGGTTTCTGTGTCGAAAACCAGATTGTCGTCAGCGGGGCAGCTCAGCCAGCTGTTGGCTGCCATTTCCGCTTCCAGTTGCCCTGCGGCCCAGCCCGCATAGCCCAACAGCATGATGCCGCGACGTGGCCCATTGCCACGATGGATGGCCTGAAGAATATCAACGGTTGCTGTCAGACACAGCTCGTCGTTGACCGGCATGGTGGACTGGCTCTGATAGTCGTCCGTGTGAAGCACAAAACCCCGTCCGGTATCCACCGGTCCACCTGCCAGAACCGGAAAGTCGGTCCGCAATCCAGCCGGCGGCTCACCAAGATCGAGTTCAGGCCTTTCATCCACAAGTTTGCTCATTAATCGATCGAACTTCAAATTCTGCGGCCGATTGACAACAAATCCCATGGCGCCATCATCAGAATGGGCGCAAACGAAAATAACAGTGCGTTGGAATCGTTCATCCTCCATGCCAGGCATGGCCACAAGAAAATGGCCGTCAAAACAACCGCGCTCTTTTGCTGACAAATGATCCTCAGGATTTTCCATGGATCAAGCGTAACAGACTTTCCGCCGTTGAGAAGTGATAATAAGCTGCTGCGAAACGGATCAAGGCGATCCGGTCGCACTGCCTAAAGCGAATTGTCACAGCAAAATGATCATTGGTGAAACCTTGTTCATGGTTTCGGCAGAATTTGCAGGTTAGCTTCGAAGCCATGAAATATGCCCTCCCAATAACCATTTTTCGCACCCTGCTATTTGCCATGATCGTCTTGTCGGGCGCTTCAGCACATGCCTTGCAAACACACTGGGTAGACACAGAAGGCGGCCGCATGCGGCTTTCCATAGATCCCACACCGGCGGCTGACGGATTGACCCATGGCGCGCTGGAGATCGATCTTGATGCAGACTGGAAGACCTATTGGATTGATCCCGGCTCAACGGGCATTCCACCGCTTGTCGATCTCACGGGAAGCCAGGGAATTACGCTGAAATCCATGAGGCTGCCCGCACCCGTGAGGATTGATGACGGTTACTCTATCTGGGCGGGCTACAAACAATCAGTGGCCTATGCGCTGACTTTTGAACGCGACGGTGCCGCGATGCTCCGCGCTACTGTTTTCGTCGGTATTTGCGACAAGATCTGCGTTCCGTTTCAAGCCAAGTTCTCTCTCGACCTTCCCGCTCCAGGAAATGTCAATCAGAGCGCTATAGCAGCCAAGCGGGTTATTGAACGCGCCAACGCCAGTTTGCCGAATCAAAGTCGCGAAGACTTTGCCATCACCTCTGCAACATTGAGTGAGGATGAAAATTCGCTGGTGGTCTCTGTGCGGGTGCCATTGGATGATAGATCTACAACCCGCCCTGAACTTTTTGCCGCAGCAAAGGGATGGTTCTTTGGCCAGCCAGAGGAAAAGTCCAACGGTCAGGGCACCGGAACGATCCATATTCCTGTTAAGATGAAACCGAAAAGCCTCACCATGGTTGAAGCGCCGATCTATTTCGTTTTGACTTATGGTGGCCAGGCTGTCGAAGCCGACTTGACGGTGAACTGAAAAAATATAAATCCGTTATTCGACATTCTGGCTTAGAGCATCAAGTCCATCTGGAAAGCAACCAAGAGAACAATCCATGACATTATCCACCGGTGACAAATTACCCGAAGCAAGCTTTAAGGAAGTGACCACAAAAAGCCCGACACTGATTTCCGGGGCCGAATTATTCGACGGAAAAAAAGTTGTACTGTTTGCAGTTCCCGGCGCGTTTACCCCGACCTGCCATCTCAATCACCTTCCCGGCTTCCTTGAAAATCGTGATGCAATTTTGGCCAAGGGCGTAGATGATATCGCTGTTCTGTCGGTCAATGATCCGTTTGTCATGGCGGCTTGGGCGAAAGCGACCAACGGAATGGGCAAGATCCGTTTTCTGGCCGATGGCAATGCGACCTTCACCAAGGCCATTGGCATGGACGCGGATATGACTGCCGGTGAAATGGGCGTTCGATCAAAGCGCTATTCGATGATTGTGGAAGACGGGAAAGTCACCGCCCTCAACATTGAAACCGAACGCGGTAAAGCCGATGTTTCAGGCGCTGCGACGCTGCTCGAACAGCTTTAGGATCACATACAAGCATGATTGGGCACTGTGCCGGGGATCATCTGATTCCCGGTCAGTGGTTCATGCTTTCGCCTTGAAAGGCGCCATTCCTTCACGTGCCAATTCGTCTGCACGTTCGTTTTCTGCATGACCGGCATGGCCTTTGACCCAATGCAGCGTCACTTTGTGCCGATCTCTCGCCGCATCAAGCAATTGCCAGAGTTCGACATTCTTGACTGGTTTCTTATCGGCTGTTTTCCAGCCACGTTTCTTCCAGCCGTGAATCCAGTTCGACAGGCCCTCCTTGACGTAAGAGCTGTCAGTATAGAGATCGACCTCACAGGGTGATTTGAGCGCCTCGAGTGCCATGATGGCAGCCATAAGCTCCATCCGATTGTTGGTCGTGTTGGCTTCGCCACCGCTCAGTTCGCGTTCTTTGTCGCCGTGGCGCAAGATGGCTCCCCAACCGCCAGGTCCGGGATTGCCCGAACAGGCACCATCAGTAAAAATATCAACGTGTTTCAAGATGTTTCGTCTTTCTGGCGCAGACCGTAAGCCATGGCGCTATCCACCGATCGGTGGAACCTGATTTTTCTCAGGTATTCCAACGGATCTTTTTTGACCACCAATGCCCCTGCCGGTGTCATCAGCCAATCGTAAAGGCGGGTCAGCATGAACCGCATGGCAGCCCCGCGCGCAAGCAGCGGCAANGCCCNGGTTTCTGCTTCTGACAGAGANCTTACGGAATTATAGCCGTCCAGAAGTGCCATACCCTTGGTAAGATTGAACGCACCATCAGCTTCAAAGCACCAGGCGTTAAGGCAGATAGCAAGGTCGTAAACGAGGAAATCATTGCAGGCGAAATAGAAATCAATCACGCCGGAGAGTTCTTCACCAATGAAAAACACATTGTCGGGAAAAAGATCGGCATGAATGACACCACCGGGTAGATCGGCAGGCCAGTTCTTTTCCAGATTGTCCAACTCTGCTTCTATTTCAGCTTGAAGCCCCTCTTCGACTTCATCAGCACGCGGTGCCGAGAGTTCCCAGAGCGGTCGCCAATCGGGCACTGACAAAGCGTTGGCGCGAGGTATTGTAAAATCGGCACCTGCGAGGTGCATTTGAGCCAAGACGCGGCCAACACCACGGCAATGGATTGGTCTGGCGCGGCGCGGCCATGCGCCATCGAGGAATGAGATCAAAGCTGCCGGTCGACCGGCGAGTTTGCCAAGGGTTTTACCATCCCGACGATGAATCGGCAGCGGACAGNTCAGTCCCTTTTCTGCNAGGTGATCCATCAAACCAAGGAAAAATGGCAGATCAGCCGGATCAACCCGCTTTTCGTAAAGCGTCAGGATGAAGGTNCCGCCGGTTGTTCTGAGAAGGAAATTGGAGTTCTCAACACCTTCGGCAATGCCTTTATATGACAGTAGTGTGCCGATGTCGTAGCTCTCCAGAAATGCTGCCAGATCGGTCTCATTTACTTCGGTGTAGACAGCCATTCACTTAGCCCCATTCACAAAGGCCATATCGGCAGTGGTCAGTTCGACATCGCGCAATTCGCGATTGACCAGAAATGTTTCATTTTCCTGCACGGTTTCAGCAAGTACAATGTTGACGGCANACCGGTCGCGGAACGCGTCAATGATTTCTGCAACGACGACTTCCGGTGCAGACGCACCTGCAGACAATCCAAGAACCGTCATTCCCTGCATTGATGGCCAGTCAATTTCTGCGGCCCGCTGCAACAGGATGGCGTGTTTGGCGCCGGCTTTTTTTGCGACTTCGACAAGGCGGCGCGAATTGGAAGAATTCGGTGCCCCAACGATTGCGAAAACGTCGCAACCCGGAGCAGCCTGTTTGACCGCTTCTTGTCGATTGGTTGTCGCATAGCAAATTGATTCCGCAGATGGTGCGGTAATGGCGGGAAACCGCGTCTTGAGCTGATTGATCACTTCAGCGGTATCATCCACTGACAATGTCGTCTGAGTGACATAGCCAAGCTTGGCTTCATCAGCGGGCACAAAGGCATCAACATCCTCGACTGTTTCAACCAACGACACGGACCCCGGCGGCAATTGCCCCATGGTGCCAATAACTTCAGGGTGGCCGCGATGGCCGACCAGAACAACATGGCGGCCCAATCGTTCATGGCGCATGGCCTGTTTGTGCACTTTCGAGACCAGCGGACATGTGGCATCGAGGTAGAACAGCGAGCGCTCTTCGGCATCGGCCGGCACCGATTTCGGTACGCCATGGGCAGAAAAGATCACCGGTTGGCCATGGTGGATGGGCGGGATTTCATCTAACTCTTCAACAAAGACCGCGCCCATGTTTTCGAGACCTTCGACAACAAAACGATTGTGGACGATCTCGTGACGAACATAGACCGGCGCGCCATATTTTTTCAAAGCCAGCACAACCATTTGAATTGCGCGGTCGACGCCAGCGCAAAAGCCGCGCGGGCCACAAAGGCGAATGGTCAGTGAAGGCTTGTCGATCATGGTTTTCCGGCAGTTCGTTTTGGCTTGTTAGACAGAAGTGGCAGGGCGGCTGTCAAGAGCAGGTATGAATGGACAGATGAGTGTTTGATCTGGGGTATCAGCGCGCCCGGCGAAAAAATCGGACCGCAAAGACACCAGCCAGCGCCAGCGCAAGGCCGTACCATGTTACCGCATATTGCAAATGGCTGTTTGGCAGGTCGATTATTGTCACGCCGCCTTCCGGCAATCCACCCGGTACCGGGGTGTTGTCAGCGTCAACGTAAATATCGAGCAGCTTTTGGCGATCCAGTCCGGCGTTTTTTGCCAAGCCTGCGATATCTTTCCAGAAAAANATGTTTTTCTCCGGATCGTTGTCCGGCACGACCCATGACGGNTTTTCAGTCAGGGGTTCACGAACGAGACCACTGATTGTCACCTCGCCTTCAAGCTGACCTTCGGGTCGGGTTTCGGGATCCTTGAAATCAAGTGGAACGAAACCGCGATTGACGAAGACAAGTGACCCGTCGCTGCGCGCGAGCGGTGTGTAGACAAAATAGCCGGAACGCCCCTGATGGGTGGCAAAGAAAAACTGTTCGCCATTATGGTCGAACTCGCCGGTTACGGTGACTTTGTAATACTCGACGGGTTCGCCTGCCGCTTTGCGCCTGACAACCTCATCAAGAGCCACAGGCGCACCCTGAGTTCGCTCTGCGATGGCTCCAAGAAGGTTTTCCTTCCAGAACAACCGTTGGACCTGCCAGGTGCCCAGGGCAATCAGTGTGGCAAAAGCAGCCAATGCCAGTACTGAGACGAGCCAACTTGGACCTTGTCGGGTTTTTCGAGCTGATACAGACGTTTCACTCACGATCCAATCGACCTTCCTCGGCATTGTTGCGGTATTGAAGAGCAATCAAGACACCTTTGATCATTCGTAATCCGCCAAGTGAAAGAATGGTTGCCAAGGGTAGCCACAGAAGGATCTGCAGCCAGATCGGTGGCGAATAATTGATTTCAAGCCACAAAGCCAAACCAACCACTATGAACCCCACGATCATGATGACGAACACCGCAGGGCCATCACCGGCATCAGCGAAGGAATAGTCAAGCCCGCAAGATCGGCAAGCCGGTTTCGGAGACAGCAAACCCTCAAACAAAGCCCCCTGCCCACAACGGGGGCAGCGCCCGCGCATGCCGACTGATACTGGATCGACCGGTGGATAGTGGGCGCTATCTTTGTGCCGTTCGGTCAATTATGTCACTCCGATTGTTTCATTTACCGCTAATGACATCAGCCCAGTCTGCATGACGCTGGGCTTGTGCCTTGAAGAACGGGCAGAGCGGTATGATCTTCCAACCACCAGAACGAGCCGCTTCAATTGCGTGCAATGCCAGCGCTTGGCCGACGCCTTTGCCGCGCAGTGCATCCGGCACGCCTGTATGATCAACAATGATAAGCTTCGGCGAAGCGCGTGAATAAGTCATCTCCGCTTCGTGGCCATCAAGCAATGCGACATATCGGCCGCCTGAACTTGTGACTTCTTCTCGGATTTCCATCAATCTCTCCTTGTGCAAAACAAGTCGGACTTCTTCATGACAATCAGGTCAAAAAAGAAAAAGGGCGGTCAGCATATGACCGCCCCATNCCAAACAATCGTATCCGACTGCAGCGATCAACCGTGGACCGGAGCNCCCCAGCTTCCCCAGACATAGATGGAGAAGAAAAGGAACAGCCAGACAACGTCAACGAAATGCCAGTACCAGGCAGCAGCTTCAAACCCAAAATGCTTTTCCGGGGTGAAGTCNCCGCGCATGGCCCGAACCAGGCAGACGATCANGAAGATGGTTCCAACAAAAACATGAAATCCGTGAAAACCGGTTGCCATGAAGAAGGTCGCACCGTAGATCGAATCCTTGAACCCGAATGGCGCATGAACATATTCGTATACCTGAACGCCAGAAAACAGCGCGCCAAGCAGAACCGTCAGTGTCAGTCCCTGGATGAGTCCCTTGCGATTGTTGTGCAGCAGCGCATGGTGAGCCCAAGTGACCGTGGTGCCCGACAGCAACAGGATAATGGTGTTATAAAGCGGCAGGTGCAGGGGATCGAGCACTTCGATGCTGCTTGGCGGCCATTGGCCACCAGTATAGGCAGTGCGTGCAACNTGCTCAACTTCATTGGCGAAAAGGCTGGCATCNAAGAATGCCCAGAACCAGGCAACGAAGAACATCACTTCTGAAGCGATGAACATGATCATACCGTAGCGCAGATGCAGTGAAACCACCCGTGTGTGGTGGCCTTGATGGCTTTCTTTCACAGTATCGGCCCACCAACCGAACATCGTGTAGAGAACGATCAACAGACCGATGAAGAACACCCAAGGGTTGGCCCAGTTAAAGCCGAACATCTGCATGACGTCGCCATTGACGTACCGCATATAGCAGATACCGCCAAAGGCCATGAGAAGTGCGCCAATGGAGCCAACAAGTGGCCAAGGACTTGGGTCGATGATGTGATAGTCGTGGTTCTTTTGGTGTGCGTCGGCCATTTGGTTAACCCCTGATGGTCTTCTTTACGCGCCAAAACGAATGTTACTCGGCGCGTACATTGTCATAATTGTTTTCTGTCTTGCACCGGCTGGCGCGCGGCTGCAACGGGTTTTTCTTTTTCGTGCGGATAGAATGTGTAGGAAAGTGTGATTGTAGAGATGCCAAGTGTGTCTTCGTCATTGATGATATCCGGATCAACAAAGAAAACGACCGGCATTTCGAGCTTCTCTCCCGGCTCAAGCGTCGTCTCGGTAAAGCAAAAACACTCGACCTTGTTGAAATAGGCACCAGCTGACTGCGGCGTCACATTATAGGTCGCCTGCCCGGTCAACGGCCTGTCGCTTGAATTTATCGCGAAATAATTGGCCTGAACCGTCTCACCAATGCGAATCTCGATGTTGCGTTTTTCAGGTCGGAAATCCCAATTCAGGCCCCCAGATGTATTGGCGTCGAAATGGATAGTGACCTTGCGATCAATAATCTTGTCGGAGAATTGTTCAACGCGTTGAGTTGTNCCGCCATAGCCGGTCACCTGACAAAATATGCGGTAAAGCGGGACGGCTGCATAGCTCATGCCGACCATCGCTCCAACGAAACCAACGCAGGCAATCACGATCGGCAAATTGCGCCGATGCGTTCTTGTGTGTGTGTCGTTCGCGTTGTGGTCGGCCATTGGTTCTTTGTCCACCTTACATCACCCGATCAAACAGGCTGGGCCCGAGCTTGACGATTGTAATCAGATAAAACATCACCGCCATCGCCACCAGCACCACTGCCAACCAGACTGACCGGCTGCGCTGGGCTTTTTTCTGCTTCTCGGTCATTTCAATGGGCTCGTCCATTTCAACCCACCCAAGCCAGAACATGTGGCACAAGACCATCCACCAGAAGGGCTGCAAAAATCGCGGCCAGATAGACCAGCGAATAGCGGAACATCTTCTTGGCAGGCACCATTTGGGTGTCATCTTCCGGCATTGCCAGAACCTTGATCGAGCTCCAGATGAAGCCTGCGCCCAACAGGACTGCCAGCGCACCAAAGGCGTAGCTCGCAAATCCTGCAACAGTTGGCAAAACACCCGAGATCGCTGTCAGCACTGCGTAAACAACCATTTGCCGTTTTGTCGATGCATCGCCTGCAACATTTGGCATCATCGGAATACCGGCGCTTTCGTAATCGCCACGTTTGAACAATGCCAACGCCCAGAAATGAGCAGGCGTCCAGAGGAAGATGACCAGAAACAGTATCAGGCTTTCAATCGACACGGATCCGGTGACCGCAGCCCAACCGATAACCGGCGGCAAAGCGCCGGCCGCTCCGCCGATGACGATGTTTTGTGGTGTCGAGCGCTTGAGCCAGATTGTATAGACAACGGCATAAAAGAAGATGGTGAATGCCAGCAGTCCGGCCGAAAGCCAGTTGACGGCCAATCCAAGAATGAAAACGGAAAAAGCCGATAATGTCAGCCCGAAACCAAGTGCGGTTGAGGCCTCAATTCGTCCGGCAGGAATGGGGCGATTGACCGTACGACCCATGACACGATCGATATCAGCGTCNTACCACATATTGAGCGCACCGGATGCACCGCCNCCGATGGCAATGCACAAAATGGCGATAAAGCCGACGACGGGGTTGATAGTACCCGGCGCCACCAACATGCCAACGAGCGCAGTAAAAACGACAAGCGACATGACCCGTGGCTTGAGCAGCGCGAAGAAATCGCGTGCATCACCGTCATACAACAGCGTTTGCGTGCCCAGAGGCAGTGCTTCATCAGTGGAAGTCGCGGACATGGGTCGGTCCCATTGTTTTCACAAACCGGTCAAACCGGCATATCATTCGGCAGGCCGCTCAAGCGCGACCTGCCAGAGTTTCGACACGCTTACTTGATGCGTGGAAGCTGTTCCCACTGGTGATATGGCGGTGGTGAAGTAAGCTGCCATTCCAGTGTGGTTGCACCTTCGCCCCAAGGGTTGTCACCGGCTACGCGCTTCTTGGAGAAGGCTTCCCAGACACCGAAGAGGAAGATCAGAACACCGATACCTGAAAGGTATGAACCGTAAGAGGAAACCGCGTTCCAACCTGCAAATGCATCCGGATAGTCGATATAGCGGCGTGGCATACCGGCCAGGCCGAGGAAATGCTGCGGGAAGAACACGAGATTGACACCGATGAAGGTGGCCCAGAAGTGGGTCCGTGCAATGAATGGGCTGTACATGTAGCCGAACATTTTCGGGAACCAATAGTACCAGCCAGCAAAGATGGCGAAAACCGCACCAAGCGACAGCACGTAATGGAAGTGGGCAACCACGTAATAGGTATCGTGGAAAGAACGGTCGAGACCGGCATTGGCCAGCTGTACACCAGTCACACCACCAAGGGTGAACAGGAAGATGAAGCCAATCGCCCACAACATTGGTGTGCGAAGGGAGATTGAGCCGCCCCACATCGTGGCAATCCAGGAAAAGATCTTCACGCCAGTTGGAACCGCAATCACCATGGTGGCAAACACGAAATAACGCTGCGTATCAAGNGAAAGGCCGACCGTATACATGTGGTGAGCCCATACGATGAANCCAACAGCACCAATCGCAACCATGGCGTATGCCATGCCGAGATAACCGAAAACCGGCTTGCGCGAGAAGGTCGACACAATGTGGCTGATGATACCAAAGGCAGGAAGAATAAGAATGTAAACTTCAGGATGTCCAAAGAACCAGAACAGATGCTGGAACAGGATCGGATCACCGCCACCTTCAGGGGTAAAGAATGTGGTTCCAAAGTTGCGGTCGGTCAGCAACATGGTGATGCCACCGGCCAGAACCGGCAACGACAACAAGAGCAAGAACGCTGTGACCAGAACTGACCAGGCAAACAGTGGCATCTTGTGCATGGTCATGCCAGGCGCACGCATGTTGAGGATGGTGGTGATGAAGTTGATCGCGCCCAAGATCGAAGATGCACCGGCGATATGCAGCGACAGGATCGCAAAATCCATAGCCGGTCCCGGTTGGCCCGTGGTGGACAGTGGCGGATAAACAGTCCAGCCGCCGCCTGTGCCATAAGCACCTGCCGGGCCCTCAACGAACATCGAAAGCAACAACATCAGAAAGGCCGGAGGAAGTAGCCAAAAAGAGATGTTGTTCATCCGCGGGAAGGCCATATCCGGAGCACCGATCATGATCGGAACCATCCAGTTTGCAAAGCCACCGATGAGCGCAGGCATGACCATGAAGAAGATCATGATCAGTCCGTGTGCGGTGGTGAACACATTGTACATGTGCTTGCCACCNTCAATGGCTGCGTCACCTTCAAAGCCGTACACCATTGCTGCCAGACCGTGGAAGATCTGGATGCCCGGCTCCTGCAGTTCGGCTCGCATGGCCACTGACAGCAAACCACCGATAATACCGGCGATGATCGCAAAAATCAGATAGAGAGTACCAATGTCTTTGTGGTTGGTCGAAAACATCCACCGCCGGACAAAGCCCTGCGGGACGTGATCATGATGTTCGTGAGTTGAAGCTGAACCGGACATATCTCCCACTCCCTTTCTTATTCTGCGTTGTTGTTGGCGACATCGACAGTCTTGCGACCTGTCTCGATGGCGGCCATCAGTTGTTTGTTGGCAGCTTCGACATCATCGGAAGCACCGGCATACCAGTTAGTGAACTGATCTTCGGAAACAACGCGGATGGCGATTGGCATATATGCGTGGTCCTTGCCGCAAAGCTCTGAGCACTGACCATAATAAAGACCTTCACGATCAGCGTTGAACCAGGTCTCGTTCAAGCGACCGGGAACAGCATCCATCTTCACACCGAAGGATGGCATTGCGAAAGCATGCAACACATCGGCAGCGGTCACGAGAACGCGAACGGTCTTGCCAACGGGAACGACCAGCTCATTATCCACGGCCAGAAGACGCGGATATGCAGCGCGATCATCCTTGCCGTATTCGGCACGGTCGTCGTCGGCGAGCAGAAGAGAATCAAATGAAACCTCGTTTTCGGCATCGGTTTGATACTCGTAGCCCCAATACCACTGATACCCTGTCGCCTTGATAGTCAGATCAGCGGCAGGCGGTGAATATTGTGCGGTAAGCAAATTGAAAGAGGGGAACGCCAGCAGAAGAAGAAGGAAGACCGGACCCAAGGTCCAGATCACTTCGATCGCGGTGTTGTGGCTGTTGCGCGAAGGAACCGGGTTGGATTTCGCGCTGAACCGGATCATCACATAAACCAACAATCCGAGAACCAAGAGCGTAATCGGGATAATGAACCACAGGGTATAAACTTCAAACCCCTGGATCTGCCGCATGATGCCGGTTGCCGGCTCCTGAAAGCGATACTGCCAATCAACTGCCTGGCCATCGGCTTTGGCAATCCCGACCATGGCGGCAAAAAACGCAAAAATGCCTGCGAAAAGCTTGGTATTCACGATGGTAACTCCCTCAAGCGGATGTCCGACCCTGCTTGGCACGGAATCCCTCTTTATCATGCGCCGCTTCAAACCACAGTTTAACACCGCCCGCAACTGCCACCAGCCCCAATTCCTGCGTCAATTATTCGCGGTTCGGGTTTGTTTCTGTTAATACGATAAGACACATAACACGCTGTCGGCTTGTCTCATATTCAGAAATAGTCATGGCTTGGCTAGCAGATGAGCCGATTTGGAGCCTCATTTTCGCCCATTGTGCATGGGACAGGCCGTCGGAAGGGTTTTTAATTTTTCTGCAGCCAAATAAACATGAGTGATCAAAACAACAGTTCTGATTCGCCGGGACATGGGGACGAGATGACAACAAGAGTTCGCAATATTCTTCTGGCCGGAGCAATTGCTGCGGGAAGTCTGTTGAGTTTCAACGGGGCGGCGACCGCCCAACAGGCGGGTGCGGTTAAATCAACCCACGGTGCATGGTCTATAGTTTGCGACACACCGGCAGGAGCACCGGAAGAGCAATGTGCCCTGATGCAAAATGTCATTGCAGATGACAGACCTGAGGTGGGTCTCTCGGTTGTGGTGCTGAAAACCGCAGACCAGAAATCGAAAATCCTGCGTGTTCTGGCGCCTTTGGGTGTTTTGTTGCCATCAGGCCTTGGCCTCAATGTCGATGGCAAGGACATCGGCCGGGCCTATTTCGTCCGTTGTTTCTCTGATGGCTGCTATGCAGAAGTCATTCTCGACGAAACGCTGCTCAAAACATTCCGCGGCGGATCCCAGGCCACTTTCATCGTATTTCAGTCTCCCGAAGAAGGCATCGGCATTCCGGTTGACCTTTCAGGTTTCACCGAAGGCTATGCAGAACTTCCATGATGAGTAGCGGGCTATCGAAGTTCGAATTGGCTGTTGGCTGGTGTAAATCGCCATCTTAGTGCCTAGATAGATCAGAGCGCATTGCCATATCCGGCAGCATGCCAGCGCCGTGTCCGCCTCTGTTGCGGAGCGACTTCAGACACGCCCAACAGGCCAAGAGGTATTTTTCATGTCCCAAGAGCTCCTCTCCCAGTTCGATATTGATGAGACCGCGGTCGAGCGGCTGGTCGGTGAAGCCCTGAATGGCGCCGATGATGGTGAGCTCTATTGCGAATTCGGCGAGACCGAATCATTGTTGTTCGACAATGGCAGACTGAAATCCGGCACCTATTCCACTGATCGCGGTTTCGGCCTGCGGTCGGTAAATGGTGAGACCACAGGTTTTGCCCATTCAGGCGAGTTCTCGGAAGCTGCTTTGAAACGCGCGGCTGATGCGGTTGCCACAGTTTCTCGGGGAGCTTCAGGTACTTATTCTGACCCTCCCCTACGGACGAACCGACATCTTTACACAGCGGAAAATCCGATCGGGACGCCGTTGTTTGAAGAAAAGGTCAAACTTCTCGAAAATGTTGACGCCTATTTGCGCAACAAGGACGACCGGGTTCGCCAGGTAACTGCTTCGCTTTCAGCCAGTTGGCAGATTGTCGAAATCCTGCGGGCAGACGGGCATCGGGTTCGCGACATTCGTCCACTGACCCGAGTAAACTTCAATGTCATGGTTGGCGATGGCGACCGGCAAGAGTCCGGTTCCTTCGGGATGGGCGGACGCACCTTGTTTGGAGACTTTCTGACCACTGAAAGCTGGCAACATGGTGCTGATGAAGCTTTGCGGCAGGCGTTGGTCAATCTGGTTGCAATCGAAGCGCCGGCTGGCACAATGGATGTCGTTCTGGGTGCAGGATGGCCCGGCGTGATGCTGCATGAAGCTGTGGGGCACGGGTTGGAAGGAGATTCCAACCGCAAGAAAACATCTGCCTTTGCCGAATTGATGGGCCAACGGGTTGCCTCAAAAGGGGTAACGGTGGTTGATGACGGCACAATTGAGGGACGTCGCGGTTCGCTATCAATTGACGACGAAGGCACGCCGTCGGGCTATAATGTATTGATTGAAGACGGTATTCTGGTTGGTTACATGCAGGATCGGCAAAATGCCCGACTGATGGGCATGAAGCCCACCGGCAACGGGCGCCGACAATCTTTCGCCCACCAGCCCATGCCGCGCATGACCAACACCTACATGCTCGGCGGAACAGCCAAGAAGGACGACATGATCTCTTCGGTCAAAAAGGGAATTTATGCGGTTTCCTTCGGCGGCGGACAAGTCGACACCACGAGCGGCAAGTTCGTGTTTGGCTGCACAGAGGCCTATATGATCGAAAACGGCAAGATCGGCGCGCCAGTCAAAGGCGCCATGCTGATTGGCAACGGCCCCTCCGCGATGCAACGCATCTCCATGGTTGGCGATGATCTGGAACTCGATACCGGCATTGGCATGTGCGGAAAGCAAGGCCAGAGCGTTCCCGTTGGCGTCGGACAACCCCATGTCTTGATGAATTCGATGACTGTTGGCGGAACCCAACTCTGATTTTCAATTGCAGGCTCGACAATCTCTCCAGACCATTCCCCTCGTTCTGCACTTGATCGCTGTGTGATTTGGCGGAAGTTAAAACACGGTTAAGTCTCCCGTGCTACAAAACTGCTTCATGGCGTAATCTCAGGGGTGGCAGACGCTGTGCTACAGCACCTCCGGGATGGGGAAACCGATAGAGATGATTGACGGACCAAAGGCAATTGCTGCGCGGCGCTGGATCAAGCGTACGGCGATCCAAAGCGCGCTTGAAGTCGTTGCCATGGCTCATCGAACTGGTCTGGGTTCGCGAAATCGTGGCCTCGGAGCAATTTTCACTCTGCATCATGTTCGCCCCTATGAATCGCGCGCATTCGATCCTGCCGCGCATTTGGCCATCACTCCGGATTTTCTTGAAGCAGTGATCATCAGCTTGAAGGCCGCCGGTCACATTCCAACCGCACTTGCCGACCTCCCCCATCAACTGGTTGATGAGCAACAAAGCCCGCCAACCATGGTTTTTACACTCGATGACGGTTATCGTGACAACCTCGAGCACGCTCTGCCAATATTTGAGCGTCACAATGTTCCGTTCACAGTGTTTGTTACCGGAGGCTTTGTGGACCGCACCCATTCGATCTGGTGGAAAACCGCTGAAGCGCTGCTCAGCAAGCTGGACAGCTTTACATTTGATTTTGGGTCTGGATTGATCACACTGCCAACCCGAACTCTGGATCAGAAATATGCGGCTTATGACCGCCTTTATCGTGCGATATCCTGCAGAGAACAGCACCATGTCGTCGACAGGCTTGATGCATTGGCGCGGGAAAACGGCATAGATCCTCTTGCGATTGTTGATCGCGAGGTCATGAATGAAGCGGATCTGAAGGCTTTGCTGCAAAGTCCTTTGGCTACTCTTGGCGCCCACACAATCAGCCATTGCAGCATGGCTCACGTCACCGTTGAAGATCTACAAAAGGAAATTGAGCAATCAGCACTGCGGGTGGCTGCCATATGCGGCGAGCGCCCCTTGGCTTTTGCCTATCCGTATGGTGACCGCTGTGCGGCCGGGCAGCGGGAATATGATGCTGTCCGGGATTCGGGATTTGACCTTGCTGTCACCACCGAGCCTGATGTGCTGCATAAAGAGGCGGCATGTGCCATTCACGCGCTCAATCGTATCTCTTTGAACGGCTACTACCAGAAGCCTCGTTATGTTGAAGCCCTGGCTTCCGGCTTGCCCTTTGCCGCCCGAAATCTCCTTTACGGTTAAGCGCCGGATCTACGGAAAAAGCCGAACCTTATCCCAATTGCCCATCGGTTCATCACGACTGAAAACCACCCTGTCATGCAGGCGGAANGGACGGTCGTGCCAAAACTCGATTTGCACCGGCTTGACCCGAAATCCGGACCAGTGGGCGGGACGGGGAATTTCACCAATAGCGAACTTTGCAGTGTATTCGGCGACCGCTTTTTCAAGTGCGAAGCGGCTTTCCAGCGGGCGAGACTGGCGAGAAGCCCAAGCGCCGATGCGACTGCCGCGTGGTCTTGTCGCATAATATTCATCGGCTTCAGCATCGCTGACCACTTCAACTTCACCGCGTATACGTACCTGTCTGCGCAAGGATTTCCAGTGAAAGCACAGTGCAGCTTTCATTGAACTCAAGATTTCGGTGCCTTTGGCGCTTTCAAAATTCGTATAAAAAACAAAACCATGCTCATCATACCCCTTGAGGAGCACCATGCGCACGTCCGGCATCCCTGCCTGATCCACCGTGGCCAACGACATGGCGTTGGGATCATTTGGCTCTGCCTTTCCAGCGTCCTTCAACCAATCTCCAAAAAGGCAGAACGGTTCACCGGATTCGGTGAAGTCACCACTTTTTAACCCTGTTTCCAGCATAGTTGCACCTCTAGAAGTTCGGACTTGCGCAGACCGAATGGGATTTATGCAGAATGAATGACCTAGCAAAAGCACCGGATGGGGGAAAGGGGATGCGCGCGCAACGCTTTCTTTTACTTGCTTCACTGATGCTATTGGTTATTCCCGCGGGCTGCATGCAAACAATATCTGACCCCTTAATGGCCTTGCGTGTCGACAAAACAACCACTGGTACAGTCGTTCCACTGTCCGTTGAAGCCGACATGCTTTCTGACGAAGACACGATAGCCTCAGCAGTTGGTATCGCGCGCCTTGGCGAGCCCTATCCCTGGTCCAACAGCGCAACCGGCGCAGCTGGGGTTATCACNGCGATCTCCCCAACGANCNCCAATGGCCGCCACTGCCGCGAATTCAAGACGAGCAGACATGGATTTGACGGGATCGCACTTTTCTCCGGCCTGACATGCCAGACGCCTGAAGGCANTTGGTTGATCGAAACCTTTGAGCGCGTTCAAAGTTAATCAGAGAATAAACCGGNAAAAAATGCCATCTCGGGGACCTTCGTAGAATTACATCCCAATAGACGAAAGAANTTAAATTGTTCCTCCGTACGGCAACGGATGGTTAGCAAATGATGTTTACTTTGGTCATTCGATGAGCTCGCTTATCAAGGCGGGCCCGGTATATGGGAAATTGTACATGCGTAGCCCCTATGCCGTTCTCGGGGTGAAAAAATCCGCCGAGCCGGCCACCATCAAGTCTGCATACCGAACGCTGGCCAAAAGCTGGCATCCGGACCAGAATCGTACCAATCCCGAGGCAAGCAACAAGTTTGCCGAGATCACACGTGCCTATCAATTGCTGATCAATCCGGATCTGCGGCAGCGCTTTGATCGCGGCGACATCGACATTGAGGGTCGCCGTCGCGCGCAAACGACCCGAAATGATGCCAATGAGATATTTTCGGTTTTCCGCGAAGCCTTGCGCCGTCGCCCAACAGCAGGCAAGTCCGCGCCAAAGCCCGGCGCTGAAGAAGGGCTGGCTGATTTCGACGCCATGGTGAAACACATATTTGGCGAGGATGCTGACACAGCAACCTGCGGCACCGCCTCTGCCACTGAGACCGATCCACTATCTGCACTCGACGATTTATTCGCAAAATGGAAAACCATCCACCGACCCAAACCGGTGCAGCCCGAAAAACCGGCTCGAATGCCCCATCTCCATGCTACTGTGGAAATTGATCTTGAAGCGGTCAATTCGGGCACACGAGTGCGGATTCAGACAGAAAACGGTTCTGAAATAGAATTGGCAATTCCGCCTGGCATGGCGGACGGGGCGCAATTGCGGGTTGAAGAGAACCTTGCNGCCGGCAACCAANTGGTCACTGTCACGGTGCGCTACCGCCGCCATCAAACTTTCCGTGTTGAGGGGCTGAACCTGCATCTGGACGCCGCAATTGGCCTGGACGAAGCGATACTTGGCGGCAATGTGATCGTCCAAGGCATCGACGGGCCTGTGCGGTTGGCCATCCCCGAGTGGACGACAGGACATCAGGCGATCATAGTATCGCAACGTGGCCTGATGGGAGAAACCGGCAATCGTGGCGACCTGCATGTACATATGGCGATCAGACTGCCAACAAAGACAGATACCGCAATGGTTGAATTCATTCGTTCGCGGCGAAAATCACTCTATATCTAATCTCAGGGTAATTTTATCTAACCGCATACTATACATTACCGGCAAGTGTTCCGGCTTGTAAGCATGGTCGGGCTGTGCGATAGCCTGCTCGAAAGTTTCAGGGAGAGTGAGATGACGGATACTTCCGGTCTTATGCGTGGCAAACGCGGGCTGATCATGGGCGTTGCAAACAACCGATCTATCGCCTGGGGAATTGCAAAGGCGTGTGCCGACGCAGGCGCCGAACTTGCGTTGACCTATCAGGGTGAAGCCCTGAAGAAACGAGTTGAGCCGTTGGCCGCAGATCTGGATGCTATTGTCGCCGGGCATTGCGATGTCACTGATCCCGACTCGATAGATGCAGTGTTCAGCAAGCTGGAAAGCGAATGGGGAAAGCTCGATTTTGTCGTCCACGCCATCGCATTTTCGGACAAGGATGAATTGACTGGTCGGTACGTTGATACCAGCCGTGACAATTTTGCCCGCACCATGGATATCTCGGTCTATTCGCTGACATCGGTCGCCAAACGCGCCGANCCTCTGCTCAAGGATGGTGGCTCAATCNTGACACTGACCTATTACGGNGCAGAAAAAGTAATGCCCCATTACAACGTCATGGGCGTTGCAAAGGCAGCACTTGAGGCAAGCGTTCGCTACCTGGCGGTGGATTTGGGCGGCACAGGCATTCGCGTCAATGCTCTTTCGGCCGGGCCTATCAAGACACTTGCGGCCTCTGGCATCGGCGACTTCCGCTACATTCTCAAGTGGAACGAGTATAATTCGCCACTCAAGCGGACTGTGACAATTCAGGAGGTTGGCGATTCGGCGCTCTACCTGCTTTCCGATCTTTCACGCGGGGTAACCGGCGAAGTCCATCATGTTGATTCGGGTTATCATACTGTCGGCATGAAGGCTGTAGATGCACCCGACATCAGTGTCGTGAAGGACTGAAAACATCTTTGATCTGCGCCAATTCCGGGCAAATTCGCTATGAACAAACCCGTGTATTATCTGATCCGTCACGGTCAGACGGACTATAATGCCGAGGGCCGTCTGCAAGGGGCCCGCGATATTCCGTTAAATGCGCTGGGCAGAAGCCAGGCTGCAGGCAATGGCAAGCGCCTCGCCACNATTGAAGGATTTGACCCAGAGGCCCATGAATGGGTAGCCAGTCCGCTGTTGAGNACNCGCCAGACGATGGCTCTGGTGCGCNAAAACGCTGGGTTGTCGCCAGCCGATTTTCGGACTGATGATCAGTTGATCGAGGTTTCNTTTGGCGACTGGGAAGGCTTTACGCTTGCTGAGATTGAAGCCAAAAATCCGGGTATTATCGCCGAACGCGACGCCGCAAAATGGAATTTCCGAGCTCCGGGCGTTCGCGGTGAGAGTTACGAGATGCTTGCTCAACGGCTTGACCCGTTTTTCGCCGGAATCTCAAAACCGATGGTTATCGTGGCCCATGGCGGCACAGTTCGCGCCGTGTTCAACAGATTGGGTGGAATTGCCGGAAATGAAGCAGCGCTTATCGATATTCCGCAAGACAAAATCCTGCGAATCGACGGTTCTTCGCTGGAGTGGCTATAAAGGCCGGGTTTATTCGGCCTGAATAGTCATCATTTGCATTTTCGAATAATTTCAGATGCGCCTCAATCGACGACTTCAAGGTCATTGACCATCCTGCGACCATCGATGACAGTGTAGAATACTGAAACCTTGATGCCTTTTTCCAAACCTTCAAAGTTGAATTCGGAAGGTGTTTTGTAGGTTTCTCCGTCATCAAGGCGGATTTCAGCTTTCTCAGTTGAAACTTCTGAGATGATACCCTCGATGTCTGCACTTTGAGCNAAAGCCATTATTGGAGCGAGCAGAGCAGATAAAGCAATCAGAGCGGAAATTGCAAAACGCATTTCAAAATCCTTGATGGTTTGATGTTGTATTCGTAATCGACCTTTAAGAACTTGAATGTGGCGAAATTAGCCACAAACCAGAACAAGAAAAATGTTTATTTTGCACACTATTCCCAGAAATTTTGCGGTCGTTCGGTTGATTTTCTCATTGACATTGCGGCCGCGCGCAAAAGCTCCTGTTTGACAACACGTGGACTTGGGTTAGAAGTTCCGCGCGTTTTCCCTTCCGACTTAGGTCGGCAAACAAGGACCGGTCACAGATATGTCGCACAACACATTCGGANATCTCTTCCGGGTGACAACCTGGGGTGAGAGCCATGGCCCGGCCATCGGCTGCGTGGTTGACGGCTGTCCGCCCGGCATTCGCTTTAGCGAGAAAGAGCTGCAGGTATGGCTCGACAAGCGGAAACCCGGGCAGTCGCGTTTTGTAACCCAGCGTCGCGAAGCCGACGAAGTGCGCGTTCTTTCCGGTGCCATGCCACAAGAAGACGGCAGTTTTATTTCAACCGGCACGCCGATTTCGTTGATGATTGAAAATACCGACCAGCGATCGAAGGACTATTCTGAAATTTCACGACAATACCGCCCCGGCCACGCCGATTNTACCTATGACACAAAATATGGAATTCGCGACTATCGCGGAGGTGGACGTTCNTCTGCGCGTGAAACGGCGACCCGTGTTGCTGCCGGCGGTTTGGCGCGGTTGATCGTGCCAGGTCTGAATGTTCGAGGCGCATTGGTGAGAATCGGCAAACACGCCATCGACCGCAGCCGCTGGGATTGGGAACAGATCGATCAGAACCCGTTTTTCGCACCGGATCCNGATATCGTTCCGGTTTGGGAAGATTATCTCGACGATATCCGCAAGAAAGGTTCTTCGGTTGGTGCCGTGATCGAGATTGTGGCCGAAGGCGTTCCGGCAGGAATTGGCGCGCCAATCTATGCCAAGCTGGATCAGGATATCGCTTCCCATCTAATGTCGATCAACGCTGTCAAAGGCGTGGAAATCGGCAACGGCTTTGAAGCGGCCGAAATTACCGGAGAAGAAAACGCCGACGAAATGCGCTTAGGCGACGATGGCCGACCGGTTTTCCTTTCCAACAACGCCGGAGGCATTCTCGGCGGAATTTCCAATGGCATGCCGATTGTTGCCCGATTTGCAGTCAAACCGACCTCGTCGATCCTGACTGAACGCAAATCCATCGATGCCGATGGCAATGAAGTTGATGTGCGAACCAAAGGTCGTCATGACCCTTGCGTTGGCATTCGCGCCGTCCCAATTGGTGAGGCCATGGTTGCCTGCGCCATTGCGGACCATTATCTCAGAGACCGAGGCCAAACTGGCCGACTCGATTGACGGAATATTTCATGAGTTATGACCAAAAGCATGTAGTCGAAACCATCCGCGCGCTTGAAGCGGGAGAGATTGTTGTCGTTACCGACGATGATGGTCGCGAGAACGAAGGCGATCTTATTGTTGCGGCTGTCCATTGCACATCCGAAAAAATGGCTTTTATCATTCGCAATACTTCCGGAATCGTCTGCGTTCCGATGCCGCGCGAAGAGGCCAAGCGCTTCAATCTTTCGGCGATGGTTTCGGAAAACGATGCACCACATTCGACCGCATTTACAATTTCGGTTGATTTCAAGCACGGCACCACGACCGGTATATCGGCTGATGACCGGACACTGACGGTTCGCAACCTGGCCAATCCGAATGCTGGTCCGGCTGACTTTGTTCGCCCGGGACATGTCTTTCCGCTGGTAGCGCGCGAAGGTGGCGTCTTGATGCGTTCCGGTCATACCGAGGCCGCAGTTGATCTGTGCAAGCTGGCGGGATTGCCGCCAGTCGGTGTCATTGGTGAGTTGGTCAATGATGATGGCACGGTCACCCGTGGCGAACAGGTCGCAGAATTTGCCAAAAAACACGGACTGAAACAGATTTCCGTTGCTGACCTGATTGCCTACCGCCAGCGCAAGGAAACGCTGATCGAGCTGGTTGCCAGTTTTGAGCACCAGACCATTGCCGGTCCTGCCAAGGCTCACTCCTATGCTCTCCCCTGGGACCCGATGCATCATTTGGCAGTTGTTTTTGGTGATATTCGTGACGGCGAGAATGTGCCAGTGCGTCTGCATCTGGAATCAGTTGTTGATGATGTATTTGGCAAAACGCGCGAACTCGACGAAATCATGAAGCGAATCAAGCTCGAAGGTCGCGGTGTAATCGTTTATTTGCGTGAAGGCTCGGTTGGCGTTGGTCATCGCGCACGCCATGTCCAAACACCTGATGCCGAAGATCATGCCGAAGCAAAAGAGCGCGAAAACGAGTGGCGCGAAATTGGCCTGGGCGCACAGATACTTCGCGATCTCGGTGTCAGCTCGATCAAACTGTATTCCTCGCGTGAACGCCATTACGTAGGGCTTGAAGGATTCGGCATCAGGATCGCCTCCAGCGAAATCATCTAACGCCCGTTTGCCTGATAGCGCCGATCAGGTTTATTGCTGAAAGCGGTATTGAGCACGGAGCGACCATGAAGCCCAAGATACTATGTCTACCGGGCAGTCCTCGCGCAGATTCGACCAACATGGCGCTGCTTGGTCGTTTCGCCGAGGCAACAAGCGATATTGCAAGTGTAGACATTTATCGTGACCTTGGTCGGTTGCCAATCTTCAATCCTGATCTGGACGGTCCGGCTCGACCGGAGATCATCGACAGGCTCGAAGGGGCTTTGCATTCAGCCGATGGGCTGGTGATTGCTTGTCCCGAATATGCCCATGGTATTCCCGGAGGGTTCAAGAACCTGCTCGACTGGCTGGTGTCCGGCGATGCACTCTATGACAAGCCAACCATTCTCGTTCATGCCAACGGGCGTGGACGTGGCGAATTCGTGCGCGCTGCACTTGTAGAAGTGCTTTCCGCTGTCGGCGCCAATCTGATCAATGCTGACGCCATGTCCGTATATCTAGTTTCCAAAGGCCCGGAAGCAGTCGAAGAAATTTTATGCGAACCCGAGATTGCGGCAAAAGTGGCACTGGTTGCGCGGCAATTTGTTGAGAAGCTGATTTAGCTGGGGCCGGCAGGCTATTCCCGCTGCCGAATTTTCTGCTACAAACCGGCATGACAACTTTTCTATATTCAAATCCGATCTGTCTTGAACACGAAACCCCGCCTGGCCATCCCGAGAGGGCCGACCGGCTGCGCGCGCTGGAAGCTGTTTTTGAGCATGAAAATTTCAATCCGCTGATCCGCAAGGAAGCACCTCAGGCTGATGAAGAGATGGTGCTTCTTGCCCATCCCGAGCACTATCTCAAGCGGGTGAAGGCGGCGATACCTGAAGAAGGCATTGTGCGGGTTGATGAGGATACTTCGGCCAGCCCGCGCAGCCTCGAGGCAGCACTGATTTCAGTCGGTGGAGCCATAGCCGCGATTGATGCAGTAATGGATGGTGAAGCCGACAATGCTTTTGTGACCACCAGACCGCCCGGGCATCACGCCGAACGAGACAAGGCGATGGGGTTTTGTTTTTTCAATCAGGCTGCCATTGCCGCCCGCCACGCCCAACGCAAATATGCTGTTGAGCGAGTTGCAATCGTTGACTGGGATGTTCACCACGGCAACGGCACACAGGATATTTTCTACGAAGATGACAGCGTAATTTATTGTTCAACCCACCAGATGCCACTTTATCCTGGTACCGGCGCGCTCAAAGAAACCGGCAAGGGCAATATTTTCAATGCACCGCTATCGGCCAATGATGGTTCTGACCATTTTCGTGATGCCTTCAAATCGCGGATTTTGCCTGCGCTCGAAAATCAGCGCCCGGATCTGATTATCATATCCGCTGGTTTCGATGCTCATCACCGTGATCCATTGGCCGAGATCAATTTGACTGCTGACGATTTTGACTGGGCAACGGCCAAGGTGATGGACATTGCCACCCGTTATAACGGTAATCGAGTCGTCAGCTTGCTGGAAGGCGGGTATGATTTGATGGGACTGGCCGAATCGGCTGCATCCCATGTGCTGCGCCTGATGAAAGGATGACCATGGCAGACGCCAACGACATTTCCGCCATGAGTTTTGAAGCTGCAGTGGCTGAACTCGAGCGAATTGTGGATCAACTTGAAAAAGGCGATGTACCGCTCGACAAATCCATCGAGATTTATGAGCGCGGCGAAGCGCTGAAAGCCCATTGCGAAAAACTGCTTGGTGCAGCGGAAAAGCGTATCGAGAAAATCCGGCTCGACCGGGAAGGCAAACCAACCGGTACCGAGCCGCTGGACCCGGATTAACATCTGCGGATCCAATGATTACCGCGAAGGGAGGTTGAAATGAGCCTGTTTCCCGGTGGAGACCCTGAACTCGGCGATGCAGCGTCCAGCGATGCAATCGAAACCCTGATCGTTCCTTCTTCTCGCGATATCGGCGATTTTTCTGTGCGTCGGGCTTTGCCCAGTGCCAAACGTCGCATGGTGGGGCCATTCATCTTTTTTGATCGTATGGGTCCGGCGATGATCGAAGCCGGCAAGGGTATGGACGTGCGCCCTCATCCGCATATCGGATTGTCAACCGTCACGTATCTGTTTGATGGTCATATCCGGCACCGTGATTCTCTGGGCACGGAGATGGTCATCGCGCCGGGTGACGTAAACCTGATGACCGCGGGGCGCGGCATTGTGCATTCAGAACGATCGCCGGAAGAAGAGCGCACTGGTCCACGGGCTATGTCTGGTCTGCAAACCTGGCTTGCGCTGCCGGAAGACAAAGAAGAAATTGCACCGGAATTTTCCCACACCGACCATGGAGCTTTGCCGCAATTTGCAACTGATGGTGCGTCAGGCAATTTGGTCATCGGCAATTTCAACGGCCTGTCATCGCCAGTGCCAACATTCTCGGACACGCTTTATGTCGATCTCTCACTGGAAGCCGGTGGAATATTTCCGTTCGATGCCAATTGGGAAGAACGGGCGATCTACATTCTGAGCGGTGAAGTGACGATTTCCGGCCAGACATTCGGTGCTGACCAACTGCTGGTGCTGCGGCCTGAAGATGCGATTTCGCTTCGTGCTGGCCCCAGTGGAGCACACATGGTGCTTTTCGGCGGTGAATCGATGGGCAAAAAGCGTCATATCTGGTGGAATTTCGTATCATCATCGAAAGAGCGTATCGAACAGGCCAAGGCGGAATGGAAATCCGGCCATTTTGACATCGTGCCAGGCGATGAGGACGAGTTCGTTCCGCTTCCTGAATAACCGCAGCTTCTGCCTGTGCCAAGTTATCACCCCCCTTTTGGCCTAGATTTACTTTACACTGGTGCCGTTAAACGATACCCGGGGGCAATGAAAGGTGGTTAACGCGTGAGCCATACTCCCCAGACCCCATTGCTCGATACAGTTCGGTTTCCATCGGACCTAAAGAGCATTGATGACAACAAGATGCCGCAACTGGCGCAAGAAGTCCGTGACGAGATGATCGATGCGGTCTCGCAGACCGGTGGCCATCTTGGAGCGGGACTTGGCGTGGTGGAACTCACAATCGCTATCCACAAGGTATTTGACACCCCGCATGATCGGTTGATTTTTGATGTCGGCCACCAATGTTACCCGCACAAGATCCTGACCGGGCGTCGCGACCGCATCCGTACTCTGCGTCAGGAAGACGGGTTATCGGGTTTTACCAAACGTGCCGAGAGCGAATATGATCCGTTTGGCGCCGCGCATTCCTCAACATCTATTTCTGCCGGACTCGGCATGGCTGTTGGCAGCGACATCCAAAAAATTCGCCGCAACGTGGTTTCTGTCATTGGCGATGGCGCGATGTCAGCGGGCATGGCCTTTGAAGCGTTGAACAATGCGGGTGCGCTGGATGCTCGGCTAATCGTCATTCTGAATGACAATGACATGTCGATTGCACCGCCAACAGGTGCCATGAGTGCCTATCTGGCACGGATGGCCTCTGGCCGGACCTATATGGGCATTCGTGAAGTCGGCAAGAAACTGACGGCCTATCTGGGCAAACAAGTCGACCGGGCCATCACGCGTGCTGTGGAACATGCGCGCGGTTACGTGACCGGCGGGACGATGTTTGAAGAGCTTGGCTTTTACCACATCGGCCCGATTGACGGACATAATTTTGAGCACTTGCTGCCTGTCTTGCGCAATGTGCGCGACAATGCGGACGGGCCAGTGCTGATCCATGTCGTCACGCAAAAAGGCAAAGGCTATGCCCCAGCCGAAGCAGCAGCCGATAAATATCATGGTGTTGCCAAGTTTGATGTCGTCACTGGGACCCAGGCCAAGGCCAAACCGAATGCACCGAGCTACACGAATGTGTTTGCTGAGGCTATTGTCGAAGAAGCCCGCCATGACGACAAGATTGTGGGCATTACCGCGGCCATGCCCGATGGAACGGGGCTTGGCAAACTGGCGAAGGAATTCCCCACACGTTGCTTTGATGTCGGTATCGCCGAACAGCACGCCATCACTTTTGCTGCCGGGATGGCTACCGAGGGGATGAAACCCTTTGCGGCGATCTATTCGACGTTCCTGCAGCGTGCCTATGATCAGGTGGTCCATGATGTGGCCATCCAGAAGCTGCCAGTTCGCTTTCCAATCGACCGGGCCGGATATGTCGGCGCTGATGGCTCCACCCATGCAGGCTCGTTTGATACGGTTTATCTGGCCACATTGCCCGGTTTCGTGGTGATGGCCGCCAGCGACGAGGCCGAACTCAAGCACATGGTGCGCACCGCTGCTGCCTACGATGAAGGCCCGATTTCCTTCCGCTATCCGCGCGGTGAAGGCGTGGGCGTGGAAATGCCCGTGCGCGGTGAAATTCTCGAGATCGGCAAGGGCCGCATCGTCAAACAGGGCACCAAGGTGGCATTGCTTTCATTTGGCACCAGGCTGGCTGACTGCATGGCTGCGGCAGAAGACCTTGATGCTGCCGGCCTTTCAACCACCGTGGCAGACGCTCGCTTTGCCAAACCGCTGGATGAAGACATGATCCGCCGGTTGGCACACGAACATGAGGTGCTGATAACCATTGAAGAAGGTGCTGTTGGCGGATTTGCCAGCCACGTTCTGCACTATCTGGCAACCGAGGGGCTGCTCGACAACGGCCTAAAAGTCCGCCCGATGGCGATGCCGGATATTTTTGTGGATCAGGCCAAGCCTGAAAAAATGTACGCCAAAGCCATGCTCGATCGCGCCGCCATTGTCGAAACGGTTTTCAAAGCATTGGGCGTCACAGGCGTATCAATTGCACGGGCTTAAAGCCAATTGAACCCGAGTCAAAAGACCAAAATTGCACAATCAGCAGACCGACATGGTTAACACCAAAGTCGTTTGAAATCGACTTGGTAAGTACTTGGAAACCAAGCATTTTCGGTTTCTGATTACCATATCGCCTGACCTTATGGAAAGATTCCCCGCGTATACTCCCGGCTGACTGGGACAAATGGGGAAACAACAATGACAGCTAAATTTTGCCTGTGCGCCGGTGTGGCCGGCGCAGCGATGGCACTTGGCCTGAATGCGGCGGGAGCAGCAGAAGACAGGCCCGATTACGATCGCAAAATCGAGGAAGCTGCCATTGAACAGCTGCAATCCAAACTGGGCGAATTCCGTGGTCCGTTCGGGCTCGATCCGGGTGAAAACATTTTTCCGCCGTCTGAAATTCGCGGCAGCAATGGTGTCCTGTCACCCTATGTTCAAATTGAACAAACGCCGAATATGGCAGAGATGATCTGGGGTTAGGCTGACAAGCGCAAGGATCAACCACACCCCGGGCCTTGCCCCGACGCGCCGAAAGCGCCATGAGAGGGCATGAACCGAACAAAATCCGCCCGCTCGACGCAAAAAGCAAAGACACGCCTTGACCACCATCTGGTCGAGCGTGGGCTTTATGACACCCGCTCACGGGCACGGGATGCCATTGCACGCGGTGCAGTGGACGTTGACGGAACCACCATTACCAAACCCGGTACAGCTGTGCCTTTTGATTGTGCAATCGAGCTCGATGATCCGGCACGCGACTATGTTTCCCGCGCTGCACTCAAATTACTGGCTGGTCTCGACGCGTTCGGGTTTGACCCCGAGGGGCGCACTGCGCTCGATATAGGCGCTTCGACCGGCGGTTTCACCCAAGTGCTTGTTGAGCAGGATGCAGCCCACGTCATCGGCGTCGATGTCGGTCGTGATCAAATCCACCCTGAGCTTCAAGCCCACCCCCGCGTGACTTCGATTGAAGGTTTGAACGCACGGGAATTATCGCCAGAGCATCTCGATGGCCGCTCCATTGATGCAGTGGTCAGCGATGTCAGTTTCATATCGCTGAAGCTGGCATTGCCGCCAGCATTGCAACTTGCCGAACCGGATGCATTTGCTGTGCTTCTTGTCAAACCACAGTTTGAGGCCGGGCGTGAAGCGATCGGCAAGGGTGGATTATTGAAAGACCCTCTGTTGGGGGAAAAAATTGCCGAGGACCTTTCGGTCTGGCTCGACACACAAACAGGCTGGCAGACAACGGGCCTTATCGCCTCACCCATTGAAGGTGGCGATGGCAATCAGGAATTTCTGCTCGGCGGAGTAAAAACATGAGTGCAGCACACATTGAAATTACCGAACTGGGAGCGCAAGGCGACGGTGTTGCGGCCATCGGCGGTGATCCCGTCTATGTTCCTTTCACCGGCCCCGGAGACAAGATATCAGCGGCTGTCGAAGGTGAACGCGGAACACTGCTTTCTGTGCTTGAGCCCGGCCCTCACCGGGTCGCGCCACCCTGCCCGCATTTTGGCCCCAACGGTGAAAATGCCCGCTGCGGCGGCTGCGCAGTTCAACATATAGGACACGCCTTCTATACCGACTGGAAACGTGATCTGGTTGCCGCAGCACTCGCCAGCCGAGCCATCGAAACCGACGTTTCGCCGCTCGTGCGCGCGCAGCCTGGCGATCGGCGGCGGGTGGTGTTTGCCGCAATCCGCGACGGTCAGGGTGTACGACTTGGGTTCCACCGCGCCGGTAGCCACGACATCATCGCCATCGACGAATGCCTCATTGCCGCGCCGCGCATCATCGCTTCGCTGCCGCTTTTTCGCCGATTGGCAGCCCATGCAGCGGTGAAATCCAAAGGCTTTCACATGGCTGTACTGGATACGACATCCGGTTTTGATGTTGCCTTTGACGCGCCCTTCGCATTGGCCGAAAACGACCGGCTTCGGCTGGTGGCTGCAACCCGTAAAATCCCCGAAATTGCCCGTATTTCCCACAATGGCGAAACTCTGTTTGAGAGCCGTGCGCCGCAACTGGAATTTGGTCCGGTGACTGTTTCACCTCCACCGGGGGCTTTTGTGCAGGCCAGTGCTGCCGCGGAAAATGCGATGGCGGAAATCGTTCTCAAGCACATGAGCAAAGCCAAGCGGGTGATCGATCTTTATGCTGGCTGCGGCACCTTCGCCACGCGTCTGTCAAAAAGCCACATCGTCCATGCAGTGGAAAGCCATGCTCCATCGCTGGCCGCCCTTGACCGGGGCATGCGCCGGGTTCAGGGCCTCAAGCCGGTTACAATTGAAACCCGCGATCTTGTTCGCCGCCCACTCATGACAGCGGAACTCAAGAACTATCAAGGACTGGTGTTTGACCCGCCCCGCGCAGGCGCTGAAGTCCAGGTGCGCCAAATTGCGAAGTCCACAGTCAAATTCATCGCTGCGGTGTCCTGCAACCCGGCGACATTGGCGCGCGATGTGCGGTTGCTGATGGATGGTGGCTACAAACTCAAATCCGTCACGCCCATTGACCAATTCCTTTATACGCCTCACGTGGAAGCCGTTGCCCTGCTGATCCGGTAAATTGCTGGCAGCTACTGGCAGAAAACCTTTCGCCAATCTGGAACAAGCGCGCCTTTCTCTCCTTCGTCATTGCCGGCAAGGGCTGCGCGACCCGGGGATCGAGAAGCTGATCGCGATATGGTTGGTTTTGGATCCTTGGGTCGATGCCCGTGGATGACGAAAGTGAGGACCGCGGCGTGAGAAAATAAACGACGCCTATGATCAAATAATACGCCGTCCACCTGCAAAGNCCGACGTGTTCAATATTCAAGCTTGATGGGCTTATAAAAAAGGACGTTNAAACCATCGCGGTCCNAGGGGTTAACGCCCTCGTTTAGACCGGCACCTCTTTGATGCTTTTGCCACCCAAGCCCGGGGATGACGAAATGTGATCCGGGTGAGTATTAACTGCCGCGATAGGTCGAATAGCCATAGGCTGAAATCAGCAGTGGCACATGGTAATGGGATTCCGGATCAGAAATTCCAAAGCGGATCGGGATCACATCCAAAAATGCAGGATCCGGCAAAGTCTTGTTCGCCTCACGGAGATAATCGCCAGCGTGAAAGACCAGTTTGTAAATACCGGTGCGCATTTCTGTTCCCAGCAACAACGGGCCGTCAATGCGGCCATCAAAATTGGTAATGACGGAGCGAATTGAAACCCAATCGCCGTCCTCCATCCGAAACAGCTCGATCTGCATGCCTTCGGCCGGACGTCCAAGGGCCGTATCAAGCACGTGAGTGGTCAGGCGACCTTCGGATTGCTTGACGTTGGACATGATCCATATTCCCTTTCAAAGTGCTTCAAGCTGATAGGAGACGGGATAATCCACCTCTTCGAGATTATTGCCGGGACCATCGCGATCAATCACCAGAAAATCGCACACAGCGCCGACTGCGATCAACGGATGATGCCAGACATTTCGCCCATATTGCACACCAATGTCACCGGGCACCAGAAAAGCCTGCGGCATTCCCGGCCTGCCTCCCTCATCGGCNGCAACCACAGCAACCCAAGGTCTTCCGGATAAGGGGAAAAATGCCTGACTTCCAAGNGGGTGGCGCTCCATCATGTTTACCGCATAGGGAAATGCGCGGGGTTGACCACGAAACAGAGATACGATTGTACGACCATCCTGCATTTCGGTATCGGCGGTGGCCAATGCATGGAAACGTTCGGTCGTGCCGCCGTTGATCATCCGCAATTCGGCATCTGCGATGTCGAGCACCGACCCAAATGGGACAAAATCTTCCGCCGTAATCGGTATGATTGACAGGGTTCCCATCACGATATCGCCACGCCGGTTTCTGGGAGTAGGTCAGCAATGCGGAAACCGGCAATGCGCTCTACCTGTGCGCAAGCCACTTCGAATTCTTCATCAATCGAGTTTCCAACACGTTCTTCAAAGGCCGACAGGATCGTATTTTTGGTGTGCCCCTTGACCGCGATTATGAAGGGAAAGCCGAAATCGCTCATGTAACGGTCATTAAGCTCAGTAAAGCGGGCGTGTTCTTCGGGGCTCAACTGGTCAAGCCCGGCACCGGCCTGTTCAGATTTGGATTCTGCCGTCAGCCCGTCTGACATGGCCAGCCGTCCTGCCAGATCCGGATGCGCCTGCAAGACGCCCAGTCGCTCTTCGCGGCTGGCAACACCAAAAACATCGCACATGGCTGAATGGACCGCTTTGGCTTTCAACGGCAAGCCGATTTTTCCTTCATCCCAAGCCCGCTCAGCGATCCAGGCCGAATGCTCAAACACACCGCCAAAACGGGCAACGAAACTTTCTCGTGTCATGCTCTGCTCCCGGACTTATCTGGCTGGATGGCGGGTGCGCCAGTGATTGGCAATATCAATGCGGCGGGCCACCCAGACTTTCTCATGGGAGGCGATATAGTCAAGAAAACGTGCCAGTGCCATCGCTCGACCGGGTCTTCCAACCAACCTGCAATGGAGTCCGATCGACATCATCTTGGGTTGCCCCGCAGCGCCTTCCGCCATCAGGCAATCAAAGCTGTCCTTGAGGTAGGCGTAAAACTGATCGCCGGAATTGAACCCTTGCGGTGTGGCAAAGCGCATGTCATTGGCATCCAACGTATAAGGCACTATGAGATGGGGTCCTTTGGGACCGTCTACCCAATAGGGCAATTCATCCGCGTAGGAATCGGACGAATAGACAAAGCCGCCTTCTTCCATCACCAGTTTGAGCGTGTTGGCCGAAGGTTTGCCCTGATAAATGCCGAGCGGTCGCGAACCGGTGATTTCGGTATGGATCCGCACACATTCTGCGATGTGGCGGCGTTCTTCGCTTTCCGAAAAGTCCTTGTACTCCAGCCAGCGCAAGCCGTGACTGGCAATCTCCCAGTCGGCCTCTTTCATCGCGGCCACAGCTTCGGGGTTGCGCGCCATGGCGAGGGCCACACCATAAACGGTCAGCGGCATGTTGCGCTCAGTAAACATCCGCCAAAGCCGCCAAAACCCGGCTCGTGAGCCATATTCATAGAGCGATTCCATGTTCAGATTGCGCTGGCCTGGCCAAGGTTGAGCACCCACGATTTCCGAAAGCAGTGATTCCGAGGCGGCATCCCCATCCAGAATGCAGCTCTCTGCGCCCTCCTCGTAATTGAGCACAAACTGAACAGCGAGATGGGCGCCATCAGGCCAATCGGCATCGGGTACATTTCGGCCATAGCCGACCAGATCGCGTGGGTAAGAACTCTCTTTCATAAATGTCTCCGGACAGATTTGCCTAAACCTATCAGCAGGGCGAAATATGTCGAGGCAAACGCTGTGCTCAGTCCGATTTTTCCTGCCGCCGCATTCCAGCTTTGGCAAAATGATGTTCCAAGGTAAATGTTGAAGGAATATCAGGACCAACAGCGCCGGTTATCCGAGATAGAACAGCATCCGCCATTCGGTGCGCAATCCCGAAACTGATCTTGTAACCCCCTGTAATCGTGAAGATCCTTTCCTGTCCCGGCAATTTACCCAACATCGGATCGCGACCCGCAGGACGTGGACGCAAACCCGCCCACCGGGCCACCAGTCTGGCATTTCGCAACGCCGGACAAAGGAGGCTGGCCCGGGCGATGATCTCATCAAGTTTGTCGTCAGTGCCGCTGGGATCAGAAAATTCTGTTTCGCTGGTCGAGCCCACTGCCAGACACCCACTTTCGTGGGCGATTACATAGGCGCCGTTGTCATAAATCAACGGCAAATCTGAGGGCTGCGCGGGAAGGTGTGCGACTTCAAACAAAGCCGCCTGCCCTTTGACCGCGTTGCCAATTGAGCCGGTGTCCAGCCCGCAGATTCCTTCAATCAGCCTGAAAGCGCCCAACCCGTTGCACAAAAAAAGTTGGCCAAATGCGATTGTGCGGCCGTCTGACAGATGAACACGTCCGGCCTGATGGTCTACACGATGGCAGTGGGCCTGTTGAAGCAAAGTGAAGTCCGTGTTTCGGGTACAAGCCGCGACCAGCGCTGCCAGAAGATCAGGTGGAGAAATCCGTGCTGACAGGGTGTCATACACCATGCCCTCAGGCGCTGTGGCCGGGTCCAGCCATTCATCCCAACCATCTGCTGCGACCAGNTTATGGNTGAANAGNCCCTGCCAAGAATTTGCAGCCTCCGGACCACGAAATTCTGCGGTTCTTCGCTGCCTCTCGCTCGCCAGGGGCATCAGGCGGCCAACACGATGATACCCGACGCCCATGCCCGTGTCCGCTTCGAGGTGTTCGACTTCGTTCTCCAACGCCACGAGTGCCGCGAACTGAAAGGCCTTTTTTTCATCCCAGCGCTCAGGCATGTGCGGCATCAATGCGCCAAGAAATCCACCGCTGGCACCAGCACCAATGTGCTGTTTTTCGACCAGAATAACCGACAATCCACTGCGCAAGGCTTTCAACGCCGCCCANCAGCCTGCCACTCCACCACCGATGATCACAAGGTNGGCNGAGAATTGACCCGAAGGCGCAAGCGGCTTATCGGAATTGGGCATGANAAGAATTTCCCATAACAGTGATGGTCAATCGAAAAACAGGNCACAAGTCGGGCCAGAAACCGGCGAAATTGAATGGCATGANGGCGATATGCCCTATTCATCCCGGTTTGGCGATCATTTTTACTCCCGCAATGACGGTCGGGCTGAATGCGCCCATGTTTTCATTAATGGAAACCGGCTCGATGAGCGGTTTGGGCAAGCCGGCATTCTGCAGATTGGGGAAACCGGTTTCGGAACTGGTCTCAACTTTGTCGAAACGTGGAGACAATGGAAATCGTTGGCTCCAGACGGAGCCAGGCTTGGCTTCACTAGCTTTGAAAAATATCCAATGCAAAAAAACCAGATCGCCCGCGCTTTGGCCCATTGGCCGGAGGTCGAAGAAGAGGCAAGTGCGCTGCTGGCTGCTTGGCCGGACAAGCCAGAGAGCGATATCTCAATCGCCTTCGGTCCAGTTCAATTGGACGTGTTGCTGGGAAATGCCGAGGAACGCCTGCGCGACTGGAAAAACAAAGCAGACGCCTGGTTCCTTGACGGTTTTGCGCCATCACGGAATCCTGACATGTGGTCGATTGAATTGATGTTTGAGATAGCTGCACATAGCTCAGACATGGCTACATTGTCCACCTACAGTGCTGCAGGGTGGGTTCGGCGCAATCTCAAAGCCGCCGGATTTACCGTGGAAAAGCGCCCCGGGTTCATCGGCAAGCGCGACATGACTATCGGCAGGCTGGATAACCCGAAGCCGCTTTGATCAACCGGTCTCGACACCATCCTCGAATGCATCGAGCGTGACCCAACTGCGAATCTTTGCTTCCAGCTTGTCCGGACTGATCGGTTTGGAAAGATAATCATCCATACCAGCGTCAATGCACCGCTCCCTGTCACCCGGGAGCGCATGGGCTGTTACACCAATAATCGGAGTGCGCGCACGTTCTGTCTGTTCGCCTTCAGCCCGGCGAATTGCCCCGGTGGCCTGATACCCGTTCATAACGGGCATGGAGACATCCATCAGGACCAATGCCGGGTTGTGATCCCGCCAAGCTTCAAATGCCTTGCTGCCATCATCAACAAGCAGATAACGCACACCCATTTGCTCCAGAATTTGACTGAAGACGATTTGGTTTACTTCATTGTCTTCAGCAACCAGGACATCGAGATCTATTTTCTCGGATCGAGTGTTCGTGTCCGTTACAGCCAAATCATGGTTTTCGTGCATTTCATCGATCCATGCACCGGGTTCGGTGTTCTCGACTATCTGATTGGTGTCGCCATCGCTGGTTCGCTCAACAACTGGTGTGATCTTTTCCGACAAACCAGCCGGCAAGTCGTGCGAAGCTGCATTGTGAAGGACCTGAAGGAGGGTATCGAACAACTGGGTCGATCGCGCCGGTTTCATCAACGTCGCCTGGACCCCCAAATTTGCAAAGTCCGGCTCAGCTACCTTGATGTCCATCGACGTGAGCATCACAATGGGAAGTTCGGTTTCGCTATAATGTTGCCGGAAGGCGCGAGCCACTTGCGCGCCGTTTTCGTCTGGCATGTTATAATCAAGAATGAGCGCGTCGATCTTCAAACCGCGAGCCCGGACCGCTTCAACTACCGCGCGTCCCTCTTTTCCGGAGTTGGCGGCACAGCCATCAAGCCCCCAGGTTGACAGTTGTTCAGTAAGAATCTGCCGGTTGACCGGATTGTCGTCGATGACGAGAATGCGAGAACCGGAAACATCGAAGGAAACTGGCTCTGATTTGGGCACCTTGCTATCCAATGGAAGCTCAAGATTGACTGTGAATACAGTTCCTACTCCGACTGCGCTTTCAACTTCGATCTTGCCGCCCATCAATTCGACAAGGCGGGCTGTGATTGCAAGACCGAGCCCTGTTCCCTCGTGGCGACGGGTAGACGAGCCATCGACCTGTGAGAATTTGTCAAAAACATCACTCAACTTGCTTTCCGGAATGCCGACTCCGGTGTCTTTCACCCGAATTTGGCACTTCAGCTTGCCGTCGACCTGGATTCCGCCAAGATCGATGAGAACGTGGCCAACTTCGGTAAACTTGACTGCATTGCCGACAAGATTTGTGATGACCTGCCGGGTCCGGCCAAAATCACCCACCACCCGGGAATTCAAGTCAGGGCTGATCCGGACGATCAATTCGACATCTTTTTCAACTGCTCGTGCGGAGACCAGAGTGGCCACATCTTCGATTATTTCACGCAAGTCAAACGGAGCGGCATCGAGCAGCATTTGGCCGGCATCAATCTTGGAGAAATCCAAAATATCATTGATGATGGTCAAAAGAGCCGTACCGGACTTTACAATGATATCAGTGAAGGTTTTCTGACGGTTATCCAAATTCGTGCGGGAAAGCAGTTCCGCCATACCGAGGACGCCGTTCATGGGCGTGCGAATTTCATGGCTCATGTTTGCCAAAAACTCTGACTTGGCCCGATCCGCATCTTCTGCTTTTTCCAGCAGAACCGCCAAGTCGCCTTCGCGCACGCGCGCATCGGTGACATCTGATGTGGTCATCACCATGATGCCGCCGCCTGCAACATGGGTATCCATGCGCACCCATCGTCCATCAGGCTTCTTGTGTTCTACCGTGTAGTTTTTGCCATTTGCAGCGCAATCGGCGATTTCCTTTAAGGCAGCTTTGCGATCAGTCCTACTATAATCGCCGCGATCAAAACAGAAATTGAAAAAATCCTGCCAATCTCGACCCGGCTCCAGCAATTCGTCAGGAACCTCCAACTGCTCGTGCAATTGCTTATTCGAAAACCGGATGACATTGTTTTCAATAATGCACAGGCCCTGCGCCATTGCACTGGTTGCAGTACCTAAAAAGGCACTGAATTCTTCGATTTTCTGCTGTGCTGCAACGAGTTCTGCTTCCCGGTTTTTCAATGGTGTTATGTTCGTGGTNGAACCAAGCAGATAGCTTTGTCCGTCTGGCGTGTCGAAACGGGTTTTGCGACTCAACAGATGAACCCGCTCGCCATTGGGTCGGATCATCGGAAATTCATATTCGCAAGCTTCACCGGAATTCATAACCGTAAAGTCAGAATCGCGGACCATTGCCACCTGTTCGCCGAAGAGCTTGAAATCATCCTGTCCAATCATTTCGTTAGACTGGTACTGCGCGAGATCACCCAATGCGCGATTGGCATAAACATACTTGAAATCCGGACCTTTGATAAAAGTCGGCATCGGGAGCGCATCAAGTACAGCTCGATATAGACCGTTCTCAGTCTCCTTGGCTTCAAGGGCTTTCTCACGTTCTATCAGATCAGTCACATTGATCCGAATTCCGAGTGTGGACCCGTCTTCGAGTTTTTGATTGACGACACGAATCCAGCGTCCCCCGCTGATCGGAATAATTGAAGCTTTACCGTACATGCGCCGGGCAGCCAGGGCATTTTCAACCCAACTCTCCCGGTCTACTCCACAATTTTCCTCGACCCACATGGATTGCAGGATTTCGCGCTGGGACATCCCGATTGAAAGATTGAACCCTTGACCGACCAGCCCCTTTGCTGCCGGGTTGCCATAGACCAAGATATCGTCTGGATCGTAAATGACGATTCCAACGGCGATCTTGTCAAATACCTGCTCGATGCGCGTTTTGGCCCCATCTACAGCCTTTGCAACAGATGCCAGAGAGNGGCTTTCATCATTCAATGGCTGCACATTGACCATTCGCAGCTTACCGCCATTGGGGAGGTCGGTANCAATAACTGCTTCGGTATTGCCGAGATATCCAGCACTGGCTGCGATAATACGGCCATCTGGATCTTCAACAGCCATTGGAACTGTTGCCAACTCAATTGCGGCTTTGAGATGGGCATAGTCACCGCGCATTCCAAATTCACTCTGACTTTCTGAAGGATGTGGGGAAGTGACTTCTTTTTGAGCGAAAACATTCGCAGTCCGATAAGCCACCGCGTGGACTTTTTCAAAATCACCATTTTCAAAACGCACGCCAGCGATCGATTCAAAATGACCAGAGATAAACGGCTTCTGGTCAGCGCGACGTTCACGCTTGATACGGATACGATACCGTTGATTTTTCAACGGGTGTGCGAAGTGGGCGATCTGATCCTTGCCAAAAACAAGGGTGCGCCGCTCTTTCTCATCACGGTCATTCTGCTCAACAGAGTCGAAATGGTGATGGCTTTTTTGACCGATCAGACAGGAAGAATCGACATCCCATAGAGCCGCATAGGCTTCGTTCACTGCAACGTAGCGCAGCTCGGAGTCTTTAACATACGCAGGGTTGTAGTCTCTGCTTACATTTGCACACGCTTCTTCCAGCGCCCCTTCGCTCTCTAACAAACCAGTCACTTTCGCCCCCAACCGGCAAAATCCCCGTAAAAACGCAACTTGACAGCGAAAATCGAAGAAAGCGTTAACCCTACAAGCCGAAAATGTACCAGTTCCATGATTAAAGGAACGGTCAACCGCCTTCCATAATCTGCTCAAGCCTTTGTGAATTATGAAGAAAACAAAAAATTGGCAGCAAAATCGCAAAAGTTATCGCAGATAACCGAGTTATGAATTTGAAACCTGTTCACCCGAGACGCCAGTCGCGATTGAAACCAGACAAGCTTCGTACCAACGGCCGGATCACACCGGAATGCGAGGTGTGCGATTGGTCAACCAAACTCCTGTGACAACGACCAAGGTTCCGATGATCAGCGGCAATGTCAACGGCTCATCGAAATAGAGCCAGCTTTGGATGGCAACCGCTGGTGGAACAAGGTAAACAAGCGAGGCTGCCCGACTGACCTGACCTCGTCTGATGAGATAGAGCAGCAACGCGATTGAAACCAGCGACAGCCCAAAGACTGACCACAACAAAGCGATGAGCACTTCTGCATTGAAGTCTATCCTCATGTCCTCAAACAGGAAAGCAAACGGCAGGGTTACTGCAAGTGCCCCGACATATTGAAGCATGGCGATGGGCCGCAAATCACCGATCTGAAGATGGCGTTTCTGATAGAGTGTACCTGCGACCACAGAAGCCATGGCGATAACATTGACGGTCAATGGCATGATGGCCGCGTTGATTTGATCCGGTGCAAGTGTCATCAATCCGGGCAGGATTGCGACAAGTAGCCCGGCAAAACCCATGACAATACCCAGCAACTGAACCGGGCGAAGCCGTTCGCCAACCGCCAAGGGTGCAATCGCCGCTGTCAACAGCGGTTGCAAGGCGGCTATCAACCCCGAGACCGAGGCGGGAAGCCCTTGCGCAATCGCCCACCAAACGCCGCCGAGATAGATCCCGTGCAAAAACACGCCAGACAAAATCGCGTGGCCATAAGCTCCACGACTTGCTGGCATGGCGGCTTTTGTGGCCAGAATGATCACACAAAACACTATCGCCGCACAGGCATAACGAAGGGCCAGAAAAGTGAGTGGGTCTGCGTGAGGGGCGACGTATTTTGCGACAATCCAGCCCGTCGACCAGAGAAGAACGAACAACGCCGGCGCGAGACGATCAAGTGTCATGAACAGTACTTTCCATCAATATAGAAAAGTTTACANAATCNGCTCGANTTGGCTTGCGAGACCCGAACAATTCCTTGCGTTTCAGAATGCGCAGNCGCAGTATCATGGTTAGACGACGAAACAGAATGGGTGCTTGCAATCCAACCTGTGGTGCGCTCAAATGNAGGAAATGGAAGGGGAAACCATTGCCATTCGATGAAATGCTCATCAGCGAAAATGAGCCGCGCCAACCCTACAAAACCTATTTTGATTGGTATTCCAACCAGAAAACTGCTGACCTTATAAAAAAGTCCCGAGCCGCTGAAGCAGTGTTCCGAAAAACCGGCATTACTTTTGCTGTTTATGGCAAGGAAGACTCGGCCGAACGGCTCATCCCTTTCGATATCGTACCGCGGATCATCTCCGGGTCGGAGTGGCGAAGACTGGCTCAAGGTATCGAGCAGCGTGTTGTTGCGCTCAACGCATTCCTTGATGATATCTACCATAAACAGGAAATCATCAAGGCTGGCCGCATTCCGCGCCATCTGATCGAGAAAAACGAGGCTTTCCTGCCGGAAATGATCGGCGTTCGCCCGCCTGGCGGTGTCTATACCCATATTATTGGTACCGATATTGTGCGGACAGGGGAAAACCAGTTCTATGTGCTTGAGGACAACGCCCGCACACCGTCGGGGGTTTCCTACATGCTGGAAAACCGCGAAACCATGATGCAGATGTTTCCGGAGCTGTTTTACCAGAACCGTGTACGCCCGGTGGAAAATTATCCAAAGCTCCTGCGCAAATCGCTATCCGAGGTCGCACCTCCGGGATGCAACGGAAAGCCGCGGATCGTTGTGATGACACCCGGCATCCATAACTCTGCTTATTACGAGCATGCCTATCTGGCTGATCAGATGGGAGTGGAGCTTGTCGAAGGATCAGACCTCAGGGTGGTCAATGGCAAAGTGGCCATGCGTACAACCCAGGGCTATGAGGCCATAGATGTCATCTACCGGCGTGTAGATGATGAATATCTTGACCCACTGACATTCAAGCCGGACTCCGCTCTTGGCGTTCCCGGCATCATGGATGTGTACCGGGCAGGAAATGTTACGATCACAAATGCACCTGGAACAGGCATCGCTGACGACAAAGCAATCTATTCCTACATGCCTGAGATCGTGGAATTCTATACCGGCCGCAAGGCAATCTTGGAAAATGTCCCGACATGGCGCTGTTCGGAACCAGACAGCTTGGCCTATGTGCTTGAACATCTCGAAGAGCTGGTTGTCAAAGAAGTACATGGTTCGGGTGGCTACGGCATGCTCGTTGGCCCAACATCCAGCAAACGCGAGCGAAGCGAGTTCGCTGCCAAACTCAAGTCCCGACCAAGCAACTATATCGCCCAGCCAACATTGTCGCTGTCTACGGTTCCAATTCTGGTCAAGAACGGAATTGCGCCTCGCCATGTAGACTTGCGACCCTTCGTCCTGGTTTCCAACCAGATCCGTATCATTCCCGGCGGGTTGACCCGCGTGGCGCTCAAAGAAGGCTCGCTGGTTGTTAATTCCAGTCAGGGCGGCGGCACCAAGGACACCTGGGTTCTGGAGGACTGATCATGTTAGGAAGGACCGCCAACGGAATTTTCTGGATGTTTCGCTTTATCGAGCGGGCAGAAAACACTGCACGGCTGATTGATGCCGGGTTGCGGATGTCGCTGACCAGTTTGCAGGGCGAAGAGGATGAGTGGATCTCCGTTCTTCGCAGTGCGGGCGTTTATTCAGGCTACAAAACCGTCAATGATGAAGTTGGAACCGCTGAAGCGGTTGATTTTCTGCTGCGTGAAAAAACAAACACCTCCAGCGTGATGTCCTCGATCAAACAGGCGAGAAACAACGGACGGATGGTGCGCACAGCACTGACCCGTGAAGCTTGGGAAGCGACCAACGAGTGCTACCTTGAATGCAAGGAATTGCTTCGTCGCAAAGTGCAGCCCGCGGACATGCCTCATGTGATTGATACCATCAAGCGTTGGTGCGGCCTGATCCGAGGGGCCTTCCACGGTACAATGCTGCGCAATGAGGTTTATAATTTCGCCAGAATCGGGACGTTTATCGAGCGTGCTGACAACACCGCCCGCATTCTCGATGTGAAATATTATGTGCTGCTGCCGGCTGCATCCTATGTGGGCTCCTCGCTCGACAATGTGCAGTGGGAAACCATCCTGCGTTCCGTATCAGCGCACCGATCTTACACTTGGGCCTATGATTCAGATTTCAATCCGGTCGACATCGCTGATTTCCTGATTTTGAATGTCCGAATGCCACGTTCGCTGGCCTATTGCTACGAGCAGATCGTCCACAATATGAATGCGCTCAAGCTCGAGTATGGTAAGGAACACGCTGCACACGAGACTGCCTTACATATATCGTCCATGCTGCATCGCCGTGAAATCAGACAAATCGTTGATTCGGGTCTGCACGAGTTTCTTGAAGATTTTCTCGGACAGAACAACAAGCTGGGCAGTGAGATCTCCTCGGCCTACCAGTTCTATCAAGGCTGAAATTCATGCTATTGAAAATTTCGCACGTCACCGAGTACGCTTATACGACGCCGATAAGCTACGCATTGCAGCGACTGCGACTGACACCGCACGACACCGCAATGCAAAAAATTCACCGTTGGGAAACCAGCGTGGATGGAGCCGAGGTTGAAGCCAGTTACACCGATCACTTCGGAAACATGGTCGAAATGGTCTCGATTACTGGTCGCCCGAGCAATATCCGCATAACCGCGAGCGGCACTGTTGAAACGATTGATACTTCCGGAATAGTCGGCCAACATCGGGATTATATGCCGCTGTGGCTTTACCAGCGCGAGACTGCACTGACAAAACCCGGCAAATCAATTCGTGAAGTGATGCGCCAGGTCGAAAAAGGAGCTGATCTCGAAAGGCTCCATTCACTCATGACGCTCTTGCATGAAAAAATGGTGTTTGAACCCGGAAGCACCCACTCGCAAACAATTGCCGAGGATGCTTTGACCAACGGCCACGGCGTTTGTCAGGACCATGCCCATGCCTTCATCTCAGCCGCGCGCGCGATGGGCTTTCCAGCGCGTTATGCATCTGGATATCTGCATATGCCGGAAATCGACAATCAAGTTGCCAGCCATGCCTGGGCAGAAGCGCATCTGGACGATCTTGGTTGGGTCGGATTTGATCCGGCAAATGACTCATGTCCCGATGAAAACTATGTGCTGATTGCCTATGGCTTCGATTTTCTTGATGCCAGCCCTGTTTCCGGTGTTCAGGCAGGTGCCGGCGACGAAAAACTGACTGTGACAATCACCGTGGAACAATAGCCCGCGCCACGCGTTTGCAGACCTCAACCACGCGAACTTAAAATTTCAACCTCACAGTGCGTCAGCTTTGCACAATCTTGTTGTCAGAGTATCGCGCGACACTGTATTAACGCGTTTACACGTGACCGTATCGGTCACGTCCATGCGGGAAAGATACCATGACTTATTGCGTCGGACTGAGGCTCGATTGCGGGCTAATGTTCATGTCAGATACCCGCACCAACGCCGGTATCGATAATGTGTCGAGCGTCCGCAAGATGTATTCCTGGGAAATACCAGGCGACCGGATGATCACACTTCTTTCAGCTGGCAATTTGGCGACAACACAAACGGTTGTCGGCCTGCTCGAAGAACACATGAAAGCCGCCAACGAGCGCAATCCATCGATAATGGAAGTGCCCTCGATGTTTGCCGCTGCCCAATTGGTTGGCGAGACTGTGCGCGAAGTGATCAAAACTGCGAGCGACGGCGGGCTGCAAAGCGAAGCAGCCTTTTCGGCAACCTTCATTCTCGGAGGTCAGGTTGCAGGCGGCAATCCACGGATGTTTCTGATCTATCCGGAAGGCAATTTCATCGAAGCCACCGAAGACAATCCGTTTTTCCAGATTGGTGAACACAAATATGGCAAGCCCATACTTGTTCGCGCCTACAAGAAAGACATGAGCTTCGAAGAAGCGACCAAATTGATGATCGTGTCATTTGATTCGACATTGAAATCAAACCTTTCGGTCGGTCTGCCACTGGATATGCAAACCTATACAACCGATAGTCTGAAGCGTGGATACGAAAAGCGCTTCCTGCCAGAAGACACCTATTACAAACATATCTCGGATGGTTGGTCGGACGCCTTGCGCTTGGCGTTTGAGAGTTTGCCAGACTTCGAAATGATCTAGCCGCTGCCGCTGGTTGTCTATTCGGCTGCAGCTCTGGGCATCAAACCACCCTGCTTCTCGATGAATGCGACCACCTCGGCAACACCATCTCCGCGTCGCATATCGGTGAAAAAATGTGGGCGTCCGGCGCGTTGCCTGGTGGCATCCCGGTCCATGACCGCCATGTCAACGCCGACATGGGGCGCCAGGTCCGCCTTGTTGATAACCAGCAGGTCGGATCGGGTGATGCCCGGACCACCCTTGCGCGGTATTTCCTCACCTTGGCAAACCGAAACCACATAAAGCGTCAGATCTGCCAGGTCAGGTGAGAAGGTAGCGGCGAGATTATCGCCACCTGATTCAATGAATATGACATCAAGATCCGGGTGTCGGGCGTTCATTTCGGCGATTGCAGCCAGATTGAGCGATGCATCTTCGCGAATCGCCGTATGCGGACAACCGCCCGTCTCCACACCTTTGACCCGATCAGATGGCAGCACTTGCATCCGCACCAGTGCTTCAGCATCTTCTGCAGTGTAAATGTCATTGGTAATGACGGCTATGGAATAACGCTCGCGCATGGCTTTGCAGAGTTCTCCGGTCAGAGCGGTTTTGCCAGACCCCACCGGTCCGCCAATACCAATGCGTAATGGACCATTTGAATTGCTCATGATGCGCTCCATTCCAATAACAAGATCAACAAGCAGCTCAGTCCCAACGCGATAATGATCGGCGAAAAGAACTGCATGTCCAGTCGGGCAAACGGCTGTTCGGCATTCGCGTTTCGGAAAACCGGCAGATATCCGCCAAACCCACGAGCCAGCAGCACGATTGTAATCACGATCATGCCGAGTGAAACCAGCCAATCCGGAAATGGCGATGTGATAAGCCTGGTGAAGACCAAAGGCCAAATGCCTGCCAAAAATATCGCCACCGCGACAGCCATCGTAAGGTTGCGTCCGGGCATTTTGGTAATACCATTTGCACCAACGACTGTTCGGGCCAGATCCTGCTCGTTGTTTGCTGGCCAAACACCGCCAATCGCCCAATAGACATGTAGAACAGCAGTGGCAATCAGTACCATTGCCACAGAAAGTGCAAGCCCCGCGCTCATGTGACGAATATCCTTGTCGCAAGAGTTTCGTGTCTCAAAGCGGCAATTTCGGCATTGAACGCCATGGAACCCAGATCATTCAGCTTTGACTTTGCCGCGCGCTCGGCAACATTGGCGATCAGTGCCTCGAGACCGGAATGGAGGGCGAGAGCACCTGTTTGGCCTATGGGCAACAATCGCTGGGCGACTTGCAACTGGTTGGTCACAAAGGCCAGCAAGAAAGCGCCAAGTGTGGCTTCAAGCGGTAATCCAGCCGCGCCCGAGAGCGCACCAACTGCCACCGGCAGAGCAACAGTTTTGCCCAGACCCGAAGGTGGCGCAACATCCCAAACTGTCGCAGCAAGGAGAAATGCGGTTCCCTGATTGGTGGTTTCAAGATGGCGTTCCCGCGAACCTGCCAAGGCCTCAGCGAGATCTGCAACCTCTGAGACATCTTCGCCTTGTGCTGCCATCCGCCATGCATCCGCCAGAAGGACCAGATCATTCCAGGCTGACCCGGCATCAACCATCGCCTCAAGCCAAAGCTGAAGGCTGCCGCGATCATGCACGAGACCATCCGCCACTGCCTGTTCCAGACCATGGCTGTAATTGAATCCACCTACCGGAAAGGCAGGCGACAGCCAAGTCATCAATCGAATGAGCGCGATATTATCAGTCATGGTGGTGGTGATGGTGGTTGTCGTTGTCAGAGTCATGATCATGGTTGTGGGAATGCTCATGCGAATGAGCATAATCATGTGCAGAGGCATGCCCGGAATACGCACCGCCTTCAGGATCAAAAGCTGCGGAAACATCGCGGACGGTAGCGCCAAGGCCTTCCAGCATCGAACGGATAACGTGGTCCTGCCGCAAACGGATGGTTTTCTCGGCTATTTCGGCGGGCAAATGCCGGTTTCCAATCTGCCAAGCCAAGGCAAGAAGCTGACGCGGTGAACTGGCGCTGACTTCCATCAACGCTTCGGGAGCTGCCCGGACTTCGACGATACGACCGTCGGAAAGAACCAAAGCCTCACCGTGGCGTAGCAACCTCGCTTCAGGCAAATCCAGCAAAAACTCGATTGTTGAGCCATCGGCCAACGGATCGGACCTCATGACCATGCGCCGACGATGACGTGCAGTCTCATCAAGGGTGATGACGGCATCTACAGTTACAGCGGAGCCGGAGATTGCGGTGACTGACGGCATATTCATGAGAACATCTCCGATAAATGAAAGAGACCGAACGGTTGATGTTCTGATGTTACGACCAGCAACCTTCCATCGGCCGTGACATCCAGCCCCTTGGGGCCTCCCTCCTGGGGGGATGAGCGACCATTTTGAAATGTTACGTCATCCATCACACGTGCCTTGGCATCGGAAATGCGGTTTCCCGCCCAGTCTCCGCCAGATGCAACAAACCGATGAACATAAGGTTGACCAGCGTCAGCTACGTAAAGCGCCCGCCCGTCTGGTGCGAAACGGAGNCCATGCGGGTACAGAACGCCCTCGCACATTCCATCGGGNACAGACTGGAAATCCAATTGGCGGTTGCGATCATAAATGAAAATCTGATGGGTGGCATGGTTGCTGACAGCGATCCAACGCTTGTCAGAGCTGAGCGCTATGCCGTCGGGAACATGCAATCCGGCCTTGAGCAACATCTGATTGCGTGGCCACAAGAAACGATGATCCAGATCGATGACATGGCGGCTGACGAAACTCTTGTGATTATCGCAAACCAACATTTCAGTGCGCCTGCCGTTGCTTTCAACCACACACACGGAACCGGGCATGCGCAATCTGCGGCGGAAGTTCGCACGGCGTATCTCGCGGATTGGAGACACATTGAGTACAGATCCGATTTCCAATTGTGCAAAATTCTCAGGTATGCGGAAAATGCTGACAGATCCGCGCCGGTTGGCCACTGCCATGGTCCTTGAGTCGAGAAAATCAATTCCGTGTGGGTATTTCAGGTGACTTGAAGCTACTTCCAGCGCCTTGGTGACTCTGATTTTCGGAACCGCAACCGATTTATCAATGTCCAATGCAAACAAGGTGAAGCGATTTTTCAAAAAACCGACAATTGCAAAATAGCTGTTGTCCGGGGAAAAGCGGATGTCTTCGGTTCGACCCAGTTCGTCCAGAACACCAGCGGCTTGCGACGACAAATCAAAATCCATTTGCGAAACGACATTTTCCGCTGCAACCATGCTTAGTTCCGAGTTCCCCATTTCATTCCCTGTTTTGATTCCTGCAGCATTTGCTGTTTTGCCGACGCATTGACGGCGTCATTCTAACATCAATCGCACTCGCGCCGGGCGGAAAACTGTAAACACCCATTAGTATGCGGATGATTTCGGCACCGCAGTCAACGTCAAAACAGGAAGTACCTCTGCGCCATCGGCAGTTCGGTAGCCGGTTCACAGGTCAACAACTCGCCGTCGGCGCGCACCTCATAGGTTTCAGGGTCAACTTCAACCGTAGGCATGTAGTCGTTCATCACCATCGAAGATTTGGAAATCGAGCCCCGGGTATTCTGCACTGCCACCATCTGTTTGGCGGTTCCCAGTCTTTGGGCCAAACCATCTTCGATGGCAGCACCAGAAACAAAGGTCACTGAGGAATTGGTGCGCGCCTTGCCGAAAGCAGCAAACATTGGTCGGTAATGCATGGGTTGTGGAGTGGGTATCGATGCATTCGGATCACCCATTGGAGCGGCCGCAATTGTTCCGCCCAGCAGTACCATTTCTGGCTTAACGCCGAAGAAAGCCGGATTCCACAATACCAAATCAGCCCTCTTACCAACTTCAATCGATCCAATCTGACCGGACATGCCTTGGGCGATCGCAGGGTTGATGGTGTATTTGGCGATGTAGCGGCGAACCCGGAAGTTATCATTGTCGCCGGTTTCCTGTGGAAGCCTGCCGCGCTGGCGTTTCATTTTGTCGGCGGTCTGCCAGGTTCGGATGATCACCTCCCCGACGCGCCCCATCGCCTGACTGTCGGAAGCGATAATCGAGAAAGCGCCAAGGTCATGCAGGATATCTTCAGCAGCAATAGTTTCCTTGCGGATGCGACTTTCGGCAAAGGCTATGTCTTCAGGAATGGAGTTATCGAGATGATGGCAGACCATCAGCATGTCGAGATGCTCGGCAATGGTGTTCTTGGTATAGGGTCGTGTCGGATTGGTCGATGACGGGATCACATTGGGCAATCCACAGACCTTGATGATATCAGGTGCATGGCCGCCCCCTGCCCCTTCTGTGTGGAATGCATGGATGGTACGGCCTTTGATGGCAGCGACCGTGTCTTCAACAAAACCGCTTTCGTTGAGTGTATCGGTGTGGATCATCACCTGCACATCATAGTCGTCTGCTACTGCCAGGCAGTTGTCTATCGTTGCTGGTGTCGTGCCCCAGTCTTCATGCAGTTTGAGCGCGCAAGCACCGCCAAGTATCATTTCCTCAATGGGCGCGGGAACCGACGTGTTGCCCTTGCCTGAAAAACCAAGGTTCATGCTGAAGCCATCAGCGGCTTCGATCATCCGGGCAAGATGCCAGGGTCCCGGGGTGCAAGTGGTGGCAAGCGTGCCGTGCGCTGGTCCGGTGCCGCCGCCAAGCATCGTGGTCAGGCCGCTCATCAAGGCTTCCTCAATCTGCTGAGGACATATAAAGTGGATGTGGCTGTCAAATCCGCCAGCGGTGAGAATTTTGCCTTCGCCAGCAATTATCTCGGTGCCAGGTCCTATGATGATATCGACGTTGGGCTGCGTGGCGGGATTACCCGCTTTGCCAATGGAATCGATGCGACCTTCCTTGAGACCGATATCGGCTTTGTAGATACCGGTATGATCAACCACCAAGGCATTGGTGATAACGGTATCCACGGCACCGTCGNCTCGGGTAACTTGTGATTGGCCCATGCCATCACGAATGACTTTGCCGCCNCCNAATTTGACCTCTTCNCCGTAGCTTGTGAAGTCCTTTTCAACCTCAATAAACAGTTCCGTATCAGCAAGGCGTACCTTGTCACCNACTGTGGGGCCATACATGGCTGCATAGGCAGAACGAGATATCGTGGTTGGCATTGGCTGGTCCTTTCCAGGGCGAGGTCCGTGGTAATTGTCGTGGCCGGATGAGCCGGTCTTGATATTTTGGGTCAGAACTGTTGGTGCTAATTCCCCAGATACCGGCGAAAATGTTCTACGCGCTCAATAGTCAATTGCTCGAGGCAAAGGCTGCCAAGCATCGGCTGCATTGAACCCCCAAAGGCTTCATAGGCCTCATATTCACAATTGCGATCGCGGAATTCGATCCAGGCGCGCTGGGCATCCCGTAACGCCTCAAAGGAAGTCGGCACCTCCCGTTCGGCGTAGAGATCAGCGTTCTCACCGTCCAGCCTCTTGGCCTTGCGTGCGACTTCAGACCACAGCGCATTGAGCGTATTGTCGGCCTCTTCAAACGCTTTACCTGCGCAGTAGGTCATTTCCATCTGAGTTTGAGCATTGTCACAATCTGGCTGATCATCGGCGAGCGCCGGGCTGGCAAAAAGCAGATTGGCCAATACCAAGAGCAACAACCGCATTTGTAACATAACATCCATCGTCATGGTTTGACTCGTTTGACGAGGCGTTTTCGATTTGACCGCGCCTTGGTTGTCAAAGACTTTGTCGCAGCCGAAACAACTTCGTCCACCCGACCACCTTTCATGGCGACAGCAGTCGCTGCCATCGCTGCCTTGGCAAAGGCAGGTTGTTTTTCAGACATCATCAGTTCGTTCTCGGATTTTTCCACCGGCCACAGCCCGGCCATGCCCATCATACGCATGGTGATTACAGCTTGGGTTTCCATAGCTAATGTGCCCAATTCAGCGCTGGTTCGCCAGATATTGAAAGGGTGGGACCTGCGCCGCGCCATCAGAGTTTACCCATGATTTTTTGCTGGAAGCCATAAACCTCACGTTCGCCCGTCAGGGCGATCAGCGTGACATCACGCTCTTGGCCGGGCTCAAAGCGGACGGCAGTTCCTGCAGCAATGTCGAGCCGCATGCCTCGTGCTTTCTCACGGTCAAATGCCAGCGCTTCATTGGTCTCATAGAAATGATAGTGACTGCCAACCTGCACCGGTCGGTCGCCGGTGTTCGCGACCTTCATAGTCACTGTTGGCGCACCAACATTGAGTTCGATATCGCCGTCTTGTGTGAAAATTTCACCCGGGATCATTTTGGTTTCTCCTGCCATTTACGGCCTGCTCATCGCGGGGAATACCCCGAAAACTGTGGGTNGTAATGACGAACTGAATCGTCCGCCGGTCAAATGTGGCAATCGTNCAAATTTCCGGCTTATTTCGATCACGAAATCCTCACGAAATGACCATGGGTTGGCACGCAACGAATACTGCCCTGTCCCGTTTGTACCGTATCGCCTTCCAAATAGGGGGGCGACTTGGAAATAACAAAGGAGATTATCCGATGAAAACCATGAGCAAAATTTTCACCACAGCGATGATGACCACTGCCCTTGCTGCGACGCCTGTCATGGCCGCGTCGCTTGACGCAGACGCTGGCATGGGCGCTGACATCAGTGCGGAAAGCAACACGTCCACAAGTGCAACCGTTGGCAAGGACTCTGCGCTCTCTACCAACAACGCCGCAAACGTTGATGCCGACGGCCAGTCCAATCTGGTTGTGTTGATTGAAGATAGTGCGACGGTCGCGTCGGAAATCCAGACCATGACCAGCGCTGAATCCGTATCGGTCGTGCAGGTTGATGCATCTGCGGATGCTTCCGGCGAAACCGTTGCAGACGCCGTAAACAAAAACCGTGCTGCGATTGAGAGCCTCCGAACCTCGCTTCAGGCCAATGCAGCTCTTTCCGGCGAACTTGAAGAGCAAGGCGTCCAGATTGCCAGCGTTGTTGCTGCCGAAACTGGAGCCAATGGATCGCTGACGATTTACGTCCGTTAAATCGGAAGTCGAAGAAAAACTCAGGCGTGGGCTTCGGCTCACGCCTTTCTCTTTTGGCTTAAATATCTTCACCATCAAGTCCGTGAACACGCCATTACCTTATCGGCTCATGGACGGTCACGAGTTTGGTCCCGTCTGGAAAAGTCGCCTCGACCTGAATGTCATGGATCATTTCCGCGATGCCCTCCATCACCTGCGAACGGCTGATGATGTGAGCACCTGCCTCCATCAGATCGGCCACGCTTTGGCCATCTCGGGCACCTTCAACAACAAAATCGGTAATCAGTGCGATTGCTTCGGGATGATTGAGCTTGACGCCCCGCTCCAGCCGTCGGCGCGCCACCATGGCCGCCATGGAGATTAGCAGTTTGTCTTTTTCCCTCGGGGTTAGGTTCATATTGCCTTCATCTTTCTAAAGTGACCAAATTTTAGGCACGCCTGCCCCATCCGTGAGCAGGTGCAAAAGCGGAACAAGGGTTTTCCTGAGGGTATAACCATCTTGTGCGCATACCCTCGCAAGAAGCTTGCCAGTCCTGCCATAATGGAGTGACCATGCTGAGGCGCCACCAGTTCCATCACCAGACTTATCAATAATACTGCGGACTGCAGGCAGCTGGTCTGCCATGTCAGGCGCCACACATAATATGGTCGCAAAGGCAGTCGCTCCAGCAAAACCCACCGCGTGCGCGGTGTGACCCGCGATATCCTCTCCCAGCACAGTATCTTCGGCATGGATCAGACGACCATCAATGCGAACCCGCCAACGATCGCGGAAAATACCAGTGGAAACTGCTTCGCCCATTGCTTTGCGGCCGAGGATTACCGGCTCCACCATGAGCAACCGCGAGCCCGAAACCATGTCGACATTTAAATTCCGAACCAGACGCGCTGAATTGAACAGAATGGTTTCCTGCGGCAACCAGGCCAACTGTGCCCCTGCCCCAAGCTTTAGATCGACCATGACCCGCGCTGGTTCGTGGCCAATTGCCTTGTAGGTTTTTTCGCAGGCCTGCGTCGTCACAGTAAGGGCAGTGTCGGCGCCTGCCTCGCAATGCCAAAAAAGCTCATCACCTCCCGTGAGGCCGCCGGCGGTATTGATGATAACCGCGTCCAACCCCGCGCCATACCCACGGGGGACGCGGATTTTCGCAGCCCCTTCCTGAAACAGCTGATCGAGGCGACTGCGATTTTCCACAGCCTTAACCATGATCCGGCCAATACCCTGCACGCGCTGCATTTTCTCGGGTTGCACGCAAACCTGATCTGGAATGCCTTCCAGCNTCGGANCAACGACTTCAGACAGGGCGTTATTTTGTGACATTTTCCCTCCCGGGATCAGCAAAAGTGTGGAATGCCGATCATCGGAAATGTTTCTCCTCGGCGCAAGCTTCAGGGCCTGACTAATCGTCGCGAACCGCATTCCAGATGAATTTACACCGGCAATACGTTCCCACGAGAAAAACCAAGATGTGCAATATCACACATCGGATGCAACTTTTTGTCGATACCGTCGTTATCAACTTAAGCGAAGAAACACAGGAGATGGCAATGTTGGTTGCACTTATGGCGTTAACAATGAGTATCGCATTGATGGTTTCGACCCTTGTCATGATCCATCATGAAGGCCAAACTAACAAAGTTGACCGGAAAAAAACCGCATTCCAAAATCACTGACGATACCAACCAAAACCCAAGGAGGGACTTCATGAAGAGAATTCTTACTTCCGCAGTCGCAGCTGTAGCCATACTTGCCGCCGCAGGTTGCACAACGACAGAAAACCGCGCTGCAGGCGGCGCCGCCGTTGGCGCAGGTACCGGCGCCTTGGTTGCTGCTGCTACTGGTTCCAGTGGATCAGGCATTGCCGCAGGTGCCTTGATTGGCGGCGCAGCAGGTGCCCTCATTGGGGCAGCCACAACACCGGGCTATTGCCGCTACCGTGCTTCCAACGGGCGCATTTATACAGCCCGCTGCCGTTAAGTCTCTATTCCATTTGAAAAATTGCAGGCCGGTGCTTCAAGCGCCGGCCTTCATTTTTGAATTTGCGCAAGTGTTTCAGTATCGTCTAATCCTCATCCCATATGGGAACCTTGCAAATTGGTCCGCTTGAATTTTCCGGGCTGCCATTGTCCTGTCATCGATTTTGTTGCATTCGACGCCGGANAACAAAAAGGTGACAATTGGCGAATGAACAGAAATACGANGTGATCATCATCGGCGCCGGAGCAGCCGGAATGATGTGCGCAATNGAAGCAGGTCGCAGAGGCCGCTCGGTTCTCATTATTGACCACGCGCGCGCTCCGGGTGAAAAAATCCGGATTTCCGGTGGCGGTAGATGCAACTTCACTCATTTGCATTCGACCCCGGAAAACTTTCTCTCAGCAAACCCGCATTTCGGCAAATCTGCCCTGAGCAAATATCAGCCAACTGATTTTCTCGCGAAAATACAAAAACACGGAATTGCATGGCACGAGAAAACTGCTGGTCAACTTTTTTGCGACGACTCGGCCACACAAATAGTCTCGATGCTGACCAAAGAAATGGCAGACGCCGGTTGCACACTTCTTCTCAACAATCCGATTGAAGACATCGCGCCTATGGAAGGCGAAGGTTACCGGGTCGTCAGTGGAAGGGGTACCTGGCTTTGCGCATCTCTGGTGATTGCGACCGGCGGCAAGTCAATCCCGAAAATGGGCGCAACCGGTTTTGGCTATGAGCTTGCACGCCGTTTCGGCCATGAAATCAGTCCGCTTCGCGCAGGTCTTGTGCCATTCACCTGGCCGTCTGACATGATCGGAAATTGGCAGGAACTCTCCGGCGTCAGCCTTCCTGTTCGCGTAGCTTGCGGTGAGGCAATGTTCCATGAAGCCATGCTTTTGACCCATCGCGGCCTTTCTGGCCCGGCAATGCTGCAGATTTCTTCCTATTGGCAAGATGGTCAGACGCTGCACATCGACCTTCTGCCAAATGGCTCCGCCTTCGACGTTTTGGCTGCAGCACGTTCTGCGACACCCAAGGCATCCATTCAAACTGCACTGGGCAACACCCTGCCCCGCAGGCTTGCCGAGCGCGTGGCTGATAATCCGCCCAAAGCGATCGACAATGTAGGCCTCCGGATGGCTGATCTTTCCAACGCCGACCTTCAATCGGTTGCCAGAACGTTCCACGATTTTCAAATCGTTCCCGGTGGCACAGAAGGTTATCGAACAGCGGAGGTCACGTTAGGTGGAGTCGAGACCGACAAACTAAACCAGAAAACCATGGAAAGCCGGTTGATGCACGGCCTCTACTTCATCGGCGAAGTTGTGGATGTGACCGGGCATCTTGGGGGGCACAATTTCCAATGGGCCTGGGCATCCGGTTTTGCAGCAGGGCAGTCCTGCTGATTTGGTCTTCGATCTTGGATCAATCGACACGAACGATATTTCCATTTGGTCTTTCAGGGTTCGAATTGCACATCAGTGCATTGCCAGCCAGCCAAAATCTGGAGAATTCCTGCTCCCTCAAGGAAAAGATTGAAGCGCGCTGCCAGTTGGGTTATGAGACGCCCTCTAACAGCGCTTCGTGCCAACAGACACTTCTTTCTACACAGTCTGACCGGCACCGGATGCACCCGTAGCTCAGCTGGATAGAGCGCTGCCCTCCGAAGGCAGAGGTCAGAGGTTCGAATCCTCTCGGGTGCGCCATTTCCCTTTATAAGTCAGAATCTTGCAAATCAAAAACCTTTTGGGAGAAGTGCTTACGCGCTGCTTACGCGATAGTCCCGCCACCTTTTTTCTCGGGGTGAACACCGTAGGTTCGAATCCGAAGGGTGCGCCATTCCTAAATCAGAGGGCGGCATAGTGCGGTAGTATGAATTGGTATAAGCTTCTCGTGCTTTCGCTCGCTGTCGTAGGGATAGCCGATGATGGCCCACGTATGGCGAGCATTTTCTTACATACGCGGAGGTCGAGATAAACAGTCCAACGCTTCTCTATTCACATTCCAGTCTTTAGCCGTCCTTTCCAAGCATTGGCAGTTTTGGCCTTCTTATGCGCTCGCCGAGTCTGGTCAGCACCAGCGATCCGAATCAGCCGCTGAAATGTGGGACATTCCGCATGACTCGGCTCAGGGCATTCCGCAGCGTGGAGCAGTCCGTCTCGCATGGCGACAAGCTGACGGATAGTGCAGTCAAGTTCCTCGGCTTTTGCCGAAAGCTGATCTCGATCGATCCGAGCGCGGCCATCGGGAGCAAACATTGCGCCGATCTCCTCAAGTGTGAAGCCAGCATTCTTTCCAAGCCTTATCAGCGAAAGCCGCTGAAGTACTCCGGGATCAAACAGTCGCCGCATCCCTCGGCGTCCCACCGACTCGACCAGCCCTGTCTCGTCATAATACCGCAAGGTTGAGGCGGGGACACCGGAACGTCGAGCGACTTCTGCAATATCCATCAATTCCATGCTTGACCTCAAGTTCACTTGAACTGGTATCAGTATGGGAACAGCAGGTCAAATCGAGACATGCAGCCGGGAAATTTTGTGCCCGGCGCAGGTCTCAAAGACACTGCGAACACCATGCTCGAAGAGGCCCTAATGACTAAGACACCGACGGAAGCGAAGAGGGATTCAGAGTCTAATACAAGTACCCGGCTCGCCTTCACTATCCTCGCCACAGTTCAGGGAACGCTGATCTTCACCATAGCGCTCATCATGATTCCGTTGCCGGTGATCGCGGATGAATTTTCTCTTTCTTCTTCTCAGATATTGTTGCTTCAGGTGGCGTACGGATTGCCGTTCAGCGGGTTACTACTATTCGGCGGTCGGTTGACCGACCGCTATGGCCCCCGTCGAATGTTCACTACTGGCCTAACGATCTTTGCAATCGCCTCGCTTGCTGCTCCGACCACCTCCAGTTTCGATGTCCTGATTGCCATGCGCTTTTTGCAAGGGATCGGCGGAGCGATTGTCGCGCCCGCTGCTCTTGGCGTCGTGCGGTCGCTGTACCCGGGAATGGCAGGGTTTGGGCGGGCGATGGCGATCTGGGGTGGCGTGTCAGTAGTTGGGGCCGTCCTTGGTTTCATCTCATCGGGTATGATTGCGAGCGTGGTGTCCTGGCGCTGGATGTTTGCGGTGCCGGTTGCAGTGTCACTTCTCGGTCTTGTCACCACATCAAGTCTGTTGCCAGCAACCCCGCCTGCTGATCGCACGCAACGTCCGGGTCTCGATCCGCTGGGTGCGCTACTCGCCACGTCTGGCATCATATTGTCGAGCTATGCACTGATAGTCAGCCAAGACACAATCTGGCTATCGGTCGAAGTCTTGGGGCCGCTAGCGATGGGAATCTTGCTCCTCATAGCGTTCCTAATCGTCGAACGAAAAGTCCGTGATCCGCTGCTGCCACCTACTTTTCTGCGCAATCCCGTCCGACTTAACGGGTTGGCCGGCATGCTACTTGCCGCCGCCGGTGCAACGCTAATCCAATTTGTGCTCTTACTATATCTACAGCAGATGCGTGGCTGGACATCGTTGGAGACTGCCGCTTCCTTCATTCCCTTTGCGGTCGCCCTTATAGGAACAAGCTTTCTCACCGCTTCGGTGGTCGGCAGATTCGGGGCGAAAACCGTCACCGTGGCCGGCTTTTTGATCGGTGGGGCCGGTCTCGCCTTGATTGCTTTTATCAGTCAGGACACGGAGTATTTGGAAGTTCTTTTACCAGGTCAAGTGCTGCTTGCGATTGGTATGGCGCTCGTCTTTGCGGGAGCTGCCGTACTCTCCACGGTGAATGTACCCGAGCAGCAAATGGGTCTTGCAGGCGGAGTCATGAACACGGCGATGGAGCTCGGGCCCACTGTCGGCTTTACAATCCTTATGGCGGTTGCAGCCACGCGCCCCAACGGCGTCGATGGCTATGCACTCGCATTCGGTACGGCTTCCGCAGCTTATGTCTTTGCTGCCTCAGTCGCATTAGCCGTTACGTCGAAACCGCCTGCATCTCAAGCTTAAGACCGATGCAGAACAGAAAAGGAGCATGCGTTGGAAGATGCAGCAGACTTTCTCCTTCACGCCGGAGTAATTGGAATAGGCGCCACGGCATTTATGGATATCTGGGCACTGGCACAGAAACGCCTGTTCGGCATTCCTTCGCTCGACTATGCGATGGTGGGGCGTTGGTTCGGACACATGCCTCGCGGCCGGTTTGCCCACAATTCGATCACGTCTGCCTCAGAGATAACGGGCGAAGGCGTGATCGGTTGGACCGCACATTACGCCATTGGGATCGTCTTTGCAGCTGTGCTGCTGTTCATTTGGGGACTGGATTGGGCAGACGACCCAACGCTCGTGCCGCCAGTATTCGTAGGCCTTGCAACAGTTTTTGTTCCCTTTCTTGTCATGCAACCGGCGTTCGGAGCAGATATTGCGGCTTCTCGCACGCCGAAACCGAATACTTCTCGATTGAGGAGTGTGATCGCCCATTTCTCGTTTGGCTTCGGCCTTTACTTCGCAGCAAAGAGTTGGCTCGCACTGAACTTCATAATTTGAAAGTCAGGACGAGGGCTTCGGCACGAGGCGGCATATAACGAGATGACAATTGAAATGTGCCACCTCAGATATGTTGTTGCTGCGTCTAGGCATGGTAGCTTTCGTCTCGCCGCACAGGACTTGGGCGTTCAACAATCTTCGGTAAGCCGACGCGTGCGGGATCTTGAAGATGAAATCGGCGCTTCGCTCTTCGTCCGCCATTCAGGCGGCGTCATCCTCACCCATGCAGGCAAAAAGTTCGTTCGCCATGCGCGGCAAGCTTTGAGTGAGGTGTCTTACGCTGCTGCGGTTGTCGGACCGGTCGGACGCGGAGAAGAAGGTCTCGTAAGGATCGGTATATTCTCATCATTGGCATCCGGCTTTCTGGCGCGAATGCTCAGAGAATACAGCGATCAATACCGTAATGTGCGCATCGATATTATCGAAGGTGCACCGTCCGATCACATATCTGCCGTTAGACTGCATAAACTCGATGTTGCCTTTGTTACTGGTTCGCCTTCACTAACCGATTGCGACGCAGCACAATTCTGGACCGAGCGTGTGTTTGTCGTGCTACCGGATGCTCACCGCTTGGCAGAGAGAAAATCTCTCCACTGGAAGGATTTGTGCGATGAGGAGTTTGTAGTCAGTGAGAATGACCCTGGTCCAGAGATACAAGATTTCTTGATTAAGAATCTGGCCGATATCGGCGTTCGTCCGTCGATCGAGCGCCATCGGGTGGGCCGCGACAACCTTATGCAGATTGTTTCATTCGGACGCGGGGTGACGCTCACAAGCGAATCCACCGTTGCCACGCAGTTTCCTGGCGTCGTCTACCGAATGCTGGAAAGCGAAACTCTGCCCTTCTGCGCAGTTTGGTCACCGAACAATGACAATCCTGCTTGGCGCAGGATGTTGAGTCTCGTAAGATCAACCGCCCAGCAAAATGGCGTGTGCGGCAAGAGCTTTAAGACTGATTCGAGTTGAGATTTGCGTGTGATGTTTTCTTTATATGAAGGACACGTCGAGCTTTCGCAAATCCCCGGTCGGTCTTCATGAAACGCTCGAGCATTGGCGCGATGAGCCTCGCCGGTTCGAGCGTTTGTCCGTTCTATCGGCCGAGGATCTCTGCATAGGATATCAGATCGCGATGCACATGCGCGGGCAACTCGACGGACAGCTTCACCGGCGTCTCGTCCTGGATATTGTCGAGTTTTAGCTTCGTCATTGGGAGGCTCCTTGCGGTTCAAGAATGAGGTCGCGCGTGACCATGACCCGCACCGGGTAGCCGGGCCGGATCGTCAGAGTTGGCGGGATACCCAGCTGACGTTGCACTATCGCCTCACCCGCACGCCCGATTGTGTTCTGTGTCCCGTCGCGAATGGCTTTGGCTATTTCGTCGCCGTCGTCCTCGCTGCTTTCCAGGCCGATATTGAAGATCGTCGCGAGGCCCGCTGCGAGGAGGACCGAACCCCAATGATTGTCGACGCCGTCCTCGAGCCCCGCATAGCCAGCCTGATCGGTGCCTGGCTCTCGTTCCAGCATGATGGATCGTCCGTCCGGGAAGACGATCCGTGTCCACGCGAGAAGCAGGCGGCGCTGACCGGAGGCAACGCGACTATCATACTCGCCAAGTAGGCGTGATCCCTGCGGAATGAGCAGGAAGCGTCCTGTGGGGCTGTCATAGACGTGGGATGTGACTTGAGCCGTAATCTGACCTGGAAGGTCCGATCTTAGTCCAGTGATAAGCGCGGCAGAGATGACGCTGCCCGCTTGGATGATATAGGGGCTTGGCGGTGCCTGTACCCGATCCGCTGCGGTTGTCCGCCGGTCCACTTCACGATCCAGAAAGGCTTCTTGCTGGTCCGTTGCATCCGATTGGCGTGCGGGACTGGCTGAAGTCGGGAATAAGCCCTGCAAGCCGGGGAGCGACGCAGGCGACGGTTGCGCAACCTGTCGTGTTGCCGATGTATTCGTCGTGCTGGCATCTGCAAACAGGGTCGCAAGTCGCGCCGCCTCAGCCTCTTGCAAGCGCATCTGTTCGACCGGATCGATCGCCGGTCCCGTCACAGGAACGACGGATACCGGTTCGCCCCGGCGCTGCGCCGACAAGACCGGTCGGCCCAGTTCGCCGGGAAGGGGTGGGCCGAGTTGCGGAATTGATCCGTAGTCATTCGGAAGCCGGGACAGTCCCTCAGCTTCCTGGACTCGATCAGTAGAGAACAGCTCTGACGGCCCGTCGCGTCCGTCGGGGCTTTGGAGAGCGACAATCAGGACGGCTCCAATCCCCAAGCCACCCGCCACAACCAACACCGTGATTGCCTTCCGGGATAATCGCATCACGCGTGGCGGATCAGGGCGCAGACGCAGCTCCTTTGCGATGTCATTTTCAGAACGCGTCGGCCCTTCGATCTTTTCTTCCTTCCGGTCGTCGCTCATTGGTCTGCTTCACGATGCTGCGCGGTCTCGGTCTGACTTTGCGATTGACGGCGGCCATCGGTGCGAATGATCCGGACACGTCGTTGGCGGTCGCCGAGGCGGAGCTCGGCAGCGGCGAAGAGCTGATCGACGATCATGTAGTTGCGTCGGATACGGTAGTTGACGAGTTGGCCGTCTCCCTCGGGCCCGATGATGAAAAGCGGCGGCATCTCGCCTTGCCCGATGCCTCGCGGGAATTCGATGAAGTCCTGTCGCCCGTCATCCAAGGCGCGGCGCGGCCGCCACGGCGCACGATCTCCCGTGATCCGGTAGCGGAAGTTGACGTTCGTGAGATCGATATTCCTGCCGATGGGCAGCGCTGCCTCCGCTTGCGCGTTTTGTCGTCGGAGCGCGATCAACTCGTCTTCGGGGTATTGCCAGGAGACCGAGGCCATATAGGCCTGCGGCGTGGCGCGTAGCTCCAGGTGATAGGTCCGGCGATCCGTGTTGATGACCAGGTTGGTCACAAGATCGGGCCGTGTCGGCTTCACCAGAACATGAATGCGGCGGCCGTCACCAGCTCCGCTCTCGGTATCGCCAATGATCCAGCGGGCGGTGTCACCCGCCGCGATAGGGCCGGAGCCGACGAGATTTTCACCTGCTTGCAGTGCGATGTCGGTCACCTGTCCCGGCGAGGTGTAGACCTGATAAAGAGCTCCGGAGCTGTAAGGATAAAGCTGTACGGCATTGATGAACCCATCTCGAACAGGCTCCATGCGCGCCGCTGCATTGGCGTTAGTTATCCGGTCTGCTGGATCCTCAGCTTGCGGCGACTTTGGGTCTGCATCGACCCTCATGAGCTGACCAGGCAGCGGCAAGGGCTCCGGTCGCTCGACGATTTGCACCGGCCTTGGTGGCTCCGCGATCAATGTCGCTTCGACCGGATCGTCATAGCTTATCTCGGGCGATTTGAAGGTGGCGCAACCCGCAAGCATCGAGCTCGCAAGCAAAGTGGCGATGGACAGTTTGACTGACATGCAATGTCTCATTGCGCGTTCTCCCTTGACCAGTTGATGGCGTGGACGAAGACGCCGAGAGGGTTCTTGCGGAGCCGTTCGGCATCACGAGGCGGCTGGACGACAACGCTGAGGATGCCGGTCCAGCGCTCGGTCCCCGCAAGTTGTCCGTTGACGTAGCGGCGCTCGGTCCAGGCCACGCGGAAGCTGGAATCGGAGGCGCCGATGACACTGGAGATTTCGGCAGCGACCTGAACTTCACCGATGCGGGCGAAGGGGTCGTTCTCGCGCGCGAAGTCATTGAGGGCGACGGCCCCGCGATCTGTGGTGAAGTCATAGGCGCGCAGCCAGTTCTCGCAGAGAACAATTGGGTCGGCCGGACGCTGACGGACATTCTCGATGAAACGCGCGAGGTGGAAGGCAATCTGCGGGTCGGTGGGCCTGTAATCCGCTGTGGCAGGTGCAACGGCCTGCGCGGCTCCGAGCCGGTCGACCTCGACGACGTAAGGGACGATCATGCCTTGGGTGGATTGCCAGACGACCGCCAAGCCGAATGTGGCGGTTGTAGCAAGGCAACCCAAGGCCATGAGCCGCCAGTTACGGGCTTGCACGCGGACAGAGCCCATGCGCTCGTCCCAGACCTGTGCCGCCTTTTGATAAGGTGTCGTCGGTTCTGGGGTGTTGGTGTATCGCACGCTTGGTCGCTTGAATCTCATGATCTCTCCGAAAGGCTGATGGCCGTGCCCGCTCCGCCACCGTCGCCGGAGCGGACGGCGTGAGCGGCGACAGCGGCGCCGTGTTGCAGGGATTGCTGGCGCTTCATGCGGCGCGCCCAGGCCGGTGGTCCGTCGTTCGCGGAATTTGGGGCGCTAGGGGAGTTGCTGAACTTGCCGCCGGTCGCTTCGAATGCAGCGCGAGAGCCAAATTTGTAGCTGTCCCCAATAGCGCGTTTGAGCGGACTTGCCGCGCCGGATGCACCTGCCTGACCAACCGCTGCTATGCCTCCTGCAGCTTTCCCAACGGTCGTCGTCCCGGACGCTGCACCGATCTGGAACACTGTCGAAGCCCCGCCCGCGACGGCCGACCCACCGCGCAGCGCGGCTCCGCCAGCAGCACCGGCCATTTTCAACCCAGCTAGACCGCCAGCTGCGATGCCGCCCGCTGCTAAGCCTGCTCCGACGGCTGCACCTGCGCCGAGTTGGGGGCCACCGGAAACAATGCCGTTCGCAATACCGGGCCCAAAGATGCCGAGCGCAAGGAGCGAGAGCGCGGCAAGCACGACAGCCATCGCATCATTGATGGTTGGCTCACCGACAAAGCCCGTCGTGAACTCGCCGAAGATGGTCGAACCAATCCCGACGATGACTGCGAGGACGAGAACCTTCACGCCGGATGAGATGACCAGCCCAAGAACCCGTTCGGCCATAAATGCGGTTTTATTGAAGAGGCCGAAGGGCACGAGGATGAAGCCCGCCAGCGTTGCCAGCTTGAACTCGATCAGGGTGACAAACAGCTGGATGGCGAGAATGAAGAAGGACAGGATCACAACGATCCAGGCGAAGAGCAGGATCGAGATATGAATGAAGTTCTCGAAGAAGGATACAAAGCCCATCAGGTCGGCGACGGATTCGAGTATCGGCTGACCGGCTTCGAGACCCACCGCAGCGATCCGTCCCGGCTGCAGCAGTTCGCCTGCGCCCACGAAACCACCCGTGGCGACCAGACCAAGACCGGCAAAGCTCTCGAACACAATGCGAGCAAGCGTGTTCCAGTTGCTTATGATATAGGCGAAGACACCGACGAAGAGAGTCTTCTTCACGAGCCTTCCGATGATGTCGTCATCCGCGCCCCAGGCCCAGAAGAGCGCAGCGAGCGTGACGTCGATCACGATCAGTGTTGTGGCCAAAAACGCGACATCGCCGCCGAGAAGACCAAAGCCGCTATCGATATAGGAGGTGAAGACCTCCAAGAACTGGTCGATGATGCCGACGCCATCCATGGCTCACTCCGCTCCCAGATCGTTTGAGGGTATGCTGAAAAAGAGTCGTCGGTTCTCAGCCCAGGCCGTTTGGCACTCGGTATCGACTTCAAGCTTTTCGGGGGTCAGCGTCCGGCAGCGTTGCAGCGTTTGACGTAGCGGATCTTCAGCCACCACGGCGGATTGGTGCGCTGCGTCCACCTTGAGACCGCGCTGCAGTTCGCTCACTGCCATGAGCGCCGCGATAGCGCCCATGGCGATGGCGATCCCTTTCAGCGTGGTTTCGGCGTTAAGCTTCATCGCTGTCTACCGGAACATCCGAACCGTGGTCGGTTCGTAGGTGTCGCCATAATCGAGAAATCGCGAGAGGTTCTCGCGGGCCTGCGCTTCGGCGGATGCGGTTCGGGCTGCCTCTAATGATTGTGCGCGGTTCTGCGCAGCAATCGCGGCTGTCAGGTCGGAGATTTGCTGACTCTGAAGGGCGAGCAACTGATTGCCCGCTTGGGCCGCCTGCAATGCGCCTGTCGCGGCCTGGCTTTGGCCCACCAGAGCCTGCATTTCTGTACGGGCGGTCTCGATATTGCCCACAACGCCGGCCAGGACTTTGAGCGCGTCCTCGAATCCGGCAACCGAGGTCTGCCAACGTTCCCGGGCACCGCCGATCATATCATCGAAGTCGCCCCGCGCGGCAGCGGTGCCATAGTCTTGCGTAAAGGCTTCATCAATCGTCGCCACGTCGTGTGCGATGCGCTGCGCTTCACTCAGAAGTTGCTGCGTTTGCTGAACCGAGGATTGCAGCCGGGATAGCGATGAATAAGGCAGGCTGGCGAGATTGCGGGCCTGATTGGCGAGCATTATTGCTTCATTCTGAAGCTGAGCGATCTGGTTGTTGATCTGCTCGAGCGCGCGAGCTGCGGTGAGCAGGTTCTCGGCATGGTTTGTCGGATCGTAGACGATGCCGCAAACGCCCGTCCGGCAAATCTATGTGTTCTGGTATTGGTCATGGTCGGTCTCCTTGGCTTCGATGGGGGATGTGGTTGCGTCGATTGCGGCACTCGATGGGGCGAGCAGTTCTAAAGCCCAGAGTAGGTTACGCCGCTTCAGCCAGGCGGTGGTGAACCCGTCTCGCCCGTGCTTGGCGAGGATTGAATCGATGGCGGCATGATCGGATTTTGAGGACGCGGCGGTGAAGGCCAGCGCGACCTCGCCGAGGTCAAGCGCGAACAGCCGATTGCCGCGCCGCGACTGGCAGTAATAGTCGCGCTTCGGGGTGCTGCGCGCGATGATCTCGATCTGGCGGTCGTTCAGGCCAAAGCTGCGATAGGTCGCAGCGATCTGCGGTTCGAAAGCGCGCTCATTGGGCAGGAAGATGCGCGTCGGGCAGCTCTCGACGATGGCGGGCGCGATATCAGAGCCATCAATATCTGCAAGTGATTGGGTTGCGAAGACCACGCTGGCATTCTTCTTGCGCAGTGTCTTCAGCCACTCTCGGAGTTGGCTTCCGAAGGTGGCTTCGTCGAGCGCAAGCCAGCCCTCATCAACGATGATCAAGCTGGGGCGTCCGTCGAGCCGGGCTTCGATCCGATGGAACAGATAGGCCAATACGGCAGGTGCTGCGGCGGAGCCAATCAGGCCCTCCGTCTCGAAGACTTGCATGTCCGCCATTCCAAGCGCCTCGCGCTCCGCATCAAGCAACCGCCCGAACGGCCCTCCGAGACAGAACGGGGCCATGGCGCGTTTAAGATCGTTGGATTGCAGCAGCACGGACAGGCCCGTCAGTGTCCGTTCTTCAATGTGTGCGGAAGCAAGTGAGGTCAGCGCTGACCATAGGTGGTCGCGTGCCACGGGGTCGATCGTCACACCTTCACGGCTCAGCAAACCGGCAAGCCAATCCTGCGCCCAGGCCCGTTCTGCCGGATCGTCGATCCACGCGAGCGGCTGTAGCTGCACCGCATCTTCGTCGTCCGACAGCGCCTGACCGAGGTTTTCCCAATCGCCGCCGCAAGCGATGGTCGCGCAGCGAATGGAGCCGCCGAAATCGAAGGTGAATATTTGTGCATCTGGATAGCGCCGGAACTGCAGCGCCATCAGCGCGAGCAGGACGGATTTCCCCGCCCCTGTCGGCCCCACCATGAGCGTGTGGCCGACGTCGCCGACATGCGATGAAAACCGAAACGGGGTCGCGCCTTGCGTTTCTGCGTAGAAGAGTGGCGGGCCATCCAGATGATCGTTCTGCGCTGGACCGGCCCAGACAGCCGAGATCGGAATCATATGTGCGAGATTGAGCGTCGAGATCGGTGGTTGTCGGACATTGGCATAGACGTGGCCGGGTAGCGACCCGAGCCAGGCTTCGACCGCATTCAGCGTCTCCGGGATGCAAGTGAAATCGCGGCCCTGCACGACCTTCTCGGCAAGCTTGATTTTTGCGTCTGCGGCACGCTCATCCTCATCCCAGACGGTGATTGTGGCTGTGACGTAGGCCGCACCGACGATATCGGAACCGAGTTCTTGCAGCGCTTCATCTGCATCCAGCGCCTTGTTCTCGGCATCACTGTCCATGAGCGCTGAGGCTTCATTGGTCATCACTTCTTTCAAGATTGCCGCGACGGATTTGCGTTTGGCGAACCACTGTCGGCGGATGCGGGTCAGAAGCTTCGTGGCGTCGGTCTTGTCGAGACAGATGGCGCGGGTCGCCCAGCGATATTCGAAGGCCTGTTCGTTGAGTTCGTCGAGCAGGCCGGGCCAGGTCGAGGTCGTGAAGCCGGTGATGGACAGGGTGCGTAGATGCGCGTTGCCGAGGCGTGGCGCGAGACCGCCAACAAGCGGCTCGTCCGCAAGATAGGCATCAAGATGCATGGGGGTCTCAGGCACCCGGACGGATTGGTGCAGGGTTGAGATTGTCGAATGGAGATAGGTCAGCGTGTCTTCGTCGGAGAGCCATAGCGCTTCTGGCATGAAGCCTTCAAAGAGGTCGAGTAACCGGTCTGACCGTGACCGGAAGCTGGACAGATGTTCGCGCGGGTTTGCATCTTTGCTTGGCGCATCTTCGAACAGCCAGCAGCTACTCGCGCGGCTCGTATCGTCGACTGGCGGCATCCAAGTCAGCGTCAGGAAATAGCGGCTCTCGAAATGGCTGAAGGCTTCTTCGAATTGCGCCCGGCGTTCAGCGTCTACCAGCGCTGAGACCGGGTCGGGAAATTCGGACAGCGGATAGTCGCGGGCCGGGATACGCTGTGCTTCTACAAACATTGCCCATCGCGATCCCAGACGGCGCAAGGCGCTGTTGAGGCGGGCAGCGAGCTCAGATGGCGTCGCCGACTCGAGGTCCGGTCCACGAAACCGTGCTGTGCGTTGGAAACTGCCGTCCTTGTTGAGGATGACACCTTCGCCGATGAGGGCAGCCCAGGGCAGGAAATCCGAAAGCAAAGCGGCTTCGGAGCGGTATTCGGCGAGGCGCATCATCGGCTCACACCCCCATCCAGGTCGGATAGCGAAGGTGACGACGCCCGACGTCGGCAATCTGGGGATCATGCTTTGCGGCATAGACCGCCAGCAGATGGCCGATGGCCCACAGGATGATTCCGACCAACCAAAGGCGTAGGCCGAGCCCGACAGCAGCCGCAAGCGTACCGTTGGCGATCGCGATGGCACGTGGCGCGCCGCCCAGCAGGATCGGCATGGTAAGGGCGCGGTGCACTGGGGCGGTGAAGCCCGGAATGTCGGTGGCGTCGTTCATACCATCGCACCCCCGCCGAAGGAGAAGAAGCTGAGGAAAAAGCTCGAGGCCGCGAAGGCGATCGACAGGCCAAAGACGATCTGGACCAACCGGCGCGCGCCGCCGGACGTGTCACCGAAGGCCAGTGTCAGGCCAGTGATGATGATAATCATCACCGCGACGATCTTCGCGACCGGCCCTTCGATGGATTCCAGGATCGCCTGCAGCGGCGCTTCCCATGGCATGCCAGACCCAGCAGCTTCCGCTTGCCCTGTAACAAGCAGAAAGCCGAGTGCCGCTGCCGATAGATAGATCGGTAGACGAGGATACAGGATCAGAGTTCGAGTCATTGGTCGGTTCCTTTCGAGCTGCAGAGAAGAGAATGGAGGGCGTAATCGCCATCTGCGGTCAGCCCGGTGACGCGGGCGAGTTCGGCGAGGCGGCGGTCAGTGCCACGTCCTGTGAGAATGGCGAGGACGTCGATCGTGTCGGCGATCAGGGCGCGCGGCACGGTCACGACGGCTTCTTGGATGAGCTGCTCGAGGCGGCGCAGCGCACCGATTGCTGAGCCGGCATGGATCGTGCCGATCCCGCCCGGATGTCCGGTGCCCCAGGCTTTGAGGAGGTCGAGCGCCTCGGGGCCGCGTACTTCACCGATCGGAATACGGTCGGGCCGCAAGCGCAGCGACGACCGGACGAGATCAGACAGTGTCGCGACGCCGTCCTTAGTGCGCAGTGCGACCAGATTTGGCGTTATGCACTGAAGTTCGCGCGTATCCTCGATCAGAACGACACGGTCGGTGGTCTTAGCGACTTCGGCGAGGAGCGCGTTGGTTAGGGTCGTCTTGCCGGTGGACGTCCCACCCGCGACCAGGATGTTGTCGCGTGATGAAACGGCGTCGCGCAACGTGTCGGCAGCGCTGGTGCCCATAATCCCGCTGCCAACATAATCGTCGAGCGTAAAAACTGCGACGGCAGGCTTGCGGATCGCGAAAGTTGGGGCTGCGACGACGGGCGGTAAAAGTCCTTCAAAGCGCTCGCCGGTTCCCGGCAGTTCGGCAGAGACCCGCGGTGCTTCCGCATGCACTTCGGCCCCGACATGATGGGCGACAAGCCGGACGATCCGTTCACCGTCGTCAGGTGAAAGTTCCTCACCAGTGTCGGAGAGACCGTCGCCCAGTCGATCGACCCAGAGGCGACCGCACGGATTGAGCATCACTTCGACAATGGCATCTTCATCAAGCCAGGCCGCGATGGCGGGTCCAAGCGCGGTCCGAAGCATGCGGGAACCGCGCTTGATCGCTTCTGTTTTGAAAGTTTGGTCGTTCATTGGCGGTCCCGCAATTGGTTACGGGATTGAGCAAGAAGACCGGAATCAGGTCATAGGCAACAGGTTTAGGGGCGTAGTAGTGGTCTGGCGTGTAAAGGCAGGCGAGCAAGTATTTGAGCTATTGGCTCAACGGTCGTAATTGTCCGGTGAACGGCCAGAAGGTGAATTCGCTACCGGCGTCTCAAGGCCCGCATTGCGAGCCAAGCATCTCATTCACCGCGCTCAGCAGAAACTCGTCCTGATAGTGCCCGGCTGCAAAGGAAAGCCCAACGGGGCAATTCTCTACCGTAAGAAACGGCGCGGAGATTTCCGGCAAGCGTCCGACGCCGGAAAAAGCTGTTATCGACATTGTCCGCCCATAAAAATCGCCCACTGTTTCCATTGAATTCAAACTGTTCTTCAGGGGCGCTATGGTTGGGGTGGTTGGGAAGCAGATCACGGTTCCGGAGATCATCAGCGCTTGGATGGCCTCAAAATAGCGCTCGCATGTATCAAGGCACTGCATCACCTGATTTCGGTCTAACTGGCGGACATTTTCATAGGCCATTGAGAAAGACATGCCGATTTCCGGCGCGTTACTCTCGATCCAGTTTCCGACGGTGTTTTGAAACTCCAATGATTGCAGCACCCGAAGAGCGTTTTCATTGCAGTCGCTCAAAGGCAGGTCTTGCCCGACGATCTGCGCAAAACTGATCGGTTGCAGATCAAGCCCTGTGCGGCTGGACACTTGGTTTAATGCTGCTTCCGCCGCAATACGGACTGGCGCATCAGCAATTTCCATCGCGTCCGAGAGCACAAGGATGCGCCGCAACGGAACGGGTGGGCGCATATTGCTGCGCAACAAAACGCGGATCACTGAAGCCAGATGCTCAAAACGCTCGGCAACGGCACCGACCGTGCTCACGCTTGGCATGAAGGGCAGCACACCGGCCTCTGATATCCGATGCAAGGATGGGCGCATCCCCCAAACCCCGCAAAGGCTGGCGGGAACGCGGATCGAGCCACCTGAATCCGTTCCGATGGAAAAATCGCACAGGCCATTGGCGACCGAGGACGCAGACCCGCTTGAAGACCCACCGGGAATCCGATCAGGGGCCTTTGCATTGCGCGGCGTGCCAAAAAACGGGTTTTCGCCATCAAGGCTATAGGCGAATTCATCGGCAACGACTTTGCCGACACAATGCGCCCCGGCGGCCAGAAGCTGGTCAACGCAAAGCGCATTGTACTGTGGCGCCTGATGCTGGTCGCGCCATGTCGGATTGCCATATGAGGTCTTGCGATCCGCGATGTCGATGTTGTCCTTCACCGTGAAGCTGAGACCATCGAGCGGCCCGGCCGCCAGCGGTTCTAGGGATACCCCCTCGACCAAGGAGCCGAAAGGATCAAATTTGTGCGGATCTGACATGGTATGACCTGGCTTGTGATATTGCCTTAACTCTACGCTAGAATACCAGCACACGCCATTTACTTGCGGTACAGAATTGAAGTCCTCCATGGGGCCCTGATCTGGCATTCGTGGAACTCACAGCATCGGTCAAAATGGGCTCTCCGGGTACTTTCGCCGCGCTGGTGTCGGGTGTCCGGTTCGGGGTTCATCGCCCTACCTGCTCGGCGCATGAACTGCTACATTGCGGGACGAAGCTGCCCCTCTCGCGCATCAAATGAACGTCTGCTATTCCTGCACCCATGACACAACGTAGCATTACGAACAAATTTGGAATCAGCCTTTGGACCAACGATCAGGGGCAAGGCGCTCCGGTTTTGTTGATCTCTGGCGCGAACGCCTCCGCTCTGATGTGGCCTGATGAATTTGCAGACCTAATCGTGCAGAAGGGCTTTCGCGTTATTCGCTACGACCATCGCGATACAGGTAAATCCGACCGGATCGACTTCGAAGCCAATCCATATTCGGTTGCTGATCTTTGTGAAGATGCTGTCGCAGTTTTGGACGAACTAAACATTCAAAAGGCCCATGTTGTCGGCCTGTCGCTTGGCGGCACCATCGGACAGGTCCTCGCACTGGATCACCCAGAACGGCTTCTCAGCTTGACCTTGATGATGACAGCGGCGCTTGACGTTGATTTTAGCCGGAACTGGATGCTGGCAATGGAGGGAAAGACTGTAAAAGACGATCTTCCAATACCACGGCCGGAGGTTGTGAGTTCTTTCCAAGCGCCTTTGAAAGACCCCGAAGCAGAAATCCGCAGGCGTGTTGAACAATGGAAATTACTTTCTGCACCGGGTGCCGCATTTGATGAAGCGGACTACATTGCCCGTGAGAAAGCCGATATTCAGCATTCAGGCGTCGTGCCTGCGCCGTTTGCCCACGCTTTGGCTGCACCAGTCCCGCTTGAACGAGGGGGTGAGCTAAAGCATGTAGGTGTCCCAACGCTTGTAATTCAAGCAATGGAAGACCCGCTCAATCCACCACCCCACGGTCAGCACTTGGCTGACCTAATACCTACTGCAAAGCTGGTTGGGATAGAGGGTTTGGGTCATGCGCTTCCAAAGCCAGTTTTTGCAAAACTGGCCTCATTGCTCGTTAGTCATTGGAATGGAGCGGAGAAAGCTCAAGTAGCCTCGGGAATCTAAAGCCGACCTTCGCTGCGCTGCCCAAAAACGGGAAGTCTGGGCTCTTTCGACACGTTCGCTGCAATCCGCACGAATAGCAGCTTTACCGTTCTTCATTTTTGTGATGTGAAGGCCGAAGTTGTCTGACGGCGAACATCTGCATTCAGGTCAACCTTCTGAGCGTTTACGTCCTATCGGTCGCGTTCCGATCCTCTGAAACTTCCTTCGTCAGCGTGTTACCCTTTGCGAGCCGTCTCCCAAGCGCTTCGACGAACCCCTCGTAGCGTTCCCTGCCCGACGCCTGGGCAGCCTCCCGCATGTTATCTGGTAGAGGCGGCGTCGTGGTCAGCCAGAATTTCACGAATAGTGCCACCGCTTCATTACCAATGGACTGATCCCGTTCCAATCGCTCGACTGCACGCGTGAGCCGATCGAGGCGACGGACGATGGCTGCTTCCCGCTGATCGGCGCCATCGGGGGACAGAAGCGCGGCCAGCGCTGCCTCGACGATCTGCGATTTCGAGACCTTTCGGCGCGCTGCTAACGCGTCTAACTCACCAGAAAGCGCGGGATCAAAATAGACGTTGAGACGAACCTTCTTCATCCCGGCCACCTCACAGCTCAATCCCGTCATCGGGGTTGAGCGAGGCTTGCCGCGCGACTGTGCCGAACCGGTCTCGCATGGCCTTGGCGCGTTGCGCATCGTCATCAGGTTCATCGTCGAGGGCTGCAAACTCACCGCGTGCAGGGGCCGGTTCGGGGGCGATGCCTTCGTGTTCCGGCAGGTCTGGCTCCCGCCGGATGCCACCATCGCACTCGTCAGACGCGGGTTTTTTCTTCGTAGGAGGTGACGCGGCGATTGGCTCTAGCCCGCTCCAATCATCGGACGGATCGACAGTACCAAACGTTCTGGTGTTTGTGTTCAGGTCAGGTGGTGGCGCAATCCGCGCCTTCAACTGTGGGTCGTTATAGTAGCGGGCCTTCTCCGCTCGAACCGGTGGTGACCCGGAAACCAATACCACTTCCTCTGTCGGCGGCAGCTGCATCATCTCGCCTGGGGTGAGCAGTGGCCGGGCCGTCTCCTGGCGGGAGACCATCAGATGTCCGAGCCAAGGCGACAGCCTGTGCCCAGCATAGTTCTTCATCGCCCGCATTTCGGTCGCGGTGCCGAGCGCATCGGAAACCCGCTTTGCCGTGCGCTCATCGTTCGTCGCGAAAGCGACCCGCACATGGCAATTGTCAAGAATCGCGTTGTTCTGCCCATAGGCTTTTTCGATCTGATTAAGGGATTGCGCGATGAGGAAGGCCTTGATCCCGTAGCCCGCCATGAAGGCGAGCTGGCTTTCAAAAAAATCGAGACGACCAAGTGCAGGGAACTCATCAAGCATGAGCAGGACGCGGTGCTTACGCTTCGCATGGAGATCTTCCGTGAGGCGACGACCAATTTGGTTCAGCACGAGCCGGATAAGCGGCTTGGTCCGTGAGATGTCCGATGGTGGCACCACAAGATAAAGGGTCACCGGTCGATCTGCGCTCACCAGATCGTCGATCCGCCAATCACAGCGCGACGTGACCTTGGCGACGTCGGGGTCGCGGTAAAGGCCAAGGAAACTCATCGCCGTCGACAAGACGCCAGAACGTTCGTTCTCTGATTTGTTCAAAAGTTCTCGGGCAGCTTGGGCAACAACCGGGTGCGGCTTATCGCCCAAATGCGGCGTGCGCATCATCGCGGCCAGTGTTTTCTCGATCGAGCGCTTCGGGTCGGACAGAAAGGCAGCAACGCCAGCCAGCGTTTTGTCTGCCTCGGCATAGAGGACATGCAGGATCGTGCCGACCAGCAGCGAGTGGCTGGTCTTCTCCCAATGGTTCCGGCGTTCAAGTAATCCTTCGGGATCGACGAGGATGTCGGCGACGTTCTGAACATCACGCACTTCCATATCGCCACGCCGAACTTCAAGGAGCGGATTGTAGGCTGCAGATTTGGCGCCGGTTGGGTCGAAGAGCAGAACCCTGCTAAAGCGCGACCGCCAGTTCGCTGTGAGCTGCCAGTTTTCGCCCTTGATGTCGTGGACGATCGTCGAGCCCGGCCAGGTCAAGAGCGAGGGCACGACCAGCCCCACGCCTTTGCCGGAACGCGTCGGCGCGAAACATAGAACATGCTCTGGGCCATCATGACGAAGGTAGCGTGATTGGTAGCGCCCCAACACTACGCCATCATCCACGAGCAATCCCGCATCCTGGACATCCTTCTCGGTTCCCCAGCGCGCGGACCCATAGGTTGTCACGTCGCTCGCTTCCCGGGCGCGCAGGACGGAGAGGAAGATCGCCACTCCGACGCTCGCGATACCTCCGGCGGCGGCGATGATCGCGCCTTCCATGAAGACGCGCGGCGCATAGGCGTCGTACCAGTACCACCAGACGAAAACGTTCCAGGGCGGATAGATTGGCAGGCCGAGAAGCTCTGCCATCGGTGCACCAAGTTGTGGTTGGAAACCAAGACGCCACGCGACCCATTGGGTAGCGCCCCAGACGAAAAAGACAGCGACCATTGAGACGATTATGATCTGTCCCCAGAGGATCGCGGTGGCAGGTGAGTGATGTTTCTTGAGGGGCATGAGTGTCTCCATAGTCATATGCCTAGGCCGCGCTTGCGGCCGAGCGTCCAGTCGATGCCGCCGCCAGCCGTGGCCGTGCCGGACACGGATTGGCCGAGATGCTTTTCGAGCTGAGGTTTCCAGGGGACGAGTTCAAAACCCATCCCATCATCGATCATCGCGAAGCGACCGGAGGCGAGATCGAGCCGTTGGCGATAAGTGCCTGCCACGCTCTCACCGTCGCGCGGCTTGCGGAACGGCAATCCGGTTTTGTCCGCAAGGCGCTTCGCTGCGCTATCCAGTTCACGTTGGCGAAGCGTTTTGAGAAGATCGCGCGAGAAGGTCGTGCGGTCGCCGCGCTGCGTAGCCAAACCTTGCTCGACGAGATGCGCGGCTCGTCGCTCCATCGCAGTCCGGACTTCTGCGCCAAATCCGCCATGACTGAGCGGCGCACGCGTTTTCGCAACAGCCAGTCGGTCGACCCAGGTCGCGCCGTCGGCTTTTACTTGTCGGTCAAGCGCAAGATCGGATCGACCGACCAGCGCGACACGCCGGGATGTGCCATCTTTGCCGGTCCAACTGCGAGTCTCTACGATTCCGCCTGCCGGTGTATTGCCTGTCATTTCGAGGTCGCGGAAGCGGAGGTGATGGAGGCGGCCATCCACGCCGTCGACGATTGCGTAGGCTTCGCCCGTCAGCTCGTTATGCAGCCCGCGCTCAACCAGCTTGCCAAGAGTTGGTGCGCCTTCTTGCGCTTCGATTGCGAAGTCGCTTTGCGCTCGGGTGTGACTGCCCAAGGCGCGGTGCATCGTCTTGATGATGTCGCCGCGGATCGCGAGGCTGCGCAGTGTATCTTCCATTCCGGGTTTAAGCTGCCACATAGAAGGAGCGAGCCGTTCGGTGAGGCCGAACCGCTCCAACGTCTGCGCCCGCCCAATCAACCGGCGTTTCAGTTCGCGGTCGTCAAGATCAGGTGCGCCCGGCCGCATATCCGCGATGCCCCCATTATCATCGGCGTAGGCACGCAAGGCACGATCCAAGCCCGTCCACCGTTCAGCCTTGATCTCGGTATCCAGTCCTGCTGCGATTTCCCTTTCGGTCCGCTTGCCAAGTTCCAGATCGACAAGTTCTTCGGAGCGGCCCCGCAATCCGCTGGCGATATAATCGCGCGAGATTACGAGGTCTTTGCCATCGTCGGCTTTGCCGCGCACGAGGAGATGGATATGGGGATTGTCAGTGTTCCAGTGATCGACCGCCGTCCAATCTAGCTCAGTGCCAAGGTCTCGCTCAGCTTGCGCCATGAGATCCCGTGTGAAGGCACGAAGGTCTTCCATCTGCACAGCGTCTTCGGGGGAGACGATGAAACGGAAATGATGACGGTCTCCTTCGCACCGCTCGGCAAAGCCACGCTCGTCGACGCGATCACTCTCGCGGTCGAACATTCCGGCATTCTGCCCATCACGCGTGACGCCCTCCCGTTTGAGATAGGAGATGTGTTTGGCCAGCGGTGCCGAGCGAAACTTCTGGCCGCGATGACGGACGACCCGCGCCTTAATGACGACACGGCGATGCGCGCGCGACAGACCCATGGCGGTGCGCACAAACTTACCGCGCCCAAAGCTTGAATTACCACCTGTGCCGCCCGTCGATCCAGAGAAGCGATAGCCTGTATGGCCTGCTTTCCGAGCGGCCTGCATGACTTGTCCGGCAAAACTCTGCGCGCGTTTTACAGATGGTCCTTTGTCGCGGATGCGACCAGGTCGGAGGCGGATGTCATTGTCTCGTTCGCTCATGCTATCGCGTCTCGATAGACAGGGCTGGCACGGCAAAAGACGTTATGGCTCAAGGTTTTAGTGGCTGTAGCGGCACTGCGACCATGTCCGCAGCACGCAAAAAACCTAATAACAACAGCGCTGTAGCGCCTAAGCGCGCCGCGCCTTTTATCTCGCCCTCCCGTTGTTGATCTCTCCCACAATCCTCCGAACACCGCATTCCACACGATGTAGCATGACAGGATGAGGCGAAGTGCGAATGACTGGTTCATCGGTCTGTCTCCCCCGATCGGGAGACGAAAAGCGGGTTGGCACCCTCGGTGCTGGTCTCGCTGATGTCACTCTGAGAGGAGTGATCTATGCTGCGCTGTTGGTCATCACGAGAACCGCTTGGCGGTCGATCTTCTGCTGTTGAACGGTGCGCAAAGAGCGGCGCATCCTGCCATCGCCCTGCAGTCGCGACGCGTATCTCTTGCCTCCGATCTGCATTGCCAAAGCCAAGTTGGTGCGAGAGCATGGCAACATAGTTGCGCGTTTCCCTTGGTAGTGGTCGACCTGTTCTGAGGTGATTGGCGTACCGCCCGGGACCGGCATTATAGGCCGCGAGGAAGCCCGGTGCGCCGAAGCGGTCGTACATCTGACGCAGATAGGCCGTGCCCGCGAGGATGTTGTCGCGGCGGTCGAACGGGTCCGCTCCAAGCCCGTGGGCGGCGCGAAGCTCAGCCCAGGTGCCGGGCATGATCTGCATCAAGCCCATCGCACCTGCACCACTCACGGCGCGAGGATTGTTCGCACTTTCGGCGCGTATGACCGCTCTAATCCAGCGCTCGGGAATACCAAAGCGGTGCGAAGCCTCTGCAATATACGCATCGATATCGGTAATGACGGCGGCAGTTTCCGTGCCGCGCATAACCATATCCCGTGCGTCAGCAGCGGGAGGATTGGCGCAGCCGGAAAGCGCCAGAACGGTCGCGGAGGCAGCGATAAAGCGATGGCCGGAAAGAGAAAGAAGGGACATCGCTCAGCCCTCCCGCGTTCGTAGGGGCACGGCACGACCGATGATTGTGTCTGAAGGAAGGGTCCCGAAATACCGTCCGTCCAGGCTCGAAGGTTGAGCGGCGTTGAGGAAGAAGATCTCGTCATCGTCGATCCGGTGGCAGCCCCGCCAGACGGGTAGCGGACGATCGAAACGGTCGTGCGACTTTGCCGTGGCGACGACGCGGCCATCGATCCGGATGCTGCGCCCTTGACGACAGACTTCCTGTCCGGGCAGCGCGCCCACATGCTTGATCAGTGGCACGTCCGCACCGAGATAGCCGTGTTCCAGGAGCCAGTCGCTCAGCGGCGCTGGAGGACTGACGACGACTAGATCACCGATTGCGGGCGTGTCGACGTCCCGCACAACGTAGAACCCGATCGGCACGCTCGCAGAAGCATTCCAGACGATGATGGGATCGACTCGGATCACCGCGGAAAGTGCGACAAGCCCAACAGCGGCGCTGCCGATGGCCAGCGTTTTGCGTGCGCGGGTCATGCTGCTAGCGCCCGTCGTTTAAGCCATGCGTCATGCCGTGCTGGCGTGTATGCACGCGGCGCAAGATTGCAGCTGACCCGGTTATGAATATGCCGCCAATGATCCGGACAGACGTCTTCTGGTGTGATGTTCCCGGCTTCCACTTGATCGACGGCGCACATTACGGCTTCGACTTTGGGCCAACCTGATAGACGCAAAAGACTGACCCCGCCGGGTGCAACGAACGGAACGGTGGAATAGCTGTCGCCTGCGCGCGGCGCTTGCAGGATATCGATGCGGCTCTCGACGGTTCCGTAGTCGTTCGCAGCCCAGCGAACGAACGCGAAGATCGATCCTGAATCGACCGCAACCGTGCGCTCAGAGCGGCTTCTTATCGTCTCTCCGACGATCCGACCGAAGCGCAGCCAGCGCTCGATGCGACCCTCAATCCATGTCAGATCGATATGCGTTCGCGCGCTCATGAGCGCTTCTCGCCGCTGTAGGCGGGCGAGATCGCCGCGTGGCGTTTGGCCGGGAGAACAGTGTCGCCGGTGTCATCGGACGTCGAACGTCTGTCACCCCGGCTGACCCAGGACTGCAGATCTTCGACGGAATATACGACGCGTCCGCCAATCTTCGAATAGCTGGGACCGGTGCCATAGGTGCGGTGCTTCTCCAGCGTCCGACCTGATAGGCCGAGAAAGCGGGCGGCTTCGGGCGTTCTGAGATAGCGCGGCGGCAGGCCTGCATTGGGATCGGGCATGAGAGGCTCCTCTGGTCATCAAGGCCCGTCGCGGGATGCGATAGGCGGCTGATGGACAGAGAAGCGGAGAAGGACTTGCCAGGGGGATGATGAAGATGGAATTCCATATTCGTCACCCCCAGTCGAAGGGCCAGAAAGAGTGCGAGAATGTCTCTAAGGTTGTTGAGTTTCTGCGTCAGCGACCGCCGCTGAAGCTGTTGCGGAGAGCTCTTCGAGGCGCGACAGGGATGCGATCAGAATGCAATTCTCAGGGCTTTGCGCGTGATACGGATGACCCTCCGGGATTGCCTCAAAGAGATCGATAGCAGCGGTGTAATGGCGATGCAGCCTGAGATACTTGCGCAAAACGCGCGGGTCGGAGTGCTGTAAGCCCTGTTGGAGAAGTTGTCCGATGCGTGCAAGATATCCGCCGTAAGCGTCATCTTCAGCACCGACGACTTCCACGACTGATTGCCACGACACATAATCGAAATAAAGTTCGCCATCTTCATCGTTGGCGATGAAACTGCGCACATAATCTTCCTCATCCTTGGGCGTGTGCATGTCGCCCCGGTGTTCGCGAGCGACGTTGACGACCTCCGGATCGATAATGACTCGCGGGACAATCGCTTGCCGCGACTCCATTTCGTACGCCGCAACCATTGCAGGTCCGACAACGTGTCGGTCGTCGTGATAAAGGTTGCCGACCGTCACTGCCCCGCGCAGGAGATAACCGCGACTGGCGAGATCGATGATTGTCATGGCCATCGCGTCGAGTAACCAGAACACGCCCGACATCTCATCCACGCGGTACGAGACGACGACGGAATCTGAAAACTGCGTCACCTTTCTGCTCTCAGCTATCGCATCTTCATCGATACGTCCGATAGTGTTCAATGCTGAAACGAGTCGCTCGAGCGCCGCACTATCGCTGGCAGTTTGGCTGACGATTTCACGGAACCCGAGGAAGTCCAAAAACAGGATAAGGCGGCGTTCGTAAATTGGCGTGGATTCGTTCGTCATGGGTCAGCCGAGCCTCAGGCCTTGACGCTGCCGCGTGTTAACTGGCGATCGAACATAGTCTGTTGAAGCACCGCCGATTATTGCCACAAGAAAGCGACAAATCAGCCCCTCGAGTTCAAGCGGCAGATTTTGGTTAGTGCCTATACCATGCAGGGCAAACCCAAGCGGCTCACCCATGTAGAGCGCCTCGTGGACCGAATTGTTGCGAATAGCGGCAACTTCGGTTCCGCCCGGAGCACTAGGATCGGCCCACGTCGGTACGTCCATTCCAAACCGTTGGCAGACCCAGGCTGTTCGACCAGCGTGTGACGGGCGCCTGGGTGGCTGATGCATCTCTTCGGCGAGCGCATAGCAGGCATCAAGTGCGGTATAGAGGTAGAGAAACCTCTCGAACTGAAGTGCGGGCGGATATTGGGCCAGGAAGAGCGCATGTACGGCGGCAGCGAAACGGCGGGATTGTTGCGGCGCTGAGCGGTTATCGATCCAGAATCTTTCGGCGATATCGACGCCCCGCTCTAGGCTGTCACGGACCAGAACGAAGTCGTTGAGTGTGCCAGGTTTGAGAGGCGTCGCGTCCAGAAAGCCAGCCTCCGTTGAGCTCAAACGAAGGCCGCTAAAGAAGGACAGGCTCCACAGATGAAAGGTCAGATGATCTTTATCATCGGCGGTCTCGTGAGCTATCGCGTGCGTTTTCGGGAGGCCAAAGACGCGGGCCGAATAGGGTTTCGTCCGAACTGATCCCGATATGAAATCTCGCGATTGTTGTGCAGGCGGGTAAATCCAATCCTTCTCAATACCCTGTTCGCCGCGCACATCGTTTACAACTTGCCTGCGGCCCGGCAGCGACTGGATCGTCACATCGCCGACGCTAATTTCGAGAGGATCAGGATAAAAACCGAAGTCGAGAGAAATTCTTGTCATAAGACGAGTTTATAGATCAAGGCTCTTAAGTGCCAACGACTTCGTATCGATGATGTCGGGTGAGATGGCTCGCTGAGCCCGTCCGCGGAGCAGATTTCTGTAGCCATCTTTGACGAGTTTCTGACCGTAGCGGACGTGGCGAGCGACCTGTGCCTTCAAAGCGCTGGTTTTCCATGGCTCCGAGGCGACGCGCCGCGCGCCAAAGTAGGAAATCGCGATATCTCTTAAAGTAGCGCTGTTCTGCTTTGCATCATCGGTTCGAAGCGCGCGCCCAATGCGGTCACGTCGCTGATCCGTAAACAATGCAGCTGGAATACCGCCGCATGCGAGAATTCTTAGTCGATGAGCTGTTTCGATCCGAGTGGCCCAATCTTCGTCGATTGGGATAAGAACGCCAGACGGTTTTTCAGCAATGAATGGGTCAGCAGAAACGACAACCAGACCGGTTCGAAGGCACGCCCAGTATCGCCCTCTTGGGCCGCGGCGGGCGCGCTTGATAACGTTGGATATTCGCGTTCCATCGACATTTCGGCTGGCAAACCTTCCCAACATCGCTGTGACGGCAGGCGCAACAGATGGTCTCCAATAGAGTTCTGCATCAGGCGCTTTGAGGTCGGGATCGACAGGGAAATCGCAGCCCCCATGCCGACGCCTCTATCTCGGTCATTTCTGGGAACGCTTCGCGATAGCGCGGATTGCGCCTGAGGCATTCCCATGCGAGGCCAGATGGCCCGAGGTCTTTGATGTAGTCGTAGTCTTTCGAATTGCGCCAATTGGGTGTCATTTTCGCTCTCCCAAAGTGGGGGCGCCTGGCGTTAGACGCCGGTAGACGAGCAGTATTCCCGCTTAACGGGTGCTTTTGTAGAGATGCGTAGGGCATCAGGTGATGCAAAATCCGCATCACCTGATGGTGCGCACATTGGAATGGCTATGCTTGAACAAGCAGGTTTCTATACCCTTGCACAGCCAGCCAGTGGGCACGCGCTAGATGGCTGTCGTGAACTTTTCGGGCACGCTCTGGCTCACTGTTTGCGTCAATATCGAACAGTAGCTTGGCGATTTCGAACAACCCTGCGCCGTCTGCTTCTGCGTCGAGCAACCGGGCATATAGGCGGAGTTGTGTGCGGTCGTAATTGGTGATGGTCTCGCTTTCAGGCACCTTTTCAGCGAATTTCTTGCGATCTTGATCGTCCATTTATCCCCCAGTAGGCGGCGTTGCGCCCAATTGGTTAATGCCTGAATTTACCCACTTCACGCAACTGCCTCGCCGTAGTGCGATCAACATTGACGGCTACGCGATAGTGAGCCGCGGATAGGCGGGTATTATAATACGTCGCACTAAAATACGCGATAGTCCTTTCTCTGCCGAATGGATATCCGGCAGACCTTTGGGAGTAATCTCAGGCACTACAGAACCTTAGCTGACATGAGCCAAGCCGCTCTGGCTGTGAAGATGGGTGTCGACCGGGCGCATGTGAGCTCGATGGAGCGCGGACAGCAGAACGTCACGATTATCACGCTCTGGCATGCGGCGCTGGCTCTGGGCGTCGAGCCGGATGTTTTACTGAAAGCGGATACCGCGGACGAAAACAAGCAGACGTAAGCCCCGCCCGGTCTCCCGGGCGGGGCTATGGTCCAGTTACTCGCCGTTTTTGCGGCGGGCCCGGGACCAGATGAGGCTGAAGCTTTCTTCGCCGCCTTCGATGACGGTGTCGTCGAAGAGGTTGGCGTAGATCGGCTGGGTGAAGCTTGGATCGTCCAACTTGAGGCTCAGATAGTCGCGGCTTTCGTTTGAGGTCTTGGACCAGGCGGCGCCGATCTCCGCACGGCCCACGAAGACCCGGTGGGAGGGGGCGTTTTCGCCGTTGGTGCTGTCCTCCGGGACGATGCGGACGTTCTGTGCCTGCACGTTGAGGGTGACGATTTCTCCGACGTACTCGTTGCCGGTCTTCTTGAAGGTTCCGATGGTGGCCATGTCAATTCTCCTTTGGCTTTCGATCCCGCGCCCTTCGCGGTCTCGATGGCGATCGTCCGGACCGGGGCGATCCGCCGACGCAGCCCTTGGCCCGCAGCGCAAGCGAAGGACGCCGGGGGCGGGCTTTCTTGGACCCGCAGGGTCATCCCGCGAGGAATGGGCGGAGCCCAGGGGAAGAAAGTCCAAACCCGGCGTTGCGGCTGAGGCAGTCGAGGCGTCAGCCGACCTCGGTCAGATCAGCCCATGGAGAGGCCGTGACGGGTGCGGGTGACGAGGGCATGGATTGAGAAATGACCACCGCCATCGGTCCGGGCAATGATCCGGCACCGTGCATCGTAGAAAGACAGGCTTTACCGTACAGACCGGCGAAGAACGTTGCCGTGCCCAAAAGCGCTATGGCCGAAACGCTCCTTCCCGTGAGACGGGACGCAAGGCGAGGCTTCGTTCTTGGTGCAAGTCTTCGAATGGAAATCTCTGCGACGCGCCACAAGTCGTATGACCCGAGCTTCGTCAGGCCTTCGCACACCCAAATATTGGATACTACCGTTGCCGGGGAGGGTTCAGCGGTCGTTGGCCACTGGGCTCGTCTGCGTGATCGGGGTGTTCCGTCCATCATCCTCTCCCGGGGGACCGGCGAGGCTGGCGATCCGGACCCAGGCGGTCCCGGCGACAATGACGCCACCAATTATCGCGAAGGCCAGCGTCCAGCCCTCACTCGCGCCGCCGATTTCGGACAGGCCGCGGACTGCCGAAAACCCGGCGATCCCTGCCGGAACGGCGTAGAGGCTGGCGATGAGCAGTCGCAGCCAGACGGACTGCACCTTGGCGAAGACGATCTGGCCGATGAGAAGCGTGAAGACACCGGCGAACATGCCGACGATGATCGCGACCATGGGGCCGGCGTCGGTGGCGTAGAGATGCATGCCGACCGTCAAGGCGACGACGAACGGCAGCGCGTAGACCGCGAGGTTGAACATCACAAAGACGAGAAATCCCAGTCCGATGATGCTCAGAAATGCTGACAAAAACATGGGCGGTCTCCTCTCAAAGACTGCGCCTCCACCACCGCCACGGCGCGATGAAAGCATAGCACAAATGCCGTGTTCATGGAATATTCCCACGGCGCACGACGCGATGCGCTGAAAGCATCACGGGTCATGACGACCCGCTTTCCGGTTTCCGGAAATCGTAGAGCGGAATGCCGAGGGCCTTGGCCTTGTCGGCAAGGTTGTCGGAAATGCCCGAGCCTGGGAATACGATGAGGCCGATGGGTAGCGTTTCCAGAAGCTGGTCGTTGCGCTTGAACGGTGCCGCCTTGCCGTGCCGGTTCCAGTTCGGCTTGAAGACGATTTGCTGGCATTTGCGATTGTCCGCCCAGCAGGCTGCGATACGTTCGGCACCCTTGGGCGAGCCGCCATGCAGGAGAACCATGTCGTCATGCTTGGCCAACACTTTGTCGAGGGCTGCCCAGATAGCCTGTGTGTCCATGACATCCTGACCGCCAGTGAACGCGATTTTCGTACCCGTCGGCATCAGTGGTTCCAGATCTGTTTTGCGCTTGGCATCGAGATAATCGCGGCTGTCAATCAGAGCTGCGGTCATGTGCTTGCGATTGACCTGTGAGCCGGAATACGGGTGCCAGGTTTGTCCCAGATGCGTCTCGAAGAGATCGGCGGCGAGATCGCGCATGCTTTCATAACCGTTTCGTTGTTCTGTAAGAGTGATGCCTTCGGCGGTGATCCGTTCTAATTCCACCGATCGAACTTCGGAGCCGTCCTGCTGACGGTGACCGCGTCTTTGTGCTTGTTCGTTGTCGTCGAGCTTTCGGTCGATCCGGGACGCCATGCTGTGGAAGACATTCGTCGTGGACCAGAGTAGGTCTTCGAGATCGGGTTCCAGACGCGTGACACCCAATGCAACCACCAAAGCGTCGAAGATGTCCGTCAATGCGCCTTGAACCGTATCGGGTTCGGGCAAAGGTCGCGGGTCGGGTTCATCCGAGAAGGGGCGGTGACCGAAGAGTTGGAGCTCGTCGAGCACCAGCGCTGTCGCCGAGCGGGTTTGAGGATCGTGATGGGTCATGTTGTGTGGCCTCCTGTGCCATGTGACCGCGCCCCGCGCGGCCTTCATAGGCGTCAGGAAAGCGGGGACTGACCGGGCTTGCACCGCCGCGCACTCGCGGCGGCCGAAGCGCATGCGGAGGATGGCGGAGGCGACGCCGTTTTGGATCGCGATGCAAAGCTGGATTTATCCGGCGGCGGAAAACGGTGGCGGCGCAGCCATTGCCGGGCCGGGCGGTTTCCGCTCCGTCTCGCCCTTCTCAAGAAGGCCGGGGCGCGGCTCTTCGGTTGGAGGTCACTATGAGGCATTCGCAAACCCATCCGTGCTTGGGCATTAGCTTGATGCTGGGTCCCGCAGTTCCTTGACGTCGATCGGTGCGAGCTGTGCCCGCAGATTTGCCCGCAATTCGCCAAGACCGGCGTTGCGAAGATCATCGTTGAAGTCGCCGCAGGCTGGATGGAGATGGATCGTCTCGATGCCTTGCGGTTCAGTGAGTTCTGTCAGCGTTGCTGCGGCAGTTCGACCTGCAATATCCGCGTCAACGGCAATATACAGACGCCGCAATTGGTCCGGAGGACGAAATGCGGCCAGATGATTGCCTGAAAGGGCCGCTGCCGTTGGCAATGTGGGCAGTGCCATTCGAAGCGACAGCATGGTCTCCAATCCTTCTCCCACGACCATGACATCTGCCGCATCTCCGAAACGCACCGCATGCCCGAGGAGATTGCCCATCGCTTTGCGGTTCGGGTCACGCGGGGCCTTGGTCGCCGTTTGCGGACTGAGCCAGGTTCGATGCATGCCTGTGAGCGTGCCATTGTTGTCGGTGACTTTTGCCAAAAGCGCTGGCCAAGTTTCGGGCTTGGGCGCTGGTGGCTGATCGTCTCGCCAATAATAGCACCGGGGATGGAAACGCAGTGATGCCGTCAGTGCAACGTCATTCAAACTCCGGTTGGCCAAATAGCGCTCGGCGACTGTGCCTCTGATTGGCTTGCCCATGGCCCAGAGCCTTCTCGAAGCCTCCGGTGATCCTAGTGGGGCAGCATCGCGTGGAACTCTGGGTGGAGGCTCGGGGCGCGGCAGATTGAGAAATCTGCGCGCTTCCTCGAGCGTGTCCTTCAGTTCACCGAGACTTAGGTTGAGGGCAATCAGGTCGAGCAAGTCGCCATGCTCGCCCGTCGCGGCGTCCGTCCATTTTCCTGCCGCCCCCTTGCCTGACGTTGGACCTGCAAGGCGAACGTATAGGCTGCGTCCTGGCGTGTTGTGTACGTCGCCGACCAGCCAGTATCGACCGTGCTTCTTACCGTTTGAGAGATAGTGGCGGCACACGTCTTCTGCCTCGCGGCTAAGCCGTTG